>Ga0209536_100014590_pt1 | contig 11274 bp, 10 predicted proteins | sample DeeMarSeWOR28_12_FD_187461 | JGI IMG/M metagenome (GOLD analysis project Ga0209536, IMG submission 187461) | Marine sediment microbial communities from White Oak River estuary, North Carolina - WOR-2-8_12 (SPAdes) (version 2) | ecosystem: Environmental > Aquatic > Marine > Intertidal zone >... | reverse complement strand
TACCTGGGTGCCACGACCACCGCTTCCGTCATCACTGAGTCTCGGGCTGTCGTCTACCGGCTGACCCAGGCGGCGCTTTCTGAGATGAAGGAGAAAGAACCCGAACTGGCAGCGACCTTCCACGAATTTGTTGCCCATTTGCTGTCTGAGCGTTTGACAGCTACCACCCGGTCGCTTGAAGCGGTGCTAAGATAAGGGTTGGAGTCTCTTCCTTTCTCGCGCGTTCGGCGGGGAAACGTAGCGCTGCCCAACCAGTCGATGAAGCCGATGATGCCCTGGGGTTACCTGTTTTTCATCGATTTTTTTTTAAGGCAGCGCACGAAACACGGGGGCAGAAGATGCCATTAAATTGGCAGAACGGGTCAGGCAGGCTATCGAACAAGGAAGTTGTCAGTTTCAAGATAAAAAAATCAGTGTAACGATCAGTATTGGTGCAGCATCTTATGATAAGAATACATCTAGTTTGGAGGCTATTCTCAGACAGGCTGATAATTCCCTGTATCAGGCCAAAAACCAGGGGCGAAACCAGGTTGTTTTTGTGAAATGAAAAATATTCACCTTGACATGTCCGCCTTTAAGACATAAAATAGCGCCCAACATGCACCAAACATTTGCACTGCCTCGTTCCCGTCGTCCGCGCCGACTTCTCACCGAGAAGGCCGGGAGCTTTGCTTTGGATGATAACCTGAACGAAATGGTGTCCTGACACACACCTGAGTTGACCCAAACAGCCCTCCTTCTCGGAGGGCTGTTTTTGTTTCCCTTGCAGCCTCCTCTCCTGATTGGGAGAGGGCGGGGGGTGAGGGAGATACAAATAAACAAGGAGAACCTATGAACCCAAAACCGCAAGTCAAGAAAGTCGTGCTGGCCTACTCCGGTGGGCTGGACACATCCGTGATCGTGCCGTGGCTCAAGGAGAACTACGGCTGTGAAGTGGTCTGCTTCTGCGCTGACGTGGGGCAGGGCGATGAAGACCTGTCCAAGCTGGAGGGCAAAGCCATTGCCAGCGGCGCCAGCAAATTCATTGTGCATGACATGAAAGAAGAATTCGCGGCTGACTACCTTTTCCCGATGCTGCGCGCCGGGGCAGTGTACGAGCGCAAGTATTTGCTCGGCACGTCGGTGGCGCGCCCCTTGATCGCCAAACATCTGGTGGACGTGGCGCATGAAGTCGGCGCGGACGCGATTTCTCACGGTGCAACCGGCAAGGGCAATGACCAGGTGCGCTTCGAACTCACTGTTATGGCCCTCGATCCCCGCCTGCAGGTTATTGCGCCCTGGCGCGAATGGGACATCCGCTCGCGTGAGGATGCACTGGAATATGCCGCCAAGCACAATGTGCCGGTGACGGCCACGGTCAAGTCGATATACAGCCGCGATTCGAACCTGATGCATCTCTCGCACGAGGGCGGTCTGCTCGAAGACCCATGGAATGAGCCGGAAGAAGCCATGTACCAGATCTCTGCTTCGCCTGAAAACGCCCCGGATGAGCCCGCCTATGTCGAAATCGAATTCGATTCAGGTACGCCGGTCGCCGTCAATGGCGAGAGTATGTCCCCGGCCAGCATCATCACCTACCTCAACAAACTGGGCGGCGCCCACGGCGTCGGTCGCGTGGACTTGGTCGAGAACCGATTGGTCGGCATGAAATCGCATGGTGTGTACGAAACGCCCGGTGGCACCATCTTACTGGCAGCGCATCGCGAACTCGAGTCGCTGGTGCTCGATCGCCAGACCATCCAGTTTAAAGACCAGGTTGCGCTCAAGTACGCCGAGATCACCTACGATGGCATGTGGTTCACCCCGCTGCGCGAAGCGCTGGACGCCTTTGTGGACAGCACGCAAGGCCCGGTCACCGGTACAGTGCGGCTCAAGCTCTACAAAGGCAATATTATCCCTGCTGGTAAGAAGAGTGAGTTCAGCCTGTATCGCGAAGATTTCGCCACCTTTGGTATGGACGATGTCTACGACCAGTCCGATGCCGAAGGCTTCATCCACCTGTATGGTTTACCGCTCAAGGTACGCGCGCTCAATAACTTGCCCATCGCGGGCATGAACCTGCCCAAACCGGATTATTCGAGATTTAAGAGAGACTAATGTCATTGCGAGCCGCCGCAGGCGGCGTGGCAATCCCTCGGCTAGTCGGAGACTGCTTCGCTCCGCTCGCAGTGACACAAGGAGTTTAGATGACCAGTTTATGGGGTGGCCGCTTCAGCGGTAAACTCGACCAAAATGCCTTCGACCTGAATACATCCCTGCCGTTCGATCAAAGGATGGCAATACAGGATGTAAAGGGATCAGTCGCCTGGGCGGCTGCCCTTGCCCGGGCCGGAGTCCTGACCGAAGACGAATCCAGCCGCATCATTTCCGGGCTGGAAACTGTTGAGGCGGAATTCGAGAGCGGATCCTTCGCTTTTGCCGACTCCGATGAAGACATCCACACCGCGGTCGAGCGACGCCTGGGTGAGTTGATCGGGCTATTAGCAGGCAAACTGCACACCGGGCGCAGTCGCAATGACCAGGTCGCCACCGACTTCCGTCTTTGGATGCTCGACAATCTGCCCGCGTTGGATGCCGCTATCGTCGGTTTGCAATCCACACTGGTAGCGCTGGCCGAAAAACATCTTTCCACACTCATGCCAGGCTACACCCATTTGCAGCGCGCCCAACCCATCACGCTGGCGCACTGGCTGATGAGCCACTTCTGGGCGCTGCAGCGTGACCGCGAGCGATTGTCTGACTTGCGTGACCGGGTCGCCATCTTGCCTCTGGGCTGCGCTGCGTTAGCTGGAACTGCCTTCCCTGTAGATCGCGAGTCCCTGGCCGAAGCGCTCGGCTTCGATGCCCCCGCGCCTAATAGTTTAGATGCCGTCTCCGACCGGGATTTTGCCGCCGAGTATCTTTTTTGCACCGCACTGATTGGTGTGCATCTGAGTAAACTGTCTGAAAACATCATCCTGTTCACCACGGCTGAGTTCGGTTTCTTTGAACTCTCGGATGCCTACTCGACCGGCTCCAGCCTGATGCCGCAGAAGAAAAACCCCGATATGTTCGAGCTGGCGCGCGGCAAAGCCGGCACGTTGATCGGCTTGCTGACCGGACTGCTGTCTACGCTCAAAGGATTGCCATCCACCTACGACAAGGATTTGCAAGAAGACAAGGTTCCCGTGTTCCAGGCGACCGATACACTACTGGTGATTTTGCCGGTGCTGGCAGGCGCGCTCGAGACAATGACCGTCAACGGAAAGCGCATGGCGGCTGCTATCGATGCGTCTATGCTGGCGACCGATCTGGCAGATTATCTCGTCCGCAAGGGCGTGCCGTTCCGCGAAGCGCATGGGCTGGCGGGGAAAGCTGTCCGTGTGGCGGCGGAGAAAGGTGTGGGCTTGGATCAACTTGCATTAAACGATTGGCAGGCTATCGGTCCGTTTGATGCGGATGTGAAAGATGTCTTCGATCTGATGAAATCGGTCGAGGCCAAGAATGCAATCGGGGGCACCAGCCCCCAATCTGTCAAAGAACAAATTCAAAAAGCTAAAACTTATTTACAAGGAGAATAATCATGACTACTGTATCTTGCCCTGAATGTGCTGCTGACATCACGCTGGATGAAGGCACCGAAGTGAACGAAATCATCGTTTGCCCCGATTGCGGCGTGGACCTGGAAGTGACCGCGCTCGACCCCGCGACGGTCGAGATGGCGCCCATGGAAGAAGAAGATTGGGGTGAATAAACTACAGACCGAGGACGGTGGACGGTTGACCATTTTTTCACGGTCTTCGGTCCATCGTCAACGGTCAATTGCGGAGCAATTATGCGACCAAGATTAAAGATAGGCGTTTTATACTCGCGCGTGCGTGTGGAGGAAAAGTGGATCTTCGCAGCCATGGAGAAGCAGGGCATCGACTACGAACGCCTGGATGACCGCAAAATCCATTTCGACCTGGACAATCCAACGCCGTGGTGCACATTCGACGTAGTGCTCGAACGCTCAATCAGCTACAACAGCGGGCTGTACGCATTGCGCATTCTAAACGCATTCGGCGTACCGACCGTCAACACAGCGGCGGTAGCCGAAGTGTGCGGCGACAAGCTGACCACCTCGGCGATACTTTCGCAGGCGGGCGTGCCGCAGCCGCGCAACGTGGTGGCGTTCACGCCCGAAGCCGCATTGGACGCAATCGAAGCATTCGGTTATCCGGTGGTGCTCAAGCCGGTGGTCGGCTCATGGGGACGGTTGCTGGCCAAGGTCAACGACCGGGACGCGGCGGAAGCAGTGCTGGAACACAAGTCTACGCTGGGGTCGGTACAGCATTCGGTCTTTTATATCCAAGAGTTCATTAAGAAGCCAGGCCGTGACATCCGCGCGATTGTGGTCGGTGACCGGGTGCTGACGGCCATCTATCGCAAGTCTGAGCACTGGATCACGAACACGGCTCGCAGCGGCGAGGGCGAAATTTGCCCGATCACGCCGGAGATCGAGACGTTATGTTTGAAGGCAGCCTCGGCGGTCGGGGGTGGTTTGCTGGCCGTAGATTTAGTCGAGCACCCCGACAAGGGGTTGGTGGTGAACGAGATCAATCACACGATGGAGTTCCACTCGGCGCAACCGGTCAGTGGGGTAAATATTGCGGATGAGATCGTGAATTATGTGGTAAATGTGGCGAGTTCCGGCTCAAAATGCTTTAACCGCTTATAAGAAGATGAGATTGTGCAGTATGTGGTGAATGTGGCCAGGGGCAGTGGTGTAAACAGAAAGGAATTGACGTTGAAAACTACAGTATCCATTATTGGCGGGTCGGGATATGGCGGCGGGGAACTGCTGCGGCTGTTGCTGGCGCATCCGGCGGTGGAAGTCCAGCAGGTCACATCGCGCTCGCATCTGGGCGAATACGTTTACCAGGTACATCCCAACCTGCGCAAACAAACCCAACTCAAGTTTGTCGATCCTGACCAACTCGAACCGGTGGACCTTCTTTTCCTGGCCCAACCGCACGGACAGGCGCAGCACAACATCGAGGATTATGCCGCGCTAGCGGGTAAGATTATCGACCTGGCGGCGGACTTCCGTCTGCGGGATGCGGACTTCTACGAAAAATGGTATGGCGAAAAACATGCCGCGCCGGAATGGTTGAGCAAATTCGTTTACGGTCTCCCTGAACTGCATCGTGAAGAACTGGCAGGCGCAAGCTACGTCAGCGGGGTGGGCTGCAATGCCACCGCTAGCAATCTGGCACTACTGCCCCTAGTTCAGGCGGACTTGATCGATCTTTCTTCCCCAGTCATTATCGAGATCAAAGTGGGGTCGTCTGAATCTGGGGCGACGGGCAACGCCGGATCGCACCATGCTGAACGTGCTTCCGTTATCCGAACGTTTTCAGCCTTCGGGCATCGTCACACCGCCGAAGTGATTCAGGAGATGGGCGTGACAACTGTCTCGCTGACGATGACCGCCGTAGACCTGGTGCGCGGTGTACTGGCAACGGCGCATACCCAACTCAAGCCGGGCGTGCAGAAGAAGGATTTATGGAAAGCCTACCGCGCCGCCGCTAACGAGAATCCGTTCCTGCGCGTGGTCAAGGAAAGCCGCGGCATCTACCGCGTCCCGGAGCCGAAGATTTTAGCCGGATCCAACTATGCCGACATCGGTTTCGAATTGGATGAGTCCACCGGACACGTGGTCAGTATGTGTGCCATCGATAACCTGATGAAAGGCGCGTCTGGGTCAGCGGTCCAATGCATGAATTTGATGCTGGGCCTGGACGAGACAACCGGCCTGGAATTTATGGGGTTGCATCCGATTTAGTGAGTATTCGTCCTGAGCGGAACGAAGCGCTATCACGCGGAGTGAAGTCGAAGGGCGGCCTTTTAAAATATCAAATGTCCTTCGACTGCGCAGAGCACAGATATGCACTGCTCCGCTCAGGACGGAAGATGGAGAATTTATGACTGAATCAATTATCGTAATCAAACTCGGCGGCACGGAAGGTGTGGACTTTTCTGCCATTTGCGCCGATGCTGCCGAATTACTGGCACAAGGACAGAAACTAGTTTTTGTGCATGGTGGCTCGGCAGAAGCCAACGCACTGGGCGAAGCGCTGGGTATGCCGCCGAAATTCATTACCTCGCCATCGGGATATACCTCCCGCTACACCAACCGCGAAACGTTGGAAGTGTTCCTGATAGCAGTCAATGGCAAGGTCAACTCGCTATTGACCGAGCAGCTACACGGGCTAGGCATCAACGCCTTCGGCCTGAGTGGCATGGACGGGCGGCTGATGATCGCCACACGCAAGGATGCCATTCAATCGGTGGAAAACGGCAAACGCAGGATCATCCGTGACGATTACACGGGGAAGATCGAACATGTTAATGTGGCGCTGTTGGAAATGCTGCTCAACTCGGGTTACCTGCCCGTCATCGCGCCGGTGGCTGTCAGCCATAAGGGCGAAGCGTTGAACGTGGATGCCGACCGGGCCGCAGCGATGGTCGCGTCCGCGGTGAAGGCGGAAACTCTGGTTCTGTTGACCGCGGTTCCGGGGCTGATGAAAAACTTCCCGGACGAGTCGACGGTCATTCGGCAACTGCCGCAGAACCAGCTACCAACGGCGTTAGAAGCGGCGCAGGGTCGCATGAAGAAGAAAGTACTGGGAGCAGATGAAGCACTCAAAGGCGGGGTTGGCAAAGTCATCATCGCCGATGGCCGCATTGCCAACCCGATTTCAGGCGCACTGGCGGGGAACGGGACGGTCATCCAATGAAACCATCCGAGATCATTGACATAGAAACCAACCACGGAGCGGGGGTATATGCCAAGCAGGAACTTGTCATCGTGCGCGGGCAGGGTGCAAGTTTGTTCGATGTAGATGGCAACGAATATATTGACTGCACATCCGGGCATGGTGTGGCGAATTTAGGTCATGCCCATCCGAAGGTGGCCGCGGCGATTGCCGAGCAGGCCTCCACGCTGATTACGCTGTTCGAATCATTTCCGAATGACAAACGCGCTGCGCTGATGCAAAAGATGGCATCCCTTGTGCCGGGGTTGGATCGTGTATTTTTCTGCAACTCGGGGGCAGAAGCCGTGGAAGCGGCGCTCAAGTTTGCGCGCATCTCCACAGGTCGGGTTGGGGTTGTGGCTACTATGCGCGCCTTCCACGGGCGGACGTTTGGATCACTTTCGGCTACCTTCAACAAGAAATATCGTCAGGGATTCGAGCCATTGGTGCCCGGTTTCAGCCACGTGCCTTACAACAATATTGACGCGCTCGCATCGTCCGTGGACGAAGAAACTGCTGCCGTTATTTTGGAAGTGATCCAGGGCGAGGGCGGAGTCTACCCGGCAGATGCGGAGTACATACAGGCGGCGCGGCGCATTTGTGATGAGCACGGCGCTTTGCTGATTGTAGATGAGATCCAGAGCGGGTTCGGGCGTACGGGAGTAATGTTTGCCTTCCAAAATTTTGGCATCACGCCCGATTTATTGTGCTGTGCCAAGTCGCTGGCAGGCGGCGTGCCGATGGGCGCGGTGCTAATTGGCGTGAAAGTCCAAAACCTGACACCAGGCACCCACGGCACAACCTTTGGCGGCAATCCGCTTTCGTGCGCGGCAGGATTAGCCGCATTGACTGCTATTGAAGAAGAAGACCTGGCCGGGCAAGCCGCCGAAAAAGGTGCTTACCTGATGGACAAACTTTCCCAAATTGACTCGCCATTGATCCGTGACGTGCGTGGCATGGGCTTGATGATCGGAGTCGAGTTGAAACAAAAGGTTGCGCCATATTTGAAATCGTTGCAGGAACGCAATATCCTTGCCCTGAATGCTGGGATGACTGTCATCCGCTTGCTACCGCCGCTGGTGATTACCTATGAACAAATTGACCAGGTGGTGGTTGCTATCACTGATGTACTTACCAGTGAATAAAAAAACATGGATAACATTGAAACTCTTATTGGTTTAGTTCAACAATACAGCCCATCCGGGCAGGAAAGTAAGGCAGTAAAGTGGTTAGTAGAACGCATGCTAACACTTGGCTTTGACCAGTCGTTTATAGATGGCGCTGGAAATGTTGTTGGAGTGATGGGAAACGGCCCGAAACAAATCGTATTACTGGGGCACATTGATACTGTGCCAGGAGAGATTCCTGTTCGTGTTGAGCCATCTCCCCCATCCCCTCTCCCAAATTGGGGAGAGGGGAGCATCTTGTATGGTCGCGGCTGCGTAGATGCAAAAGGCCCGCTGGCAGCTTTCGCTGATGCTGTGGCTCAGATCGGTGCGGTGGACGGCTGGCAAATTGTGGTCATTGGTGCGGTGGACGAGGAGCGTGATTCGCTAGGGGCGCGTTTCGTAGCAGACAAATACAAACCGGATTTTGCGATTATCGGCGAGCCTAATCATTGGGATCGAATTGCGCTTGGTTACAAAGGCTCGGCCTGGGCAAACCTAACAATCAAACGTGAACAATCACACTCGGCCAGTGGCGAGCAGACGGCATCGGAAGCTGTCGTCGAGGTTTGGCTTGCAATCAAGACATTTGCAGAAGAATACAATGTCGATAAAAAGCGCGTGTTCGATAAAATCTTACCAACGCTGCGTGAGATGGAATCAGGGGAAGATGATTTCGAACAATGGGCACGGCTAAAGATAGGTGTCCGTTTGCCGGTGGAAATATCGCCTGATGATTGGTATGAGAAATTGGATAGCATAGCAAGTGACAGTTATCCAGTAAAAGACTTCCACTTTACGATTGAACGAGTCGGGTACGCAATCCCAGCCTGGGAGTGTGAGAAGAATTCGCGGCTTGTGCGTGCATTCTTAAATGGAATCAGATCAGAGGGTGGAAAGCCGCGCTTTGTCTATAAAACAGGGACAGCTGATTTGAACATCGTCGCCCCGGTTTGGGGTTGTCCGGCGGTGGTGTATGGTCCTGGTGATTCATCCCTTGATCATACTCCCAATGAGAATATCTCGCTGGAAGAGTATAAAAAAGCTGTAAAGATATTGGCAAACAGCCTGAATATCCTGACCCATCCTTGATTATCCCCTTGACGCATTCTATACTCCGTCATAGAATACCTTCCAACATGCAACATTCCAACCGCTTCTTTTTTGGCTACTACTTTTACGGCTCCCGACCCCGGTTGCCGTTGGTGGCGCTTAAGCGGTAGGCAAAGTAGAAGCATACCCGATTACCCAGAGCGAGCCAGACGGCTCGCTCTTTTTGTTTACCTTATTCTTCCCTCTCCCCCTGGGAGAGGAGCAGGGTGAGGGCCAAAAGGAGCCATTATGACAACTCGTGGCATTCGCGGTGCAACCACAATCGAAACCGACACGAAAGAGGAAGTCCTTTCTGCAACGCGTGAATTATTAGATGCAATTCTCGCCACTAACCCCGACCTGAAAACGGATGATATTGCCTCGGGACTTTTTTCTACGACTGAAGACATCGCCTCAGCCTACCCCGCGCTTGCTGCCCGTCAAATGGGCTGGGATTTGGTCCCGGTGATATGTGCTCGCGAAATTCCCGTACCAGGCGGATTGCCGCTGTGTATCCGTGTGCTCATTCACTGGAATACAAACAAAAAGCAAGACGAAATCCAACACGTTTATTTACGAGAGGCTGTCAAGTTAAGGCCGGATCTCGTAAATCGTGAATTGTAAATCGGAGGAGAAGTCACCATGATGATCATTATGAAATCCAATGCCACCCCACAGGAGGTGGAGCATGTGATCGAGAAAGTCAAGTCGGTGGGATTGTCTGTGCATCTCTCGCAGGGTGTTGAGACCACCATTATCGGCGCCATTGGGGAAACTCACGGCCTGTCCACTGATCAGTTCGAAGTGCTGGATGGCGTCGAAGCCGTGCAGCGCATCACCCAGCCGTTCAAACTGGCTTCGCGGCAATTCCACCCAGAAAATTCGATCTTTCCTATTGACGGATTTTCGGTTGGGGGGGAAGAATTGGCTTTGATTGCAGGGCCATGTTCGGTTGAATCTCGTTCGCAAATCATCGAGACAGCTCATGCCGTCAAGGAAGCGGGCGCCAACGCCTTGCGCGGGGGTGTGTTCAAGCCACGCACCTCCCCTTACTCCTTTCAGGGATTGGGCGAAGAAGGTCTCGAATATCTTGCTGAAGCCCGCGAGCAGACTGGTCTACCGATTGTGGTCGAGATCATGTCGCAGGTGCAGGTGGACGTGATGGTCAAGTATGTGGACGTGCTGCAGGTTGGCGCGCGCAACATGCAGAACTTTAACTTGCTACGCGCTGTCGGCGAAACTCAGACGCCGGTTCTGCTCAAACGTGGACTTTCGGCTTCCATCGAAGAATTGCTCATGTCGGCTGAATACATTTTGTCAGAGGGGAATAAACAGGTTTTGTTGTGTGAGCGCGGCATCCGTACTTTCGAAACGGCCACCCGCAACACCACCGATATCAACGCCATCCCCGCACTTAAAGGTCGGACGCATTTACCTGTCATCCTCGACCCCAGCCATTCGACCGGTCATTTCGACTACGTTGCTGCTATCGCTCGCGCGGCTGTTGCGGCAGGGGCAGATGGGTTAATTGTCGAAGTCCATCCCGACCCCGCCCATGCCGTATCTGATGGACGCCAATCCCTCAAACCAGAGAAGTTTGCTTCCATGGTCAAGCAGGTTAGTCAGATTGCTGAAGTTATGGGGCGTCGTCTTGCCCGAGTCAAATCCGCCAGCAATCCCGTTCACTGAAAGGAGAAGTCATCATGATGATAATCATGCACCCCGGCGCTACTCAGGAACAAGTTGACCGTGTTATTGAACGCATCGAGAAAGAGAATTTATCTGCGCATACCATTGTTGGTGTCGAGCAGACCATCATCGGCGCAGTAGGTGAGAGCCACACTGTCGAAGCCAGCCTGTTTGAGACCCTGCCAGGCGTACAGGTTGTCCAGCGTATTTCCCAGCCATATAAATTGGCTTCACGTCAATTCCACCCTGAGAATTCGATCTTTCCACTTGACGGGTTCAAGATTGGTGACGAAGAAATTCCGATCATAGCGGGACCATGCTCGGTCGAGTCCCGATCGCAGATTCTTGAAACGGCGCAGGCTGTCAAAGAAATGGGAGCAAATGCCCTGCGCGGCGGCGTTTTCAAGCCGCGAACGTCTCCATACTCATTCCAGGGACTGGGCCTGAAAGGGCTTGAGTATATGGCTGAAGCCCGCGAACTGACGGGCCTGCCCATTGTCGTAGAAATAATGGCGGTTTCGCAGGTACCCCTGATGGTGGAATATGTG
>Ga0209536_100014589_pt1 | contig 11275 bp, 10 predicted proteins | sample DeeMarSeWOR28_12_FD_187461 | JGI IMG/M metagenome (GOLD analysis project Ga0209536, IMG submission 187461) | Marine sediment microbial communities from White Oak River estuary, North Carolina - WOR-2-8_12 (SPAdes) (version 2) | ecosystem: Environmental > Aquatic > Marine > Intertidal zone >... | reverse complement strand
CACCGCTTCAACACCAAGTTTCTTAAACTCCTCGACCTTGACCATGCGCATACCGCAAGCCTGGGAGAATTCACAGCGATAGATTCCCCTGCCGCGCATGCCGATCTGGATGGTTCGCTCAGGATCGATAACACCCTCCACGGTTGCCAGTTGAAATATACTGGCATCACTGACCCTCGCCCCGCCGAACATCACAGCCGTATCTCCATGGGCATCCAGATGAATAACCGCTAAGGGCTCATCTTTTCCAAAAGCGGCCAGAATAGCGTAAGTGATGGTATGCTCTCCCCCGATGCTCAGGGTAACAATATTGTTCTCTTTGAAAACAGAATAGATTCCGATGAGTTGATCGATGCAGGCGTTTAGATTATAGGAATCCTGGTCAAACTCAACATCGCCCCAGTCTATAATCGAGCACAGGTCAAAAGGCACTGCCTCGGTATGGTAATTGACCATATTGCGATCCTTCGACCAATACCGGACCGCTTCCGGGCCCAAGCGGGTTCCGGGACGCGGGTTGGGAACGCCAAGATCCAGCGGAACGCCCACAATAGCCAGATCAACCCCTGCAAGATCTTTGCGATGGGGCGCCCGGAACATCCCCTGGATGCTGAAATTATTTGAAATTAACTCTACACCCTCCTCCCGTGCCCTTGAAAAAAACTGATTGAATCCTTCATGTTCGAGGTCCCACAAACCCTTTTCGGCGAGCTTCCGGTATTTTCCCAAACGCGTTTTGCTGATTCTGGCCATTATAACACCGCCTTTCAAAGGAGACATATTGCCTTGACTTTAAGCTTTTGGATGGCCGCCGCCCTCTTTTGCATTGAGTTCTAGCTTTAGCCGATAATCGATGTTTCAATAAGCTTGGTTGAAAAGCCTGTCGAAATCCTCGGCTGTGGTATATCTGGGATTCCAACGGTTGTAATCGGCCTCAAACGCCAATTGTGCCATTTCGGGAATTTTGTCTTTGCTCACCCCAATGTCTCGCAGCCGTTGCGGGATTCCCAAATCCCTGTTCAACTGCCGCATGGCTTCGACGGCCAACTTCCCTGCCTCCATGGCTGTCAGCCCATCGGTAACCAAACCCATGGCGGTCGCAACCCGTGCGAATTTTTCTGGATTGGCCTTCAAATTAAACCGGGCGGCATGCGGAAGGCAAACCGCATTGGAAAGACCGTGGGATGCATGAAAAAACGAACCGACAATTCTTGCCATGCAGTGAACGTTTCCTGCACCGGTATTGCTGAAACCCATTGCGGCAAGACTGGCGGCACAGAGCATGTTGAGACCGGCCTGTAAATTGCTGCGGTTGGAAACAAAGGGTCGAATATTTGCCGCAATCAATTCTATGGCGTGCAGATTAACGGCATCGGTAATTGGATTGGCTTTTAATGAAACATAGGATTCCAGGGCATGCACAAATGCGTCCATGCCTGCGTAAGCGGCGACATCGACCGGCAAGGTCTTAAGCCCCAGGGGGTCCAGAATTGCCACCTTGGCGCGATTCAACACCGCATTTCTAATCGACATTTTCAATCCGCTGGAAGTGTCGGTAATTACACAAGAGTGTGAAAGTTCCGAACCCGTGCCGGCGGTCGTCGGCATCGCAATGAGCGGCAACGGCGGGTTCGAAAAGGTATGCGCGCCGGCATACCTGTGGATGGGTCCTTTGTTGGTGGCAAGGATACCCACTGCTTTTGCGACATCCATGGTGCTGCCGCCTCCGACAGCCAGAATCGCAGGGGGCTTGACGGCTTCGAACACCGCAAACGCTTTTTGCACTGTCTTGTCGCTCGGCTCGGGCTCAATCTGGGTAAAAATCTCATAGGTTGCACCCGCCTGTTTGAGGACGGCTTGCACCTGAGCAAAAAAATCCGTCTCTGCCACACCGTCATCAGACAAAAGCAGAAGTTGTTTTTTTTGCCACTCCCCCAGGATGTCAGGTAGCTTCCTGTGTGCTTCAATTCCCATGACAATCCGCGTCGGTGCCAGATATGATAATGCGTTTGATATTTTCATGATTTTAATATAACATACCAATTTTTTTAGTCAAAATGAATTATTAAAGCATAAAAAGGACACTTGCAAATTATGAAAGCGATTCTCGTCAAAAAATTCGGTGGTCCGGAGGTATTGTCGTATACGGAAGTCGACGATCCGCAACCTGCGGCCGATCAGGTGCTCATTGAGGTTCATACCGCGGGCGTCAACTTCGCCGACGTAAAAGCACGCATCGGAGCGTATCATATCAAGCGGGCTTTGCCGTTCATTCCCGGCCTGGATGTTGCCGGAACCATTGCGGCGGTCGGACCTGAGGTCAGGACACTAAAAGCAGGCCAACGCGTCGTGGCCTTTCCACAGGAAGGCGCTTACTGTGAATTGGCGCTTGCCCGGGAAGTGCTGACCTTTCCAATCCCCGATGCCATCTCGGATGAAACCGCCGCAGCATTCCCTCTCGTAGCCGGTACATCTTATGCCATGCTGGCTCGCATCGCCCGCTTGCAGTCCGGCGAGAGTATACTGCTTCATTCAGCTGCCGGCGGCGTTGGGACCGCTGCCCTGCAAATTGCCAGGCAATTAGAGGCACGACCGATTATTGCTACCGTGGGAAGTGATGCAAAAAAGCCCTTGCCGGCAGATCTGGGAGCCGATGCGGTGGTCAATTACCGTTCCGAAAGCTACGTTGAAAAAGCCCGGGCGTTGACAGATGGCAAAGGCGTGGATGTGATTTTAAATCCGTTAGGCGGTGAAATGCTTGAAGAAGATCTCGCTTGCCTGGCGCCATTTGGTCGTCTGGTCTGCTTCGGTCATGCCAGCGGTCAGCCTGCATCAATCCCCACAGACCAGTTGCACGGGTCGTGCCGCTCCGTGCTGGGCTTCAGTTTTGGAACCCTGCGGCGCACCCGGCCGCAGGATGTCTCCAGCATCATGAATTCAGTAATCCCAATGCTGGCAGAAGGTAAAATCCGCATGATGATCGGAAAACAGTTTCCCCTCACCAATGCAGACGAAGCCCATCGCTTTCTGGAGAGTCGCACGAGCACGGGGAAACTTCTGCTGAAGGTGTAACTTCACGCTATTGATTGGGTGGTGGCAATAAGATTGATCAGGTGCCTGACGTCCACGAGTTTTTCCAGTCCGAAAACAGTCTCGATAAGTCGCTCCCGGGTGGCCCCGTCTAAAATCGACTGGGTGCAATCGCTGAACTTTTCAATAAGTTCATCGTCGCTAAGCGGGTTGTCCGGCCCGCCCCGGTAACGCTCATCCGCTTCGCGCACCAACTTCTGCCCATTGGTCAGCGTCACCTCTACCCGCGAACGCATTTTATCGTAGCCCTTGGCCTCGATGGCGGGGTCAAACTCCATACGAATCCGCTGCATGAGAGCCTGGACTTCCGATGAGCACACAAATTGGGGTGTAAATTCCTGGAAACCGGCTTTGCGTGAAATAACAATGGCTGCCAGTAAAAAAGGCATGCAAAATTTAGCCTGCAGCTCGTCTTCGGCGGTAGTGTAGCGGATCGGATTAAGAATGTTGTTTCCCGCGTAAAGTACCACCTGCGCGATGTCCGCGGGCCTCAAATCTTTTTCAAGAACCACCGCGCGCATGGCATCCATGGAAGGATGCGTCAGACATCCGCAGGGATAGGGTTTGATACTGACCCCCGGTTCGACAATGGTATGCGGGTTGCCCAATTTTCCGGAAATACGTTGAGCATCAAAGCCCCTGCCAAAGACCTGGAAAAAACCCCAGGGACCGTCCAAAGCACTGGGATCGGCCTCAAATCCGGCATGCGCCAGTAAGGCAGCCGAAACGCCGTTTTGCGCGGCACGGCCCACATGCAGCGGTTTGGTCATGGTACCGAAATTCACCCGAATACCGGAGGCCATGGAAGCCGCAATACCCAGCGTGTACCGCAACCGGTCAGCGTTCAACTTCAGCAGCTTTGCCGCGGCTGTTGCGGCCCCGAAGGTGCCGACAGTGGCGCTGGTATGGAACCCTTTGGCATAATGCTCGGGAAAAATGGCCTCGGCGATTTTGCATTCCACCTCGAATCCGGTCAGAAAGGCCGACATGAATTCTTTGCCGGAAACCGCATCACCGGTTTCAGCCACCGCCAACGACGCCGTCAGCGGCGGTATGGTGGGATGGGTCAGCAGACCGAATATTCGATCCGGAGTCGTAGACAGCTGGGTGTCATCCCAGTCCATGGCATGCCCGGCAGTACCGTTTATCAGAGCCGCAAGCATCGCCGGCAATTTCACCGGTTCGCTACCGAAGGCCGTGGACTCGGGTACCTGGCCGATTTTAAAGCTGTAATCGCGAACAATTTGGGTACACTGCTGCTGGGATCCGGCCAGTATTACCGCCAATCCATCCAGCACACAGCGCTTACCGAGGCGTAACACTTCATCAGGCAACCCATCAAAGGACATCTGCTCGATAAATCGGGCCACCTCTGTGGTAATATGACTTTCAGGGCTTTCCATCTAAAACTCCTTTCCGACAACGATCGCCACGGTGCTTAGCTCTCATCCGGTTGCTTTGGTTGGGGAAGAATCCTCGGTTTAAAGCGTGAAAGTATAAAAGGCAGAAATAAACTGATACCACTGAGTATGAGCATGGTGACCGTAATGGGGCGGGTAAAAAATATGATGACGTTTCCATCCGACATGAAGAGCGCCTGGCGAAATGATTTTTCGGCCATGGGCCCCAGTACCAGTGCCAGAATCACAGGAGCCACAGGAATATCGAGACGCTTCATCAGATAGCCAATAACACCGAAGATAACCACGATCCAGACCTCTATCATACTGTTGCTGATCGAATAGGCACCGACCACGCTCATCACCAGAATGAAGGCCGACATAATGGGTGTCGGCAGCCGCAATATCTGGGTTAAAGGTTTAATCCCTATGGTGGCCAAGATCAGTCCCAGGCAGTTGGCCAGGTAAAGCGAGGCAATCAGTGCCCAGACCAGGCTGGTATGCTGAGAAAACAACAATGGCCCTGGACGGATACCATGGATCATCAGCGCCCCGAGAAGCACCGCCGTCGTTTCAGAGCCGGGAATGCCGAGACTGAGCAGGGGCACCAGCGCACCACCGGCAGCGGAGTTATCGGCACTGCCGGGACCGGCCACACAGCTGATATCCCCCTTGCCCACCTGTTCGGGATTTTTACTGATGCGGGCTTCTAGGGAATAAGACATAAAGGCCGAAGCGGTCGCGCCAGCCCCGGGTAACATTCCGATAAAGGTGCCCAGCACCGACCCCCGGATGATAGAGCCGAAACTCTCCTTGAAGTCATTCCAATTGGGGAGCAATCCCGTCATTTTACCCTTGTAGAACAGGTGGCTGAAATGACGCTCGAGGTTCATTAATGACTGGGATACGGCAAACATGCCAATGAGCACCGCGATGAAACTGATACCGTTGTCAAGGCCGAGGATGCCGAACGTAAAACGGCTGATACCGGCGCCGGGGTCCATGCCGATGGTACCCAGCAACAAGCCGAATGCCCCGGCAATGAGCCCCTTGACCAGCGATCCTCCCCCCAGGCTGGTGATCATCGTCAAACCCAGAAAAATCAAGGCAAAGTATTCGGGCGGACCAAATGCCAGGGCCACGCTGGAGAGCCACGGACCGATGGACATCAACACCATTACGCTGAAGGTTCCGGCGATCCAGGATCCGATGGCGGTGATCCCCAGTGCCAGTCCGGCCCTGCCCTTACGGGTCATTTCGTACCCGTCCAGGGCAACCACCGCTGCCGTCGACGTACCCGGCACGCGCAGCAGAATGGATGTGATGGAACCCCCGAACATGGTACCCATATAAATTCCAGCCAATAACAACAAGGAGGACACGGGCGTCATCCCAAAGGTCAATGGCAGCAAAATCGCCACGGCCATCGAGGCATTGATGCCGGGCAAAATGCCCACCGATACACCCACCAGCTGTCCCAGCACAATCCAAAATAAATTGAGCGGGCTCAGAGCGATTCCAAATCCCATTGCCAAATTCTGCAGCATACCCATACGGTCAAAACCCAAAGGGGCCCTTCGGTAGCGGAACGGTTAGCAGGTAAGCAAAAACCGTCCAGAGCAAGACCGGAATTCCCAATGCCAGCGCACCACTCAGCCAATAATTGAACTTTCCGATCAATCGAATAAAACAGAAAACGAACACGATAGATGCCATAACGAAACCGATGAGCGGCACCAAAATGACATAGGCTAAAAAAAAGCCGAATCCGATGATGAGCTGTCGAAATCCCCGGGAATCAAGGCTTTGCTCTTCTTCGTCTTCTGCCGAATCGGCGTGCTTTTTGGAACGAAACGTTTGCCACAACATCCAAACGGCTAAAATCGCCAGTAAACCGGCAACGGCGATGGGATAGTGGCCGGGACCCATTTTCGCAACCCTGGCAAAAGCCGGAAAGGGCAAGTCCACGGCCAATTGAATCCAAAACGCTGAAAGCGCCAGCAGAACGATAGCGGTTATCCGCTCCGCCCATCTCATCGTTAAGTCTCCCTATTAATATTATAGATTAGGATTTGAGAAAAAGACCGCCGGCGCACGTAGATGGACGCCAGCGGTTATTGTCGGTGCTACGCGTTAAAAACCGAGGTCTTTCAGCACCTTACCAAAAGTTTGCTCCTGGTTTTGGATGAGCTCTGCAAAACCTTCACCCACCAGGAAGTTCGGCTCGATCATGCTTTTTTTCAAGTAGTTTTTAAACGTAGGAGTTTGAATCGCCATCAATGAGCGCGAGATGAGGTAATTGACGACCTCCGGCGGCGTTCCGTTTTTAACGACCAAGCCTCTAAATTTGGGAACTACCACGTTCCAGCCCTTTTCTTTGAATGTGGGCACATCCGGCAGTCCATCCATGCGCTGCTCGGTGGCCACCGCCAGAATGCGGACCTTACCGGCATCGACCTGACCTCCGACTTCCTGTACCTCGGCGACCGTGGCGCCAATATGACCGCCCAGCAAAGCCGCCAGCTGCTCCCCGCCGCTGTCAAACGGCACGAAGCCGAATTTGGCTCCTGCTTCGCTGCCGAGCAGGTATCCGGTGATGTGATCGTCGGTTCCCAGACCGAAGGTACCGATTTTGACATCACCCGGCTTTTGTTTGGCGGCATTGACCAAATCCTCGATGGTTTTGTAAGGACCTTCGGCCGCAACCGCGATGCCCTTGGCATCAAAGCCCCACATGATAATCGGGGTGAAATCTTTGGCGGAATATTTCAGGTCCGGTTTGGTCAGCGGGGTAAATACCAGATTATTGGTAACACCCAGCAAGGTGTATCCATCGGCCTCTTTGCTTTGAACGTAAGCCATGCCGACCGATCCGCCGCCGCCCTTCTTGTTGACCACATAAACCGTCTGAGGTACAACCCCTTCGATGGACTTGGCGAACGCACGACACATCCGGTCGCTGCCGCCGCCCGGTGAAGCCCAGGCAACCATTTCAACCGATTTGGTGGGATAATCCGCTGCCAGGACAGGTCCGCTGCCTATTCCTAAAAGGATCATCGATACCGCGGCCAAGGCCGTCAGTGTTGTCAACGTGATACGCTTGCAATAAGTCATATGCGCCTCCTTTCGTTACGGGTTTAGTATTAACTTTAATTCGGCAGCCTCAACGGCTTGCCGTCAATCCAGGGCCTTTTAAATCACACGCGTCAAGGCCCGGGTTACGACGCTTCGGGTGATGTGTTTTCTATTTCAGATGCAAGCAGCGCTTCGGCCCTTTGCTGGTTGAAAATACCGCAGGGGCACATTTTGGCCATTTTCAAAGCAGCTTTCTGCGGGCGGGTTTTTCCCCGCCGAACCTTGCTGCGAACCCGCTCCACATAACGATCCGGGATCATGTGATGTCCACACATGGTCGTGATGGCAAGTGTTTCCTCATCGGCGATGGCATCCTTTTTACCGAAGACGCCGATGGAATAGTTGATCGTATGCGGAGTAACCCCGGCTGTGCGGCAGGCAGCATAGACGTTTTGCAGCGGACCGGTGACGATGACACACAGACCCAGGTCCGCAGCCTTCATTTTAGTTAGAAATTGCGTTATCTGCGCCTCTGAGGTAAATACACCCCGGAGTCTCGATTTTTCCGTCAACTTGGCTTTCACCTCCTCTGCTGAATGGATCACAATGGGGCCTGATTTGACATCTCCCCAATTGATACTTCCGGCGTCTTCGGCGATTGCCAGCGCCTGTCGCATGCGTTCGGTGAGATTGTCATCATTGACGTCTTTTACATGATATAGCAGCCAGACGTAGTCTTGTTCTTGAAGCCTGCCGCAGCGATGTAAACTGTGTGTCATTGGTTATTCCCTTCCTGCAGAATTGGCGAGCAGCGCTATCCGTAAAACAACGGTTTGCCTAATCCAACGTTTACCTTCCCCCGGCTCGGCAACGGTATGTCATGTCGTGCCAGTGTTTCCATCAAGGGTCGATCGTCATCATCCGAGATCATGGATACGATACCGAGGCTGAATACGGTGTCAATTTGATTTTCAACCCGTTTGATGGCCTCCAACACTGAACCGAGCCGATCCCTTTTAATGGTCCCCTCGATAATGACCGACATAACGTGTACATCCAGAATGTCATCACGAATTTTTCCGGAACGGATATCGCTCATCACCCCTGCTAACGGAGTCTCCTTGGGGCTGGCAAAACGGACACCGGCGGATGCCAGCGCCATGGCTACCTTTTCCACATCGCGCAGGTAAGCACCCACGCCGGGACGACCCATATCAATGCAAATGCCGTAGACGTCTTTTGCAAATCGGCCGGTAACATCATTGGTCTTGGCTTCTTCAGTACCTCTGCCCGGAATGCCGGTCCCCTTGCTGGTAATAGTGGGATCGCTCAGTACATGCTTAAATACGTCTCCATATGCTTCCAAGGGCTCGGGCTCAATACAGTCAAACGGGCAGACCTGATTGCGGTAGCACACCCAGCATTCCACACAGATATCTGAATCGATCCGAGCGACTTCGCCTAAAAGGGTGATCGCGTCCACGTTGCAGTAATCGAGACAAATGCCACATCCCGTACACTTATCCTCATCGATTTTCATGCTTCCTCGCAAATCGTATCGTTTGTGTTATATTCATTTGCGCCGCTACCGATAAGCGCAACCGGTAAGTCATCGCTTCGAGCTGGTAGATATTTTCAGCGACTACTCTGCCGTTTCATCAGTCAAATGGTATGTTCGACGAATTAAAATATCAAAGTGCTCCTCAATGGCCTCAATGGCCTGTTCTGTCTTCCGCTGCCGAATCGCTTTAACGATCCGATCGTGAACCTTGAGCATTTCTTTGAGCCGACTGGAGTCGCCGGCATAATATGTCCGACGCATGCTCAGCCACAAAGGTTGTTGCGTGGCCTGCATCAAGTTTTCCGTCATACGCTCGATAACCGAGTTACGGGCGGCCCGGGCAATGGCCATGTGGAACTCACTGGCATGGTCCAGGTAGCCGTCATAATTGCCCTTGAGGCCTTCTGTGAGCTTATTTTGCCATGCTTCTTGGATTTTCTCGATATCGGTTTTATCGGCAATTTTGATGACCATGCGGGTGGTGCCGATCTCTAGGGCCTTGCGTGCCTGCAAAAGCTCCATAGGACTGTCGGAGGTTTCGAGTACTTGAATGGCCTGGTGGCCAAGATCTTCAAAGCCGATTCGCTCGCTGAAATAAGTACCGTCGCCGGGTCGGCTTTCAAGTATCCCGACAATCTGAAGTGCGCTAATGGCTTCACGCACCGATGGCCGGCTGACACCCAGTTGCTCGGCAATGGTGCGTTCCGAAGGCAGCTTCATACCGGCATGATATTCATTGCCCCGGATTTGGTCAACGATGTAATCGGCAATGATAGAACTTCGCTTGCGGTATTGGTTCTGCGGCAGTCTCTGAAATTTTATCATTATTATTTCCTATGGCCAAAAGGACAGGCCGGTAATACCGGTCTGACCAATTTGCCCCTATCTATACCGTGGCATTAGAACCTGTCAAGACTAAAAACGCCATAATTTGGATAGAGCACCTCCCACCCTGCTAGGTTCTGAATCTGTATTTCCGCAAATTCGCTCTGGTGTTTAAAACTTTACAGAACTTTAGTGTTGTGCAATAAGGTTTTTATCGGCAGCTCATAAATACGCATATGCAACCCAGACTGAATAGAAGCTGTTTCAAAAGTGTAAATTGCGTTCAAGGGTCCGCCGCAGGCGGATCGATTCGGTTTAAAAGCGGAGTCCGCCGAAGGCGGATGAGCCGTATATTTTAAACCAAATCGCAGCGCAGCCATTGGACGCTAGATGCAATTTTGAAACAGCTTCTAACAACATCAGAGAAGGAACAGAACATGAAAGTCGATCTCGCGCAGGCTCTGGTTGAATTTAAAAAAGACGTCGTCCTGGAAACGGTGATTCGGCGATTGCAAGAAGGAGACAAGCCGGTTAAGCTCATCCGTGAACTCCAGGACGGCATGGAATTGATCGGTCAAAAGTTTGAAGGCGGCGACTATTTTTTAAGCGAACTGCTAATGTCCGCGGATCTTTTTTCAAAGGCCATGGGGATACTCGAGCCGAAGTTGCAGGAAACGTCCCTGGATACGATTGGCAAAATAGTTGTCGGTACCCCCAAAGGCGATATCCATGACATCGGCAAAAATATTTTCGTAACGGTCGCCAAAGGAAACGGTTTCGAAATCCTCGATTTGGGCGTTGATGTGCCCGCTCAGCGCTTTGTCGATGCCGTCGCTGAGCTAAAGCCTCAAATTCTGGGCTTTTCGGCTTTACTGACACCCTCGTTCGAGCCCATGAAAGCGGTTGTCGATATGCTGGTGGAACAGGGCCTGAGGGATAACCTGAAAATTATCGTCGGCGGAGGAGTGACCACAGAAACCGTGCAACGCTATATCAGCGCCGACGGGCAAACCACGGATGTCATGGATGGGATCAAGCAGTGCAAAGCGTTCCTGGGCCTATAGTTCAGCCATTCAAAAATTCTGCAACTTAAAGTTATGTAATGATGTCAAAAACAATTGTTACGAGCTGCGGGGTACGCGTTACGCGTTCGGAGTTAGAGGAGGAGATTATTCCGATTCTAACGCGAAACTCGCACCACGAAACACGTAACGCCATTTTAGGAAAACAAACCCAACTCACGATGAGTGATATTTTAATCAGGAGGAAACTATGACTGCAGAGGCGATGACCCCCATGCAACGAATCGAAGCGGCAATTAAGC
>Ga0209536_100014588_pt1 | contig 11275 bp, 11 predicted proteins | sample DeeMarSeWOR28_12_FD_187461 | JGI IMG/M metagenome (GOLD analysis project Ga0209536, IMG submission 187461) | Marine sediment microbial communities from White Oak River estuary, North Carolina - WOR-2-8_12 (SPAdes) (version 2) | ecosystem: Environmental > Aquatic > Marine > Intertidal zone >... | reverse complement strand
TATCCATGTGGAACCGAGATTCCATTGCGATGGCGCATTTATGACTTTTCAGGCAGTGACACCGAACTGATGGAGGATGTCACCTTTATCTCCGATTTGATCGACAAATTGGAAACTGAATACAATCTGGATCCCACCCGGATCTATGTGAATGGATTATCCAATGGCGGGGGCATGGCAATCACTCTATCTTGTAAGCTTCCCGAACGGATAGCTGCCGTCGGCTCTGTCGCCGGGGCCTATCCTTTCTCGGTGAGTGAATGCCAGCCATCAAGGCCAGTGCCGACAATAGTATTTCATGGTACTGGCGATCCGATCGTTCCTTATCTGGGCGGTCAGGCCGGTGCCTCCGGGTTTTCCATGCCTTCCATTCCCGATTGGGTTGCCGAACTTGCTCAATATTACGGCTGTGCCAATGAACCCAATAAATTGCCGGCAATAGGGGCTGTACAGGGCATCCAATTCGCGGACTGTGCTCAAAATAGTGATGTGGTTTTTTACTCCATTGAAGGGGGCGGGCATTCCTGGCCCGGAGGAGGTTCTTTGCCAAGAATCATTGTTGGGAACACCAACCGTGATATCGATGCCACCGAAATGATGTGGGATTTTTTCCGCCAGCATCCTCTCCCAGAAGATGAGCAATAATGGTAAGGTTGGTGTGAGAAAATATTAGTTGAAAAAGAAGGTCAGGAGATAAACATTCAATGACAAACGAATCGGTGACTATCGTCCAACGTCTCTGGAACTATTGCAATGTACTGCGTGATGACGGTGTTAGCTACGGCGATTACGTCGAGCAGCTCACCTACCTGCTGTTCTTGAAAATGGCTGATGAGCAGACCAAGTCACCTTTTAATAAGCCGTCCATCATCCCGGAAACATACGCCTGGCCTTCCTTCCAGAAACTGGATGGAAGCGCCCTGGAAAATCACTATCGAGAAACCTTGGTTGAACTCGGCAAGAGCGGTGAGATGTTAGGGATCATCTTCCGCAAGGCACAGAACCGCATTCAGGATCCGGCTAAGCTCAAACGCCTGATCGCCCTGATCGACGAAGAAACCTGGATGGGGTTGGACATCGACATCAAGGGCGAGATCTACGAAGGTCTGTTGCAAAAGAACGCTGAAGACACCAAGAGCGGTGCCGGCCAGTATTTCACGCCGCGTCCGCTGATCAAGGCCATGGTTGAAGTCATGCGTCCCGAACCGGGGATGACGATTTGCGATCCTGCCTGCGGGACGGGTGGCTTTTTCCTGGCGACGCACGATTACATCTCGAACAATTACAACCTGGACCGTGACCAAAAACACGTACTGCGCGACCGAACCTTCAAAGGCTGGGAGATCGTAGATAACACCGCCCGCCTTTGTGTGATGAACCTGTACCTGCATGGTATCGGCGGTGCTTCGACTTCGCTCAGCACAGGCTCAGAATCACCCGTTGAGGTCAACGATGCGCTCATCTCTGATCCTGGCAAACGCTTCGATATGGTGCTGACCAATCCGCCCTTTGGCAAGAAGAGCAGCGTTACCATTGTCAACGGCGAGGGCAAAGCTGATAAGTCCGCGTTGAATTACGAGCGCGATGATTTCTGGGCCACCACCAGCAACAAACAACTCAACTTTGTGCAACACATCGCCACCCTGTTGGACATCAACGGCAGCGCGGCAGTCGTTGTCCCGGACAACGTGCTCTTCGAAGGTGGAGCCGGCGAGACAGTCCGCAAACGATTGTTGGCGGGATTTGATGTCCATACGTTGTTGCGTTTGCCGACTGGTCTGTTTTATGCACAGGGCGTTAAGGCCAACGTAATCTTCTTCGACAAGAAACCCGGCCGTGAAAAGCCCTGGACCGAAAAAGTCTGGATCTATGACCTGCGCACCAACATGCACTTCACGCTCAAAACCAACCAGATGGGGTCTGCCGATCTGCAAGACTTCATCCGTTGCTACAACCCAGAAAACCGCTCCCAGCGCCAGGAAAGCGAACGCTTCCGTGCGTTCACCTATGATGAGATTATGGCGCGTGATAAGGTCAGCCTGGACATCTTCTGGCTGAAGGATGAGTCTTTGGAAGATACGGAAAATCTACCTGATCCGGATGTGCTTGCTGAAGAGATCGTCGAGAGTCTGCAGTCTGCGCTGGCGCAGTTTGAGAATATCGCAGAAGAGTTAGGGGAGGAGTGAAGATAAAAAGAAGTAAAATCAAACCACATCAAGAAAAACAGGAGCATCCATGACACCCACCAACCCCCACCTCTCCCTTGACCAAAAGATCGTCGGCGACATCTACACCAGTTCTGAAGCAATGGATAATTTATCCAGGTTGTGCGATGAGTTCGGCTCGCGTTTCGGCGGCACCGAAGGCGAACGCCTGGCGGCTGATTTCATCCAGGGCAAGTTCGAAGAATATAGATTGAAGAATGTCCACACGGAACCCATCGAATACCTGGGTTGGACGCGCGGCGAAGCCAGTTTTGAAATTGTGAGTCCGATTCAGAAGAGCATCCCCTGCATCAGCCTGCCGCACTCGCCGCCCGTCGATATGGAAGCCGTCCTCATCGACATGGAAGACGGCGCACCAGCCGATTTCGATTCGCGCGCAGATGAGATCAAGGGGGCGATCGTGATGGCAACCAGCGTCTTCGAGCCAAAAGATACCAAGCGCTGGGTCCATCGCAACGAGAAATACGGTCGCAGCCTGCTGGCTGGCGCATCAGGCTTTATCTTTATCAACCATTATCCTGGCTACGGCCCTGCCACAGGTGGCATCAGCCTGCTCGGCAAGGCTGGCCCCATCCCTGGCATTTCCATTGCCAAAGAAGACGGCGACTTCATCAAACGCCTGATCGCCCGAAAAGGTCAGGTCACCGTTCGCATCAAGACAACCGACCAACTTGCTCCCGCTACATCCTGGAACATCATCGCTGACCTGCCTGGCAGCGAACACCCGGAGGAGATCGTGATGCTCGGTTCTCATTACGATGGTCATGACATCTCGCAGGGAGCGGTCGATCCGGCCTCCGGCGTTGCCGCCGTGCTCGAAGCCGCGCGCGTGCTGGCGAAACATGCCGCCCCGCTGCCGCGCACCGTCCGCTTTGTGGCCTGGGGCGTCGAAGAGATCGGCTTGCTGGGCTCCAGGGCCTATGTCAAACAGCACGCCGACGAACTCAAGAATATCCGCTTCTATCTCAACATGGACGCTGCCGGCGGCGATATGCCCAAAGACATCAACCTGCACGCCTGGCCCAAACTGGGCGAAACCTTTGCGCGCTATCAGAAAGAGATGGCCCTCGATTTCGCCATCGGGCAAAACTTCCACGATGCCTCCGACCATTATCCGTTTTTACTGGAAGGGGCCATCACAGGCGGGATCGAAGCTGTTCGGAAGACCCGCTCCGGTCGCGGATACGGGCATACCTGGTACGATACGCTGGACAAAGTAGACCAAACCAACGTGCGCGACGCTGCATCCCTGGCCGCGCGCCTGGCTCTGCGCATCGCATCCGAGGACCATTGGCCTGCTTCCCCACGGGACAAAGAGGCCGTCACCGAAATTCTCACCCGGCCGGAACGGGTTGAACTCTACAAGCACCGCCAGCGCATCGTTGAATATTTTGAGCAGTTTTGATAGATACAGAAGGTACATGGTAGACAGGGAAGCCCGAAAATAAGGGGTGCTGCAAAGCATGCCCCATTATTAAGTATCTTTTCGCTAACTGAGTAAATCCTTACAAATTCAAAAGTGAAGTGTATAATAACCAAATATATTAGAAGTGTAGGGAAAATAATTTCTCCATATCGGTTTAGCGGCAAAAAAACACCATATCTGATCCAACGAACGAAAAGGAGTTTCCATGCAGTCAAAGTTACCGTCTCCAAAAATCCTTGTCGCACTATTGGCCTGCCTGGCGATGATGCTAGCCTGCAGCTTGGTGACTGGCTCTCCCGAAGAACCATCTGCGCCGCCGCCAGAAGAGCCTCAACCCGCCGCAAGCAACACACCGCGCCCTACCGATCCGCCAAAACCGACCAACACGTCTGTTCCCCCAACTGAGCCACCCCCGCCACCGGAACCTTCCTGCTACAAATGGGACCAGATCACGCTTGATATGGCTGGCGAAGTCGTTTGTGTTTACGGAATCGCAACTTCACATCAAGGCCAGAGCCGCATCGACTTTTCACCTGAAAAGAACTCCTTCTTCCTGATCGATACTACCTACTACTATCCCAATCTCGCCGAAGGTGTTTGCGTGGTCGCGGAAGAAGAAGTTGAAGTTTTTGACGGCAAGATTCCCTTCATGACCATCAACGGCGATCTCTACAAGTGCGAGCCCTGGATGATGGAATAACTTTTGTAAATCGAGGTTAATATGCAAAAATGGGAATACTTATCTTTCGCAAGAGTAGGTGGCTCCTGGAGCGACGACAAGTTTGACGGGCGTACTCCACAGGAAAAATTATCCAATTTTGGCAAGGAAGGCTGGGAGTTAGTCTCAGTCTGCTATGATTCGTCCGGATACAACTATTATCTCAAACGTCCCCTTGTCACGAAAAGAAGAACATCAACAAAAAAAGCAAAGCCTGCTACAAAATCAACCAGGAAAAAATAGTTATGGTCGCATTACAAATGCTCATGCTATAATAAAGTTATGACAACTCCCGATCCCGAAACTCCCGAACTGACCGAAGAAGTTGCATCCTCCCCGGAAGAGGAAGCTGCGAAGCGTGAAGCTGAGCGTCAGCAGCGTGCGATCGCCATCACAGCGGTTATCTTCCTGATCTTGCTGATCGCGGGTATCGTAGCGGCTGTTATCGGTCTGTTGCAACCGAATACGCCCACCGATAAAATCCGCGACATCTTTATCATCTTCATGGCGCTCGAATCCTTGCTCATCGGCGTAGCATTGATCGTACTGATCGTGCAATTCGCCAGCCTGATCAATCTGCTACAAAATGAAATCCGACCCATTCTGGATTCCACAAATGAAACGGTCAACCATTTGCGTGGCACCGCTGAGTTTCTGGGAGAAAGCGTTGTCGAACCGGTTGTCAAGCTCAGTGGCTATCTGGCCGGTATGCAACGTATGTTAGAATTATTACGTATAAAGAAAAAATAATTATCCCAAGGAAAGGAGATAAATAATATGTCTGATCGTGATGAATTTGGAGCATTCCTCGTGGGGTTCCTGGTCGGTGGTCTTACCGGCGCAGTAGTTGCCCTGCTTATGGCTCCGCAATCTGGCGAAGAGACTCGTGCTATTATCAAAGATAAGAGCATCGAGTTGCGCGACAAGGCCCAGATCACCGCTGAAGAGGCGCTTGCCAAAGCTGAAGCAGCCGCTGCCGAAGCCCGCGCCCGCGCCGATGAACTGGCCGCTCAACTCAAAGAGCGCGGTTCAGAAGTGGTTTCTACTGCCAAAACCAAAGGCCAGGAGGTCGTTGATACAGCCAAGACCAAGGGAACGGAAGCGGTTGAAAGCGTCAAGAAAGCCACCACGCGCAAGAAAAAGGGTGGCGCTGAGGCTGCCTAAGTCACAATTCGTTTAGAAGGGGTAAGGGTTTGACCAAACAGGTCAAGCCCTTATTTTATGCACATGCAATTGATCGCCCGCTTCCTGGGCTTCTTCTTCCAGCTGCTCTATCATCCATTCGCCTGGGCTTACGATCTGGTTTCATGGATAGTTTCCCTGGGACGCTGGAAAGACTGGGTCAAAAGCGTGGTTCCGTTCATCGAAGGGACTCGTGTACTCGAGCTTGGTCATGGCCCCGGACATTTGCAACGCATCCTTCTCGACAGCGGCCTGCTCCCGTTTGGATTGGATGCATCCCGCCAAATGGGTTTTCTCGCTAAAAAGAACCTGCTCAAGAGTGGCTACGCGCAAACCAATATAATTCGCGGAATTGGGCAGGATTTACCCTTCCCAGTTGATACTTTCGATACCATTGTAGCCACCTTCCCTGCTGAATACATCTTCGAAGGTCCTGCCCTGCTCGAGGTGCGGCGAACGTTGAAAAACGGTGGCAGGCTCATCGTCCTGCCCGTTGCGTGGGTTACAGGTTTGGGTGTGTTGGATAGATTCACAGCCTGGTTGTTCCGCGTCACCGGGCAAGCGCCATCCGATCTCAGCGAGGAGTCGATATCCCGGCTGGTTGAGCCGTTTCACGAAGCAGGCCTTGGTATAGAAACTGAGCTGCTTGAAGTAAAATCGAGCCATGTTTTAATCGTGATTGCCAAAAAGAATTGAAGGGAAATAATGCGCACTCTCGAGATTCTCATCCCCGTCACCCTTGCAGTATACCTTCTCTGGCCGTTTTTCACCGGAAGAAAATATCCCCGTTTAGTTGCCTTTTTGCCTCTTCTGGCCACTTTAATGATTGGCACACATTTGCTGACCGAAGGCTATCGCTGGCAAATGATTCCGTTGTATGCCCTGACCGGGATCATCCTGCTGATTGCCATTCCCAAATTATTCCGATCTGAAGCAGGCACATTCAAACGAGTGAGTTGGGCCGGGGCGGGTCTGGTCGGAACATTAATCCTGCTGGCTGCCTCTATAGCAGTGCCAATTCTGCTACCGATTCCCAATGTTCCCTCCCCCAGCGGACCGTACTCTGTCGGCACCCAACTCTTCGTTCTTACCGATGAATCACGCCGCGAACTGTATTCCGGTCAGGATGAGCCGCGCAAATTCATGCTCCAAGTTTGGTACCCGGCTGATCCCGAACCTGATACGCCCCACGCGCCCTGGATGAACAGTGCCCCCATCTTTGCGCGCGAGATCGCAACCTATCTAGGCTTACCGGAATTTTTCCTTGATCATCTCGAATTTGTCAAAACACCATCCTTCCAAAACGCACAACTTGCGCCGTCCGACAGTAGCTACCCTGTAATCATCTTTTCGCATGGCTGGAACGGATTCGCCGCCCAGAACACTTGCCAGGCATTGGAGCTTGCCAGCCGCGGATATGTTGTGGTCGCCACCCAGCACACTTACGGCGCGGTTGTGACTGTCTTCCCTGATGGCGAGATCGCTCACAACAACCCAAACGCGTTACCTGATGATGTGCCTGATGATGAATACGATATCGCTGCACGTTTGTTAGTAAATCAATGGGCGGGTGACATTTCCTTTGCGCTCGATTTTCTGGAAGAGGAAAATTTGGACTCAGCAAGTCAATTTTATTCCGCAATTAATCTGGATTCTGTCGGGGTATATGGCCATTCAACTGGTGCGGGAGCAGCCATCCAGTTCTGCGGTACGGATGCGCGCTGTAAAGCCCTGCTCGGTATGGATCCGTTCATGACCCCGGTGTCAGAGCAGGTGCTGGACAGCGGTGTCTCTCAACCTGCATTCTTCATGTTCAGCCAGAACTGGGTAGACAAAGTCGATAGCAAAAACAATCGCCTGTTCAAAGGGTTCTACGAGAACCTCGACCCGTCCACGCACGTGATTGGCATCCAAGGAACCAAACATTACGATTTCAGCGACCTACCCATGCTCTCCCCCATCGCTCCGCAGTTAGGGTTGAAAGGCCCAATCAATGGTAAACGCGCAACCGAAATCGTCAATGCGTATCTAATTGTTTTCTTCGAGACAACACTAAAGGATCAGCCTACCGATTTATTTGAGGAGCCGTTTGAGTATCCCGAAGTCATCGATTTGCATTGATTGTGCGAAATGCAGTGATTTTGACTACAAATGACAAAGCAGCCCGTGCCTTCATCACGGGCTGCTTCTCTCTCGCCCCCCTATTACGCTCCAGCCAGAGACTGTGCCCCCTCATTCCGGAATGGAAGCGTCTTTCGATCATAAACTTTGAATCCGTTTTGCTTATCCTGTTTCGCCATGTGAAGTGCAAGCCGGACATCACGCAAAACCTCATCAACAGCTTTGTAATCTGCTGTGCAGTAGATGCCACCAATACTGATCTTGATGCGGTTTTTCAATCCAACGCCTACCAAATATTCTTCAAACTCGATTTGCATACGGTCAGCAATAGAGCTCGGAGCAAAGCGATCAACAGCATCCTCAATCAGGATCAGGAATTGGTCATCTTCAAAGCGAGCTACAATATCAGATGACCGCAAAACCTTCTTTAGAACTTTCGACACCCCCAGCAAGATTTGCATCCTGTATTCTTTCCCAAATTTTTTCTCGTATTTCAGCAACTGGTCCAGGTTGATCGAGAACACCATAAATTGATTCTCGGAATCTTGCTGTGAGTGTTCGAGCACGTACCGCAAACGTGCAGTGAAAAATGCCGGGCTGAATAATCCGGTCAGCGCATCCCAGGGGTTTTTATTCATGGCATGATCCATAGAACCCAACAAGGAAATCAGGTTGGTAAGCCGATCCTGATCAACCGGTCGCAGCAGGACAGTGTCCACGTGAGAAAACAGATTGGATGCAACTTCTTTATGCGTTACCAGGCCGACCACCGGGATACTTTTTAAACGTTCATCTTTACGCATTTCAACCAGAGTGTCCAGGCCCGAAATTTCAGGCAGACTGTAGTGAGCAAAAATGATGTTTGGCCGAGTCTGGGAAATTTGTTCAACATCAACTTGATCATGCAAAATGAGTTCTGTCGAATAACCAGAGCCATCCAGGGTTTGCCGGAAATCCAAAGAGGCAATATCCAGATCATCTACAATCATCAGGGCATAGGGATTTTTCATACCTGCAATCACCTTTCTCCATTATCATGACGGAAAAATGCGCATTTAGTTACCCTTTTTAGGAGGGAATCTTTATAATTTATTCGATTGAGTTTCGAGAATTAAATTCAGTGAAAAAATTGGTAGTAGCAATTCAGGCTCTAAAGTTGTACAATGAACATAGAATTCATCCGTTTTTCAAGACAAGGAGGAAGAAAAATGCCCGCCAAACGTTTAATCCAATTAAGCCTGATCGTAGTATTGTTATTTGCGTCCCTTGCTTTCACCAGCAATGCATCTGCCAGTGGATATTGCGGCAGCACTTACGTGGTGCAGCCAGGTGACTGGCTAGCCAAAATCGCCAGGCGCTGTGGCGTCACTTTGTCTGAGATGTACGCCGCCAACCCGGGGGTCGGTTCTCGCATCTATCCCGGGCAAGTGGTGAACATCCCTGGTGGCTATGACTACGGATACGATTACGGATATTATTACTGCGGCCCATCCTATAGCGCATATTATGGCAATTACTATGTGGTCTGCCGCGGCGATACCCTGAGCGGAATCGCGCGCTATTACGGTGTGAGCACATACTACTTGCAACAGCGCAACGGCGTTCCAAATGCCAACCGGATCTACGCCGGGCAGTTTATCTTTCCATAAGCTTCACGTATATGCACAGAACTTTCTTCTCAGGAAGAACTACTCCGTTCTCTACTAAAGAGGGGCTGTCTAGAAAGAGGGAGAGAATAGGGGAAAAAGGGGCAAAAATGGCAAGGGATAAAAAAAACTGGCGGTCATTGGATCGCCAGTTTTCGTAAATTGTGAGCCATACAAAGCAACCCCCACTCAATATCCACCTTTTTCAGTCCCCTGAGCATAAATCTACGAAATTCCATGTTGTGTTTGATATCTCCAAACACGGTTTCCGGCTCGATGCTGCGCGATTGCCGCATAGCAACCCCCTGTTCAGAGAGCAAGTTATCTTTGGCCTGTTGTCGGTAACGACGCAGTTCAAAACTGACCTGGATGCGGCGATTGCCTTTGGCTTTGGTACATTTGGGTTTGAGTGGGCAGCCAGAACAATCCAGGCATTCGTAAAATCGGCGATGTGAGAGGTAGCCATTCTTGGATTTGTAGGGTTTGGTTTCTGTGTACACCATACGCTTTTGTGCCGGACAGGTGAACTCATCCTTTTCCTGATCATAGGGGAAGTATTCGGATTTGAAACGCAGTTTTTCCAATTTTTCTGGCTTGCGGGGTGGGTGTTGTTCCTGGTGGAAAGTGTTGTATTTGAAGAAGTTGCCCATACCTTCTTTCTCTAGAAAAGCATAGTTCTCTTCACTCCCATAGCCAGCATCTCCTGAACCATTCTTGAACTTTCGTCCCTGTGGAAAGACCTGCTGTTGCATGTGGGGAATGAAGCAAGTAGTATCACCGGCTTGCTGGTGTACACTGTAGCCCACCACGAATTGCCCTTCTGTACCCATCTGAACATTGTAGGCTGGACGTGCCAACGGTTTGCGTGCTGCTCGGTCTTCCTTCATCCGCAAGCTGCTTGCATCTGGGTCCGTTTTGGAATAGCTGTTGCGCCCGTCCAGCAGTCTTTCCTGCTCTTCGTACTTTTCTAAACGTGACAGTTGCTTCTCTTCTAGCGTTTTGACTGCCTTTTTCAAGGACTTATCTTCAGGTGTTCCCCGCAAACGCTGATCCAATTCTTCCACTTTCTGGCGTACCTTCTGTGCCGTTACCTGGCTCTTTTCGCCCAACTCTTCTAAATTCTCATCCCCATAAGTTTCTTCTTCCTCTGTATTGACCCGCTCGATCTCATCCAGCAAGTCTTCGATCTGCTCTTGTAACTTCTCCTTGTATCGCTTGGTTTTCTTGGCCCATACCACTTTATGCGGATTCGAGTTCGCACCCACTTTTGTCCCATCCACAAAGTAGTTCTCCATCTTCACATACCCCTCTGCCACCAAAAATTCCATCAGCGAGGCAAATACCTTCCGCACCGCTTCCTTCATCACACTGCTCCGAAAGTTGTTGAGCGTGTGAAAATCTGGCCGGTTCCCTCCACTGATCCACATGAACCCAATGTTCTCCCACAGCGCTTTCTCGATCTTCCGCGATGAATAGATCTTTTGAGTGTAGGCATACACGATCACTTTCAGCATCATCCGCGGATGATAGCTGCTTGTCCCGCCCCCTTTGTATTTTGCCAACAAAGGTGTGATTTCCAACTCATCCACCACCTGGTTCACTATCCTCACCAAGTGCCTTTCTGGGATCAATTCTTCCAGACTTGGTGGCAGCAAGCTCGGTTGGTTCATGCTGTATACTTTGAAGGTTACTTTTCCATTGTTCATACCCCCTATTGTATTAAACTTTTCAACTTTTGAGGAGGGGGCTGCCTAAACCTTTTTAGACAGCCCCGCAGTATTATCTACTCCGTATTCAACCTATGGAATGATGTTGAGCGCATCCGCACCCACGCGCACTTCTATATCTACAGGCGATGCCGGGTCTGGGCTGAACAAAATTTGATTCGTAGCATCGACCCCAAAGGCACTAATTAGATATCGCAGGGTATATAACTTTGGCCCGTACATAACAATGG
>Ga0209536_100014587_pt1 | contig 11275 bp, 10 predicted proteins | sample DeeMarSeWOR28_12_FD_187461 | JGI IMG/M metagenome (GOLD analysis project Ga0209536, IMG submission 187461) | Marine sediment microbial communities from White Oak River estuary, North Carolina - WOR-2-8_12 (SPAdes) (version 2) | ecosystem: Environmental > Aquatic > Marine > Intertidal zone >... | reverse complement strand
CTGGAAGCCCGCGACGGCGCTCGACATGCAGAGGCGAGCGTTCGCCTCGAGGTTGTTCGTGCCGATGGCTCCCTTGAAGAGCTTCGACGCGACGTACCCGTCGGGGATCGTCCACTGGCCCGACCCGTACATCGCAACGCTGTCCCTGCCGTGCTCCTCCAGCGTCCGGCGAAGTCGCTCGGCCACGAAGTCGAGCGCCTCGTCCACGGGTACGTCGACGAGCCGACCGTCACGGCGGATCTGCGCACGCTGGATCCTGTCACGGCCATAGAGCGCCTGCACCGAGTGGTATCCCTTGACGCACGCCAGTCCGCGGTTGACCGGTGAGTCGGGGTCGCCCTTCACGGCGACGGCCCGCCCCTCCTCGATTCCCACGAGCAGCCCGCAGCCCACACCGCAAAAACGGCAGGGCGTCTTCCGCCACACCACATCCCGGAGGGCCGCGCCCGACGAGCCGAACTCGGAACCGAAAGCGACACCGGGCGCGAGCGAGGACGCCGATCCGACCGCAGCAGCCAGCGCCGCCTTTCGGATGAACTCCCGACGATCGAGCACGCTCATGAGCTCCGCTCCCGCCGGTTCCGCACCGAGTCGGTGGCGCCGTCCACGACGTCGGAGTCGGAGACGATCTCTCCGAACGTCAGCATCAGGGCCTCGATGCCCCGCAGGCCTTCCACCCTGGAGCGAAGCGCCTGGTCCTGCTTCGGGTCCGACGTCTCCGTGATCAGTACGAGCAGGTCGTGATTCTCGGCCGGCACGACCTCACAGCCCGGAATTCGCGACAGCTCGCCAGCGACCTGTCGGGCCGCGCCCGCTTCGGGAATCACGAGGTAGCTGCAAATCGGCATCCTGGTTACCTCGAGCTGATCGTGGCACGAAGGTACGGCGGGCGAAAAGCGTTCAGCAACGCAGCGACCCCGGCCCGTATCGGCCGGACGCGCGTCGGCGGGGCGGGACTCTCGACGTCTCTTGGCTCGCCTTCCGTCACCGACAGAAAGTGGCACTCGACGCAGTTGTCCTGAGGCTCGTGGTCGGCTTTGTCCTCGTGACACCACATGCACCCGATTCGCGTGCGTGGCGACGCCTCGAACGGCGGATCGACGTGGCAGCCCGACCCCGAGCAGGTCTCATGAACTTCGAGGGGGTGCGCCCCCTCCGGTGCCGTCTGATGGCAGGTCATGCACGCGGTGCTGCCCTCGAGGTGATGCTCCTCGTGGCAGCGCTGGCAATCCAGCTCCGGCACGGCCAGCGATGGTCCGCCCACGTGACACTCCGCACACTCCCGCTCGCGATGGGGCGCGTGCGAGAACTCGAGCACCCGGGTCTCGCTGGAGACCGCCACGGAGAGAGTCACTTCCCGCACCTGCGGGTAGGCCACGGCCTCGAGCTCCGGGGCTTCGTGGCAATCCGCGCATACCCGGTTCACCTGCTGGGCGACGTGGTGACAGGCCCGACAGTCGTCCACGTTCCGCACGAGCAGCGAGCCATGTCCGGCGCCGAGCGTGTGGCAGTCCAGGCACCCGAAGTCCTCGTGGACCTCGTGCCGGAAGCTCGAGTCCGCGACCTGGGCCACCTGCCGCAGCATCGACACGGAGCCGGAGGCCCCTGCGACGCCCAGCGGCCCGGCGGCCGTGATCACGAGGCCCAGCAGCAGCCAACGCAGCGAGGAGGTCATGCGGCAATATCCCGGACACTCCACCGTCCGCAACACCGCCACACGACGAAACCTCGCCTCACTGTGCGGGGCTCGGTGCGGTCCGGGGGCCATGGAGTCCTCGCTCGGTGGAGTCGATCCGCGGCAGCGGCTGCTGACTACCCGCCACCGGGCAGGAGCATGAGCCAATGTGCGGCGGTGGTTCCTCCGTATCTGCGGGGAGGACTCCCCGCTGCCGGGTCGGGAGGTTTCCCCGCCCTTTTTCCCGGCGGCACCGATCGGAGAAAGCCCTACAGCGATTCACCGCGGCGACGTGCACGTTTTTCGTGGGGAGGTCCCTCCGGCCACACCGCGCAGGACGGGGGGGATTTCGACTGCGTCTCGCCGCGGAGGTGACCATGCGCGCACGGCTTTCGGCGTCCATCGTGATCCTGCTCCTCGGCTGCGGCTCACCACCCCCGGATCTGGGCACCGCACCCGAGCCGCACTTCCAGCTCTCGGACCAGCAAATGCGCGGAGAAGCGATCTTCGCGGGTGTCTGCTGGGCGTGCCACGGGCACGGAGGCCACGGAGACGGCCCGGTGGCCACCTACGCGGGCGGTACCCCACCCCCGACGTTTCACACGCAGGATTTCGCCGGAAGGAACGCCGGTACCCTCCTGACGATGTTCCAGGCCGGGCTCGACGAGAACGATCCGGACGCTCACCATCACGGTCCCTTCGTCATGGACCTCCTGGAGCCCCGACATCTCACCGACGCCCTCGCCTATGTTTCCGCGCTGGCCTATCCGCCCGAGATCCCCGGAAGCGCGCTCGGCGGGAGCAAGCTCTACGACGAGTACTGTGTCGCATGCCACGGGCTCGAGGGGCGCGGTGACGGGCCGATCGCGGCCTACCTGTCCGACTTCGCGCCTTCGGACCTCACCACGGACTCCCTCGTTGCCCGCCAGGGGTGGGACACGCTCTTCGAGCGTATGAAGACCGGCTTCGGGACGGCCCACGGAACGAAGATGCCCCCATGGGATCTGGTGCTCACCGACGCGGAGCTGTGGGACCTCGTCGCGTACATGGCGACGATGCAGCCCGAGCAGCTCAGCACGCCCTTCCCGTCCGGCTGAGCAGACCCGCGGCGGTGACGAGCCGTCAGCCCCCCAAAACCTCGGGCCGGAGACGGTCGAGAAGGTAGAAGGTCACGGCGTCGATCTGACGAAGCGTGACGTCGGACATGCCCCAGTTCGGCATCCCGGCGGCGTGGCCCACGAAGATGTGGAAGCGCACGGAATCGGGGCGGCTCTCGTACCGCCAATCCGCCTCGACGAGCGACGGCACCTCCAGCCCGCGCTCCGCGGCATAGGGAGTGGCCCCCTCTCCGAGCGTCCCGTGACAGTCCCGGCATCGCGCCGCATAGAACTCGTTCCCGACGAGAGCGCGCTCGTCGTCGCCTTCCCAGGTGACGGTATCGAAGCTCACCGTCGCGAAGCGCTCGGCTGCCTCCGCCACCCTGGCCTCCCGGTCGGGCGGCTCGAACTCGTGGCCGCACGCGCCGACGATCAGCATCAGCATTCCCGTCCCCACCGCCCGGAGCCGGGTCGTCGGCCTCACTCCGCCCCCCCTTCGTTCTCGGGATGGATCAGCGACGCGCCGGTCTGGATCCGCTGCGCTTCCTCCAGGGCCGCCGCCGCCGCCTCTTCATTGCCCAGTCCACGCTCGGCCATGTAGAGGCCGAACCACCCCACCGCGAGCTCGGGCTCGAGCTCGATCACCGCCTGAAAGTGCTCCTTGGCCACGTCGAACGAATCGGCACGGATCGCTGCGTTCCCCGCATCGACACGCTCGATCACCTCCGGGCTCCAGGAGCTGCGCATCTGCTCCCCGGCGCTCGGATCGACCGAGTCGGTACGCTGGTCGTCGGGGCGACACCCCACGAGCGCCATCAGCACCAGGAGGCTTGCCAGGCCGCGTCGAGGGTTCGTCATGATCCGCCCTCCAATGGGTTCGACGTGTGACAGGCGATGCAGGTCCGCGGACTCTTCGCCCACGCGGCCTCGGCATCGAAATCCGATGTATGGGGACTCACCTGGAACGAGCCGAGCACGCCGTGGCACTGCACACAGTCGCTCTGCTGATGGCACGACGCGCAACTCTCGAGATTCTGACGCGCGGCGCCCCCATGGCGGATGAGCCACAGGGGCTCCGCATCATGGTAGCCGGCGTCGAGCCGTCCCTGACTGCCCAGACCGCTCTGCTCATGGCATACGCGGCAGAACGCCGCCGTGCTGTGGCACGTGGCACATTCCTGTGCGCGCCCCCACGCATCGGCCTGGTGGCGGGACACGAAGCTCGGTGGGTGATATCCGCCGTCCGAAGGTCCGTCGTGACACGCCACGCAGTAGGGCTCCGTATGGCAGGTGGCGCAGCTTCCGGGATCCGCCGCTGCCAGGTTCGAGTGCGCAGCCAGGAAGAACGGTGATTCGTGCGTCTCCGGCGGGTGCACGTCCAGATCCACGCCGGGTGCGATCACCGCAGACCGCGCCGGCAGGGACGCGACCGGCTCCGGTGCGGGCTCGACGTGGCAGGACAGGCAGGTGTCACGCGTGTGACACGTGGCGCACGTCTTCGTATCACCGTCGTCGGGAGCGTGGGCCGACCGGAAGCCGAGCGCCTCGTGCGTCTGCGGCTCGGGGTACTCGGCCTCCCAGACGGGCTGATCCATCTCCGCCGGCGCCGCGGGAATGGATGCGATCTCCGGGAGATCGGGACTGACGTGACAGGCGACGCACCGGTCCTGGACATGACAGGTCGAACAGCGTGCCGCATCCGCGCCGACGGCTTCTCCGTGTCCCCCGAGGAGGAAGTCCGGCGCTTCGTGGTCGGCCGGGGCCTCGAGGGCGAGCAGCCTCTCGCGATCGAAGCCCGAATCGGCCAACGGAACGTGGCAGACCGAACACTCGGCCTCGGGCCCGGAGATGAAATGCTCGGGCCGCTCGTGCGCGTGGCACGACCAGCACGTGCCGAGCTGGGGCCCTGCATCGACGCTCATGCGGGGCCCTCCGGGCTCCGCGTGGCACGAGATGCAGGTCACCGCCGAATCTCCGGCCTGCTCGAGCTCGCCGACGTGCTCGACGTGATCGAAGCGGACGTTGGAGATCCGTTCCGTGGGTCCGTCCCACGAGACCTCGACCAGATCGACGCCGTCGTGACACCCGCTGCACTGGGTCGGCTCCGGGAAGGAGTCCTCGGCGTCTCCCTCCTCGATTCCCTGATGGCATCCGGTACAGACCGGGAACAGGCCGGCGTGGTCGCCGTGTGGGAAGGGCTCTTCCTGACGTGCCCCCAGCGCCGTAACCACGCCGAACACCAGGAGGCCCGCGATCAGCCCTGCGGCGGCACCCCGCAGGTACGAGAAGGGCTTCCTCATCGACGCATCCTCGTCGCGTTGGCTCGGCCCGCGTCTCGTCCGACCTCGAGTCGGAGGGTCGTCCATGCTCGAGCTTGATTCCACGGGCTCTCCACTCCGTCTCCCTTCGAGTCATGGCGAATCAGCGAGCCACCGGCCACCACGGAGAGTCGCCGCACGATCTCCGCGTCCAGCGACACGCCCCCGCCCCACGCACGGCCGTCACCCAGCCGGTACTGCTCGATCTGCTGGAACGACATGCCGGAAACCGACACGCCGAAGCGTGGACCCGGGCTCCAGCGGACGGACGCATCGCCCGAGTTCAGGAAGCCACCCGGGCCCCATTCCAGATGGTAGGCCCCGTTGAGCGTCCACTGGGAGGACAGATTCCACGCACCTCCGGCCTCCGCCCGCCAACCCGTGTCGCGCAGCGGCTCGAGGACCACGGGCGTCCCGGTGTCCCCGTATCTGCGCCACCCTCCCGACACCCAGAGCCCCAGGGCCTGCGTGGTCGACCACCCCACCCGGCCCATGACCTCGTGGTAGGCGACGGGCTCGAAGAAGCCCCAGATGGTCGACATCGAGAAATAGGGGACGTACCGCTTTGCCGAAGCGGACAGCATCCATCGACCGTTCGCGATGGGAGCCGCTGCCGTGACGTGTCCCTTGCCGAGGATCTGTCGGCCGAAGTCCCAATCCAGGCCGGCGCTGAGCCGTACGAGCGGAAGCGTCGCAGAGCCGTCGAACGATGCCCGCTCCGATGCGAGCCCCGAGCGATCGGCAAGAAGCTCCCGCTGGTAGCGGAGACTCGCCGACGCGAGTCGGAAGCGGCCGTGCAGGGCCCCGCCGAAGAGGTAGACGCTCTCGTCCGGCACGAAGTCGTCGATTCCGGCCAGCGCCTTGTTGGCCGGGTCACGGAGCGCACGCGCGAGGCTTCGGCCGCCGTAGCCCTCCACCTCCAGCTGGCGGAGTCTCCAGGAGACCGCGCCGCCATCGAAGGCCGAGAACCCCAGACCCGAGCGGACCTCCTGACGGCCCAGGCGTACCCGCCAGCCGCTCCTCATCCACTGGACATAACCCAGCAACGCGTCGAAATGGTCCTCCGAGCGTGGCCAGACGAAGTCGCTCCCGAGCCCGGCCCGGCCCCGCAGGAAGAGCGTGGCCGAGAGCCCCTGCACTCCGAACCCCCACGCCGTCAGACTGACGTCCTGGGTTCCCGCGATCGACAGCTCCTTGTCGAGCGGCAGATAACACGCCTCACCCGCGGTACACCCCTCGGGGCGCCGAGCCACCGGGCGCAGCTCCACCGCCTGGACGGTGGTTCCGACCCAGCCCCGCACGCCGATGCCCTGCGCCGAGGTGCGGTCCGGCGCGACCACCGGGCCGAGGCCGAGAGCCAACAGGGTCAGGAGAACCCTCACGCTCGCCGCCTCGCACCCGCGCGCGCCGCCCACGCTCACCCCCCGATGTCCGGCATGACGTGGCATTCGGAGCACGTCCCCCCGACCTCGTGGTCGACCATGTCCTGGTGGCAGACCAGGCAGACGGTCCGGGTCCGAGGCACGCCCTCGAACGGGAGATCCTGATGACACCCTGCTCCGCTGCACGTCACGTGCGCGGTCTCGATGACGTGCGGCTCGTCCGCCTGTGTGACGTGGCAGGACGCGCAATCGGTCGCCACGTCGTGGTGATCCTCGTGGCATGAAGCACAGTCGACCCCGCCGGCGGACTTCTCGACCCCCTCCGTGTGGCATGAAGCGCAATCCAGCTCCTCGTGAGGCCCGTGCGCGAACGCCATGTCCCGAGTGGGAGCCGAGCCCGTGGAGAGGGAGAGCGACTGTGGAACGGAGTAGGGATCTCCGGTGGCCCCGGACTCCTCGTGGCACTGGGCACAGCCGTCCGGCTCCACGGTCTCACCGGCATGGTGGCAGCTTCGGCAATCCGTCACGGTCGTAACGGTCAGCTGACCGTGCGTCTCCACGCTCTGGTGACACTCCGCGCACTCGGTCTCGCGGTGCTCGGAGTGGAGGAAGTCCGGGCTCTCCTGCTGCAGCGGATGGGCCCAGGAATGAAGCGCACGTCGCCCCGACATCCACGTCGCGGTGCGGGCCGACGACGACGCGGCGGTCGCCGCGGCCGAGTGGACGGCCGGAGATGCGGTCCCTCCGGGCAGGCCGGTCCAACCGTGGACGGTCCGGATCGGCCCGACGATCCCCGAGTCCGGCAGCAGCTCGGTGCGCGGCACCACCGTCGGGTCATCGTCCAGAATACCCTGATGGCACGCCGTGCAGTCGTCGCCTTCCAGGCGGAAGTCGTGCGCCTGGTGGCAATACAGACACGTCGCCAGCACCTCGCTCTCCAGACCCTCGTGGAAGGGCGTGAGCGAGGCGGGATCGGTGTGGCACTCGGCCGTCGCACAGGAGCTGGCTGCCTCGGCGGGTGTCGCCTGCTGGTGCGGATTGTGGCACGAAGCGCAGACGCCCTCGTGCGGCTCGTCCTCCGGCATGTCGACCAGGACGCGCATGGCGTGACACGTCAGACAGGTCGATCGATTCGGGGCGATCGCCGCCGCCGCTCCCTCGAGATCCGGGGCCGGTGCGCTGAAGCCGTGGCACGCGGCACAGTGGATCGTGAGATCGCTCATGGCGCCGAGCTGGATCCCGTTGTCGGTGTGGCATCCGGACTGGGCGCACGTTTCGTCGGCCGCCGCGAACTGATGCAGAGACGTCGAGTGGCACTCGACGCACTGGAGCCCCTCCAGAATCGAGTCCTGGGACTCGAAGTGCACACGATGGCCGGAGGAGTTGGCGATGAGCGTCCATTTCTCCGGATCGCCACGAATGTGGCAATCGGCGCACAGGTCGTTGGGCACCGCCGCATGAACCGAGATCGAATCCGGATTCTGCATGACGGCCGTGAGGCCCATCATGCTCCGATCGATGATGTTTGGCTGGTGGCACGCCTTGCAGCCCAGACCCCGGTGCGCGCTCTGCCCGAAGAGCTCGTACGGATCGGCCATGAGGTGGCACGAGAAGCAGAACTCGTTGTCGTGCTGCACGTAGTCGTACGTCTTGTACGCGTAGTACCCACCCGCGGCACTGCCGGCCACGACGAACAGGCCGACGACGAGAAGCGCCGCCATCGGAAGGTGCTCGAGCCATGTGCGAAGACGCGACACCAGGCTCGGTCGCCCCTCGCTCATCGTCGGCTGCTCATCCACGTGCGTCGCTCGCCTCCGCTACCTGTCACGGCGTGGGATAGGTGTTCCGCACCTCGTCGATACTGGCGATCAGCAACCGGCGGATCAGCAATGCGTTGTGCACTGCGGCTCCTCCGGCCTCCGACAACTGCAGGTTGAAGAGTGATCCCTCGGCGACCGTGTAGCGGTCGTCGTCCGGATCGAACTCGCTGTCCGGCACCTGGCTGAGGAGGTCCGCCAGCTCCGTCTGGAGCGGTGCGATGCTGGCCTTGGCGAACTCCACCAGGCCGCGAGCGACCTCCTCGGAGTGACACTGCGTGCACGCCTCGTAGGATCGGTCGACGTTCTCGCAGGGGCCGTCCACGGGCGCGCCCTGCGCATCGACGCACGGTGTCGCCTCGAAGCTGTGGCCGACCGCGCGGGCGACGAACTCACCCGTCGCCTCGTCGACGACCTCCCAGGCGTTCACGTGGCACCCCGCGCACAGGCGAGGGTTCGCCTCCACGGAGCCGTGCGTCCCGCGGATGGGCGGCGCCAGCCCCGGCGGGAACCATCCTGCCGTGCCGAGCAGCGTGGGGCCCTGCGGGGAATGCGGCCCGCGGTTCGAATCCGGCTCCGGCTCCCCTCGTTTCTGGTGACACTTCATGCAGAGGTTCACGTCCTCGCTCGGATAGTCGATCGGGAAGCGGAGCTGATGCTCGCTCTCCGATCCGTGCGGGTCGTGGCAGACGGCGCAGGTGATCGCCACGTGCTGGCCGGGCTCGTCGATCCCGCCCTTCTCGGCGTAATTCGCGGTCACGCCCCACGCGCGCAGCGCACCCTCCCCCGTGTGACACCCCTCACACTCGGGTCGATCGGCCGGATACTCGATGTAGGACCCGTGACCGGACTCCGCCCATTCGTCGACGAAGGGGTGATGGGCACCCTGATGGCATTCCCCGCATCCCTTCGTCGTGTCGACGTCGAGGAACGCGAGCGGCAGCGTCTGCTTGTTTGGGTTGTTGACGTGCTCCAGGCCCGGCCCGTGGCAGGACTCGCACTGCACGTCCTGGTACCGCTCCTCACCCGTGGCCGTGTGGCCGGCCGGCTCGTCGAGCGCATTCCCTCGCTCGTTGACGGTATGGCACCCCTCGCAGAAGTCCTGCGCGCCGCCACTTTCCTGAAGGGTCTCCCACGCCCGCGCGTGGTCCGTCGCCTTCCACTGTCCGTGCGACTCGATATGGCAGTTCCCGCATACGGGAAGCGTGTCGCGCTGAGAGCTGTAACCGAGAAATCCGAGCGCCGCCGGCAAGGGGTTCTCGAAGAGGTCGCGCTCTCGATAGACGATGTTCTCGTCGACGCATCCTGCGAGAACGGAGAGCAGGACGAGCGAGACCGTGCCCAGGGCGACTCGGGGAGGGATCCGCTTCAAGAGTGGCTCCGAATCAATCGGCCGTCAGGCCTGGAGTTCGAGGTCGTTCAAACGACGTCCGCATGGGATCGCGGCCTGTATGGTAAGCTTCCGTCCCTCGTGAGTACATGGTTCCGTGCGTAGAAGTACGTAACGGGCACTCGGGTGGTTCTCGGAGCGCCCGCGGCAGGCTCGCGGACGTCCCCGGACCGGACTTCAGGCAACGCCTCCATCGGCGCCTCGGGCCTCGGCGGCCGGCCCCTCGTGAAGGGCCAGATACATGAGCGGGACCCAGATCCACAGCGTGAGGAGGACGGACAACGGAATGCTGAGATGCCAGCCGGGAGCCCGTCCGAGCACCGGCGTCGCGGGCCCCAGGCGCTCGAGTGCGAGCGCGCCCCCGGCCGCTATGAGGACCGTCAGCAACATCCCGTGATGCCGACAACGGCAGCGGCCGTACGCCCGCCCGGCCTGCACCCATCCCTCCCGCAGCGCCCAGAGGCAGAGGCCAAGCGCGATCAGGGAGCCTACGGCGCCCACGAAGAGCCACCCCAGGCGGAACTCGACCCGCAGCGCGGACCCCACGGTGATCGCCGCCGACGTCAGCCAGCTCAGGGGCAGAAGCGGAACGGAGAGCGCGGCTGCGAGTCCCGACCGGCGCAGTGCGGTCCGGCGTGACGTGCCGGGCGGGCGCCCCGCGACCCCGAGCGCCAGCCCCTGCGCCATGCCCAGCAGCGATCCGAGGACGAACAGGACGGGACCGACCAGAACGAGAAGGCCCGGCGTCGAGCGCCCGGCGAGTGCCAGTGCACCCACGAGGATCCCTCCGGCGCCGGCGCCCCCGGCGAGCGTCCAGGCCACGACCACCCGACCACTGCCCCCCTCCGGGCCCAGGAACGTCCATCGGAGCGCATCTGCCAAGCTGGGCTGCGTCACGAGCACGTCTCCGGCATGGGTCGCGAGGTGCGACCATACGGTACGCACACTTCGGCGGCCCCGGATCCGATCTATCTGAACGATCCGCCCACGCGGATCGGGATGACGCTGGCCTCATGGCTCCTCCATGATTGCGCCTCCACACTCCAATGCGCTGTCGGGACGCCCACGGAGTCGAGTGTCGGGACAAACCCGACCCTCCTGTCCGCGCCGGCATCGGGCAGGCCCTCGACAGGACGGGGGCTCGATCCACAAAAGGAAGCCGCCCGGCGCCGAAGCGCCGGGCGGCCACCCGATCCTGGACCCTGAAAGGCCCTCAGGGGAGGGGCTAGTACCCGCCCGCGCTCTCCTTGAAGAGCACGTTGTCGAGCCGGAGGTTCGGGTTCAGGAGCGGGAACGGTCCGTAGGTGTCCTGGACCGCGTCGATGCTGCTGGTGAGCAGCGCCTCCGTGAGGAAGGGGTTGTGGACCGCCGAGCTCTCGATGTCACCGAGACCGGCGTTGAAGTTGGCCCCTTCGGCCACCGTGATGAACCCGTCGCTCGTGTCGAACTCGGTGTCCGGGACCAGCGCCAGGAGGGCATCCAGCTCCGCAACCAGATTTGCGATACGGGTCTGGGCCGTCACCATGGCCGTCAGGGCGGCAGTTTCGTCTCCGTGGCACCCGGCCGTCGTGCACGACTCGAAGCAGCGAGCCTCGA
>Ga0209536_100014586_pt1 | contig 11276 bp, 10 predicted proteins | sample DeeMarSeWOR28_12_FD_187461 | JGI IMG/M metagenome (GOLD analysis project Ga0209536, IMG submission 187461) | Marine sediment microbial communities from White Oak River estuary, North Carolina - WOR-2-8_12 (SPAdes) (version 2) | ecosystem: Environmental > Aquatic > Marine > Intertidal zone >... | reverse complement strand
AGATTTGGGGGTGCGGATTTCGGCGTGTGGATTTAAAAAAGGGGTACAGAGGCTGTCCGACAACGTCATTCTGAGGCGTCAGCCGAAGAATCTCGAAAGCGTAAATACCTGAGACAATTAGATTCTTCGCTCTGCTCAGAATGACAAGGGCAGGCATTAGAGGGGTTGTCGGACAGCCTCTACAGAGGAATTTCGAATTGCGAATCTTTAATTTTATCTTACAAGAAATGACAGCGTAAGCGTAATGACCCAATGACGCCGAAGGCAAATGACGCGAAGCTGATTGAGTTTTCAGCTGATCGCTGACGGCTGACAGCTGAATACGTCTGGCCAAACCGGCTCAACAGACATTGGCATAGGGCATGGAGTGGCGACGCGGGGACGCGGTGAGAAAAGCGGGAGCAGTTAGAACAAAGAAAAAGAGGGGAGAATTCCCCCCCTCTGCCTGGTAGCTGGTTATTGTTTATCCAGTTGCGGGGATCGGTGCTTTCAGGGCGCCTTTCATACTCTTCATGTCCTTGGGGTTCCCATTGGGATGAAGTACGACCATGATCATTGCCCACTCCCCAAAAGGAGACTCCGAAAGAGTAGCTGCATATGCGCCATTTCCCTTGGAGTCCGTCCTAAACGTATATGGTGCGGTTCCAGCCCCGGTTTCATGCTTCTTGGGTTTCAAGTTTACAAACCAGACGGTATAGACCGAGTCGGGTCGAAGCCCTTTAGCATGGATGCTTATACTATCCCCGCTCAAGTAGGCTGTGCCACTGGCATATGGATGTGGCTTTGCAGCCTCCAATGGAATCTTAGTTTCGCCTGCCCAGGAGGCGGAAACAAACGCCAGGATGGCAAATCCTACTGACAAAGCAATAATTATCTTTTTAGTATCCATGAAGTTACTCCTTATCTTTATTATATTCCCCGAAAAGCTTCCTTTACGTTGGATCGAATGTGAAAACCCCATCAGATAAATGATGGAGATGCCCGTTAGTCGATAGGGATGCTGAAACTTTACACCCTTTTGGGAAAAAATCGGCAAGACTAAACAGTAAGCGGGAATTGGCTAACTCTATAAGGTGGACAAAGAGCGTACTGAAGAGGCGAGCATGCCCTTATAATGAGCCTTGTCTGTTAAACGAGCCTTGGTTGGGTTACCTTCGGAAGAGAAACGGTAAAGACTGTGTAACCGTTTTCTGCAGAAAAAGAGAGCAGACCGCCCATATCTTTGAGCAACCTGTAGCACAGAGGCAACCCGATACTCTCACCGCCTTCTGAGAAGGGCATAAAAAGAAGATCGGGATTTCTTAGGACTGGTCCGGAGGTCAGATTCTTGAACTCAATTTGGATGTCCTCATCAGTTTCAAAGCTTCTTATAAGTAGGGTCCCCCCTTTTTCCATCGCCCCCACCGCATTAAGAATCAAATTGATAAAAATCTGTGCCAGAACGTCTCTATCTACATAGGCGGCTGCCATCTCTGGGCCCAAATCCAGTTGGCAAGTAATCATTTTTCTTTTGGTCTCAGGGGACATCAGGTCAACACAGCCTGAAACGATGGTATTCACAGAACAATCCTGCGGTCGGATCTTAACGGGTTTCAAATAATCCCTTATCCTAAACAATATTTTTTCCAATCGTCTGCACTCTTTAAGGATAATGTCGCACTCAGCAAACTCCGGGAATTTTTTTTGTAGCCTGCGGGTAAAGCCCCCAATTGAGACAAGAGGGTTCCTAATCTCGTGGGCTACCTCTGCAGCGATAGCACCCAAGGTGTTGAGCTTGTTCCTTTGGGCCAGGGCCCTCTCCAGTCGCTTGCGCTCAGCGAAATCCCTCTTAAGCCTTTCAGTCGCCTCTCTTAACTCTGTTGTGCGCTCGGCAACGAGTTCTTCGAGATGGTCACGGTGTTTCCTCAGTTCTTGTTCGGTCGAATTGAGTTCGGCCCTGGTGCGCAACGCCAAAATTCCATATGCTAGGTCGTTTGCCAGCCTGGACAGCAACTCAACTTCCTCTTTGTCAAAGGCGTCAGGTTCAGCTGCATAGATGTTCAAGGTACCGAAGATTTTTGCATCCGCAATCAAGGGGAGGGCGATGGATGATGCATAGCCACGCTTCCACGCTTCAGCCCGCCACGGACCGTAATGGGGATCCGTCTGGATGTTTCTGACGATGGAGGGTTTTCCCGTGCGGATAGCCGTACCGGTAGGACCGCGACCTCTTTCAGTTTCAGCCCAGGTTATTTCTACCGTGTCGAGATAGCCGTCTTCAAATCCCAACTGGGCAACGGGACGTACGGTCTTATCTGCATCATGTTCGGCGAAGCCAACCCAGGCTAAACGATACCCACCAATTCTTACGATGATTCGGCAAATATCTTTCAGTAAACTTTCTTCGCTCGTGCTGCGTATCAAAGATTCGCTACATCTACTGTGCGCTCTCAGAGCACGGTTTATCTTGCGCAATTCTTGCTGAGCTCGCTCACGCTCAGCCTCTGACGTTTCTAACTCGGCCAGTCGCTGGCGCAACAGCTTCAGTTCGTCCAAGAGATGTTCTCTTGTTTCACCCTCGTCGTTCATATTGTGTTTTCCGAAAAATGACAAAAACCATTATCTCATGATTATCCTGACAACCTTTGCAGTTTAGGCGGAGAGACTCAGTCCTGCAAGACACTGGGAAGAGTTGAGATGATGAACTTTCGGCTCAGCAAGAAATGAAACTAATTCAGGCTACTAAATGGGGAAAAAAGTGGCAAGGCAAAAAAGCGGCGTAGCTCAGAGCGCATGTCGTTTGGTAAACGGTGAGCGGTAAACGATTGCACTAAGCACTTCCCCACACCAAGGCTATTTCTCCACTGTCACTACTCGAATACTTTAAGGCTCGCCACAGATCTATGATTGTCCAGTTTTTCAAGGCCAAAAGAATCCCGTAACTAATTGAGAACAGGCATCAAACTTGCGGTTACGCAAATAAACTGAGGCGAAAGCTAAGTAACCCTACAGAATGCCGAAGGGAGTTTTGACTGTTTTGGCACGGCTAGCGATTACTGTGATCAAGAAAAGTGCCTTTTCCGTAGGATTGTCTGGGATAAGGACCTTCGCCCGCTGTGTCCAAGGGGAGGATATCATGGCTAGAATTCTTCTTGTGGATGACGAGGAACACATCAGGAGATATTACACCGATGAACTCTCAGATGAGGGCTACGAGGTCTCCACTTTGGCAACTGGGCACAATCTTCTGAACGAAATCGACCTTCTCCAACCCGAAGTGGTGGTTTTGGATATCAGGCTCGCAGATTACGACGGGCTGGAACTGCTACAAGAGATCCGAAATCGGCATCATGAGCTCCCCGTTATTTTGTGTACCGTTTATGATACCTACAGATACGATCAAAAGGCCATTAGCGCGGACTACTATGTTGTCAAATCGTCTGACCTGTCAGAGCTCAAGATGGCGATCCAAAAGACCATCGAAGCAAACAACGCTGTCCGGCTGATGATTTAATGATTACGATCCGGAAGTTTAGATAACATAATTCACCCTGCATTTTGTCATTCAAGATCCTGCCACTATACCTGGTCAAAAATTTTAAGACAGATGATAAGTTTAGGGAAAAATATGGATTAGGGTAAATGGTGAAAAGTAACTGACAAGCGGTCGGGAGCCTACTGCGCTTGGCGCTAACGCTGCTCCAGTTGGTGGAAGCAGGGAATGCAAAGGGTCTTTCCTTCAAAGCGCCGGGTGCGGGTTTCCATGACCTGTTCAAAGCAGGACTCGCAAGCGACACTATCCATGACGCGGGCGTAGCGGGGGATCTCCCCTTGTGGTTGTTTCAGTTCGAAAAGCTCATCCAAGGGAATGTCAAGGATTTGCCGTGAGCGGGCCGCATGCAATTCCCAGAAGCGCTTGCGTTCTTCCAGGCTGAGGTCTTCCTCGCCGAGTCTTTCTCGGAGAGCTTCCCATTCAGGATCCGGCTCCCCAAACGCTTCCGGCTTGCTGACAATGCGAATGCCCTTGCCGTCCGAGCGGCGATAGAAAGTAAAGGCATTCTTTCCGTAGTCCAGGTGGATAAGGTTTCCTTTACCAAAGGTGCAGCCGGTCAGAAATTGAATGGCATCCACGCCGCACATGTCGGTTTCCACCACTGCTACCAATTCCTCATCCTGGGCGTGGGGACCAAGGTCTCGCAGGGTCACCTCTGAAGCCCGGATGCCAATGGCAAGCCCAGGGCACATGTGGCCATGAAAGGCCACTGTTTTTTCAACCATCTCCTCAGTTATGTGCTTCTCCTCCATTTGTCCACTCTCCAAACCGCAGGTTTAATAAGGGGTATGACCATCAGACTCAATCATATTTTCATTATTTTAGCATACTGTTTCCCCTGCCGCTCTTTTTTACCCAAAACATGTACGGGACAAAATGGGTAATTTTACCCAAGACATGTACAAGGAAAAAATGGGTAAAAACTAATGCCGCAATGCAGCTTGTTAAAACTTGCACTTACTTTTAAGTTCTGATAAATTAACTCGGACTTGCCTAAAGTGGACAAGGTCCGAATCAAACACTATGAAGGCATGGTAGAGGTCCGGCGACTGGAAACTGGTAAAGTTTCCCCAGAATGATTATTTTACTTTTATAAGAAACTACCTGCTGAGGTTCCCCACATCTACGGGGCCAACAGTAGAGATGGAAAAATCTGAAAGGGTGAACAAGAAGGGGGTTTTATGAAGGTTCTCGTTGCGGTAGACCGAGATCTGGAGTCACGTTTGGCGCTTCAGTACACCTGCCACCTGTTGGAACACTTTGATGCTGAGGTAGACGCCATCCATGTAAAAAAGGATGTGGGAAACATCATTCTTGAAGACTTCGACGTTCCCTTTCTGAAAAAGGACCACAAGAAGAAGATTGATGAGCAGGCCAAAGTGGTTGAGGAAGCCATTGCCGATGCCTGCGAGATCTGCCTCGAGGGCAAGGTCCCATGTGAACCCAGGATTCTGGTGGGAGACCCGGCTGAGGTGATTCTCAGGGAAGCTAGCGATAAAAACGTCGACCTCATTGTCCTCGGCTGCCATCGGTCTTCTGCTCTCAGGGAGATGCTTTTGGGGCAGGTCCACACCCAGGTCATCAACAACGCCGACCGGCCAGTGCTGATCGTGCGCGAACTACGGAACATAAACGATGTGTTGGTGGCCTACTCCGGCTCTTCCTGTGACGAATCCGCTCTTAATTTCATCAGTCCAATGCTGCTGAAAAGAAAGCCCAAAATCACCCTCATGCACGTTCGCGACACCGACGACCAGGAAAGCCAGGAGTTCGCCGACGCCTGTGTTCTCAAAGGCGAGTCCACCTTGAAAAAGCTCGATCACCAGCCGGAGACTAAATTGGTCGCAGGCAACGTGGTGGAGGAAGTGGTAAGTAATATAAGCCTGAGTCCCTACGATCTCGTGGTTCTCGGAGCACAGGGATTTGGCAAATCGGGTCGTTTCAATATCCTGAGTGAGAAGTCACTCCAGATTATTCGACGCACTACCAGGCCAGTACTTCTCTACCGACCAAAACCGTAGATTTTATACTGGCAGAGGAAAACTCCCTCCGCCTTTGATTTTCCTGCCGCGTTGCACTTAGCCTGAAAAACAGTTTTATCTTGACAGAAAGATGAGGGATTGCTAGCTTAGGCGGGACTTTGTTACAAAATGCACGTACTCTCGTTCACATCTCTTTTGTAAGTCCTATCCGATACGTTTGATCCTTATCTATTGAGGTTCGTCAATGGTGAGAAATGGTTGCAAAGTGCTAGCGGTTAAGGCGGTTTTTCTATTCTTATGGCTAGTATCATCACCCGTATGGGCAACTGCAGAAGCGGTGGCTATAGAGGGTCCACAACGACCCTGGTGGTTCTGGCCGATTGTTCTCTTTGTCTTCTGCTTTGTTCTGGGGATCATAGCGGTGTTGGCCGGTGTTGGTGGCGGCGTGCTTTATGTGCCGCTGGTGAGCGGCTTCTTTCCATTCCATCTTGACTTTGTCAGGGGGACAGGGTTGCTGGTGGCCCTGGCAGGGGCTCTGGCAGCAGGGCCAGGTTTGCTCAAGCGGAACTTTGCCAATCTCCGCCTGGCTCTGCCGGTTGCCCTCATTGCCTCCAGCTGTGCCATAGTCGGCGCTCTCCTGGGTCTTGCTCTTCCCACCAACATCATCCAGATTGCCCTGGGGGCGACAATTATTTTCATCGCGGCCTTGATTACCTTTTCCAAGAACGTGGAGCGGCCGGTGGTGGAAAAGCAGGACGGCATAGGCGGCGCTTTTAAAATGGCCGGTGCTTATCTGGAGCCATCCACTGGAGAAAATATCGAGTGGAAAACTCACCGTACCCTACCAGGCCTACTTCTTTTTATCGTCATCGGCGTCATGGCCGGTATGTTCGGCCTGGGTGCAGGTTGGGCCAATGTTCCGGTGCTCAACTTGCTCATGGGCGCCCCCCTGAAGCTCTCGGTGGGAACCAGCAAGTTTTTGCTCTCCATCACCGACACCTCGGCGGCCTGGATCTATCTCAACCAGGGCTGCGTCATTCCCCTGATGGCGGTGCCTTCCATCGTGGGACTCATGCTGGGATCCTTTGTGGGCGTGAGAATCCTGGCGGTGGCGAAACCGAAGGTCATCCGCTACATTGTCATTGTAGTGCTACTATTTGCTGGGATTAGGGCCTTTATGAAAGGTCTTGGTATTTAATCAGTGAGGTGAAAAAATGACATCTGAGGCACCACAAGCTCCACCCGAACAGATAACTTATGCCAACCTGCTCTTCTACGGCAGCTGGGGCGCCATAGCGATCCTGCTTATCACTTTCGGCGTCTACGTGAGCGGCATTTTTGAAAGTTACATACCGATTAACGAGGTTTCGCAATACTGGTCCATGCCGGTGAGTCAATATGTGCACGAGGCCAACGTCCCCACAGGGTGGGGATGGGTCACCCTGCTTGGGAAAGGGGACTTTCTCAATTTTATCGGGATTGCCCTGCTGGCGGGGATGACCATTGTCTGCTTTATAATCATTCTACCTTACTATGTTAAACAGAAAGATATCGCCTTTATAGTGCTCGTCATCCTGGAAGTACTGGTACTTTGCCTCGGCGCCTCCGGACTTCTGGGCACCGGCGGCCATTAACACGGCAGAACCCATCGGGTAGATTCCAGAAAGACTGCGCCCTCCTCAGAGAAAATCAAGTAAGCCAGGGAAAGGACCCCTGGCTTTTTTATTTTTGCATACAGCCTGTTGGGCAAAGGGATTTTCTCTGTTGGCTTTTTTCCATGGGCCCCAGGAGCTAGCCCGGATATTTCATGAATTGTCATCGCGAGACCGTGAAGATGGGCTTGCAACCTGGCAACCGCAGGGACTCGAACCCGAGGCGTACTTTACAGTACGTCGCAGGGGGTGTGGCCCGAGGACGCCAGGAAGGACGCCCATATCCGCGGTCGCAGCAGGCCATTCATGAAATATCCGGGCTAGATAAAACCAGGACACACTAAGACAATACCATGGGCATTTTCATCAGAGGCCAGAGAAAGAAGACCGCAAGAGCCACCACCACCATCAGCATGATGCTAGCTAGAATTCCATAGGCGAAGAATTCTCCGGCAGTGAACTGACCGGATTCATAAGCGATGGCATTGGGTGCGGCTCCCACCAGCAACAAAAACGGCATGCCAGCTGTGACTAGTGAGGCGAAGAGGACGACTTCCGGCGCAACTCCCAGATAGGGAGCGATTACCAGAGCCACCGGAAGGGAGATGGCAATGGCAGCAACGTTCATGATGACGTTGGTCATGACCAAGACGAAGAAGGCGATGCCCATTACAAAAACGAACCAGGTTGATTCCTGGAATAGCAGGAGCCACTTTACCGCCAGCCATCTGGCGGCTCCAGTTTCCCAGAGACAAAATCCCAGACTCATTGCTCCGGCGAAAAGTAAGATTATGTTCCAGGGAATTTCTTCGAGATCATTGATATCCAGAACCTTAGTAATAAAGAGCAGGATTGTGGAGGTGACAATAATGGCCGTTTTATTTAGAGCTTCTAGAGCTGGGATAAAGGAACGGAGGGACATGGTCAGTACGCAGGCCAAAATTATGGAAGCGGCAATGATTTCACTCCGGGAGAATGGTCCAAGTTCCGCATTAAGCCTGATGGCCCTTTGTTTTAAGCCGGGTATGACCTTTTTTTCAGGCTTAAAAAAGATCAAGAAAAACACCCAGAGCAAAAAAACCATAAGCCAGCCAATGGGAAACATGTAATAGCTTAATTCAAAAAAGGCTATGTCCCTGCCAACCACATCATTGAAAAAGCCGATGGCAACTGGTCCCCGTGCGGCCCCCAATAGGGTAACAATACTGCCGGCTCCGGCCACATATGCCATGCCAATAAAAAGGCCCTTGCCAAATTTGGTGGGTTTGTCCCCCTCACCATAAAGGTCATATATAGACAAAAGCAGGGGGAAAATGGTTGCCGCCACTGCTGTATGGGCCATAATGTGGGTGAGAGCTGCGGTTACAACGAAACAGCCCAAGTAAATCATGCTGGTTTTTTCCCCCACAATCAACAGCATCTTGTAGGCCAAACGCCGGGTCAACCCTGTTTTGGTGAACACCATGCCAATCACAATGGAGGCAAAGATGAACATCACCGAGGGATCCATGAAGTCGTTGAAGGCTGCTTTGGCAGGACGAATAAAGAAAAAGACCTGAAGAACGCCTATGGCCAGGCTGGTTATTCCCACCGGCACTACTTCGAATACCCACCAGGTTGAGGCAAGGAGGGCAACAGCCAGAGCTCCTTTTCCCGCCCGGCTCAGGACAAATTTCTCCCCCAGAGGATCCACGGCTGCGGACCAAGGAGGCGAGTAGTAGACCCCGGCGAAAAGCAATATCCCCAAGAAAAGAAAAACTAGCCGTTTCCAATTGAGACTGTCGCTGTCGGTACTGGATTCGAAATGGTCAACCATCAGTGGCTTCTCGCTCGCTGTCTAGAAAATCAAGTGCAGATACCAGTAGTCGGCAGGTGTCGACTATTCACAACTCACAAACGCTTAAGGTCTCGAGAACTTCTTTAAACATATCTCTCTGTCTCAGGATTCCCACAATCTTTTTGCCCCTGGTGACCAACAAAGACTGATAATGCCCCATATCTAATTGGTGAATGGCTTCGGCCAGAGAAGCATTTTCATCCACATATTCGCCTTCTGCCGGGGCATGGAGCAATCTTTTCACTTTGAGCAAACCGGCCTCTCGGCAGAGATCTATTAGTGGTTTTTCCCAGAATTGGCATTGCCTGAGCATGGGCTTCAGGTAGTCTCTGCTCACCCCAAAACGTGATAAGAACTTTGAATCTTCGAGGTGCTTTCCCTTCGGTTCCAGGGCTCTCAGCACATCCAACTGACTGATCTTTCCTGAAATCTCTCCAGCCTCATCAACGATAAGAAGCAACCTGTGGAGCCCTCGGTCCTGATCAAATTCATCCTGGGCTTTTGCCAGGGCCATGGCCGCCTCATACAAGGTGGCCTCCGCTGAGATCGTCCCATACTCCGAAAGGGGGGTCATTATATCCTTCACGGTTTTTATTTGCATGATGCTTCTCCCAAGAGCCCGGTGAGCTGGAATAATATATGGTTGACTTATAATGAAAGCAACTATGTGGCTGGTTGTCAAATGTTGTGTTAATCGATTTTAAATCAATCAATCTTATTTACTGCAGGCAAAGCTTAGATATCATATCCTGGCCTACTGTGACAAAGGGCGCCTGCCAGTTCAAATTACATACCTTTCTCTTATAGAAGTGGCACGAATATTTCATGTTTTTGCAGAAAGCGCATTTGAGCTACGATGGTAGTGATTTCGAAAGCATGCCAGTAATGAATGAAGAGTGAAAAGATAAAAGAAATAGAAGAAAATGCTAGAGCTGAGCAAAGTACAATTTTTTGAGGCTATTGAGAACCTCTACGAAGCTTTGAAGATCCTGGACTCGGTGCGCAAAGAGATTGAAAGCGGCGCCATACGGGGAATGGTAACTTCAGAGAACTTGGCGGAGGCGTGGTACAAGGTCAACTGTTGTCGGATCCATACCCAAGTGGACGTGAACCTGGAAGAGCTCACTCTGGAAGCTATGGGGCTAATAAACGATGCCAAGTGCATGCTGGACAGTCTTTTGAGTTGGAAGAAGGGAATGACCCGCCATGCTAGTTTTTTCATCAGGGAAAACATCGCTTCTGCCGCCAAGAATATTTTCTTAGTTCTGAGTCAACTGGAAGATTGGTTGAGCAAGCTGGACTAGGCAGGAGAACTAACTCATTCTTTACAGACATAATTTTTTTTCAACATCATAGTCCGACACTCCAACATTCCCGTCTTTTGATACCCTCAATATTGCATTATTTCTAAACAACCTGATCAACCGAGCCAAAATGGGTATATCAAAAAATTCTCCTCCGCCAACCGTGACCAAAAAGGAGTCGAGGCAGTTTACCCCAGGGCCGCTTGTGTTCCCAAGACCAAAAACTTACCCAAAAGCGGTCAAGCCAAAAATGGGTAAAAGTTACCCAAAAGTGGCTTGCCCAGAAATGGGTAAAAAAAAGAAATTGACAAGTTTTACAGGGGAGAATTGCTGGTTAGGTAGCCCGGATTATTCATGAATCGGCTGCTCCGACCGTGGATAAGGCCGTCCTTCCAGGCGTCCTCGGGCCTTGAACCCTGCGACGTACTGTTCTAGCACGTCTCGGATTCAAGCCCCTGCGGTTGCCAGGTGGGACGTCCATCTTCACGGTCTCACGACACAGATTCATGAATAATCCGGGCTAGATGGTGAGCTTGTCGCTCTTAAAACCGTAGGCGACTATTATCCCTACGATAAAGGCAACCCCCAGGTTGGTAGCCAGGGTGATACCTAGCATGAACAGGGCCACAAACAGGTCTTTGCGATCCTTGAGGTCCTGGATCATGAGAGTCAGCTGCAGGCCGGCAAATACCAGCAGCACTCCTAAGAGGGAGAAGGGGAGCAGATTCAGGATGGAGACAATATTCTCGCCGAAGATCAAGGCCAGCAGAACGAAGATTCCACCTATTATTAGATTGGAGCCGGCGGTTCGAGCCCCAAATCGATAGTGGGCAGCCAAGCCCCCAGCCCCATGGCACATGGGGATGCCTCCCAGAAAAAACGAAACGATGTCCGCCAACCCCTGGCTGTTGGCCACACTGCGATACGTGGCCCGGTGGGCCCGATCACCGAAGTATTCATGCATTATAT
>Ga0209536_100014585_pt1 | contig 11276 bp, 10 predicted proteins | sample DeeMarSeWOR28_12_FD_187461 | JGI IMG/M metagenome (GOLD analysis project Ga0209536, IMG submission 187461) | Marine sediment microbial communities from White Oak River estuary, North Carolina - WOR-2-8_12 (SPAdes) (version 2) | ecosystem: Environmental > Aquatic > Marine > Intertidal zone >... | reverse complement strand
GTTTGTAGCTGGGGATGCGCCGGTTCGCACCGCCGACCTCGCGAAACTGCAGCCTGATGGGAGCTTGTTGCACCTCGGTCGGGCGGACGGCATCGTCAAGATCGGCGGTCAACGCGTCTCCCTCCCGGCGATGGAGCAATGGCTCTACGAACAGCAGGGTGTGGACGATGCCGCACTGGTTGCTGTCCGGACCGAGGGCCTCCGCGATGTGCAGTTGCTCGCTGCGGTCGTCGCGCCAAACTGGACTGCACGGCGCTTGCGAGAGGCCATGGCTCTGAGCTTCCAGGCCTCCGCGCTTCCGCGTCGCATCTTGTTGACCGATCGTCTTCCGCGCGAAGACAACGGCAAGCTCCCACGCCGCCGCATTTTGCAGCTCTTTGGGCTCAACGCGGAGGACAAGCCGATCCGCTGGGACCTCGACTGGGGTGAGGTGGTCGAGAGCGTCGACGAGGGCAGGGTCTCCCAGCGTGTGTCCGTTCATGTCCCGGATACCTATGGCGCTTTCGAAGGGCACTTCCCCGGTTATCCGATCTTGGCTGCAGCCTTCCAACTCCACGACCTCGTGCTGCCGCGCGTACGGGCGCTTCGCCCCGACCTCGGAGCGGTTCGAGCGGTTCGCAGGCTCAAGTTCCTCGGTCGCATCGTCCCAGACGACCAACTCGAGCTGACGTTGAGTTGGACCCTAGGCAAACCGGCAGTCGACTTCACCTTGAGCCGCGGAGACAAGGTTTGCTCCGGGGGGCGCATCGTCTTTGAAGAGGAATGCACGTGACCGGGGATGTGCCAGAAAGATTTCGCCCCTGCGTGATCGTGCCAACGTACGACAATCCGGTGACCATCCACGACGTCGTCACCCGCGCCCGTCAGCACTGTCCGGATGTCATCGTCATCGATGATGGCAGCGACGATCTGGGCCGGCTCGCCTGTGCGGCGATCGCCGAGGAAGGCTTGGCCCACGTCACCAGGCGCAAGAGCAATGGTGGCAAGGGAGCCGCAGTGAAGGCCGGGTTCGAAGTCGCAAGAGAGCTCGGATTCAGCCACGCGCTCCAGGTCGATGCGGACGGGCAACATGACCTAGGGCGCATTCCAGCATTCCTAGACCAGGCACGGGCGCGTCCCGACGCACTTCTCCTCGGCTATCCAATCTACGATACCAGCGCACCCAAGGGGCGTCTCCTCGCGCGGCGAATCACCCAGTTCTGGGTGAGCCTCGAGCTCGGTTCGGCGGACATCGTCAGAGACGCCATGGTCGGCTTTCGGGTCTACCCGCTTGCGGCGGCGATGGAGGTTCCGGTTCGCGGGAATCGAATGGATTTCGACGTCGAGATCGCCGTGCGCATGGCTCGCGCCGCCATTCCGGTCATCAATCTGCCCGTGGGGGTTCGGTATTTGAGCCAAGAAGAAGGGGGGACGTCTCACTTTCGAGCGTTTCGCGACAATTTGCGTTTGTCCTGGATGCACACGAGGCTCTGCGTGGCCGGGCTTTGGCTCTGGTTTACACGCCGGCTGAGGCTCAGGCCGTGACCTGGCTCAGCCAACGGGAGCGCGGCGCCGTGCTCGGCATTCGATTCGTGTTCTGGCTCGCGACGCTATGCGGCCGCTGGCCGGCGCGGCAGTTCGTTCGCTTGGTCGCGCTGTTCTATGCGGCGTTCGACCAGAACTCGAAGCGCGCGTCGCGGGCCTGGCTCGAGAGGGTGTACGCCCGTCCCGTTGGCTGGCTCGACGTCTATCATCACATCTCGATCTTCGCCCAGGTGGCGCTCGATCGGATCTTCCTGCTCGAGGGCAAGACCAAGATGTTCAAGATCACTCGCACCGGCAACGAGCATCTAATCGAGCTCGCCCGGGAACGGCGAGGCGCGATTCTTCTGGGTGCGCACCTCGGCAGCTTCGAGGCGATGCGAGTCAGCGCGGACGAGGAGTCCTTTCCGGTGAGCATCGTCGGACACTTCGAGAATGCCCGAATGATCAACGCGCTCCTGTCCGAGATCGATCCGAAGATGGCCGACAGCGTGGTTCACGTCGGCGACGATCCGGTCGCCTTTGCGCTCGCCATCCGAGACCGCCTCGAGCAAGGTCACATGATCGCGGTCCTCGGGGATCGCATCGGACTCAACCAGAAGACAGTCAGCGTCGATTTTTTCGGGAAATCGGCCCTTTTCCCCGCTGCGCCTTTCATTTTGGCTGCGGCACTTCGGGCCCCCGTTTATCTGGTTTTCGGTCTATATTACGAACCAGATCGCTACGAGCTCTACTGCGAACCATTTGCGGAGCGCATCGAGCTACCCCGCGGCGAGCGGGGTCAAGCCTTGCAACACATGGTTCAGCAATATGCCAAGGCGGTGGAGAGATTCTGCCGGAAAGCACCCGACAACTGGTTCAATTTCTATGACTTCTGGGGCGAACGAGACAATGACGGCGACTGAGGCTTCGCGAGAGGCACGCTTCGCTATCGAGGTCGGCGCCGAGCCGTTGAGCATCGACGATATCATCGCCCTCGCGGAGGGGGTTGCGGTCCCGCAACTGAGTGGTGCCGCGCGCAGCCGAATGCAGGCCAGCGCCGATCTGATTGCACGGCTCCACGAGGACGAGACCAATATTTACGGCGTGACCACCAGCGTCGGTGCATCGGTAGGCACGCACGTACCTCGGCTGTTTTCGAGAGACCTGTCGCTCAACATCCAGCGCATGCACGGTTGCGGGACGGGGCAGCTCTTGAGCGAGGAGCAGACCGCGGCAGCCCTTGCGGTGCGCTTGTCTTCCTTGTCCCAGGGGAAGAGTGGTGTCCGGCCTGTCGTCGCCGAGCGCCTCATCGATTTTCTCGCCAATCGAGTTCTGCCGCTCATTCCCTCGGAGGGTTCGGTGGGCGCGAGCGGCGACCTCACCCCGCTTTCCTACGTCGCCGCCGCGCTGGTCGGCGAGCGCGAAGTTCGATTCGACGGCGAGGTCGTCGAGGCCAGCCAGGCGCTCGAGGCGATCGGCGAAGCGCCGCTGGCCCTTGGTCCGCGCGAGGTGTTGGCGCTGATGAATGGCACGAGTGTCGCAACCGCCATTGCCTGCCTTGGCTGGGCGCGCGCCCGGCAGCTAAGCCGTCTGGCTGCCTGCCTCACGGCCATGTGCTCCGAGGTCGTCCACGGCAATCCTTCCCATTTCGATGCCTTCGTGCACGACGCGAAGCCGCACCCCGGTCAGGTCCTGGCAGCGCGCTGGATCCGCGAAGACCTGGGCTACGACGGTACGGGGACGCGGGCGGGCGTTCGTCTCCAGGACCGGTACTCGATTCGATGCGCCCCTCACGTCATCGGGGTGGCGCTCGACTCTCTGCGCTGGAGTCAGGCCGCACTCGAAACGGAGCTCAACGGCGTCAGCGACAATCCGCTCGTCGACCTCGAAGCCGGAAGGGTGGTTCACGGAGGCAACTTCTACGGGGGCCACGTCGGATTCGCCTGCGACACCCTCAAAGTGGCGGTGGCGAACATCGCTTGTCTCCTGGACCGCCAACTCACGCTCCTCTGCAACCCTGCGGAAAACGACGGGCTCCCGGCGAACCTGGTCGGTGTTCAAGAAGCGCAGGCTTGCTCGCACAATGGCTTCAAGGCCGTCACCATTGCCGCATCGGCCTTGGCCGCCGAGGCGCTGAAGATGACGATTCCGGCTAGTGCATTCAGTCGCAGCACGGAGCAGCACAACCAGGATAAGGTCCCGATGGCCACCCTAGCGGCGCGCGACCTTGCGCGGGTCGTCGAAATCACCGAGCAGGTGGCGGCGATGATGACGCTTGCATGCTGTCAGGCCGTCGATCTTCGGGACGACGCCTTGAAGTTCTCCGAGCGCACCTCCGCCATGCGCTCCGCCGTGCGCGAGGTCGTTCCTACACTGGGGCCCGACCGACGCATGGACGTCGACATCGCCGCGGTGCTCGGGCTTGTTCGAGGGCATTCTTTGCCCCACGGTTCGGACGCGCTCACATGAAACACGACGAGCACGCCGTCAGCATCGAAGCCACCGTACCCTTTCACTTTTGCGATCCCTTGTTCGTGGTTTGGCACGGGCGCTACTTCGAGTACTTCGGTATGGCTCGGGCAGAGCTGATGAGAAGTCGGAAGCTAGACGTGCTCGAGATTCGCAGCCTGGGCTACCGAATGTACATGACCGACGTGCGCTGCCGCTACATGTATCCGCTCGGCTATGGGGACAACTTGCGCGTCACGGCCTGGTTCACGGCGGCAACCCCGCTGATCCGGGTGGCCTACACGATCACGAACCTGACGTACGGCCGAAAGAGCGCCCGGGCATACACCGAACTCGCAACGACCGACGCCCAGGGAGAGCTCTTGAGGCAGACTCCTTCGGTGATTCTCGAGCGCCTGCCTGCCGAGGTTCTCGGGGAAGCGTCATGATGGGGAAGCCGAGGCCACGCGCTCTTGTGACGGGGGCCAGCCGCGGCATTGGCGCTGCGATCGCTCGAGAGCTGGCTTCGATGGGGCATCCTGTCATTCTGAACTTTCGCGCGAACCGGGCAGCGGCCGAAGCGGTGCAAGCGGAGATCCGCGAGTCCGGTGGCGAAGCGACCCTTTGCGGTTTCGACGTGCGCGACCGTGACGCATCGACCAGCGCGATCGAAGCGCTGCTGGGCGACGACACACGCCCCATTGGCGTCCTGGTCAACAATGCTGGCGTCGTCGCCGATGCTCCGTTTCCCGCCATGTCCTGGGATGCATGGGAGCAGGTGACGCGCACCACGCTCGACGGTTTCTACAACGTGACGCATCCGCTCGTCATGCCGATGGTCCGCCAACGTTGGGGACGGATCATCAGCCTCTCCTCGATCTCGGGCCTTCGGGGAAACCGCGGCCAGGTCAACTACGCCGCCGCCAAAGCAGGCATCGTGGGAGCTACGAAGTCGCTCGCGATCGAGCTGGCGAAACGAAAGATCACGGTCAACTGCGTCGCACCCGGGCTCATCGAGACCGAGATGATTCGAGAAGTGCCCGACTTCGTCGTGAAGCAGATGATTCCCGCGGCCCGTATCGGAAAGCCTGAAGAGGTTGCGGCGCTGGTCGGCTTCCTCGCAAGCGACCGGGCAGGCTACATCACGGGTCAAGTCATCCGAGTCGATGGAGGTTTCGTATGACTGCATCGCGGCTTTGGGATGTGATCGTCGTAGGGTCAGGGCCCGCGGGATCGGCAAGCGCTGCGCTCCTTGCGGCTGAAGGTTTCGACGTTCTGGTTCTCGAAAAAGAAGAGTTCCCTCGATTCCACATCGGCGAATCACTGCTGCCGGCAGGACTCACGGTCCTAGAGGACCTGGGCATCGAGCCCGATGATGACGTGTTCATGTTCAAGCAAGGAGCGCAGTTCCTGCGCGAGTCGACAGGTCTCGTATCCTCGTTCGATTTCGCCGACGCTCTCGAAGGCCCGCCGCGTCATGCCTGGCACGTCGACCGCGCTAGCTTCGATACGATGCTTCGCGACAGGGCTTCCGCTCGGGGAGCGTTGGTGCGCCACGGAGTGACAGTGACCGACATGGAAGTCGACGCCGAATCGGCATCGGTACAGACCTCGTACGGCACGGAGCGGACGCGCTTCATCATCGACGCCAGCGGTCAGGATCGCTTCATCGCGAAGCTGCGACAATCCACGGTCCCGTACTCCAAGTTCGGAAAGGCCGCCGCCTACGCGCACTTCAGCGGCTTGTCGGACGAAGCGGTGGAGGTCATCGGTCCGGGGAGCGACATCCGCATCATGATGGTCGAAGGCGGGTGGCTCTGGGTGATTCACCTGCCTGGCCGGAGACTCAGCGTCGGGCTCGTGTCCAAGAAGCCGGGGATTTCGGGCCGCACGCTACAGCGCGAAATCGCGGTGTCTCCGCTCTTACGCTGCCTCACGCACGGCACAGAGGCGACCCCGCCTCAGCTCGTCAGCGGCTTCAGCTATCGCAATGATGCCAAGAGCGGCCCCCGCTACGCTTGCATTGGAGACGCCGCCTGCTTCCTCGATCCGGTGTTTTCTTCGGGGGTGAGTCTCGCCTTGCTCGGCGCTCAGGGACTGGTCGAACGGCTCGCCCCGGCTCTGCACGAGGGCAGTGAAGCGAAGGCGGATCTGTACCTCGAGGAATCGGCCAAGATGGACGAAGGCTATCGCGCGTTCGCCTTGCTGATTCACCGCTTCTACAATACACGTCTTATCGACAATGTGGTGCTCAACTCACCAGAGGAAGGCGAGCTTCGAGCCAGCATCACGAGCATGCTCGCCGGAGACGTTTGGCGAGAGGGCAACGTGTTCCGGGACATGTTGTTCCGCTCGCGCATTCAACTTTGAGCGAGAGAGTCGAGTATCGCATTGACGCTTAGGGTCGAGCCGGTCGCCATCACGGGTATGACACTCAGCAACGCGCTTGGAAGCAACTGCGACGAAGTCCGCGACGCCCTTGCCGCGGGGGATTCGAGACTCGGGCCCTCGCCGGTGAAGGTGCCGTTCGAGACTGCCGTGGGGGCGATCCGCGTCGAGCTGCCCAGCCTCGACGGCGCGCTCACTCCCTGGTCGACGCGGCTGACGCGCATCGCAAAGCGGCTCGTCATCAATCTGGAACTGGAGCTGGCGGCACTTCGAGAGCGCTGGAGGCCGGAGCGAATCGCGCTGATTCTGGGCACGAGCACTGCCGGCGCCGAAACGACCGAATCGGCGTTTCAGCACTTCCTCGCAACCGGCGAGCTGCCCGAAGATTACGACCTCTGGCGACAACATACGTACGGCGCCGTCCTGCACGTCATGCGCGCCTTGACCGGCGCTCAGGGCCCCGGCTGGGTCGTGTCGACGGCTTGCACCTCGAGCGCAAAGCCGCTGGCCAGCGCGCAGCGGCTCATCGGCGCAGGGCTCATCGACGCGGCGATCGTCGGCGGAATCGACACGCTTTGTGCGATGACTCTCTGCGGCTTCAATGCGCTCGGTGCGCTTTCCTCCAAGCCCTGTCGGCCGTTCTCGAGCGCGCGTGACGGGATCAGCATCGGGGAGGGCGGGGCCTTACTCCTTCTCGAGCGAAGCGGCGAGCCCATCGTATGGCTCGAATCGGTCGGGGAAAGCTCGGATGCCTATCACATCAGCGCACCGCACCCACAGGGGTTGGGTGCCCAGCTCGCGATGCAACGCGCGCTCGACCGTGCGGGTTGCAGCCCAGCGGAGGTCGACCACATCAACGCGCACGGCACGGGCACGCCACACAACGACGGCGCCGAAGCCAATGCGATATCGGAGATCTTCGGCAACGAGGTTCCGGTCGTTTCCACGAAGGGGTACACCGGTCACACCTTGGGCGCGGCCGGAGCTACCGAAGCGGTGCTTGCCTCGTTTGCGCTCACCGATGCTTGGATTCCCGCGTCTCTCGGGGCCTCACCCGTCGATGAGAGGATCAGCATCAAGATCGCAACCGAACGTACGGAGGGGAGCTTTCGCAGAGTGCTGAGCAATTCGTTCGCGTTCGGCGGAAACAATGTGAGCGTTCTCTTGAGGTCGGCATGACGTCATCGATCGAAGTCGGTGTCGCTGGGGTGGGTCTCTTCATGCCGGGTTTCCCCACAGCGGCGGATTGGCGCGCCGGAAGGGCCAGCGACGAGCCTGAGTTACCTACGGGGTCGCGGCTCGATCGCCGCGCGCGTGGGCGATCGAGCGTTCTCACCAAGGCGCTGGCCGAAGCGTACTTCGAGGCGGCAGACGCGGCCGGCGTCGAGCTCGGCAAAGGCTCTGCCGTGTTTGGCTCTGCGCTCGGGGAGGTTGGCACCATGCTCGGGCTGCTCAACCAGATGTGGCGCGATCACGAAGAGCCATCGCCAATGGCCTTTGCTTTGAGCGTTCACAATGCGGCCTCTGGCATCGTCTCGATTGCGACCAAGAACCGTGGCTTCACGACATCGCTCGGGGCTGACCACGATACGCCTGCCATGGCGCTGATGGAGGCGATCGGGCTCATCGCCGAACGTGGCGAGCCGGTCGTCGTCGTCTGCGGAGAAGAGCCCACGCCAACTGCCTTGGTTCCGGACGACGAAGCTTGGGAGCTTGCGACCATGGCGATTGCGTTGGCTCCACTGAGCGACCATGACGACGGGACCCCGGTTCGGCTTCGAGGCCCATTCAAGGTGGCTCCCACTCTCACTGGCCCGGAGTTGCGGCCGATGCTCGCGAGAAACCCTCAGGTTGGTCTCCTCGATTTGATTTGTGCCATCGAGGCCGGTAAGTCAGGGACCATTGCCCTCGACCGTGGCAGGGGCGCTGGCTGGTGCATGGAGGTTCTCGTCGCCGATGGCTGAGATCTATCCGTCGATCCGCGAGCTCATTCCCCACGATGGCCCGATGGTGCTCCTCGACGAGATGGTCCATTGGGAGCCGGGACGCGCTCGCTGCAGCATCCGGATTGCACCCGGAATGCGTTTCGTATCCGAGGGAACCGTCGATACCATCGTTGCCCTCGAGTACATGGGCCAGGCGGTGGCCGCTTCTTGCGGCTACGCGGCGTTTCGTGGAGGGAACGACATCAGGGTGGGAATGATCATCGGTTGTCGGCGCATGGACATCGAAGTACCAAAGCTGCACGTCGGCGACGAATTGCTCGTCGAGGTTCGAGAAGTCCGCGCACGAGAAGAGATTAGCGTCTATGAGTGTGACGTTTCCCGTGGCTCGCAGCCTGTCGCATCGGCCCAACTCACGCTCTACCACGCCGAGAAGCCTCCCGGCGAAGGCGATTCGTTCCCGTGAGGTGGCGTCTTGCACTGGCGATCTCGTTGGTCGTGCTGTCGCTAGCCGCCAGCTCGAGCGCCCAGTCGCCCCAGGGCCGGGTTGAGCTCGACACCTTGCTCTCGGCGTTTGCCAAGATGGACGGGCTCGAAGCGAGGTTTGTCGAGGAGAAACGAATGCAATTGCTCAAAGCTCCCCTCGTGAGCGAGGGACGATTGTACTTTGTGCCTCCCGGCTACCTCCTTCGAAAGATCGTCTCGCCGCAGCCATCGCAGATCCTGATCACGCCAACGACCCTGACCGTCGACGACGGATTGACGCAGCAAGTCATCGATTTGAGCGCCAGGCGGGATGTTCGATCGTTCGTGGCGTCGTTCGTTTCCTTGCTGGCCGGAGACAAGGACGCCTTGACCACCGCGTACGAGATTCGCATTACCGACGAGGGGAACGGGAGATGGCGAATGGAGCTCGCTCCCAAGGTTTCGCCGCTCTCCGAGATCATCAAAATGGTCGGGGTCAGCGGAAGGGGGCTTTCGGTCGCGCAGATCCACGTGTTCGATACGAACGGGGATGAGACGATCACCCGCATGCTAGACGTGGATCCGAAGCGTCGATTCGATGCGTCCGAACGAAAAGCCCTGTTCGGAATTGAAGCTCGATGACCGATGGCGGATACCGACGACTGTTCGCGGCTGTCTTCGTAGCGGCGCTTCTCGCGGTGTTCGTGGTGACTCGCTTTGAGGTCGTGGCCGACATTACCGCGTTCCTGCCGAGTGCGGAGGATCGAAGCCTCGCCGAGTTCTCGAGGGCCATCGCCCAGGGTCCGCTCAGCCGCACCATGGTGCTCGTGTTGGTGGCGCAAGACGATCAAAGCGCTTCGGCCGCATCTCGCGCCTTTGAAACAGCCCTGCGGGAGCACCCCGACGTGGGACCGCACCTCGAATCGATTGAGGGCGGCCCTCCGGAGGGCTTCGAGCGGAGTCTCTGGGATCTGTACCATCGGCGTCGATTTGGGTTTCTCGCTGACGACCCGGAGGCGGCGCGCGCTCTCGGGAGCGATGAAGCACTGCGGTCCTCGGCTGATGACCTGCTGAGACGCTTGCGGCATCCCGACTCGTCGGCGATCGCACGGCTTGCGCCAAGCGATCCGCTTCTGGTCATTCCCGACCTTTTTCTCCGCTTCCAGCGGGCCGCGGGCCGCCAGCTTCGGCTCGTCGACGGCCGCTTCCTCACGCCCAATGGCCCCGACGCTGTCCTCTTTCTCACCACTGGGGCTTCGGCCTTCGATTCGAGCATTCAAGGACCGCTTCTACGTGGCATCGAGTCGGCGTTTGAAGAGCTTGAGGCGACGATGCCAGAAGCAAGGGAGTTGCAACAGAGCGGGATCAACCGATTCGCGGTTCGTGCCGAGGAATCGATTCGCGCCGACATCGAGCGAATCACGCTCTTCTCCTGCTTGGGTTTGGGGCTCTTGCTTTGGATCCTGTTTCGTGGGTTCCGACTGGTGGGCTTGGCCACTATCGCCGTCGGGCTGGGGGTCTTGACCGGCTGTGCGCTCGTCCTAGCCGTCTTTGGCCGGATTCATGGTGTCACGCTCGCGTTCGGCGCCTCATTGATCGGCGTTTGCGTCGACTACGTCATCCACTTCTACTGCCATCAGTCGGTAGCCCCGTCGCCGGATGGTGCGTACGCAACCCTCCGTCGCATTTGGAAAGCGCTCGCGACGGGCGCCGCCACCACCATGATCGGCTTTGCCGCCCTCAGCGCCTCTTCGTTTCCGGGTCTGCGCGAAGTAGGGCTCTTCTCCTTGACGGGTATCGCGGCCGCCCTCGCGACGACCCGATTCGTCATCCCATCGCTCATGCCAAGCAAGCCGCGCCCGGTGGCGTTTCGGCGCTGGCTCGTCGAGCGATTGGTTCGAGGATACCGCTGGCTGCATTTGCACCGAGCAGCTCCCCTGTTCATCGTGGTGTCAAGTCTGGTGATTGCCATCGTCGGGCTCTCGAAGGCGCACTGGAACGACGATTTCACGAGCCTCAACCGGGTCGACCCCGACCTCTTCATGGAGGACTCGCTCGTTCGCGCCAAGGTGACCCGACTCGAGCAGATGCGTTTCGTCCTGGCGCTTGGTGCTGACGACGAACGTGCGCTCCAGGTGAATGACGCGGTACTGTCAGCGCTTGCCCATGCGCAGGGCGCGGGTGAGGTCGCAGGCTACCAGTCGATGGGCGTCCTCCTTCCGAGCGCCCGCAAACAAACAGAAGTGGCGCAGGCATTCCGTGAATCGCCTGCCCTTTGGAAGAGGCTGTCTGAGGCCTTTGCAGACGCTGGCGTAGAGCCGGCGGCGCTCGCTCCCTTCGGGGACGATTTGAATGCCCCCCTTGCCCCGCCCCTCCGCTTCGATGATCTGCTGGGCTCCCCGCTCGCATCGCTCGTCCAGAAGTTTCGAATCGAGCTCGACGGCAGGGTCGGCGTGCTGTCCCGCGAGCTTCACTTCCAACAGAATCGCAGCAGCCGGTTGCGCTCCTACCAGCTGGACCACGACGTCA
>Ga0209536_100014584_pt1 | contig 11276 bp, 11 predicted proteins | sample DeeMarSeWOR28_12_FD_187461 | JGI IMG/M metagenome (GOLD analysis project Ga0209536, IMG submission 187461) | Marine sediment microbial communities from White Oak River estuary, North Carolina - WOR-2-8_12 (SPAdes) (version 2) | ecosystem: Environmental > Aquatic > Marine > Intertidal zone >... | reverse complement strand
CGATCCAGGCTTCCCTGGTGCGTACCTGAACCCCGATCAGAATCAATATGAGATAACCGCCAACGGTCAGCGGTTCGATGATCTTCAGGCGTAGCGAATGCAGCATCAGTCCTCAGGCCGGCGGGCAAGGCATGATCTTGCCGGCCGCAAACGCGTCAGGCGTTCCGTGGGCCGGGTGCCGGCTGTAGCAGAGTCAGGCGAACATCTCTTTCATGTCGACATCCTGGATCTGCTCCCGGTCAAACTCGAGCAGGTCGAAGGGCCGGAATTTGAACAGGCGCGCAATGATGATGTCGGGGAACTGTTCGATGCGAACGTTATTGATATTGACGCTTTCGTTGTAGAACTCGCGCCGGTCGGCGATCCCGTTCTCAAGTCCGGTAACGCGGGCAAGCAGATGCTGAAAAGTCTCGACCGCTTTCAGTTCGGGGTAGGCCTCGAACGTCGCAAATATGTTGCCCAGTCCTCCGCGCAATATCGACTCGGCTTGTCCGAGCGCCGGGATGTCCTGCTTCAGGCGCGCGTCCTGCACGCGCGAACGTGCTTCGGTCACGCGCTGCAACGTGTCCTGCTCGAATTGCTTGTATTGCTTGCAGGTTTCGACCAGCTTCGGTAGTTCGTCGTGACGCTGCTTGAGCAGCACGTCGATGTTTGACCAGGCTTTGGATACGGCGTGCTTGATCGTTACCAGGTTGTTGTAGACCATGATCGTCCAGATCAGGATAACCCCGACGATGACGAGAATAATGATGAGGTTGGCTTCCATTTCATCTCCCTGAGATTGCCTACTGGGGTTGCAGCATCAGCGAAGTCCGGCGCATTTGCGCTGGGGCAGAAAACGGCCCGGTCAGCTGCAATGGCGGCCACATCCGCTTTGGCGCCGCCCGGTGCCGTTTAAGGCCCAAAAGCGCGCGGTTTCGGCACCAGCGCGCGGGCTGTGCGAACATTACGGAAATCATGCAGGAATCCTGCCAATAAAGAGGGGAACGGGGGGAGATGGATTACGAAACGATTGTCTTTGAAGAAGATGGCGCCATCGCGACGATCACGCTGAACCGGCCGGATGACGGCAACATGTTCAACGCGACCATGTGCCACGAGATCCGCGATTGCATCGAATCGATTCGCCGGGAAACGCGCACCCGCGTGGTGGTGCTCACCGGCGCAGGGGACCGGTTCTTCTGCATTGGCGGACGCAAGGAAGGCATGGAGGATACGCTGCTCTATGCAGGGGTGCTTCCGACCCTGGAAATGTACGAAGCGATCGACCGGCTACAGAAACCGGTGATTGCCAGTGTCAATGGTTACGCCGTGGGCGGCGGCAACGTCCTGCAGATGGTGTGCGATCTGACCATTGCCAAGGAGAGCGCGGTGTTTCGCCAGGTCGGCCCGATGATGGGGTCGTTCGATGCCGGCTACGGAACATGGTACCTGGAAGACCTGGTCGGCAAGAAGCGGGCGAAGGACATCTGGTACACCAACCCCAGAATCACTGCCTTGCAAGCACTGGAAATGGGTTTGATCAATCGCGTCGTGCCTGACAATGAACTGGCCGAAGCCACGCGCAAGTATGCGCTTGAGGTGGCCAGTCGCGGCAGTTTCGCGCTGGCCTCGATCAAGGCTGCATTCAATGCGCGTCACGGCGGCGTGTCGGGGCTGTCGCGGGTTACCCACGACTTGTTGTTGCGGCCATACCTGGAGACCGACGAATCGAAGGAGCTGCGCAGCGCGTTTGCGGAAAAGCGCGCGCCGGACTCCGACAAGTTCGGCAGCTAGGTATCGGCCCTCCGAATGCGCTTCTTCCTGACACTCCACGATCCGGCGAGAGCCGCCGAGTATTACGGCAGCGGCGTGTGGGCCCGCGACACTTTCTATTCCCTGTTGGCAACCCACGCGCGGCAACGTCCGGATGCGCCCGCGCTGCGCGATTGCCACCGCACCGTCGACTGGCGGACGCTCAAGGCGTGGACCGATGGCATGGCGGCTGATCTTCGCGCGCAAGGGCTGGTACAGGGCGACCGGGTTTGCATCTGGATGTCGAATCGTATCGAAGCCCTCGTTGCGTTTCTGGCGTGTTCGCGCGAAGGCTATGCCTGCAACCCCTCGTTGCATCGGACCTATACCGGCAGCGATATTCTTGGCCTGCTGAATCGCCTGCAAGCAAAAGCTCTGGTGACCGAACCGGGCTGGGGTGCCGATCCGGGCGGAGCAAACATTGAAAAGCTGTCGGCGGGGGCCGTCAGTTTGCGCAAGGTGTACGCGCCGGACGACTTTCCGCAACCTGGCGCGGAGCCATCGGCGCCGGCGGTGACAAACCCCGATCTCGTCAGTTATCTGGCGTTCACCTCCGGCACGACCGGCAACCCGAAATGTGTGATGCACTCGTGCAATACGATCATGGCCAATGCGCGGGACCTGGTGAAGGACTGGGAGGTCGGGCCTGAAACTCACCTGCTGACACTGAGCCCGGTTTCGCACCACATCGCCTGGGTGGGCGTCAGCCAGTGGCTGTTGAGCGGTTGCCGGTTCTTCCTTGGGGATCCGCCGCCGGGAACGACGCAGCTGGACTGGATCGTCGAGACCGGGGCGACCTACGTCATGGGCGTTCCGACGCATGCGATGGACGTGCTCGCGCAGTATCGGGCCTCGGGAGGCAATGGCCTGGGCATGGTAAAGGTCTTTTACATGGCGGGCGCGGCGATTCCGCCAAGTGTCGCGGAATCCTTCGTGCAACTGGGGATCACCCCGCAGAACGTCTACGGCATGACCGAGAATTCCTCGCATCAATACACGCACCGTGAAGACGAATTCGATGTCATCGTGAACACCTGCGGGCGCGGGGGCAACTCTTACGAGGTTCGCATTTTCGATCCGGTCGACAGTAACGTGGAGGTGGCGCAGGGCGTCGTCGGCCAGATTGGCGGGCGCGGCGGCGCCCTGATGCTTGGCTACTTTGGCAATCAGGAAGCGACGGCCGCCAGTTTTAACGACAGCGGCTGGTTTCTCTCCGGCGATCTCGGCTCGCTGGACGCGCACGGCAACCTGAAAATCGAAGGGCGGCTCAAGGATCTGATTATTCGGGGTGGCCACAACATTTACCCTGCTGAGATCGAAGCGCTGGCGTTGCGCCACGCGTTGGTCGACAAGGCCGCTGCGTTTCCGGTAGCGGACGAGCGGCTCGGCGAAAAAGTCTGTCTGGCGATCATCGGGTCTGCCGGTGTGCAGGAGTTGCTGCACCACCTGGCAGTCGAAGGACTGTCCAAATACGATATGCCGGAATATTTCCTGCGCATGGAGAAATTTCCGCTTACCGCAAGCGGAAAGGTACTCAAGCGCGAACTGGTGACGATGGCGAAACGCGGTGACGTAGAACCGGTTGCGATTCGTTTTCAGGCAAAGAAGGAGAGTGCTTGATGGTGGTGGAGTTGTCACGGCGCGACGAAGCCGCGCTCATTACCCTGAACCGGCCCGAAGCGCTCAACGCGCTGTCGTTTTCGATACTCGACGAACTCGGTGCGGCGCTTGACGAGGTTGCGACAACGGATGCGCGCACGTTGATGATTACCGGCGCCGGCAACAAGGCGTTCTGCGCCGGTGCCGATATAAAGGAACTGCGAAACCGTGATCTGTTATCGCAGAAGCGCGGCGCCGAGAAAGGCCAGGCAGTGTTTTCGAAACTGTCGATGCTGCCAATGCCGTCGGTTGCAGTCATCAACGGTTACGCCTTTGGCGGCGGCCTCGAACTGGCAATGGCTTGCACGTTCCGCCTCGCGACGACGAACGCCCGCCTGGGGCTGCCCGAGATCAAGCTGGGTTTGATTCCCGGATATGGCGGGACGCAGCGTTTGCCAAGACTGGTCGGCGAAGCGCGCGCACTGGAGATGATCATGACGGGCCGCGCCGTCAAACCCGACGAGGCCGAACGTATTGGCCTGATCAACCGTATTATCGACGGTGATCCGATCGAACAAGCATTGGCGTTCGCGCGGGAATTCAACGCCTACAGCCTTCCGGCGCTGGGTTTTGCGCGGGCAGCAGTAACGCGGGCGCTGGACATTTCCCTTGAAGAAGGATTACGTGTCGAATCGGAATTGTCGACACTCGCGTTTCGCATGAAGGACGCGGAAGAGGGTATGGCCGCCTTCGAGGAAAAGCGAAAGCCGCGTTTTGCCGATGAATAGCGGTGATGTGGCTGTGACCATGGATGCAGCGGGAGCGATCAGCGATCGAGCCCGGGCGGCCTGGCCGGCAGTCCGTGAACTGGGAAATCGAGTCGCGCCCGGGGCGCGCAGGAGATGAGGAACGGATGAAGCTTTTTGAACAACTGGCGAGCCGGCGCAACTGGCCCGAGGAGGAGCGCATCGTGCTCGATCAGGTGCGAAGAGTCGCTGACGAGGTGATCGCGCCAAATGCAGCCCGATACGACGAAACCGGCGACTATCCACGAGAAAGTGTAGATGCGCTGATGGCGCTCGGCCTGAACGGCATCTTTGTCCCGGCCGCGTACGGCGGGACGCCGATGTCCTATGCCCTCTACCTCGAGTGCGTCAAGATCGTCGCGGCTGCCTGCGCGTCCACGGGTGTGATCTATGCGACCAACTTCAACGGTGTCAAGCCGCTGGTCGACTTTGGCACCGAAGAACAGAAGCAGCGTCTGCTGCCGCGTATCACCGAGGGCGGGATCGGGGCCATTGCCATCACCGAACAAACGGCCGGATCGGACGCGACAGGCATGCAGACGCGTTTCACGCCCGACGGCGACGGCATCATCATCAACGGATCCAAGACCTTTATCAGCAACGGCAACGTCGCGGAACTCATATTCCTGTTTGGAAAGTGGTCGGAGATCGACGATCGCAAGGCGGCGATCTCGGCGCTGATAGTGGAGAAGGGCACTCCGGGTCTCACGGTGCTGCGCACGGAAAAGAAGATGGGCCATCGCGCCGCACCGACGGTGGCGTTGTCATTCGAAGACTGCCGTGTGCCGCGTGCCAACCTGATCGGTGAACCCGGCAGCGGCCTGGAGACACTGCTGGTGGCGCTCAACAAATCGCGCCCGAGCATGGCGGCGCACGCGCTCGGGATCGCGCGGGCCGCGTTTGACGACATCGTCAGTTACACCAACGAGCGCAAGCAGTCGGGCCGTAAAGTCATCGACTTTCAGGGGAACCAGTTTCTGATCGCGGAGCTTGCCAGCGAACTGGCGATGACCGAACTATGGCTCGATTACGTCGGCGGGCTGGTTGATTCGGGTGCGCCCGATTTCGGACTGGAAGCGTCGATTGCGAAGCTGCGGGCCTCGGATCTGGCAATGCGCATGGCAACCGACGCGGTACAGATGCACGGCGGTTACGGTTATTGTTCCGATTATCGTGTCGAGCGCCTGATGCGCGACGCCAAAGTGACGCAGATCTGGGAAGGCACCAATCAGATACACCGGCAGCATATCGGACGCAGTTTCAGGATCAAATGAGCGGAATAATTCGAAAAGTCGGCGTGTGCGGCGCGGGCGGCACGATGGGCGCCGGGATCGCGATCGTCACGGCGCGCGCCGGTTTCGAAACGGTGTGCTACGACCTGGCGCAGCCCGCGCTCGATGCAGCAGCAAAGCAGACTGCCGGATTTTTCGGGAAGTCAGTTGACCGGGGCAAGATGAGCGCCGGGGAACGCGACGCGGTGCTGGCAAGGATGAGGGCCACCACCAGTCTCGATGACCTTGCCGATTGCGACCTCGTGATCGAGGCGGTATTCGAAGACCTGAAAACAAAGCAGCAACTGTTTGCCGCGCTCGACCCGCTATGCGCGAAGCATACGATCTTCGCGTCGAACACGTCGACATTGTCGATTACGGAAATCGCATCCCAATGTGGTCGGCAGGACCGTGTCGTCGGCATGCATTTCTGCCTGCCCGCGCAGTTGATGAAACTCATCGAGATGTCGCCCGGCATGAACACATCCCGGGAAACCTTCGATACCGCCTGGAGCTTTGCCGAAGCGGCAGGACAGACGCCCGTCAGGACGCAGGACAAGCCCGGATTCATACTCAATGCGTTGCTGGTGCCCTTCAATAACGATGTGATCCGCGCGGTCGAAGCCGGGGTGGCAACGCCGGCCGACATCGACGCGGCAATCAAGACCGGACTGGGTTACCGCATGGGTCCGTGCGAATTGCTCGACCTGATCGGGCTGGATACGCAGTTGCGACTATGCGAGGCGTTTTATCCGGTCACGCTGGATGTCCGTTCCTCGGCGCCGCCGCTGTTGCGCCGCATGGTCGCGGCGGGGCACCTCGGTCGAAAGACCGGACGTGGTTTCTATACCTACGATGGCAATGCGATGTTTGGCGGCTGATGCAAGTGAACCGGGACATATGAAATGAGCGGGACCATGGCGTATTCGATCGTGACTGCCGGCGACAGCCGGTCTTTTCCGGCGGGCGATGCTTTCCTGTCGGGTGCAGCTGCCGGCGCCGACGTCGTCGTTTGCCTCGGGGCTTTCCATGCGCCGGGCAGCCATCGAATTGACGACGCGAAAACAGCGATCCTGCTCGAACTGGATACCGAGTGCCTCGGTGTGCACACCGGAGAGAGCGCCGGGGAGGAGGGATCGAACGTCGTTGGTTTTGCGCGTTACCGGAATGGTGATGACGCGCCGTCCGGCCTGATCGAACTGGTGCGCCAGCCAAGCACGCATTCATCCTCGGTCGAGGCCGCGCGGGTGGTTTTTGAAGCGGCCGGGTTCACGGTGGTTGTTTGCAGCGATCAGGCCGGACGGATTATCGACCGGCTGGTGCGTCCCAAGTACAACGCGGCGCTGCGGTTTCTTGACGAGGGCCTGGCCAGCGCCAGGGACATGGACCTGACCTGCAGACTCGGGCTCGGCTACGCCGACGGACCGATCGAGCGGGTGGAGCGCGGCGGACTGGCGCGCCACCACGAGATCACGCAGGCGTTGTTCGAAACCTACGGCACGCCCGGGTTCGCGCCGGCGCGGCGGGCCGTCGTCGCGCACCGCCGCGACCGGCGGCAAACCGGCGATAAAAAGGAAAAATGATGACCGCACCGCTGGCAGACATAAGGGTTCTCGACTTTTCGACGCTGCTACCCGGGCCGATGGCGACGCTGATGCTGGCGGAAGCGGGCGCCGAGGTCATCAAGGTCGAAAGGCCCGGCAGCGGTGAAGACATGCGCCACTATCCGCCCTACTGGGGTCGCGAGAGCATCAACTTCTCGATGCTCAACCGTGGCAAGAAAAGCGTCGCGATCGATCTGAAGAATCGTGCCGAACGGGAGAGACTGCGCCCGTTGATCGAATCCGCCGATGTGCTGGTCGAGCAGTTTCGTCCCGGTGTGATGCAGCGGCTCGAGCTCGATTACGAGTCGGTGGCTCGCGTCAATCCCAAGGTGATCTATTGCTCCATTTCGGGATTCGGACAAACCGGACCCAAGCGCGACCGCGCCGGCCACGACCTCAATTACATCGGCGATGCGGGGCTGCTGTCGTTGAGTATGGGAACGACCGCGACGCCGGTGATTCCGCCGGCGCTGATCGCCGATATCGCCGGCGGTTCCTATCCGGCGGTAATGAACATTTTGCTGGCGCTGCGCGAACGCGACCGCACTGGCAAGGGCGCGCACCTGGACATCGCGATGACCGAAGGGGTATTGCCGTTCATGTACTGGGCGATCGGCAATGGAGCCGCTGCCGGAAGCTGGCCTGTGAGCGGCGGCGAACTGGTGACGGGCGGGTCGCCGCGTTACCGCCTCTACCCGACGGCGGACGGTAACTTCGTTGCCGCCGGGCCACTGGAGGACAAGTTCTGGGCAGCTTTCGCCGAAACCATCGGGCTGGAAACGCAGTATCGCGACGACAGCGTCGACCCCCAGGCGACCGCCGGGCGCGTTGCACAGATCATCTCGCAGCGCGACGCGGCGCATTGGGAGCCGTTGCTGCTAAAGGCGGACTGCTGTTGCACCATCGTCAAGAGCGCTCAGGAGGCGATGCAGGACGAACACTTCCGGCAGCGCGGGGTATTCAACGCGAAACTCGTCAACGAGCAGGGCGATTCCATGCCCGCCACACCGGTGCCGATCGCGCCGTCGCTGCGGCCGCACGGCAACGATCAATTGGCCGCACCGGCCCTTGGCGCGAACAACCGGGACCTGCTTGAATGAAAGCGGTCATGGTCGATGCCTTCGGCCCGTTTGAAAGCGCTCGGCTGCGCACGGTGCCGGACCCGGTACCGCGGCGCGGCGAAGTGTGTGTCGAGGTCCGGGCCGCTGAGACCAATTATCCTGACGTGCTGGTGGTCACCGGCGCCTATCAGGTCAAGCCGCCGCTGCCGTTCTCCCCGGGAAAGGCCGCTGCCGGCATTGTGGCGCGCATTGGCGAAGGCGTGACCAGTGTCGCGCCGGGCGACCGCGTTGCGGTCCAGGTGGAATACGGCGCCTACGCCGAAAAGCTTATCGCACCCGCGGAGTGCTGTTTTGCGATTCCCGATGACATTTCCTTTGAAACGGCTGCCGCGCTCGGCCTGACGTATCAGACTTCGTATTTCGCACTCGTTGAGAGGGCCCGGTTGCAAGCGGGTGAGAACGTGCTGGTGCTGGGCGCTACCGGAGGTGTCGGGTTGGCTGCCGTGCAACTCGCCAGGGCGCTGGGAGCTGGTACCGTCATAGCGGGAACGCGTGGTGAACACGCAGCACCAATGCTGCGGCACGCGGGTGCCGACGCGGTAATCGACCTGTCGATGAGCGGGCTGCGCGACGGTTTGCGCCAGCGCGTGCGGGATATCACTGCCGGGCATGGCGTCGACGTCGTGGTCGATCCGGTGGGCGGCGAAGCCAGTGAGGCGGCGTTGCGCGCCATGGCGTGGTGCGGACGCATGGTGATCGTCGGCTTCGCGGCCGGACCGATCCCGAACATCAAGGCCAACTACCTGCTGGTCAAGAACATTGAAGTGTCGGGTCTGCAATGGTCGGACTACCGTGACCGCGCGCCCGGCCGGGTGGCCGAGGTGCAGGCCGCCATTTTCGAGCTTTACCGGCAGGGAAAAGTCGCACCGCACATCAGCCGCACATTGCCGCTGGCAGACTTCGCGCAGGCGTTGACCGATCTGCGCGACGCGAAAGCGCAGGGCAAGATCATCCTCACTGCAGAGGGTGAAGTGGCGCAGGCCGTTACGCCCGGATAAGGGGCAAAGCAGCATGGCGCCGGAGCGAATGAACATCACGGAGCATTGCGCATGAACACCGGAATACTGGCTATCTGGAATGACTGTCTGCCGGAAACCGAGGAGGAATATGAAGCCTGGTACATGAGCCAGCATCTGCCGGAGCGCGTCGGCGTGCCGGGATTCCGGATCGGGCGGCGTTACGAAGCACTCGGTGCCGAGCCGCGCTATTTCACCTTCTACGATACCGATACGCCTGAAGTGCTCTGGTCGCAGCCGTACCGCGACCGGCTCGCCGATCCAACGCCGGAAACCGCGCGGATCATGAAATCCTTTCGCAACATGAGCCGCACCGTCTGCCGTCGTGTATCGCAGACCGGCCATTTCGTTGCCGGGAACGCCGTGACCGCGCGTTTCGCGCAAATGCCGGACGATGCGGCGCAGATACGCGACGCCTTGTTGCTGGCAACCGGCGTGACCGGTGCCGAGTTGTGGCAAGAAGTGCAGGTGCCGGGCACGCCGGTGACGGCGGAATCGAAGCTGCGCGACGGGCCGGACGAAACCATCGCGGCGGCAATGATCTTTCACGTCATGCGTGAGCAGGATGCGCTGGACACCAGCGACGTGCTGTCGCGCGCGTTCGGCGACCGTGCCCGGGTCGGCGCCTATCAACTGTTGTGTGAATTGCGAAACGAGTCGCTTCGAACATGAAAATACTTGTATTGCAGGGCGCCAACATGGTGGCGCTCGGAAAAAGGCAGCCGGAACTGTACGGCACCACCACGGCGGCGCAGCTCGATGCGATGCTGCTCGATGAGGCGAAGCAGCTGGGTGTATCGCTCGACATTCGTTACACCAATGTCGAAGGCGAAGCCATCGACTGGATCTATCAGGCCGAAGCGTCCGGCGCCGATGGCCTGTTGTTCAACCCGGCAGGCTTCGTTTACGCGGGTTACGCATTGCGCGATTGCCTGAAGGCGGTGACCATGCCGCGTGTTGAAGTGCATATGACCAACCTCGAGCGCCGCGGCATGCACTCGGTGACCGCCAGCGAAGCCGACGGCATGATCACTGGTCTCGGGGTGGATTCCTACATCCTTGGCCTGCGCGCGCTGGTACGGCTGATTTCCGTAACGAAAGGCAAAGAAGGGAAACGAGCGAAATGAATACCGCGAAGACCATGCTGATCACCGGCGGATCGACCGGGATCGGTGCCGCCACCGCGAGAATGGCGGTCGAGGCCGGTTACCGCGTCGCGCTCGCCGCGCGATCTGTCGACAAACTGGAAGCGCTCGTGACCGAACTCGGCGGCGCGCAAAATGCCATCGCCGTTCAGTGTGACGTTACTTCATATGCCGAGCAGCAGGCGATGGTGGACAAGACGCTGAAGGCCTTCGGCCGGATCGATGTCGCGTTTGCCAATGCCGGCGTCGGCGCGACCGCATCCGGGACGATGAAGGGCGATCCCGACAACTGGCGCGACATGATCCTGACGAATCTCTACGGGGTCACGCTGACCGTCAAGGTGTGCATGCCGGAGATTCTGAAGCATCGCGGCCATTTGCTGCTGACCGGCTCGCGCGCCGGACGCGGGCCGTTGAAAGGCTCCGTGTACGGCGCCACCAAGGCGAGCTGCGAGAACTACCTGCGACACGCCTGCGCCACGGAGAACATCGAAGCCGCCGTCCTGCGCTACCCTCGCATCATCTCCCCGGCCAACCAGAATGTCTTCACGGCCGTCAAGGCGATGATCTCGGAGGGCGCCGAGATCGGGCTGACCGCCGGCGGAGAGATGAGGTTCGACATCGTCCACCTCGACGACGTCATCCGATGGAACCTCTGGTTCCTGGAGCAGCGCCGTTCCGTCACGCTGCACCTGACCGCCGGCTTCGAGCTGACGGTCAAGGCGCTGCTGCTCGGCGTGCTGATGGCCATCGTGCTCGGCGCCGCCAACGCCTACCTTGGGATGAAGGTCGGCCTGACCGTGGCGGCGACCTTCCCGGCCGCGGTGGTCGCGATGGCCGCGCTGCGGCTGTTTCGCGGCAACATCCTCGAGGAGAACTTGGCCCGGACCACGGCCTCGGTCGGCGAGTCATTGGTGGCC
>Ga0209536_100014583_pt1 | contig 11276 bp, 13 predicted proteins | sample DeeMarSeWOR28_12_FD_187461 | JGI IMG/M metagenome (GOLD analysis project Ga0209536, IMG submission 187461) | Marine sediment microbial communities from White Oak River estuary, North Carolina - WOR-2-8_12 (SPAdes) (version 2) | ecosystem: Environmental > Aquatic > Marine > Intertidal zone >... | reverse complement strand
TTGTGAATTCTTTCAGAAATCTTATGGATGAGGCTGATCCAGAACTTCTTGAAAGAATAGTTCAGGGCCTCAATAGCATAAGAAAGCCAGGCTGGCTGTATCCTCACAAGCTGCGGGCTCTACGATCGGGAAGATATCACCATGTTGATCTGCACCTCTCCCTCCCGCACTACTGGACTTTGACCCAGGTGCACGAGGCGGAACAGGAAATCACCAGGGCCCTTCTCGCAGCAATCGGCGAAGAAGGCGACATCATGATCCATGTAGACCCGTGCGAACCGGACTATTGCCCGGTATGCGAGGTCAGGGACTGCATGGAACGGAGTGCAGAGTTTACCACTGCTCCACGCTGGTCGGTAAACGAAGTCATCTCTGCCCGGTCGGCTAACAACGTCCCGATAAATGCGCATCGAGGAATAACATAATGTTCTCATCCTCAATGGAGCGCCGTGCTCCCAAAACCTGGAATAAAATTGTCATTACTGTTGACCCGCGCATGTCTGAAGCGGTCTCCGCATACCTTGTGCACCTGAGCGGGTCCGGCCTGGAAGTATCAGAATCGGATAATATTGGGGATTCCAGTCCGGCAGGTGAGAAAATGACCGCTTATTTACCGATTACTCCCCATGCTGATGCGACGAAGATTGTGGCCGAACAGCTGCAGGAAATTGAACGTTTTTTTGCACGCATATCCCTTATTTTTCCTGACTGTTTGCCTCCATTCCTCCAAAACGAGATCGTAACGGAAGAAGACTGGGGAAAAAAATGGAAGAGCTTTTTTACCTCTTTCCAGGTAACGCCGAGTCTCACAATCCAGCCCTCTTGGGAAAAGGCCGACGTTTCGAGAGGGAAAAAACATCATGTCATTGTAATGGACCCCGGTATGGCGTTTGGAACCGGTCATCATGCAAGTACCCAACTGGCACTCTTGCTGCTTGAACAGATATTGCAGGATAGAGGGAAAAAGCAGACTAGAGTCCTTGACGTAGGCACCGGTTCGGGCATTCTGGCAATGGCCTGCTCCCTGTTTGGCGCCCGGGAGGTCCTGGCGATTGACAATGACCCCGAAGCTGTCGAAACAGCCCAGCAGAATATTCTCCGGAACGGGCTTGCAGACAGGATAACTGTCAGCAACCGGGACGTGCGATTGCTCAAACCTGGCTTTCATATCATTGTTGCCAATATTACCTACGATACCCTTGCTGAGCTGTCATCCCCTTTAACAGCTCTCCTGCATCCCGGTGCTTTTATGGTGCTCTCCGGTATTCTGCATGGCGACCAGGAGCAATCCATCCGTGAAATATACGCGGCACAAGGCCTGCAGTTTATAAAAAGCCAGAATATAGATGAATGGACTGCTCTCATTTTGCAAAGATAGAAGAATTTTGACCGGTGTTCACGCACGATTGAATGCTTTTATGAAAAAGCTACAGATAATTGAGGCGCAGTTTTTCCATACCGCGTCTGTTTTTTTACCTAAGAATGAAGCAGCTCAAAAAGAGAAATATTTGCTTATCTATTTCATTGTCTTTCTGAGTGCAACTTAAGGGTCAACCCTTCAGAATTACAGAGATTCCTACACTACAAAAAGTTATGCGCCGTTTTTTTGTTGACCCCGAAAATATCGCTGGAGCACAGGCTTTTCTGGCAGGACAGGAGGCCCGGCATATTGCGACTGTCCTGCGGCTTCCAACAGGAACTACAATTCGCCTTTTTGACGGTAGCGGTTCCTATTACGAGGCTCTGCTTACCAAGATAACACCGAACAGGATTGAAGCCCAAATAGTATCTATTACGCCATACATTGATACTGGCGAAACTCCCCGTCCTGCCTTGCACCTGGCCATAGCCCTGCTGAAAGGCAAAAAGATGGATTTCATTATCCAGAAATCTACGGAATTGGGAGTTGAGAGTCTGCGCCCCTTTCAATCACAATATTGTTCTGTTCACAACGGTGCAGCAAATAAAATTCCCCGCTGGCAGAAGATAGCCATTGAGGCATGCAAGCAGTGCAACCGCCCCAGACCTCCCGCTCTTCATGAAGCAACAGGCTTTAAGAACCTCCTGTCCTCCTCAGGGCAAGAGGGACATGACCTGAAACTAATTTTCTGGGAAGAACCAGGTGGAAAAACTCTGCAGCAGACACTTGCCCCTTTACAGGATATAAAATCATCCTTGATTCTCATAGGTCCGGAAGGCGGTTTCAGCTCAGCGGAGGTTGACGATGCGGTTGCAGCCGGCTTTAAGGCCGTAACCCTGGGTAGGCAGGTCCTCCGGTCAGAAACCGCTGCTATTGCAGCAGTCTCCATACTTCAGTACAAACTGGGCAACCTGGCCTGACATTTCATTTACCAGCCGCAAGTCTGCTTAAAGTTCTTTTTACAATAATCTGTATCTCAGGTAAGGGAACAACAGACACACTAAAAAGGGCCTCCTTTCGAGAGGCCCTTTTTCTGCTATTGCATGCAGCTCTTTCTGCCTGCTTGTCTATCGCTGGGAAACTTTTCCTACATAGGGTCACCCTTGTAACCCAGCTTCTGCCAGTCCAACCGCCCGTTGTCACCATGACAGTCGAGACAACCCAATGCTTGTTCCGCAGGAGCGACCATGTGATTTATCCGCCAGTACATCTCGGTCGGCGCGAATCCGTATTCACCGCTGAATGCGAGACCGGATTCCTTCATCCCCGCTGCTGCCGCCTTTTTCCAGTCAAACGTGACCCAGTAGGCATCAGGATCATTTGGTGGACCAAATACTTTCGGCGTAATCAGGTAGTTATTTTTGGCATCGTAGATCTGCTTGCCGCTATGGACCTTGAAAGGGTATATCTTGGCCGACATGTCGTTCCGATCCCCTTCGGGCCAGCTCAGTCTGGTCACCTTGCCGGGATCGATCTTGTCGCCGAGGAGATACGCCCCCCCTTTGCCGTTATACCAGGCGTAGGTGGGGATGACATTCTTGCCCCATATAAAATTTCCCTTATTCTTGTGATAGGTTTCCTTCCCGTACTGATCCGTATCTGCTTCTACCTTGTCCTGCCCTGCTGTTGACCAGTCCCAGTAAAGCTTTGTAGGCATCTCCTTGGCGAATTCCGGAATATGACATGTCTGGCAGGCAATACGAGCAGTATGGGTATTCAGGAGTGACTCATCGTGCGGTTCTCCCTCATGGCAATCGGTGCAGGAAAGATGGTTTCCGCCTCCCGGGGAGACAACCATCGCATTGCCTTTGATGTTATGTTGCTCTGTCGCATGACAACTCTGACAGGAAAAATCCTCGCCATCCGTTCCCATGTGAACGTCATAGTCCCTGGTAGGGGACTTCATGTAGGAACCGATGTCGCCGTGCTTGACATTATTGCCGCCGCCTCCAAATGCGTGGCAGGCGATGCAGTTGCCGCGATTTGGAGCACCGGCGTTCTGGGCCACCGCTACAAGATCCACAGGCTTCTGGTCGAACTTTGCATTTCCGGTGAAACCGGCCGGCATTCCCCCAGCAGGTCCAGGTTTGACATAGGTTTCGGTGGTATCATGGCAGACGAGACAGTCGACCCTGGACTCATCGTTAAAGTCAAAATTGTTGTCCTTCCAACCGTACCCGATATGGCAGCTGGTGCAGCGGGGCCAGTTGCTGTTGATCGATATGCAGAAATTGTTGAGGGCGTTTTTCTTGCCTCGGAACATATTTTTCTGGCCGGCGATATCCTGTTCCAGTTCCCAGGTCCAATGACTGGTCTGCATGACTTCATGGGCAGCGGTGTCATGACACTCGAGACATTTCCTGGTAACATCCATGGGGCTCGCAAATGGCCCCGATATTTTCAGATGTTCCGGAGTTGTTCCAGAGACTGCTCCTGACCCCCAAACGGATATGGTAAGTAATACTGCTGTAACAATAATTTTTTTGTTCATGATTTGTACATCTCCTTTGTTAATCATAGATTCGGCTGATAATTTAACTGTTTATAATGCAAACTTTTTCTTTCCCGTCATTCAGCAGACTGTAAATAGCAAGCCCTGTGCCAGGAAAAAAAATGAGGAGGAGAAAACCTTCAACATATTTAAACTATTAAAAAATAAACAGCATTGAGCTAATTTTCCTGCATTATATTCTTGTTTATGCAATTAACACGTGTTAACTTTTTATTAACCCATTAACATGCCTTAACACGTGCATCTATAGATAAATATCCTGTCCATCCAGAGATCTCTCTTGCTGGAAAAGACAAAAGGCAAATCCTGTGATGACCTGCGTTGCACCAGCAGACTTTAACCTCTGAGTATTATGATCTTTGTTAATTGGAATTTAGTGACGACTGCTTATCCATGAGTGGTTGCTGTTACAGCTTCGGGTCCATTTTTTGCATGATATCTCAATAAAGATGTTAATGAAAATCGTTACGCTCTCTCTTTCGGAGGATTTATGCTGGAAAAAACCTACGGTAAATATTGGCAGACAGTCATCGACACCATGCTGGAAGGGTTAATGCTCGTTGACCCTGATGGCAAGATTATCTTTGTCAACCATGCTTTCGAGCAGCTTTCAGGTTACAAAAAGAAGGAAGTGGAAGGCAGGTCATGCGAAGTTCTTGGCTGTGACACATGTTTTGGCACAAGGAAGGAGGGAAAAGATAAGTATTGTGCCCTCTTCAAGGAAGGAAAAGTGCGGCGCCGCAAGTGCATTTTCCGGAAAAAGGATGGTGGTAAACTGCATGTTCTGAAAAATGCCGCCATTATCCGGGATAGTACCGGCAAGGTCGTTGGAGGTGTGGAAAACCTGACAGACCTCTCTCCTATCATTGAAAAAGAAGAGGTTATACTAAGACTCAGGAAGCAATTAACCAACGAGGACGGCTTCCACGGCATGCTAGGCAAATCTGCAGTCATGAAAAAGGTTTTTGATCTTATCGCAAGTGCGGCGCCCTCGGAAGCACCTGTCGTAATCTACGGCGAGTCAGGTACCGGCAAGGAACTGGCGGCGGCGGCGATCCACCGCCTGAGTGCACGCCATGCCGGTCCATTTGTCAAGGTAAACTGTGCAGCGCTGAATGAAAACCTTCTGGAAAGTGAACTTTTCGGGCACGTCAAAGGCGCTTTTACCGGAGCCGAAAGGACCAGGGTCGGCCGGTTTGAAGCGGCAAACACCGGTGCCATTTTTCTGGACGAGATCGGCGACCTGCCCCTCTCTACCCAGACCAAACTCCTCAGGGTGCTGCAGGAAAAAGAATTTGAGCGGGTGGGAGACAACCGTCCCATTGCCACGGATGTCAGGATTCTGGCTGCTACCAACAAGGACCTCAACAGACTGATGCAGGAAGGTTTGTTCCGGGAAGATCTTTACTATCGTATAAACGTCATCCCAATTTATCTGCCGCCCTTGCGGGACAGGCTTGATGACATTCCGCTGCTTACGGATACATTTATCCACAGAATGAACCTAAAAACAGAGAAAACCATCACCGGTATTGCCAGAGAGGCTCTGGATGTTTTTATGCTCTACGGCTGGCCTGGAAACATCAGGGAGATGCTCAATGTAATTGAATATGCTTTTGTCCTCTGCCCGCAAGGTGAGATATCCATTTCGCACTTGCCAGCCCAGCTGCTTGGACATCAGCCAATGCATGGCCAGCAGCCCCCGAGGCCCAGAAGCGGAAATCTTGCCGGGGATGAACGCAAGGAACTCATCCTGGCCCTGAAGGCAACAGGTGGCAACAAGTCGGAAGCTGCAAGGCGGTTGGGCGTCAGCAGGGTGACTCTCTGGAAGCGTATTAAAAAGTTTGGCATCGAGGTGGATCGGCAGATACTGGATTAAACGGTTTAATGGAACACAATCCCTCCTTTACTGCTAAAATGATTTTTGGGAGAGGGGATTTCCGAGGTGCTCGTGCAATTTACTGCCCAATTCCTGGATTTTATAGGGCTTGGGGATTATGCCGCTGAAGCCGTATTTTCCAGAATTCGCCATGACCGAATCATTTGAGTAACCGCTGGACACAAGAATTTTTGCAGCCGGGTTTATGGTCAGAATCTTTTTGCCCGCCTCACTCCCCCCCATGCCGCCCGGCACTTCCAGATCCAATATCACCGCATCAAAAGGATTGTTTTCTTCCATGGCAGCCTTATAGATATTTACAGCTTCCATTCCATTACTGGCTAAGACAATGTTATACCCAAGATGCTGTAGCATATCCTGGGCCAGTATCCTAACCGCTTCATCATCATCCATGAACAGGATCCTGCCTTCACCGGTATATACCTCCTCGTCCTGGACAGGGAGCTCATCGATGCCTTTTGGGGCAGCTGGAAGAAAGACCTGGAATTTTGCCCCTGAACCAGGAGAAGACTCAACAGTGATGTGGCCTCCGTGGTTTTTAATAATGGAAAATGCAGTCGCCAGGCCCAGCCCGGTACCCCCTGCCTTGGTCGAGTAGAATGGATCAAAAATTCTGGGCAGATGACCAGCGGCAATGCCCTGGCCCTGGTCTGTAAAGCTGACACAGACATATTTCCCTGAGGCCGGCAGAGTCGAATTGCCAGGTGAAAGCAAAACGTTTTCCGTACTGACATGAATCAAACCACCCTCTGGCATGGCCTGATCAGCATTGATAACCAGATTATTTACCACCTGGCTCAGCTGGCTCGGATCCACCTCAACCGGCCACAGTTCTTCTGACAGGACAAAAACACACTTCACTCTGGAAGTGGGCAGGGAGAAGATACTGGATTCTCGAACCAGCCTGTTAATGTCCATCACCTTTTTTACAGGGCTGCCGCCCTTGGAAAATGTCAGCAGCTGCCTTGTAAGTTCCCTGCCCCTAAGCGATGCCTTTTCAGCTGCCTCGAGCTTTGCCGTGACCTTGTTATCCGAAGCCGCATACGTTTTCGCCAGGGAAATATTGCCCAAAACGGCGGCTAACAGGTTGTTGAAATCATGGGCGATGCCGCCGGCAAGCAACCCGATGGATTCAAGTTTCTGGGCCTTGAGTATTTCGTCTGTCATCCTTTTGCGGTTCGTAACATCCCGTACCACTTCAATCCCTGCGTAGACCTCCCCTTTTTGATTGATAATCGGGGAGGCCGTTATTTCCACATAAAGGGTTCCCTTGTGCCTGGTCGCCCTTCTTTCCGCCTTGTGCACCTTGCTGTCGAGAAATGAGGCCTCTACAGGGCACCCGGGGCAGGGTTCACTACTTTGCTCGTATGCCTCATAGCAGAGTTTCCCGGCATGGTCCCCCGCCATTTCTTTATGGACCTTATTCTGATATAAAACCTTAAAATTTCTATCCTGAATACTGATGCCATCACCGATGGCAGCAAGGATCGCTTCTAATTTGCTGTGTTCAGCTTCCGCCTTATCCAGGGCGCTCCGCAAGGCATCCTCTGCTGCCAACCTTTTATCAAGATTAAATTTTGCACTAACCGAAAAAAGAAAAAAGAGAAAAAAAGGCATGAAGAGGATTTCAAGGTAGTCCTCAAAACGGTCAAAGTATCCTGTAATATCAGCATGTTCCAAGACATTTGAAATGCTGACCAGCAAGTAAACTGATAGAGAAAGGAGCAAGAGGATCCTTGACTGCAAACCGAAATAATCACGTCTGATAAAAAAAACAGCAAGAACCGCAATCCCAAAGCCGACAGTTGCCAAAAGGTCAAAAAAGGCGATCAGGTTCATAGTACGTCCTTGCCCTGCAGCTTAATTTGTTTGACTGCTATTTTAAGGCAGCCTGCTGCAAAAGAAATCCCTCCCAGCGCATAACAGAAATGCTCTAACGTGTTGAATAATTCATTCCACAACACCCCTTCAAGGACCGTAAATACTGTGGCCGCAAATATGCAGCAGAATCCGGCATAAAACAATGCAACCCCTGGGAGTTCATGCTTCCGTATCGCCGACACCACGATGACAAGGGTAATAAGACTGACACAAAGATTTATGAGCTCGCTTTCCTGAAACATTTCTTCTGGTTAATTACCGGGATGTTCTTGGGATGATGGCCTGAAGTAGAGTCATATGGACATACTATCACATACCCTTCAGCAAATGCCACCTGCAAAAAGGTAAATATTGAGCTTACCAGTAGTATGCCGAGAAAAGGGGCAGGACAATTTTTTCTTCCAGTCATATAAACCCTTCTGGTACCATATAGCGCAAGAGTCTCCGCCCATGTGGCAAATAAGAAAAATGTCAACTCTTTAGGGTTCTGCTATGCGCGCAGTTGTTCAACTTGTCAAAAAAGCGTCTGTCACGGTCAACAGTTCAATTATTTCCGAGATCGGTCCGGGTCTACTGGTCCTTCTGGGAGTCCAGAAAAATGACACCGGCGCAGATGCCAAATTGCTCGCTGAGAAAATTGTTCATCTGCGGATTTTCCCTGATCAGGGCAAACTAATGAATCTCTCGGTGGTCGATGTTGGCGGGCAAATACTCGTAGTTTCGCAGTTTACCCTCTACGGTGACTGCAGGAAAGGCAGGCGCCCCTCCTATTCGAATGCGGCACCTCCTGAGCAGGCAGAAGAACTCTATGAACTGTTTATCCGGCAAACGGCCAAACTGGGTGTCCCGGTCGCTTCCGGAAGGTTTCAGGCCCTGATGGAAGTTGAACTCATCAACCAGGGACCTGTGACCCTGCTTCTGGATTCGGCAAAATCCTTTTAACAGAGCATCAGCAATAATTGTCTTTTCACGCGATCCTTTGTCATGCTCGAAATTTTCTTCTCGAAATACTACTTATATGCCAGCTATGCCTGCGTAAATTTTTCACAGGCCTTTATCTCAAGCTCACGTCCTGACTTTACAAGATACACTTGTGAGAAGGCAAAAAGGCGTGATGTTGCTGGCATACTATTCTGCAGTGTTTTTCTTAATGCTGATCCGCTCAACTATCTTCCGGTAATATTCCTCCTGGCCTTCAATATTGACAGTTTCACCTTTCATGGTATTCAGCTTCAGGATCAGGTAGTTCAGTTTTTTTATCTGTTTCACTTTGGTGTACTCGTCTTCGCATGTTGCGAGCAAATCCTCTATCTGCTCGATCTCTTTCCTGGTTTCTATTTCAGGCGGAAGGTAGCCTGCGTTTTTCAGAATTTTATGCGCCATACGCAACTCAGCGGGCACCAGGCTGTCATTGCTCATCGGTAGCGGCTTGTTACGCCAGCCCTCAATTTGCAGGCGCCCCTCATATAAAGCTTCAAGGATTTTTCGTTCAGCTATTAGCCAGATAGCCTCGATCATGACATGAACATCTAGTGTGTTTTTAGGGTTGAGGTAATTTTCTCACATACATTGCTGCAACAAATGATTATAATGCTTAGCAGGAGTTTTATGTTTTGAGAAGAAATTTTTCTTATACCTTTTGCTGGTCATAACTATGTGCATGAAAACTTTCAGTCTCGCCATTCTGGTTGTAGCCATTCTTTCCGCTTCCCGGGCCATAGCAGAAAGGATTTACACCTGGACAGATGAAAACGGAGTCCGCCATGCGACAAATGTCCCCCCTGTCCAGCCCCCGGAAAGAGTCGAGATAATGCAATTCAAGCCCCGTTCATTTTCTGCAGAAGAGCCAGAGGTCCAGTATACACAACCTGCAGACTCATTTGCCCCTGAAACTGGAACTCAGATTGACATTGTCGACAACCATGTGATCGTGCCTGTAATCCTGTCCTATAACGGCACAGAGGTTACGGCAAGACTGCTGCTGGATACAGGCTCTACAAATATTACCCTGCATACTGATATTGCAAAAAGACTCTTTATCGATAAATCCCGGAAAGGCTCCATACGGGTAGCCGGAGGCGAAACGATCGAAGCTGAGGCTGTAGTGCTTGATTCAGTTACTGTTGGCCCCCATACAGAAACAAATCTCCTTGCGGGTATCATTGAACACCGAGGTCCTGATGTTCCTTTTGACGGCCTGCTCGGTATGAACTTCTTAAAAAACTATCAATATACCATAGACTTTGAAGAACAGCTGCTCCGCTGGAACATCGGGGACTGAGAGGAACAAACGGTTCCTGCTGCTGGCCTTATCTCCTGGATTTTTTTGCTTTATAAAATAGAGTCCATCGATAACCATTTGCAGAAGAGCTTTCGGTGGAGTAATATCCGGACCCGTCCCCATAGGGAGAAATACCTAATATCAGTGCAACACGACATGGAGAAACAAGAGTGCGAATAGCAGTTGTAAAGAACATTCTAGATGCCAACAGCCGCATTGCCAGGGAAAACAGGAAGCTTTTTGATACAAAGGGAATCACCGTAATTAACCTGATGAGTTCTCCGGGTGCAGGGAAAACAACCCTGCTCGAGCAGATGGGAAAGCATTTCCAGGAAAAACTTAAGATTGGCGTCATTGAAGGGGACATCCAGACAACCCTAGACGCAGAAAGGGTTGCCGCTGCAGGCCTGGAGGCAGTTCAGATTGAAACGGATGGAGCATGTCATCTTGACGCCAACATGATCCAGAATGCATTAGGCGATTTAAATCTTGAGGAACTTGATCTTCTGGTTATTGAAAATGTCGGCAACTTAGTGTGCCCTGCTGAGTTCAACGTTGGTGAAGACCACAAGGTCATGATGCTCAGTGTCACCGAGGGGGATGACAAGCCCTACAAGTATCCCTTGATGTTCAAAGAATCAAGGGTATTATTGATCAGCAAGGTAGACCTTCTTCCGCACCTGCGCTGTGACATTGCGAAAATAAAAGAGGCAGCTAGGTCCATCAATCCCGGCCTGATAATCTTTGAGATTTCCGCCTACACCGGACAGGGGCTTGACGATTGGCACAGTTGGATACAGGAACAGACAGCCGGCAAATAATCCGGGCCCGGTTCAAGGTACGAGGCATTATCCAGGGAGTAGGGTTCAGGCCTTTTATTTACAGGCTTGCAAAGCAAATGAAGCTTGCCGGCCATGTTGCCAATACAGCTGCCGGCGTCACAATAGAAATAGATGGCAGCGAAACGGAAATTCAACGTTTCGCCGCAGCTATCACCAGGCAAAAGCCTCCCCTTGCACGCATTGACGAATTACTTCTTGAAAAAACAGCGGCTGGCCATGATGCCCGCCAGGATTTTTACATAGTTGGAAGCATCTCCGCCGGCAACAGCATCGGTCCAATCACTCCTGATTCAGATGTCTGCGACAGCTGCCTCAAAGAACTTTTTGACCCAGATGACCGTCGCTATCTGTATCCTTTTATTAACTGTACAGACTGCGGCCCCCGTTTCACCCTGATCGAAAAAACCCCTTATGACAGGCCGCTGACAGCGATGAAATAC
>Ga0209536_100014582_pt1 | contig 11276 bp, 6 predicted proteins | sample DeeMarSeWOR28_12_FD_187461 | JGI IMG/M metagenome (GOLD analysis project Ga0209536, IMG submission 187461) | Marine sediment microbial communities from White Oak River estuary, North Carolina - WOR-2-8_12 (SPAdes) (version 2) | ecosystem: Environmental > Aquatic > Marine > Intertidal zone >... | reverse complement strand
TTTACGCGCTTTTGTTTGCGAGTTCTTGCAGATCTCAACGAAATTATCCGGCGGATGAAACCCAATGTTATTCTGACAATAGCTATAGCAGTGGGGGAGACCGCGGCTACCGCGAGTTTTTCGCGGGAGAACGCGGAGGGGGCAGGAATGCCACCACCGGTAAGTTTTTGAAATGACCAGACACGCAGACACCAGAGTGAAACAAAAGAGCACACGCCGTGAACACGTACGTTTATATTGACAATAAAAACACCTCAACTTCTCACGTAAATACATTGTAAAATGTGCTCATCGTGGGACTTATCGAAAACCCTGATAGCCTTCTAAAAACGCCTTAAGATGTTTTTTTGCAAATTCTTTCACATTCCATTCCTTCGAAGAGAGATAACCCTGATATTCGGACTTGATGACATACGTTTCGGCCTTCAATATTTCTTCTTTTTCCGTCTTCACCCACACCGGAGTTCGTTGATACAGATCGCCTTCGAATGCGTCCAACCGTTCCAAAGACCATTCATCCACATCAAAGTAGATGATTCCTTCGGTGACGGCATCTTTTGCCTGGATAATTCCGGGATAAGATTCTCCTTTGACCGTAAAACGAGCATAGCCTTTTAGCACCGCATTTATAAAACGAAACTTACGGGCTGCAACGGCGTGCATTACGGAAGGTATCATTAAGGTCCCGTAGGTAAAAATATTCATATCCTATTCTTCCCAAGGTTTATTTATTTAACCACATTTACCATATTTTCAAATCAAACAAAACTGTCGCATTCAGATCATGTGATTTGTCCGAAAAAACAACAGCCCGCCAAATTATCAGCGGGCTGTCAGGGTTGAGGAGGTGTATTTATATATCGAAATAGAGAAAAAATTCATGGGGATGCGGACGAAGCTTCACGTCATTGACCTCATTTTCCATTTTATATTCAATCCACGTGTCAATAACATCCCGGGTAAAAACATCACCTTTAAGCAAAAATTCGTTATCTTCTTTCAATGCATCCAACGCCTCATCAAGTGATCCAGGTGCCGATGGAATCTCCGCCAGTTCCTCGGGTGGGAGACCGTAGATGTCCTTATCCAGAGGATCGCCCGGATCGATCTTATTTTCGATACCGTCGATCATGGCCATCAGCATACCAGAAAACGCCATATAGCCGTTGCATGAAGGATCCGGTGTCCGGAATTCGATGCGTTTGGCTTTTGGAGAAGGGGAGTACATGGGAATCCGGATGGCAGCGCTCCGGTTACGGCTGGAATATGCCAGGTTCACCGGCGCCTCAAAGCCGGGCACCAAACGTTTGTAAGAGTTGGTGGTCGGATTGGTAAAGGCACACAGTGCTCGGCAGTGTTTGAGTATTCCGCCGATGGCATACAGGGCTTCCTGGGAAACACCGGCATATTTGTCGCCGGCAAAAAGTGGTTTATCCCCCTTCCAAATGCTACAATGGGTATGCATGCCGGTGCCGTTGTCATTATACAACGGCTTTGGCATAAATGTCACGGTATGACCGTACTTATGGGCAACATTTTTAAGAACATACTTGAACCACATGAGTTGATCACCCATTTCAACCAGAGGTTTAAACCGCATGTCGATTTCCGCCTGGCCGGCGGTGGCCACCTCATGGTGCTGGCATTCAACATCTATTCCCAACTGTTCAAGGGTCAGGAGCATTTCGGTACGAATATCCTGAAACTTATCCATGGGCGGCACCGGAAAGTAGCCTTGTTTGTGTCTCGGTTTGTAGCCAAGGTTGGGGCATTCTTCCCGTCCGCTGTTCCAAATACCTTCAATGGAATCGATCTCATAATAGGCCCGATGATTGGAAGATTCGAAACGGATATCGTCAAAGATAAAAAATTCAGCCTCAGGTCCGAAATAAGCCGTATCGCCGATTCCGGTGCTCTTGAGATATGCTTCCGCTTTTTTGGCAATGTTTCGTGGGTCCCTGGTATATGCTTCACGGGTAATGGGGTCCACAATGTTGCCGATTAAAACCAGGGTCGGTACTTCAAAGAAAGGGCTCATTTTGGCAGTAGCGGCGTCCGGCACCACCAGCATGTCACTGGCGTGAATGGGCTGCCACCCCCGGATGCTGGAGCCGTCAAAACCAAAACCATCCTCGAAGCATGATTCTGTTAGTTCACTCATGGGCACCGTAAAATGCTGCCACAGGCCTGGAAAATCCAGAAACCGAAGATCAACGACTCTGGCCTTGTTCTTTTTTGCAAATTCAATGACTTCTTTTGGTGTCATAATAATAAATCCTCCTTAAAAATGTTTGTGGTTTAGTCATTCATTATTTCTAAAAAATAATCCGATTCTAAAATTTACTTTTTTTAATTCGCCAACCGAAACCTTTCTCTCTTTTCATCAAATGTCTAAATCTTTCCGATTATCCTCGAATATCCGGATACACGAGTCCATATCCATGCTCTCCATGGAGAGACTGATCAAGTCCTTCGATTTCCTTTTGTTCTTCAATACGAAATCCAAGGGTCTTTTCAACAACAAACACAATGATCGCTGTGCCGACAATTGCCAAAACAATTGTTGCTCCCATTCCCAGCAGCTGAATGGTTAGTTGATTGAAATAAGACCATGAGCCATTGACAGATGAAGCGGCACTTTGCATCCAGCTGTCTCGGATAAAAAAACTGAGCATTATAACACCCAGCCCGCTTCCGATGCCGTGTATCCCGAAACAGTCGAGACTGTCGTCATAGCCTAATTTCATTTTGGCGTTTAGAGCATAGTAACAAGCGATGGAAGACATGGCGCCGATAACGATGGCGCCATAGGGCTTAACGACACCTGCTGCAGGAGTTATGGCAACAAGTCCGGCCAAAATGCCGGACACAAACCCCAGTGAGGTTGTCTTACGAAAGATGATGGCTTCTATGATAATCCACGTCAGTGCGCCACTGGCAGCAGAAATTTGCGTCATGGTCAGAGCACGGGCGGTATCCAATCCGCTTTGCACTGTGGAACCGGCATTGAAACCGAACCAGCCCACCCAAAGAAGCCCAGCTCCCATGAGCGTCATTACAAGGTTGTTCGGGTTCATCGCCGTTTTCGGATAACCGTATCGAGGCCCGAGCATCAGCGCTACAATCAGAGCACTAAAGCCCGCCGAAACGTGGATGACAAGACCCCCGGCAAGATCAATGACCCCTGAAGCGCCCGCATTAAAGAGCCATCCATCCGAAGCCCAAACCCAATGGCATAAAGGACAGTAAATAAACAAAAACCACAAAACGATAAACAAAATGTAACCTCGAAAATAAACCCGCTCTGCCAGCGCACCGCTGATCAGTGCCGGAGTGATAATTGCGAATTTACCCTGAAACATTGCCAGGACATATTCCGGTACTCCGTTGGTAATCACCTCATCTATCCCGTTTAGAAAAAAATAGTCATTGTTCCAACCAACAACGCCTCCCAAAATACTCTTTCCGAAAGTTAGTGAATATCCGCAAACTGCCCAAAGTACACCGATTATCGCCATGGCGACAAAACTGTGCATCATGGTGCCTAATACATTTTTCGTTCTGACCAAGCCCCCATAGAACATGGCCAGCCCCGGAACCATTAGCAAAACCAATGCTGTTGCAGTCAACATCCAGGAGGTAGTCCCGGAATCTATCGCAGCACTTTCGGCTGCAAAAGCCAGTTTTGGCAACACGACTAAAAAAATTCCTGTTAATAAGAATTTAGCCCTCTTCATTTTCATAAATCTTCCTTCAAACTTAAGCTCGCTTGGAGCATTTAAAGATTTTATATGGCATCCTCTCCTTTTTCTCCGGTACGCACCCGAATCACTTCTTCCATGGGTAGAATAAAGATTTTTCCGTCCCCGATTTTTCCGGTATAAGCGGACTTTTGTATGGTCTCCATCACCTGTTTGACTCTATCGGACTTTACGATGATTTCGATCTTTATTTTCGGGATAAAATCCACCACATATTCAGCACCCCTATAAATCTCTTTATGCCCTTTCTGACGCCCGTATCCTTTGACTTCTGAAATCGTCATCCCTTGGATTCCGATTTCATTGAGGGCCTCTTTGACATCATCCAGCTTGAACGGCTTTATGATCGCCTCTACCTTTTTCATAATGTTTCCTCCTTATGTCGTTAAACCATGGAACCAATCGACGGTATCAGTTAACGCCCCAATCATGGATCGAAAGATCCACGCACGACAGGTGAATACTTCCTACTCATTTGGTATTAACTCAAGTCTTGAACCCCGGCAGTACTTCTTTAATGGATGTTTTAATCTTCTCAACCTGATCCGGTGAATCAACTTTTTGTCCATCAAAGTCCCTCACATAAAAAACATCCACAACTTGATCCACTTTTGTGGCAATTTTGGCCACCCAGATATCCAGCCCGCACCTGAAAAGTGCATCGGTAATCATATATAGAAGCCCCGGAAAATCATAAGTAAAGACTTCGATAATCGAAAAGAAACTCGAGCTGTCATTATCTACACTGATTTGATGGGGTCTGCTTTTTACGTGACGATTGGCCGGTGGGTAGACCGTTATTTTTTCTTCCAGCGCCGTCTTTAGATCCAAATCGCCGGACAGTGCAGATTTGAGATGGGTTTCAGCCCGTTGCCACCTTTCCTTTTCAAAAATCTGATCCAACGGTGGGTTGACTTCAAAAATATCAAGGGCAATATTATTCCGCCAGGTGAAGATCTGTGCATCGAGAATATCGAGTCCATTCAGTGTAAATGTCCCCGCAATCTTTGAAAAAAGACCGGGACGATCTTTTGCACAAATGGTGACCGTCCGGGTATTGGAATCCGGAGTTTTTTTAACGTTCCAGATAAAGTCTGCTGTACCAATATTTTTGTACAGTTCGATATGTTCTACGATATTATCAGAGGGTGTATAAAGAAGATATCGTGGAGACATGAAATTGAACAGTGTCTCCAAATCATTTTTTGAACAGCGCTTTATTTCGGACCCGAAGACTTTGGCCTTTTTCTTCTCAACAACTTCAACTGCCTCTCTGGATGCAAGTTCCCCTTTTTCCAGGATATTCAACACCTTAAAAAAAAGATCTCTCAAAAGCGTCGCTGTCCAATCGCTCCAGGCATTTGGACCGGTGGCCATGGAATCAGCCACAGTCAACAAATAAAGCATTTTTAAATGGTTGATATCATCTATCTTTCTGGCCATCAAAATCGCGGTTTCTTCATCGTTGAGGTCCCGGCGCGTTGCGGTTTTAATCAGCAACAGATGCTCTCGGACCAAAAAGCAGACGGTATCGATATCTTTTGTTTTAAATCCCTTTTTAACGAGGATGGAGCGAGCCATTTCAGCACCGGTTATTGAATGGCTTACGCCCGTTTTGCCCTTGCCAATATCGTGTAAAAGCGCCGCCCACAGCATGAGATTACGTTTTTTAAGCCCTTTATAAATGTCGCCACATAATGGATATTTTGAAATTCCTTCGGATGTGCCAAATATTTTTATGTTCTGAACGGTCCTCAGCAAATGTCGATCAACCGGATAAAGATGGTACTCATCATATTGGATTCTGTTGGCAATTTCCCTAAATTCAGAAATAAATCGGGTTAAAAAACCGGTGTTTAGCATCTCATCGAGCACATTAAACGTCGATGAAGGTTGAGATAGAATCTCTTCAAAGGATTCAATATTTAACACTGAAGAAGAAAAATCTTCATCAATAAGATATCCAAATTCTCTAACCAGTCTTTTGGCCTCGGCGCTTAGTGGAATATTCAGAATCGCGCTTTGTTCAAATATTTTCATCATTAGGTTTGGATCGCGAAGGATGTCTTCTGAAGAAACAAAGTTGATCATCCCGTTTTCCGTAATTTCGAGCCCTTTAACAAGGGTGTGTTTTAGGGTCTTTCTCAAGCGTTTAACATTTTTGAATAATCCCAGTTCGTAAAGAAACATCAAGTGCTGCTGCTTTAAAAATTCCATTTGGCTATGAAGTTTCCCCAAAAATCGTTCTACCGGCTGCTGCCCGTTTTTTTTGCCAAACTTCAGGGCATCCGCCATTTTAATCTGGTATTCAAAATAAAGCTGATCACATTTTCTCCCGGACAGTTGGTGCAAACAGTTTCTAACATTACCGATGAATTCAAGCGCCTGCCTCATGTTCTGAAATTCATCATGGGACAAGAAACCATAATACTCGAGATCTCTGAATTGTTTGAGATTCGATTTCAGTCTGGCAATCCAGAGCATGGTGTGATAGTCTCTTAATCCGCCTTGGCCTTCCTTGAGATTGGGTTCGAGGAGATACGAGGAATCTCCGAAACATTCATGTCTGCTTCGGCTGATGTCTACCAGTTTTTCTATGATTTTAGTTAACTGCCTCGTTTTAAACCGTTTACGAAGATTCTCCATCAAAGCCGAATACAACAGCGACATGCCACAAACAAAACGTGCGTCCAAAAGGGACGTCAAAACCTCAATGTCATCAATAGCCAATTTGACACATTCTTTTAGGGATCGAGTGGCGTGACCCACCTCAAAACCGATGTCCCACAACGGGTAGACAATTTCCTGGATAAGATGCTCGGCCTTGTCAGGAACATATTTTTCAAAAAGAAAAAGAAGATCCACATCCGAATGAATGAACTGCTCTTTTCGTCCATATCCCCCAAGCGCAATGATCGCATAGGGATTCTTTTCCATCCCCATTTTGGGTCCCACACGGGAGCTTTCGAAACTTTCAAAAAAATAGTCGTCCAGAATTTGTGCATGTCGATTTATAAAGTCCGGCGATTTTCTTTTTAAAAAATCGGAAATCAGATTTTCGGTGTTTTTCCGCAACCGCGTTGCAGCCGGTTCAAAACGTTCTATTTTTATTGTATTTGAAAGTGTCATTTCAACGCAAATGATGTCAATTTTTATAAAAATTTCAAACACGAGATACGAATGCCAAACCGATGCTATCTATATCAGCAACAAGTGTGCCATAAGACCAAACTCTCATAACCACCCATTAATACAAACAGTTATTAGTCATAACATGTGAAAATATAAAAATGGTCGCTTACAATTTTGTTAATATTAACGCCTATTAATTACAAAAATGTAACCCTATTCAATTTCCATGATATCTTTCCAGATTTGCCTGATGCTTTCTCGCAGTCCACGAAAGTTATTTTCAGGAACTTTGGCGGGTTTTTCTTGAAGGCTGAGCTGGTGTACAGATGATCGGTAGGTTAGATAAGCAACTTTTAAGATGTGAGCGACATGATCCTTAATGATACCGGTTTCTTTCAATGTTTCAAGGAGCCTTACAATATCGGTCCACTTTAATAATTCTTTGTATTCGCTAGACCTTAAAAGAACCAGATACTGGACCATAAATTCAATATCAACAATCCCTCCTTTATCCTGCTTGAGGTCGAAAAATCCTCGATCCGTACTTGAGAGTTCCTTTCGCATCCGTTCGCGCATGTCGACAACGTCTCGTTTTAATCGGGTCTTAATTCTAGGCCGTGCAAGAACCTCGTTCCGAATTTGTTTAAAGCTTTTGGCCATATTGATATCACCGATGATGGGTCTTGCTTTGATAAGGGCCTGATGTTCCCATGTCCAGGCTTTATTAATCTGATAATCCTTAAACCCTTCTATGTGGCTCACCAGAATACCGGAACTGCCGCTGGGTCTTAACCGCATATCCGGCTCGTACAGCTTTCCCACAGCCGTATGTGTGGTTAAAATATGGATGACCCTTTGGCCCAAACGGGTAAAAAATTGTTGATTATCAATAGGAAATTTTCCGCGTTGGGTTTGCCCTTCGGTTCCGGCGTGGAGAAACCCCATATCCAGATCAGATCCATAACCGAGTTCAAATCCGCCCAACTTGCCATAAGCAATAACGGAAAATCCCCGCCCGATGTCCATTTCGTCCAACCGGCAGGTCGGGATTCCATGCCTTTTGGTTAAATAATTCCATGACAATTCAACAACTTCATTTAATACCCTCTCGGCAATCTCGGTAAGATGGTCACTGGTCCGCATTAATGTCAGGGAACCGGTGACATCTGCTGCAGCCACCCGTAATGTATTCACCTGTTTAAAAATGCACAATTCCTGAATCTGGTGCTCAAAATCCTGACCGGAGACCAGGTCGAGCCGCTTGCGGATTTCCTTTATGAGCTCCGGTCTTTCCGGAGGACGATACAGGGTGCGAGGGTCAAGAAGTTCGTCCAACAGGACCGGATGGCGGGACAGGAATGAGAAGATCCAGGGACTGGCGCTGACCAGATTCACCATATGCACGATAGCCGTAGGATTTTCCAGCAATAACGCCAGGTAATTGGTACGCTGTTGGATGGTTTTGATCAGATCGACGATTCGATTTAACACAACAATGGGATGTTCAGAGCGTCCGACTTCTTTGAGGATCAAGGGCATCAACCTGTCAAGACGACCCCGTCCGTCACTGCTGAGCGATCGCGTTGCCGGGTGGTACCGAAGGTGATCCAATAAGCGCTCGACGTCATCATAGTTCTCATATCCGGCCGTAAGAAGTATCTTTTTGCGCTCTTTATCTTCTAAAAGATTTTCCCATATTGCCTCCAAACCGGTTTTAACTCCTCTGGTCCTGTCATCGGCAGAATTGGAATCTTTGGCTTCCAGCAATTTATCGAAATGAGAATGAACGATTTTCCTGTGTTTTTCCAACTGGTATTCGAACGCTTCCGGAGTATCAAACCCCATGGACGCAGCCAAACGCGTTTTTGCAACAATATCCGACGGGATGACATGGGCTTGTTGATCTGAAAATTCCTGCAAGCGGTGTTCTGTATTTCGTAAAAATGTGTATGCCCCAGTAAGTTCATCACAAACATGTTTGGAAATATAATTTTCAGCGGCAAGAATTTTTAGTGTCTTCTGTATGCTGCGCTGTTGAAGCGAAGGCATGACGCCTCCCCGTATGAGTTGGAATATCTGCCCAAAAAATTCGATTTCGCGAATTCCACCATAACCGATTTTGATATTATTTGTCATTCCCTTGCGCTGGACTTCAAGGGATATTTTTTGTTTCATATTCCTTAGAGATTCAAATACACCAAAATCAAGATACCTTCGATAAACAAAGGGTTTAAGGTTTTCTAAAAGTATTTCGCCGGTATCTGTGTCACCCGCCACAATCCGTGCCTTTATCAAGGCGTATCGCTCCCACTCTCGTCCCTGCTCCTGATAGTAATCTTCAATCGCATCAAAACTCATCACCACGGGTCCACTTTTACCATAAGGTCTAAGATCCGTATCGACCCGAAATACAATGCCGTCGGAGGTATTGGCACCGATGATTTTTATCAATTGACGACTAATGCGAACAAAAAACTCTTCGTTGTCTATGGATTCCAAACCTCCTTGGGATATTCCGATTTCAGGATAAGCGAAAATCAAGTCAACATCCGAAGAAAAGTTTAACTCCTGTCCGCCAAGCTTTCCCATTCCCACAACGACCAGCCTTTGATGAGATCCGTCGTGTGCGGTTGGAATGCCGTATTTTAAACATTGCCTTTTATAGAGAAACGACAATGCCTGATCGATGCAAGCATCGGCCAGAGCCGAGAGGTCATCCATGGTTTCCGAAAGGTTTGACCAGCCGGCCAGATCTCGCCAGGCGATACGGACCATATGATACCGCCTAAATCGGCGAAGCTGCCTTGAAAGTTGTGCATCGTCTTTAACATCAATTAAATAGGATATCAGTTTTTCTTGAAAATCACCTGTTCCGAATGTTCTCTGAAGATCTCCGCTTTCATATAAATCTTTAAAGAATCCAGGATCGCGCGCACAGCTTTTGAAGACAAAATCACTAAAGGTAAAAACTTTTTTTAGCGCATTAATGAATTCAACATCATCAGGCAAGGATACATCTGCATCTTTTGCTGCAACAAGGAATGCTTCATATTTTCGTGTGGTTTCTTCTTTCAGCAGATGGGGAATGTTGACATCAAGGTGCATTGTCGAAGATAAACCTAATGAGTTAAAGACGAACGATATCATCTAAATATCGTACATTTAGTTTCCAGTAGCTTTTATATTATGGAAGAACCGTTCAGTTTTCAAATACTATTTTTCTATTTTACCATTCTGACGGTATTTCAAATACTTTCTTTGAGGAATCGCTAAGGTTTTTCCAAAAAAACCCACTGAATTTACTATGTGTTTTATTATTTTCCGGCAATACCCCTTGACATATTCTCAAATTTACAATAGGTTAGAGTCTTACGAGCTTTATCCAAGCGAATACCAGAAGACCTTCTCACGAGGAAGGCCCTCATGTTTGATGTTTGGCCTGAAAGGAATGTTACCCTTCCTTCGAAGCCATATCTTCCAATCAAAAAAATGTTCTAGCCTGTTTCAAAAATCTTGATTTATCTTAATTTGATAAGTCACAAGGAGATAAGACCAATGGCCCCAAAAATAAATTTAGACACTTTAATGGAAGTGCTTCCTTACCAGAGAAAAAGAGGAAAATGGAAGAGCCTTCAGCTGGACTGGAAGAAAGAGTGGGAGCGGTTCGACGCCAAAAAGCTCTTTGGATTCGATCCTTCCGGTATGAATGAACAAAGATTGAACGAATTGCGTCAACGCAAAGAATCCATCCTGGATGGTAATCACGCTGCGCTTTCCATCCTAACCCGTCTGGTGGACGGACTTTGCGGCTATCCCATAACACCATCCACACCCATTGCCGAGGATTTTGCCAAGGCCGCCGCTCATGGACAAAAAAATCTGTTCGGCACCGAACTGATGTATTTTCAGCCCAGCGATGAGCTCTCAGCCATTGCAGCAGTGGAAGCTATGGCGTGTCAGGGGGGAAGATATGTGGACAATACGTCGTCACAGGGGCTGGTGTTAAAGACCAAAAACCTCTATTCAGTAGCAGGCAAACGACTTCCGGTTATTATGACGGTTATGGCCCGAGAGGTGAATAAGGGATCGTTGAGCATTCACTGCGGCCACAACGATTTCTACGGTGTTCGCAACACCGGATGGGCTCAGCTTGTCTCTGAAAATAATCAAGAACTTCATGATTTGCTGCCAATCGCCTTTAAAACCGCTGAACTGAGACAGGTCATGCTGCCTTTCATGGTCATCGGAGACGGATTTATCAAATCCCATGCCCTTGAAAACATAAAACTTCTATCAGACGATTTTCTGAAGTATTTTGTCGGACCGCCAAACCGCCTTTATCAGCCCGATTTTGAACAGAGGTACCTCACTGGAACCTTTACC
>Ga0209536_100014580_pt1 | contig 11277 bp, 9 predicted proteins | sample DeeMarSeWOR28_12_FD_187461 | JGI IMG/M metagenome (GOLD analysis project Ga0209536, IMG submission 187461) | Marine sediment microbial communities from White Oak River estuary, North Carolina - WOR-2-8_12 (SPAdes) (version 2) | ecosystem: Environmental > Aquatic > Marine > Intertidal zone >... | reverse complement strand
CTTCTTGCCCTATTGACTTATAGTTCATTCCTGGTTATTGTTGCCATCCCCGGACGCTTTGTTGGCAGCCTGGATCTATTGGAACAGATGCTTGCCGTGGTTCGCTGGGTTGTTGTGCTTGAAGCGGTGGTTGGAATCACGCAGGGATTATATGGCTTCACCAGAACAGGGAGCTTCGATCTTGCCAATGGCGATTTTGTGGAAGGGACCATTCATCCAGCGCTCGCCTCCGAGTTGTCGCTTTCCAATCCCATGTTCGCGATCAATATGGCTCTATTGCTTATAGCGTTACTGCCCGATCTTATCTTACGGCGAAGGGGTTACTTTGCCTTTCTATTTGGGAGCCTTTCTCTGATCATGGCTTCCGTGCTCCATGTGCTTATCATGCTGGGGACAGCTAGTTTTTTGTCCATTTTGATTTTCAGGCCCATTTCTTTACGCCGCAGCTCGACGTATCTGGTTGGAGCTAGCCTGATAGTCGCTATATTACTGTCTTTCTTTTTTCTAAGGGGAAACTTCGGCACGGCCGATGGGTTTGCCAGGCGGTTGTTAAGTGGTGAGTCTTATCGCTCCATAGCTATCGAACGGGCTATCACAGAAATGCCGCGTGATTACCCTTTGTTGCCACTGGTGGGGCTAGGGCCCGGTCAGTTCTCAAGCCGCGCTGGTCTTATCGGTACAGGTCTTTATTTTGGCGGTCCCTTATTTCCTCGTCCTGTGCCCTTCCTTCCTCAGGGTATGACACAGGCATTTGAGGAAAACACGCTCGATCTGTGGGTGCAGTTCGCCGCCTCAAAGGCAGGGGGCTCGACACATCTGCCGTTCCTTTCCTGGCTGAGCGTTTATGTGGAATGGGGCATCATGGTTTTGATGGCCGTGTTTGGGTTGGTGATACTCTTGTTGTGGCGATTGAGAACAGTTGTGCGCAGTTACCCGCAGCGCATCCTCGCCACTGCTTGCAGCACAGGCATTTTGCTTCTCTTATTTCTAGGCCTACAAGAGAATTACTGGGAGGTGCCTCAAGCTATTCTTATCGGATTAATGATCTTGAAAGTTCAGTATGCAGCCTTGATGGATCAAAATATGCGCAGAAGGCTTATCTAGGGAGTCAACGGAAGAAATGAAGATTTGTTACATTGCGCCAAAGTTCTACGGGGGGAATATACCCTTTTTTGAGTATACTCAGGGCTTAGCTGCTTATGGTCATCAAGTCCACGTCCTTGTTCCTGGTCGTGAAGGTGAAGCTGATCTGGAAAGAGTTGGGGGCGTAACAGTAGAACGTATTGCCGCTGACCATTCAGCACGCCAACAGGATTTTCGCTTCTCATTCCTTCACTTTCTGTATTCCGCCCATTGTGCGTTAGCCCGACATCCTGATTGGGACATTATCACCGTGCGTAATTTGCCTGGGGTATCCTTGCTGCCGCGATTTCATCGAAAGCAACGAACTGCCAAGTGGGTATTAGAAATCATGAGTCCTCCCTTGCATGCCAATTGGCGCACGATTGTGAGCAACTATCGCATTCGTTTCGAAGCACGCTCCTTTGCTGAAGTACTGGTCCATGCGCAGGCGGTGGGTGAGGATATATTTGGCGGTCGCAACGGCCGTTTTGTCGAGTTGCCAATCGGTGTTGATTTTGATCATTTTTGTCCTGGCAAGAATCCAGACCTACGCCAGGCCCTCGAGATATTGCCTGATGAAATCCTTTTCATCTATACTGGTTCTATCATGCCTATACGCCAGCTTGATAAACTGTTGCACGGTTTTTCCCTGGCGCAGCGAGCTGAAAAGAACTTACATCTACTGTTTGTGGGAACAGGGTTGGCGATGGCGCAACTGAAAGAGCTGGCAACTACACTGGATGTTGATTCCCGGGTCCACTTTGCGGGCCTTGTTGCATATGAAGAAATCCCTGGATATATGCATGCGGCTGATATTGGTCTGGGGTACGTACCCATGGTGACGTCGTTTGATAAGGCACCGGTACTCAAAACCATGGAATCATTGGCTTCTGGGCTGCCAACGATTGCCACAGCTACTCTTGGCAATCAATTGTATATAAAAGATGGGGTCAATGGCTTGTTAGTTCAAGATACACCAGAAGCGCTCGCCCAGGCGATGTGCAAGTTGGCGACAAATGCCACCCTTCGTTCCCAATTTGAAAACGGCCGAGAATTCATCGATGCATATCAATGGCAGCGCATCGTCGGCGATGTCTTAAATCCTACCTACGAGCGCCTGATCGCCGATGGGCGGCAGCAACCGCCTTGATCGACAGATCGACTCGTACTTAGGGACCAATCATATGCACACCAAGCGTATCCGCCACACAATAACCAAATCCCCCGTGATAAGGCCATCGCTATCATGGTTGTATCATCGCCGGCTGACCGCCAGTGACATCTTTGTTGCCTCTTACCCGCGTGCCGGCTCTACATGGTTGCGGTTCTTGTTGTACGAATTGCTGACCGGACAGCCAACCTCCTTTGCTGCGGTGAACCAGGCCATTCCGGGAATCGGCCGTCACTTCACTGCACCCCGGCTTATCCATGAAACGAGACTTATTCAAACACACGAACCGTATCGCAGCGCATACGGCCGTGCCCTCTACCTGGTCCGCGACATGCGAGATGTGGTGATTTCCGAGTATCACTTTCAACAACTCTGGCAACTATACGATGGCTCTTTTCCAGATTTCATCGGTGACTTTCTTGCCGGACGAGTCAATCGCTATGGGACCTGGGAAAGTCACACCAATAGCTGGCTAGATGCGCAAGAAGCCGCGCCTTCGCGTATTCTCTTGATCCGCTTTGATGATTTACGATACGAGACCCGCGCAACGCTGACCCGAATATTGACTTACCTTGGTGCTCCGGCCAGCGACGAGGTTATTGCACAGGCTATTGACAACAACACCACCCATAAAATGCGTGCAAAGGAAAGCGCCTTAAAGTTTGCGGCAGCCGATCAAAATTTTGTGCGTCAAGGCCAGGTGGGCGGATGGCGGAACACGTTGTCCGACGAACAACAACTACTTCTCGAACAAGAGGCCGGGCCGACTTTGTGTAGGTTGGGATATCTCCAAGCCCCAAAGGAGAATCAACAACTGGATTTTTCTGCGACTGCGCCATGAGTGGGTTAAAGATTTTACTGGCACACAATTACTATCTGATCGGCGGTGGTGAGAGACAAGTCTTCGCCGCTGAGCTAAGTTTGTTGCGTAACCACGGACACGAGGTTGATGTCTATATCGAAGATAATCAACGTATCGCCGAGCTGGGCCGCCTGCACACGATGGCGAGAACCATCTGGTCAAACGAAACCTACCGAAACATGAGAAACAAACTGCGTGCAGGGCAGTTTGACGTGGTCCACGTGCACAATTTCTTTCCTCTCATCTCACCGTCAATCTATTATGCTGCCCATGCTGAACAGATCCCCGTCGTGCAGACGCTGCATAATTTTCGCCTCTTATGTAGCAATGGTTTACTGTTTCGCGAGGGCGTCGTTTGTGAAGCGTGTGTTGGTCGGGCAGTCACATGGCCTGGCATCATCCATGCCTGTTATCGAGATAGCCGTGGTGGTAGCGCCACCGTTACCGCCATGCATTCATTCCATCGTGCAATCAAGACATGGGACCGCATGATAGATACCTATATTGCCTTGACTGAATTCAGTCGCCAGAAGTTTATTGAAGGCGGTTTACCTGAGACCAAGATAAGGGTTAAGCCGAACTTCATGACCAGGGACCCCAATCCTGGAAGCGGACAGGGAAATTACGCGCTTTTTGTTGGCCGTCTATCCCCAGAAAAGGGTGTAGAGACACTGTTGGCTGCCTGGCGGCTGTTGGGTGACACGGTTCCCTTGAAAATCATCGGTCAGGGACCATTACAAGACAAAGTTGCTGCTGCAGCGGAGACAATGCCTTCGGTAGATTACCTAGGCTATTTGGAAAATGATCGGGTCTTGAACATCATGCAAGATGCGTTATTTCTCGTGTTCCCAAGCTTGTTGTATGAGAATTTTCCGATGACGATCGTTGAGGCTTTTGCCACCGGTCTGGCCGTTCTGGCCAGTAATTTGGGCAATAGCGCAAACCTGGTTCAACCTTGGCAAACAGGCTTGCACTTCAAAACGGGTGATCCAACAGATTTAGCAAAGCAGGCAGTGTGGTTGATGAACAACCGTGACAAATTAATGAAAATGCGGATTTCAGCACGGGCAACCTATGAAGCGCAATTGACACCATCAAAAAATTACCGAATAATGAGCGAAATCTATCAAGAAACACTGAAAAAACACGAAGTTGGAGTCCAAAAAGGACATTAAATTGAATGATACAAACCATGCCAGAGCCAATATTCTTGGTGTAGGCGTTAGCGCCATCGATCCAGATTTTGCGCTGGGTTGCATTGATGCCTGGATAGAAAATGATCAGCGAGAATATGTTGTGGTGAGCACTGTACATACGATCATGGAATGCCAAAAGAGCCCGTTGCTGCGTACGGCGGTGAATAATGCCGGCATGGTCACACCGGACGGCATGCCACTGGTGTGGCTGGCCAATTGGGAAAGCGACTATCCCGTAAAACGCGTCTATGGCCCCGATCTGATGCTCGCTGTTTGTGAACGCTCTCTGCAACGCGGTTACAAACATTTCTTTTACGGTGGTGCAGCAGGTGTGCCGGAGTTGCTGGCCGATAAGCTAAAGACCCGTTATCCAGGGCTACAGATCGCCGGTACTTATTCACCCCCTTTCCGGCGCTTGTCATCTAAGGAAGAAGGGCGGGTTAACGAGATGATCAACGAGGCCAACCCGGATATCGTCTGGGTTGGTCTAGGCACACCAAAGCAGGATCTGTGGATGGCGAAACATCGCCCCGGACTAAACGCCCCGGTCATCATCGCTGTGGGCGCTGCCTTCGATTTTCACACTAGTCGCCTTCCCCAGGCACCACCCTGGATGCAACAAAATGGTTTGGAGTGGTTGTTTCGACTACTACAAGAACCTACCCGCCTATGGTACCGTTATCTGGTATACAACCCCTGGTTTATCCTGAAGATAATTCAACAAAAAATCGGGCTGCGTGAGTATCCTCTGTTCAGCACAATGTGAATATCGTATTATTACCTTATCATCGCATTACCCTTTCCTTTAGAAACTCCCGTTAATGCAGCACTTTGCTGTGCTAGGAATGCGGCATATAATAGATTCGTGTGATTTTTTACACGCTCTGAAGAGGTAACATGGTCAGTGGTTGTGGGTTGGGATGCCAGCTCAAACAGCTTGCTGACGAAACTAGATAACTACCCTCAAAAAGGAGTCACGCTTGAAGCTTCGGCGGTTTAGTGTGAACTATGCGATTTTGTCGATCGCGCTAGATATCCTATCAACCGCACTGGCATTTTCACTGGCCATTTCCTTGCGCTCCAACCTGGAAGGTGTGCCGTTTACCTCCCCCCTGAGCGATCTTGTTATGCCCTCAACAATGTTAGTGATCGTCCCGTTGCTCTGGGTTACCACTTTATTAATCACCTCAATTTACAAACCGCGGCGGAGCTACAAAGCGACCGATGAATTCCGGCATGTCATTGTCGGTGTCTCCATCTCTACCTTAGTCTTTGCCGCATTACTCTACCTATTCTTCCCAGACTTTTCACGACGGGAATTCTTGCTTTTTGTCTCAATCGATCTAACCTTACTGCTCACCTGGCGCAGCGCCGCTCGCGTCTTCTGGCGGCGGACCAATCTGCTGGTAACCGATCAACGCGTGCTGATCATTGGTCCCAGCGAAATGGGTCAGCGAGGTTTCAACATAATTCTGGAACATCGCTATATGGGACTGGCATTTGTGGGTTATTTCGACGATGATCTGGGAAAAGAAGAGACCAATACACATATCGTGGGGGGAGTAAAAGACTCACGTAATGTGATGTCCGACCAGAAAATTGATGATGTGGTCATCACTTTGCCCCAGCATGCCCACCGGCAGGTCAGTGAATTGCTAATGGCTTTGCACAATTTTCCGGTGAATTTCAGGGTGATGCCCAACTATTTCAGCCTTGCCCTCAACCGAGTGACTTTGGATTATTTTGGTGGATCACCCTTTTAGAGAACCAGCCTTGGACGACGTGCAACGATTGACCAAGCGTCTCCTTGATTTGCTCGTAGCAGGCAGCCTTGTGTTGTTCTTGGGGCCGCTTTTGTGTGCATTGGCTTTGCTGATAAAATTGGATTCCCCTGGCCCGGTGATTTTCCGACAGAAACGTATTGGAGAAAACGGCCGCATTTTTGTTATGTTTAAGTTTCGGACCATGGTTGATGGGGCCGAGAACCTGCAGCGCGAGGTCAACCAAGTAATTGGGAGTGGTCATATCATCCACAAAAGGAACGGTGACCCCCGGGTGACTCGCTTTGGCATCTTCCTCCGCCGCACCAGCCTTGATGAGCTGCCCCAACTGTTCAACGTGTGCAAGGGGGATATGAGTCTGGTCGGACCGCGCCCGGAAATGCCCTGGTTGGTGGAACGATACGAAACTTGGCAATATAAGCGCTTTTCCGTGCCCCAGGGTATGACTGGCTGGTGGCAGGTTAACGGCCGTTCGGACAAACCGATGCATTTGCACACCGAAGATGACATTTACTACATTCAAAATTATTCGTTGTGGCTGGATATCTACATCCTCTTGAAGACACCTCTGGTGGTAATGCGTGGCAAAGGCGCTTATTGAGCAAATGAACTGGCGGTCACAGCGACGCGAGTGGATCGAAGGAGGGGGGCTTTTGCTAGCCACCCCTTTTTTGTTGTTTCCCACTATTTTTTGGCCGGGCACATTTATCGCCTTGCTCTTCGTTGCTTTCAGCTGGATCGGGTTGTCCCGCAACACGCAGCGCGCCTGGATTCCACTCACCCCGCTCAATGTGGCTCTGCTGCTATGGCTGATTAGCATAGCGGTGGGTATCCTGGTCTCGGCCGATCCAGACTTAACCCTGCCCAAAGCAACCGGCTTGCTACTGGGCCTGACAGTGTGGCGTTATCTCACGCTGATGGGCAAGAATGAGCGATTGATTTGGGGAATGGTAGCCGCCTATCTCGCGTTGGGATTGGGGTTTACGATAGTTGGTGTTGCCAGCACCAACTGGATCATCAAAATACCGGGCCTGATCAGATGGCTGCCACCGAAGTTACTGTCCTTACCGGAAAGCAAAGCTGTTGGCGTGCAAATGAACCAGTTAGCTGGGACCATCTTGCTCTATTTTCCCTTGCTGCTATCCCTGTTTATCCAGGCGTGGGTGCAGCGCCACCAGCAGAAACGCGTCTGGTGGTGGCTGGTGTTGATCCTGCCAGTGGCCCTGATCTTGTTGCTCACTCAATCACGGGGCGGTTGGATCGCAGGCGTGGCCGCTATCGGTTTGCTGCTGCTATTGTGGGGATGGTTGCTACCCCCATCACGTCCCCGCTTCCTGCTGCGTCTATTGTTACTGCTGGGTTTGCTCGCCAGTCTGGCGGGATTCGTGATAATCGGTCCGGAGCGTTTACAGAGTTTGTGGCAGAACCCTGCCCAAGAGACGATAGTCGGTAATTTAAGCACCGTGAGTTACCGGCAGGAGATCTGGAAATGGGGTCTTGTTGCCCTGGCCGATTTCCCATTTACCGGAACCGGACTTGGTACGTTCCGCCAGGTGTTACCTCGTTTGTATCCATCACTAATTCCCACGTCCCATGATGTCGCCCATGCGCATAATATGCTGCTGCAGGTAGGGCTGGATCTAGGCATACCTGGTCTGGTGGCATATCTGGCGTTGTTGGGTTTGGGGTTGGGGCTGGGTTGGCAGGTCGCCCGGAAAAACGTGGCGTGGCGCGGCGTGGCTTTGGGTCTGATCGGCAGTCTGGTGGCATTACATATTTTTGGCCTGGCAGATGCTCTGGCTCCAGGTTCAAAACCTGGGTTACTTTTCTGGTGGGCATTGGGTTTACTTACCGCTATGCACAACCATCTAACAGTAAAGTGCTGAACAAATTTCTCCATCAGGGTGGGATCATGCAAATTCCTGACCCTGTTGGGGAAGTCAGTAAGCAGCATGAGCCTGAAATTACGATATTCGCGTTTGTTCCGGTTCTTGGCCTCTTAACCAATTACAGTTCAGGCAACGTTTATTGCTGCAGCAGTAGCAACATACTGTGATACGTTCGTTATCCCTTGGTCGTACAATGCTATAAGAGCAAATTTGCGGCCTGACCGGTTCCATTGAGCTTCAAAATTTTCCAACAAATCAGCAGCTTGTTCTTGTAATATGCAAAAACTCCATCCGAATGAACTACTCGACTAAAACAAGCAAAATCCCAAACAAAAAATGATGATAACCCAATATAGTTATTTACATAACCCTGAAATTTAATTATGGTCAATGTTATTGCATATTACGAGTTCGTCCCGCTTTCACCTCAGCTTTCCAGGAGGATGATTATGAAAAAGAAACCCGCAAAAATCCTGATTTTTCTGGCCATTCTGGCGCATCTGTTTGTAGCCGCCGCTTGTTCACAACTCACACCACCATCCAGCGAGGATGAATTGCAGGAAAATGGTGACCCAAATGACTACGATCTCATCGACCAACTGATCCAAGACAACCTCTTCGACGAGCTAGCTGTGCTAGTAAAAGCCAGAACCTATCGTAATGCGGATCTATCTGAGGCGGAGGTTGTGGCCAACCTGCAAGAGATTGTTGACTTCATGACCTCCCAGGTTGAAGCGTTTAATGAAGGCCAACAGACACACAAGATTGTTCCCTTCGAGTGGAAACAAGCGGTGCCAGGGACCGATCGAGAGTACTGGATGTTTGGCTTGCGGCTCGGTCGTGGAGACCAGAAGCTGGCTGTCATTACCCATTTAGATACGGTTGCACCGGGAGATAACCCGAACTGGTCACCGTTCGAGCTGCAAAGAGAAAGGCGTTCTTATGTAGGGCATTCACCACAGGAATTTTACGTGGGGCGTGGATCGATTGATGACAAAGGTCCAGCCATTGTTGCTTTCAACGCGCTTAAGGCCATTGCCAGGCGTTTTGATGGCAGCCCAAAACTTGATAATGTCACCCTCGAACTCCTTTTTGACACCTCGGAAGAGACTGATCTGACCTTCCCCCACTATCTGGCCGACCAGCCAGACCAACTTCCGGATTTGGGGCTGGTCTATGATGCTTTCTGGTGTGTCCGTGCCGAAAAGGGAATCGAGTGGCCGGTGTTCTCTATTGCGAGAGGAATGCCGGCGAAAACGGGGATGTGGATTGAATCGTTGGATACACCCCAGGGGCCGGTCAACCAGATCCCGGACATCGCTACCGCAGTCATTCGCAGCGATTCGCCAGAAGAAATCGAGCAGTTCGCCAGAGAAGTGGACAGGCTATACGCTGACTATCCCTTTGATGATCCTCTATATCGCCGGGCGAACTTGACGGTGGACCAGAGTGCCATGCCTAACGAACTGATCCTGGTTACCGATGTCGATGGGGCTCAGCATGGTTCCGCGCCAGCTGAAAACCGTGCTGAGGGGGCCAATCCATTGGTTTCACTGGCAAATTTCCTGGCTGATCTGGTTAACGAGGGGACGTTAGCGCCGAACGAGGTTGGCCGCATGAGCCAATTCATCGCCTGGGTTTGGGGTACGCACGTCTTCGGTGAGCAACACCCAGAGCTGATGGAGCGACACGACGAAGTGTTTACCCAGGGAAACGGCACCACCTACGCGCTGACCCGTTTCTATACAAACCCGGAAGACGACCCGGAAGCAGCGGCAAGTCTGGCGGTCGATATCCGCTATGCCATTGGCCACCATAGCAAGCCCTGGGACGGTGTAGCAGATGGCTTCCTGCCCGGTGAACTGAGCATCTTTCCGGACCAGGTTTTCACACCATTGGTGGCGGAGTTTAATAGCAACTTCGACACTAAGATTACTTTCGATTCTGTGACCCTGATTCGTCCCGACGTCCGCTCGCCGGAGGGTGAGAACTTCAGCAAAGTCAGCAGCGCTTTCGCGGCGGTTATGGGAGAACCCTGCCCGCAGCGCGCCATCGGTGGCGGGACCGACGCCAAGGGGCAACCCCAACTCATCGCCGCCGGTCCCCTTTTTTCTGAATACATGGGCCCCCCGGTCAACTATCATGGTTTCAATGAGGCTGCGCCTGTTGAAGATCTGGAAAACGGAGCTCGCATCATCTACCGTCTGTTTGCTGATGAAATTGAGGGCACCCCAACCACCATTATACACGTGAGTGCCCCAACCCCGTCGTCCCCGCCTATAGTAAAATAAATACAGGACAATTGACCTCTCAAACTAAGAGAGGTTTTTTATTCTCTCTTCTTGTTATTTCGATTGCCACGTCTCAGAAACTAGATCACACTTCCCCCAATTTGGAATCACAAATCCGCCTCCTAAAGAAACTCAATCCGGTTCATCATTTCCTCACCGATAAAAGCAGCGCGGATTAATTCCAGAAAATTAACCCAGTCGCCAATATAATACTCGGATTGCTGGCTCATAACAATCCCTGCATGTTCCACACCATTTGCAGCCAAGCGTAAAAAAATCGTAATCAAAGGTGCAAAGCACCCGTCCTAAATTTGTTGTCCTTTCAAGATGTTGTTCATCCGTGTCACCCAGGTGGCCAAGCTCTTACACGGTTACACAGTCAATACCTCTTGACCGGAGTTGATAGGCAATCATCGTGGGTAAATTCTCATCCAGGTAGAAACTGATTTCAGCCACTAACCTGGTCCTTATATTGGCGGGCAGTGGCTATTTGCTCTCGGATATCGTCATCCAGATCTGATTTGTGCTCATAGTAGTAGGCCAATGCAGCATACACCTTGGCGATATCAAGTTCATAATCGGAGGCGATATCACTTGGAGTCCGGCCGTGATAGAGATTGGCCATCACAATATCTGTCACACGAATCCCAGTGTCTCTGATGCAAGGTCGGCCCTCACGTATCCTTGGGTCTGTGGTAGTCAGTTTAATGCTTTGAATCGTTGCTCCCATAATGAATGTCCTGTGCAAAAGAAAGATAGAGGTCGTCGGTCAATTTTCAATTATCATCGCGGATTGTAAGCACCATGTCAATGAAATGCTATTACTCAAGGGAAGAAGTAGATTGCCTTTCCACCCCCTAAGTGCTCTGTTAACCAGAATCTTGGAATAATTTTCCCGGAAACTTTTTCAATACGCTTTGGCGAATGACTTATTACAGTTTCCGGGAAATTGCCGAAATCAACTT
>Ga0209536_100014579_pt1 | contig 11278 bp, 9 predicted proteins | sample DeeMarSeWOR28_12_FD_187461 | JGI IMG/M metagenome (GOLD analysis project Ga0209536, IMG submission 187461) | Marine sediment microbial communities from White Oak River estuary, North Carolina - WOR-2-8_12 (SPAdes) (version 2) | ecosystem: Environmental > Aquatic > Marine > Intertidal zone >... | reverse complement strand
GTATTGAGCGCGGAGATGCACAAGGGGCGCCACAGCAGGTGGCGTGCACGGCCTTTCTGCCCCTCCTGGTCCAGAAATTCCGCCACGCTCACGTCGTTTGTCAGCCGGTAATCGCGGCGGCGCATGCGCAGCATGAATCGCACCGCGCCCAGGCGTTCGCCCAGGGTCAGGCCGCGCGAACCAAGCAGCGCTGCCAACAGATGAAGCGGGGCTGGTAAATTGGCCGCCCGCAGAGTCAGCCGATCCTGTATCTGCCATGTCAAAGGGGTGCGAAGGAACAGACGCGCGGGATCTTCGCCGACGAGCTCAACGAGCCGCAGCAATTCGGAATAGGCGCCGATCAGGAGGTGCAGACCGTTGTCGAGCGCCAGGTCCTGGTACTCGACGCGGCGCGCGCGACCGCCCAGCGTGCGCGCGGCCTCGAATACGCTAACCGGCACGCTGCGCTCGGCAAGCGTTGCGGCTGCTGCCATACCGGCGTAGCCGCCGCCAATGACGGCCACTTTCATGCGAAAGGGATCAGCGCCGTGGTCAGGTCAGCGCGTTACGCGGTCACGGCGGTCCGGATGTGCGCGGCAGGCTCTTCCGCGCGCTGCGAGCCGGGCCATACGCTCGCAGGGATTAAAGAATGTCCCTCGAACACACGGCGTGCAGTGCGAATCAGGGCGGCCCGGCGCATTACGGGCTCGGGGCTGGAGAGCTCGACATCCAGATCGATCGCGATCATGCCAGAGGGATGCTCGATCTTGATAATTCCCTGCGGCGCGGGCGGAAGCTTGACCAGACCCGCCGCGACCGTGCCCGGAATGGCGCAGGCGGACGCCAGGCAAACGGTTCCTGTCACCGCATGCGCCTTGTGACACGCATAGGGCACGAAGTAGCGCGAGGTGATCGTGCCGCCCTTGCGCGGCTCGGAAAGCAGTCCGATCTTAGGAACCACCAGCTGGGATACGTCGCCCATTCCCATCAGCAGGCCGGCTTTGCGGCGGATCGCTTCCATGCGTGCCATTAGCGCCTTGTCTGCGTCGAGCTCGTTTGCGGTCTCGTGCCCGGTCTTGCCGAGCTGCTCGGCCCGCATCAGGACCATGGGCATCGCGACGTCGACGCAGCTCACATCGATTCCGTCGATGACGTCGAGCGGCTTGCCGGTCGGCAGCATCTTGCCGGTCACGGCACCGATAGCGCTCTTGAAATTCAGCTTGACCGGCGCAGCAGTCCCCGGCACGCCGTCAATGGCGGTGTCGCCGGCGTAGGAGACCCTGCCGTTCGGCGTTTGCACGATCGATTCGACGAGCGCCTGTGTATTGACGTTGAAGATGCGCACTACCGTTTCGGGGTCCCGCGCGGGCACGAGGCCCGACTCGATGGCAAACGGCCCCACCGCGACGAGCATGTTTCCGCAATTGGGATTGGTGTCGACCAGGCGCTCATTGATCAGGACCTGTGCGAACAGGTAGTCCACGTCAGCGTCCGGGTTCTTCGATTTGCTGATGATCGCGACCTTGCTCGTGAGCGGGTTAGCGCCGCCAATGCCGTCAACCTGGTACTCGTGCGGCGAGCCCATCACAGCGAGGAGCACCTCGGCACGCGACGCGGCGTCAGCGGGCAGGTCAGAGGCGAGAAAAAAGGGGCCGCGCGAAGTGCCGCCCCGCATGATCACACATGGGATTTTCGTCTGCATATTCGATTTCTCCTGCAAACTCACTTGATTATACGCCCCACCGCGGCCCTTCAGACCAACGGCGTGAATAGTGAATGGTGGATCATAAATCGACTGAACCGTCGCCTTGTCGCTCTTTTCATTCACGATTCACGCAGTTAAAAAGCATAACGGCGCAGACCACCGTCGACCGGCATGACCGCGCCGGTGATATAGCACGCGATTGGCGAGGCTAGAAAGACGGCGAGGCACGCAAGCTCCTCGGGCTCGCCGTAGCGCCCTGCCGGAATTTCCCGTGCCGACTGTTCCTTGCGAAACTCCTCGGGGTACTTGCGGCGTATTTGCTCGCTCATGATGCGGCCCGGCGGAATGCAGTTCACGGTGATCCCGAACCGGCCGACGTCCCGTGACAGACCCTTCGACCAGGCATGCACGGCGGCCTTGGCGGGCGTCGCGGCAATGAGGCGCTCGGGCTCGGATTTTCCGCTGATGTTGATGATGCGTCCCCATTTTTTCTCGATCATTCCCGGCAGCACGGCGTGAGTGAGCTGCCGGACGCGCACGAAATTCAGCGTCATTGCCGCCGACCACGCTTCTTCAGGCGCATCCAGGGGCAGGGGAGGCTGGCTGCCGCCAGCGGAATTGACGAGAATCTCCACGCGGCCGAGCCCTCGCGCGGCGATCTCGGCGAGTCGCGCCGGAGCGCCTTCATCCATGAGATCGACCTCCGCCGTGATCGGCGCCGGTCCGCCGGCTGCCTTGATCTCCTCGGCCAAGTCGTCGAGTAGTTTGCGGCGCCTGGCAGCGATGCAGACCTTGACGCCCTCCGCAGCAAGTCCCTGGGCGATCGCACGGCCGATGCCCATGCTCGCTCCCGTCACCAGCGCCGTTTTGCCTTTTAACTGTAGGTCCATTGTCTCGCGTTGTCCTATGCAAAATGCGTGAATGGCAAGCGGTGAATCGTGAATCGACTAAATCGCTGGCAAGTTTGAGATGAACCTTTGGTCCGCTCGCCATTCACTATTCGCCATCCACGCCCTTTAGCCTTTTAAGTAAGTACGCCATGCGATCCAAAGCTTGCGTACCGGCGTCAGTGCAATTCGCCGGTCGAGCACGTGGCAACCGTCGGCCTTGATCTCCTCGAGCAGTGTCCGGTAGATCGCGGCCATCACGATTCCCGGTCGCTGCGCGGCCCGATCGACGGCCGGAAGCTTGTCCATGGCGCTGCGGTAACAGCCCAATGCCCGCTCGATCTGAAACTCCATGAGCCGCTGGAGGTTATCGCTTTCGCGCCGGTCGGTGATATCCGCGGCGCTTACGCCGTATCGCTCGAGCTCATCGAGCGGCAGATAAATCCGATCGCGCCGCGCATCTTCACCGACATCACGGATGATATTCGTGAGCTGAAATGCCAGTCCGAGGTCGGCCGCGTACTCGAGGGTGCGCGGGTCGCGGTAACCGAATATCTCCGCCGAGAGCATGCCCACGACGCCCGCGACGCGATGACAATATTCCTTGAGGGCGGCAAAGTTCGGATAGCGGTTGTAGCGCAGGTCCATTTCCATGCCGTCGATGATGTCGTTCAGGTGCTCCTGCGAGAGGCGAAAGCGCGGCAGGATGCTGGCGATAGCGCGCGCGACCGGGTGCTGCGGAGTGCCTTGGTAAATGGCATCGATTTCCTTGCGCCACCAGGCGAGCTGCGCGTGCGCGAGGGCGGGGTCAGAGCATTCATCCACCGCATCGTCGACCTCGCGGCAGAACGCGTAGAGCGCAGTGATCGCCCGGCGTTTCTCGTCAGGCAGAAAGAGAAAGCTGTAATAGAAGCTCGAGCCGCTGGCCGCCGCTTTCTGCTGACAGTATTGGTGGGGTTCCATCCTAGCGTTTCGGAGAAAGTGATGCGTGACCCGTGACCGGTGAACGGAAACAGGCCGTGATCCGCGACCAGCGATCAGTGAGCACAAACTTCAAAATCTCCAATTTCGTCAAATCACTGGTCACTGGTCACTGGTCACTGGTCACTGGTCACTGGTCACTGGTTCAAAGCGAGCGGGCCAAGAGCAGCGGCCAGTCGAACCATTTCAACGCCGGTCTGTGGTGAAAGACATTGCCGCGGATTTGGCCGAGTTTCTCCAGAATACGGCTGCCGCCCTGTACGATCATGCGGAGCTCTAGGCCAATGCGGCCTTCGAGACGATTGCCGAGCGGAGCTCCGCTCATGAGCAGTGCGCGCGCCCGGTCGATTTGATAGGTCATGAAGGCCGGCCAGTTTCCGCCCGCGTCGCCGCTCGCGATTTGAGCTTCGGAAATCTGAAAACGCGCCAGCTCATCCTGCGGCATGTAGATGCGGCCCTTCCCGAAATCGACCGCGATATCCTGGAGGAAGTTGATCAATTGCAGGCTCGAGCAGATCGCGTCCGAGTCCGCGAGGTTCTGCGGGGTGGCCGCGCTATACAGCACAAGCAGGAGGCGCCCCACCGGGTTAGCCGAGCGCCGGCAATAGTCGAGGACCTGGTCGAAACTCGCATAGCGTTTCTGGGTCACATCCTGGGTAAATGCCGAGAGCAGATCGTGAAACGCTGCCAGCGGGAGATGATAATCGCGTATCACCGCTGCGAGAGTCGCGAACCACGGAATTTCTGGCGTTAAGCCGCGCTCGATCCGGCGCAGCTCTGCGCGGAACGACTCCAGCTGCTGGAGCCTGACGTCATCCGGCGCGTTGCCTTCGTCAGCGAAGTCGTCGGCTTCCCTCGCGAACCGGTAAATTTGCGCCACCGGATGGCGAAAATGACGCGGCAGAAGAAGGGAAGCGACGGGGAAGTTTTCGTAGTGTTTTACCGCCATTTGCTGCTACGCAACACCCAAAATTATCAACGGATTGCGTCTCAACCTTAAGACGGGTTGCAAACTTCCGGTGCGCACCTGATTATATTACAATCAGAAAGTCGCGAAAGTGGCGGAATTGGTAGACGCACCAGATTTAGGTTCTGGCGCCGCAAGGCGTGGGGGTTCGAGTCCCTCCTTTCGCACCACCGGGGGTGCGAGAGAGAGCGGGTTGCTTGAGTGTCGGCGGCGCATGCGATTACACCCCGGTAAGTGAGTGCAACAAGGGAATTGATGCAAACGAACCTGGAAAGATTGGGTGAGCTGGTGCGGCGTCTGAGCGTCACTCTGCCTGCCGCTGAGATCGAGAGCGAGGTGGAGACCCGCCTGAAGCGGCTGTCGCGCACCGTCAAGCTGCACGGCTTTCGGCCGGGCAAGGTCCCGCTCAAGGTCGTCGCGCAGCAATTCGGCATGCAGGTCCGCCAGGAAGTGCTGGGCGACGCGATGCAGCGCAGCTTCGGAGAGGCGATCCGCGAGCAGAACCTCAAGGTTGCCGGCTACCCGCGGTTCGACGCGGCGCCGCCCGCGGGTGGCGCTGAGTTCCAGTACAGCGCGACCTTCGAGGTATATCCCGATGTGGCTGTCGGAGACATCAAGGGTGCGACGATCCGGCGCCCGGTCCACGAGGTCACCGATGCCGACGTCGAGCAGACTGTCGAAAAAATGCGCGGGCAACGCGTGCGCTACGAGCCGGCCGCGCGGGAAGCGCAGACGGGTGACCGCGTGACCCTCGATTTTCATGGCACGATCGACGGGCAGGAATTTTCCGGAAACAGTGGCAAGGACATGCAGGCAGTGCTTGGTGAGGGGCGGCTGCTGGCGGATTTCGAGAGCAACCTGACCGGCACGCGCAGCGGCACGGAGAAAACATTCGAGCTGCGCTTCCCCGACGATTATCATGGCAAGGAAGTGGCCGGAAAGACGGCTCGCTTCCAAGTCACCGTGAAGGAGGTGGCCGCGCCGCACCTGCCGCAGGTCGATAGCGAGTTCGCGAAAGTCCTTGGCATCGCGGACGGCGATGTCTCCAAGATGCGCGCAGAGATACGCGCCAATCTGGAGCGCGAGATCAGGTTACGCCTCAAGAACCGCGTGAAGGAGCAGGTGATGCAGACCCTGCTAGACGCGACGCCAATCGAGACACCGCAGGGACTGGTGCAGGCCGAAATCGAGCGCATGCAGGGCGCAGCGCGCCAGGATCTTGCCGCGCGGGGCGTGAAGGTCACCGATGAGACGCCGCTGCCTACCGATCTGTTCGAGAAGCAGGCGCAGCGCCGTGTCAGCCTCGGATTGATCCTGGCTGAAGTGGTCAAGGCGCATGGCCTTTTTGCCAAGCCGGAGCAGGTGCGCGCGATGGTGGAAGAGTTGGCGCAGAGTTACGAGCGTCCCGAGGAGATGGTGAAGTGGTATTACGGGTCGCAGGACCGGCTGCGCGAGATCGAATCCGCAGTGCTCGAGGACAATGTCGTGGAATGGGCCCTTGGCACGGCAACGGTCGAGGACACGCCAATCAGTTTCGATGATTTGATGGGGAACAAGCAGTAATGTCGATTTACACGGAACCGCAAGGCCTGGGGCTGATCCCCATGGTCATTGAGCAGAGCGGGCGCGGTGAACGCGCCTACGATATCTATTCGCGCCTGCTCAAGGAACGTGTCGTGTTCCTGGTCGGCCCGGTCACGGAAGTGACAGCGAACCTGATCGTGGCACAACTGCTTTTTCTGGAGTCGGAAAATCCGGACAAGGACATCTCGTTCTACATCAATTCGCCGGGGGGGTCGGTTTCCGCGGGCCTTGCGATCTACGACACCATGCAGTTCATCAAGCCCGATGTGTCGACGCTTTGCATCGGGCAGGCCGCCAGCATGGGGGCGCTTCTGATGGCGGCGGGCACGAAAGGCAAGCGTTACTGTCTGCCCAATTCACGGGTGATGATCCACCAGCCCATGGGCGGTTTCCAGGGCCAGGCGTCAGATGTGGAGATTCATGCCCGGGAAATCCTCTACCTCAGGTCGAAGCTAAACGAGATCCTGGCCGGGCATACCGGGCAGGACATCAAGACGATCGAGCGGGACACCGATCGTGATAATTTTCTCAGCGCGGAGCAGGCGGTTAATTACGGGCTCGTGGACAAGGTCCTGGCGAGCAGAGCCGCGAGCGCTGGATGATGTCGTAGCGTAAAGGGAGCGGTATGTCCGACAAAGTTGGCGGCGAAAAACTGCTTTATTGCTCGTTCTGCGGCAAGAGCCAGCACGAGGTGCGCAAGCTGATTGCGGGCCCGTCGGTGTTCATCTGCGACGAGTGCATCGAGCTGTGCAACGACATCATTCGAGAGGAAACCCAGGGCGAGCACGGGGCCAAGGGCGCGAAGTCCGATCTGCCTGTGCCTCGCGAGATCCGCACGATCCTCGACCAATACGTGATCGGCCAGGATCTTGCCAAGAAGATCCTTTCGGTTGCGGTCTACAACCACTACAAGCGGTTGAAGACGCTCAGCAAGAGTGACGAGGTCGAGCTCGCCAAGTCGAATATCCTGCTGATCGGTCCGACCGGTTCAGGCAAGACGCTGCTGGCGCAGACGCTTGCGCGCCTGCTCAACGTGCCGTTCGTGATGGCCGATGCGACCACCCTCACGGAGGCAGGTTACGTCGGCGAGGACGTCGAGAACATCATCCAGAAGCTGCTCCAGAAATGCGACTACGACGTCGATAAGGCGCAGCGCGGCATCGTGTATATCGATGAAATCGACAAGATCTCGCGCAAGTCGGATAACCCTTCGATTACCAGGGATGTTTCGGGTGAAGGCGTGCAGCAGGCGCTGCTCAAGCTCATCGAGGGCACCATTGCCTCGGTGCCGCCGCAGGGCGGGCGCAAACACCCGAACCAGGAGTTCGTCCAGGTGGACACGACCAACATCCTGTTCATCTGCGGCGGCGCTTTCGACGGGCTCGACAAGATCATCCGAGGCCGCTCGGAGAAGGGCGGCATCGGTTTCGGGGCGGAGGTGCGCTCCCAGGACAACCGCAAGGACATTACCCGGGTCCTGCGCGAGGTGCAGCCCGAAGACCTCATAAAGTACGGCTTGATCCCCGAGTTCGTCGGTCGGCTGCCGGTCATAGCGACGCTCGAAGAGCTCGACGAGGCGGCTCTCATCCAGATCCTCACCCAGCCGAAGAACGCGCTGCTGAAGCAGTTCCAGAAGATGTTCAGCATGGAAGGCGTTGATCTCGAGGTGCGCGAGGGCGCGCTGCGCGCGGTCGCGCGCCGGGCGCTCGAACGCAAGACCGGCGCGCGCGGCCTGCGCTCGATACTCGAGCACACCCTGCTCAACACGATGTTCGATCTGCCGTCTGTGGAAAACGTGGTGAAGGCAGTCGTCGATGAGAACACCATCAACGGTGACGCGCCGCCCTTGCTCATTTACGCCGATCAGCCCAAAGTCGCTGGCTCGGCCCATTGAGCTTCGTGCTGGACCGCGATCAAAAGCGGTATGGAATCAGGCGCATGCGTCTTGCGCTTGAATTTTCGGGAATTTCCCCAATCTGAGCGCTATCTAACCTTGTTTGGTGAACCTCGATGCCTGAAGAACAATCCCTGACGCAAATGCCGTTGTTACCGCTGCGCGACGTGGTGGTGTTCCCGCACATGGTAATTCCGTTGTTTGTGGGGCGCCCCAAGTCCATCAAGGCGCTCGAGACCGCCATGGAGGCGGGGAAGAGTATCGTGCTGGTTGCGCAGAAGTCGGCGGCGAAGGACGATCCGAGCCCGGAAGATCTCTATCAGATCGGCAGCATCGCCAATATCCTGCAGATGCTCAAACTGCCCGACGGCACGGTCAAAGTGCTGGTAGAAGGCAGCCAGCGCGCCCGGATTCATGACGTCACCGACCTCAAGACGCATTACGCCGTCTCCGTGACGCCGATCCTGCCTGACAGCACGATCGACCACGAGACAGAGGCGCTGCGGCGCACGATGATCCAGCAGTTCGATCAGTACGTGAAGTTGAACAAAAAGATTCCCCCGGAGATCCTCACCTCGTTGGCGGGAATCGACGAAGCCGGGCGCCTTGGCGACACGATCGCCGCGCACCTGCCGCTCAAGCTCGAGCAGAAGCAGGAGGTGCTCGAGATGTTCGGGGTGAAGGAGCGGCTTGAGCATCTTCTGAAGCTGGTCGAAGGCGAGCTCGAGATCCTCCAGGTCGAGAAGCGCATTCGGGGCCGCGTCAAGCGCCAGATGGAGAAGAGCCAGCGCGAGTACTATCTGAACGAGCAGGTCAAGGCGATCCAGAAGGAGCTCGGCGAACTCGACGAGGGCGCTGACCTGGATGAGATCGAGAAGCGCATCAAGTCCGCGCACATGCCCAAGGAGGCGCGCAAGAAGGCCGAGTCCGAGCTGAAGAAGCTGCGGCTGATGTCGCCGATGTCAGCCGAAGCGACGGTCGTGCGCAATTACATCGAGGCGATCGTATCGCTGCCGTGGAAAAAGAAGAGCAAGATCAGTACTGACCTGGGCGCTGCCGAGAAAGTGCTGGATGAGGATCATTACGGGCTGGAAAAGGTCAAGGAGCGCATCGTTGAGTACCTTGCGGTGCAGCTGCGCGTCGACAAGCTGAAAGCGCCCATCCTCTGCCTGGTGGGCGCTCCCGGGGTGGGCAAGACCTCGCTCGGACAATCGATCGCGCGCGCGACCAATCGCAAATTCGTGCGCATGTCGCTCGGCGGCGTGCGTGACGAGGCCGAGATCCGCGGCCACCGCCGCACCTACATCGGCTCGATGCCGGGCAAGATCCTGCAGAACATGAATCGCGTCGGTGTGCGCAACCCGTTGTTCCTGCTCGACGAGATCGACAAGATGGGCATGGATTTCCGGGGCGATCCGGCGAGTGCGCTGCTCGAGGTCCTTGATCCCGAGCAGAACCACACGTTCGTCGATCATTACATCGAGGTCGAGTACGACCTTTCGGACGTGATGTTCGTGTGCACCGCGAACACCCTCAACATTCCCCCAGCGTTGCTCGACCGTATGGAGGTCATCCGGCTCTCGGGCTACACGGAGGACGAGAAGGTCAACATCGCGCTGCGGCACCTCCTGCCCAAGCTGATGAAAAACCACGGTTTGAAACCCAAGGAGCTGGCGATTTCGGAGAGCGCCGTGCGCGACATCATCCGCTACTACACGCGGGAAGCCGGGGTGCGCGCCCTCGAGCGCGAGCTGTCCAAGATCTGTCGAAAGGTCGTGAAAACGCTGGTGCGCGCCGGCGAAGACCGCAAGGTATCCGTGAGCGCGCGCAATCTGGACAAATACCTTGGGGTCCGTCGTTATACCTTTGGGGTAGCCGAAAAGAAAAACCAGATCGGCCAGGTGGCCGGGCTGGCCTGGACCGAGGTCGGTGGTGAGTTGCTGACCATCGAGGCGGCCATCATGCCGGGCAAGGGCAAGATGACTACGACGGGCAAGCTGGGCGAAGTCATGCAGGAATCGGTGCAGGCCGCGCTGTCAGTGGTCCGAAGCCGTTCCAAACGGCTCGGAATCCCCGCAGACTTCTACCAGAAGCACGACATCCACGTGCACCTTCCCGAAGGTGCGACGCCAAAGGACGGGCCCAGCGCAGGTATCGGAATTTGCACGGCAATGGTCTCGGCTCTGACTGGAATTCCGGTGCGAGCCGACGTGGCCATGACCGGCGAGATCACGTTGCGGGGCGAGGTGTTGCCGATCGGCGGGCTGAAGGAGAAACTCCTCGCGGCGCGCCGTGCCGGGATCAAGACCGTTCTTATCCCTGAAGAGAACGTGAAGGATCTCGCGGAAATCCCTGATAACGTTAAGGACCGGCTGGACATCCATCCTGTGAAATGGATCGATTCCGTGCTTGAGATGGCGCTTGAGCGCAAGCCCGAGGCGCTTTCAGATGAAGAAGGTGCTGCTCCGCCGTTGCCGCCAGTGACTGAAGCGCCTCCTCCGGCAGCGATCAAGCATTGATCATTGCTGGGCAATGATCCGAAACAAAACGGCCGCAAGCGCGGCCGTTTTGTTTTGCGTGTCGTTAATTCACGACGGCGTGCTTTAATGCACGCTCGTTTGCTTGACAGTCCGATTTCGCGCTTGCTATAAAGGCAGCACAGCGTTTCTTGACGGCGTTCGCCGAAAAAGCCCGGTCGCAAAGAATTTTTTAGCGTCGCTCCCGTTCGTTCAGAGCGTGAGCTAGAGCGTAGCAGTTGTCTATCGATTTGGAGCAAAGGGGGATAAAAAATGAACAAGGCCGATATTGTCGAGCTCGTTTCCAGGTCCGCGGGGATTTCGAAGTCGGCGTCGGAGCGCGCGGTTGACGGTGCGCTCGACGCGATCAAGGGCGCGCTGAAAAAAGGACATTCGGTCACGCTCGTCGGCTTTGGCACATTCCGGGTCGGAAAACGCTCGGCGCGCGTCGGCCGTAACCCCCGGACCGGCGAGGAGCTCCGGATCCACGCCGCCAAAGTCCCCAAGTTCAGCGCTGGTAAGGCATTGAAAGACGCGCTAAACTAGGCGCTTCCCGGAGCACTCCGCGGGTCTCTGTCTTGGGGTAGTTGCGCGGTGGCGCATCTGCCCCAAACTACTTTGTGGGGTAGGCTGCGGCGTCGGCCGGGCCGCGTGTGAGGCGGGGTGCTTAGCTCAGTTGGTAGAGCGTCGCCCTTACAAGGCGAAGGTCGGGAGTTCGAGACTCTCAGCACCCACCACTTGGTACAATGTTGAATGTTGAATGTT
>Ga0209536_100014578_pt1 | contig 11279 bp, 9 predicted proteins | sample DeeMarSeWOR28_12_FD_187461 | JGI IMG/M metagenome (GOLD analysis project Ga0209536, IMG submission 187461) | Marine sediment microbial communities from White Oak River estuary, North Carolina - WOR-2-8_12 (SPAdes) (version 2) | ecosystem: Environmental > Aquatic > Marine > Intertidal zone >... | reverse complement strand
CCAGCACATGGGGCGTTTCACTGTGCGATCGCGCTCCCATGATTACGAGATCGACCTTTTCCCGGGCGATCACTTTGATCAACTGATCGTCAGGGTGGCCCACCACGATGATTTTCTTCATCTTCTCCGGAGGAAAAGAAGCTTGCTTTGCCAGCTCTTCGAACTGAGCGCGCCTCTCTTCCTTTGAGCTTTCGATGTACTTTTCCGCCGAAACCTCGTAACCCATGGCTTCTACCTGGCTGATCGCTTCCACGTACTTGATGTCGATAATGTGGACGGCCGTCAAGCTCGCCTCCAGGTCACGGGCAAGCTTTGTGGCATAGTTGAAAACGTCTTTCGAGTATTCCCCAAAAGCGAGAGCCACCAAAATATTCTTAATTTCAGTCATTATCCCACCTCAATCATGCAGTACAGGATGCGCTTCCTCAAGTCCGTCACTTCAGGCTTCTGACCGCCAGGGCCCGATATCCTCTGTTGTGAACCATCCGATCCGTGTAATGGTACCCTTTTTGAAAGTTGAACACTCGAGCCGAAATGGCTTTTTTCTCCGATGTCCAGACCCAGCCGCAGCTCAGATGGATCTCCGGCACGATTCGGACCCAGTGGCCGCAGTCCGTTTCATACCCCTCATAGCCTGCATCAGCCAGGTAAAGGCTCTGAAGTTCATTCAGTGTGGGAAGTCTCCAATCTTCTCTCTTCTCCTCAGGCAGGGAATAGGGGAATGTAAACTTGACCCATCGTTCGGCCCCTTGCCAGTCAATGTTGCCCTGGTTGTCTCTGGTCCCCCACATCACACCCAGGAGATGGTCGGTAACCGTGCCGTCCCCATGGACCGTGAACCGCTGCTGCCCCCCCGCAAAGGCGAAACCGCAAAGAGCCCACGCCAGGACGGCTCCTGTGATCCAGTTTCTTAGCCTTTTCATTTTATCTCCCTCTGTCTCTGGCTCCGAGAGCATCTTGAAGATGGTTCGCATTATCTGCGCTCTTACGTCTTGGTCTTTGCATCAGGTAAACAAGGCCGAACAGGGCCATCCCGATGGGATAAGTCCAGTAGCGCTGCCCGTGCGGTATGTTGAGCCATTTGGCAATCAGATCCGGCCTCATCAGCACGAGCGTTACGCCTAGCAGCAAGGGGAGTTCATAGATCCTGTTTTTTGCAATGAGCCATCCCTGCGTAGCCGATGCAAAGGCGAAATTCCCGAAACAGGCCATGGCGAAAATGAGAAAACCCTGAAGCCAGCTGTTAACGTTGTGCAGGATTAAATCCGGGTTAAAGATGAACATGAAAGGCAAAATGGCAGTTCGAATGTCGTACATGAACCCCTGGATGCCTGTCGGGATCGGAGGCGATTTGGCAATCGCCGCTGCGGCGTAGGCTGCCAGGCCCACCGGTGGCGTATCATCGGCCAGGATGCCGAAGAAAAAACAGAACAAATGGGCGGCCATGAGCGGGACGACAAAGTCATAGTAACCGCCGATCGTCACGATGGCCGGGGCGGTCAGAGAGGCCATGACAATGTAGGTCGCCGTCGTCGGCAAGCCCATGCCGATGATCAGGCTGGCAATCGCCGTAATGATGAGCATGAGAAAGATGTTGCCCATGGAAAGGGTGTCGATGATCTGGGTGATGAGTTGCCCGAGTCCCATGGCAACGACGCCCACGATGATGCCCGCCGCTGCGGTCGCCAGGGCCACGGAAATCATGTTTCGGCCCCCTGAAGCCAGGGCCGCGAAAATGTCCACAACACCCTTTTTGAACGCCGGGCGCACCGGTTCCTTCTTCAGATAGGCTTTCACCGGGTTCTGGAACAACATGACCACGGCCATGACCCAGATGGCATTGAAGGCAGCCGCTTCCGGAGAATGGCGCAGAATCATGAGCTGGTATAGCAGAAAACACAGCGGGATGAGATAGTGGATGCCGCTCACCAGGGTCTTGAAAAACGCAGGCAGCTCGTGCCTGGACATGCCTCTCAGTCCCAGCTTGGATGCCTCGACGTGGGTGATGTAAAACAGAGCGGCGTAAGAGGCGAAAGCCGGTATCGCCGCTGCTTTCACGACTTCGATATAAGGGACATTCACGTACTCGGCAATGATGAAAGCCGCTGCTCCCATAATGGGCGGTGCAAGCTGGCCGTCGGTGCTTGCGGCAACTTCAATGGCGGCGGCCTTCTTGGCGGGATAACCGACCTTCTTCATCAACGGGATGGTGAAAGTCCCGGTGGTCACGATGTTGGCGATGCTGGATCCGGAGACCAGGCCGGTCAATCCGCTGCCCAGAACCGCAGCTTTGGCCGGACCCCCTTTGAAACCGCCCAGGAGACTCAGGGCGAGCTGAATGAAATACCGCCCTGCGCCGGCGCGTTCCAGCATGGCGCCGAAAAGCACGAAGAGGAAAACAATGGTGGCGGACACGTCCAGAGGAATGCCGTAGATGCCTTCCGTGGACATGGTCATCTGGCCGACGAACCGGCTTACAGAGACGCCCTTGAAGGCGATGAGGTCGGGCATGTAAGGCCCGAAAAAGGCATAGATGCAGAAGGCCACGGCGATGACCGGAAGGGCCGGGCCGATGACCCTGCGGGCAGCCTCCAGAAGCAGCACGGTCAAGCCGAAGCCGATCAGCATGTCCCGCCAGATCGGGGCCCCGTAGCGCGCGCAGATCCCTTCGTAATCGATGGCAATGTAAGTTGCACATAAGGCGGCGATGACGGCCACCCCATAATCCATGATGGGGATCTTGTGCTTGACGGAAAGAAACTTCAACCCCCGGTGGGTTTCCTTGAACATGGGAAAGTTCAGATAGACAATGAGAAGCGCAAAGCCCAGGTGCACGGCTCGAATAAAAATGGTGTCCAGGATCCACCAGCTGGCGATGGACATCTGGAAAAAGCACCATATGACCGCGACAGCGGGGATCACGTAGCGCTCCGCGCCCAGAGGTTTTCGGCTTATGCCTTCCTCCTCCTCCGCCATGCGCTGGGCCAGCTCGAGTCCTTCATCTTTCTGATGCGCGTCTTCCTTTTTCATAGGACCCCCTGCTCATCTAGACTGAGATATCCGTTCCACCCCGCCTCTTCCTCCTCTGGGGAAGCGGGCGGGACGGAACTGAGATGCGTGGACCTACTTCATCAAACCGGCTTCTTTGTAGTACTTCATGGCTCCCGGATGAATGGGGGCCGTCATCCCTTCGAGCATCCCTTCTTTGGTCAGAACCGAATAAGCTGGATGGAGTTTCTTGAACTCCTCGAAGTTATCGAAAACTTCTTTGGTGATGGCGTAGACCACTTCATCAGGAACTTTGGCGGAAGTGACAAAGGTCGCCTTGACCCCAAAGGTATTCACATCTTCCTTGTTGAGCGCCGTAGGATAGTTGGACATTTCAATGATGGCCTTTGCGTAATAGGGTTTATCCGCAATGAGTTTGTCCAATCCCGGACCCACCACATCGATGATGCGCACTTTCCTCCGCCCGGCTGTGGCCTCCTTGATGTTTCCGCTCGGGTGTCCCACGGTGTAAAAATAGGCGTCGATTCGCCCATCCTGCAGAAGGCCCGGGGCCTCATCGGCCACGACGCTTTCCGCCTTAATGTCTTTTTCAAAATCGATCCCCGCAGCGGTCAACGCATCGATGGAATTCTGGCGCTGCCCCGACCCCGGGTTGCCGATGTTCACCCGTTTGCCCTTTAAGTCCTGGATGCTCTTGATGCCAGCGTCATCGGCAGCGACGAGCGTGATGGCTTCCGGGTGAATGGTAAACACGGCCCGCAGATCTTCCTGTTTGCCCTTGTCCTGCCATTCCGCCATACCGTACCATGCTTGATATTGCCGGTCTGATTGAACAATTCCGAATTCCAGGTCACCGGCCATGACGGCATTGACATTAAAGACCGATCCGCCGGTGGACTCCACGGTCGCCCGAATGCCGTATTCCTTTTTTTTGAGGTTCACGATTTTGGCAATGGCCCCCCCGGTGGGGTAGTAGACCCCCGTGATGCCTCCCGTGCCGATAGTGACAAAGACTGTTTTCGCCTGAGCAGTGGATTGGAGGGTGTCCGCCGAAAGGCCTATGCCGATCATCAGCGCCAGAGCCATTCCAAAAACAAATGCCTTTTTCATGATAACCTCCTTTTGGTCTGTTTGAATTAAAATGAAGGGTGGTTTTGACTGCAACCGTGCTTAAGTGCATCACCTCCTTTTATCTCAAATATCCCCGCTTGCGTCTTAGCCGGACCGGTGGTTTCCGCCTGACGTCTAATTCGCTCATTAAGGAATATTCTTTCACAGGCTGTAAAGGAAATGCAACACAAAGACCGGCCAAGTTCCGCGTGGATGTAAGCAAACCGATGATTATGGCTTGTAAAATCTTCGCTTTACAAAAGTTTCGAAGGAAAAGACTTTACTTTTTCCACAAACGACAATATGTCAAGAGCGCTGGTGTGTCAATAAATTTATCGGTGCAACAATTAGAGATCTGCCAATCAACCAGGAGCAATGGTGAAAAACAGGCGGAAATGCTGATTTTGAGCAAAGTGGTCGACTAAATTACCTTGGATGTTTTTGAAAGTATTGCAAAAAAATTGGGGGTCGCGTCTTGACTAGTGACTAAAAAGAAATAAATGAATTACTGATCAAGATTCAAGATCAATTCCGAAAACAATTTCCGGGTTTTCTTTTGCCCCGCTTCCGCTATTGGGCCACCTTATCCAATCCACCGAAGATGGAAAAAAATAACATCAACGTTATCATTTGTATAATCCAGCCGATGATACAAACGCCAACTGCACGCAGCGTGCTTGTATAATCCAGCGCCTGTCTGACCGCAATGACCATAGCAACCAACATCCAAATCGAAGCGGCGATAAAGGCAATTCCAGCAAGAAAAGGGATAAGACCAAACACGCGAAGCAATCCCGGTGAACTTGAAAAACCAATAGTTCGCAACAATTCGCCATAATCGGCCTTCGTTTGGGGTTGAGGCAAAAGTTTGGTGCCCACAATATAGGTAATATACGCCCAAATCAGCCAGCCGATAATTGCTGCAAGCGTCCCTGTAAAAATTCCGGCTATCCCTGCTGATCCAATACTGCCGACACCGGCAGCTACACCTGAGAGAACCACAACTCCCATAGCCTGGCTCAGGGCACCCTTGTCCGCCTCGACTTCTTCATATAGGTGAACATCCAGTTTCGCAGCCCGTATCATTCGATCCAAAAAAATTGACATCCCCACCCTCCTTTCGGAAAAACCGCTTATGGCAGAGTGAACCGCCAAAAAACGTTGATTGAAGTGCATTGAGTTTTCATTTTTATTTTGTGAACGATTAAAGTTTTAAAATAATAAAATCCTATTTTTACAAAGTCAATATTTCATAAGCATCCCATCTCCCCTTTCTTATTTTTAAATCTTTACCATCATTTTACAGAATCTTTAACAAAACTTTACAGTCAAAAGCTAAATTCAAAATCCTCTGAGCGAATCTGGGCCTGATGTGAGAAAAAAAATGGAGCCAATACAGTTGCACCCAAAAAATCAACCGCATGACCCAGGGATGTGGGCAAAATTGTATGATAATTATCTTCAGCGTTTTGCGCTTTCAAGGATCAATAATCCCGAAATTGCTAAAGACTTGGTTCAGGAAACGTTTCTGGCAGCTTTGGTATCACTGGAGAATTTCCAACATCGCTCTTCTGTGAAAACATGGCTCACCAGTATTCTTAGAAATAAAATTGTTGATTACTATCGAACATGTCAAAGAGAACTGGCCATTGAAGATATCGATTTTGATAAAATACCAATTGATGAAATGTTTGGCTGCCATGAACGGTGGAGTGCCTGGTCTGGCCGAGTCAATTGCAATCCGGTAAATTTCTTTGAGCAAATGGAGTTTTTTGAAATATTGAATCTTTGTCTGGCCAAGCTTCCAGTTCGGTTGGCCTATATCTTCATCCTGCACGCATTTGTCGGCCTGAGCACGGATGAGATTTGCGAAGATTTGAACATTTCAAAGACGAATTGCTGGGTAATGTTACACCGGGCTCGCAAATTTTTGAGGCTCTCGCTGCAGGCCAAATGGATTGGCGCTTGAAGCACTTCATTATTTCAGTGATCCAAGCGGCTGGCGCGACTCCTTTTTTACTTTTTTTCTTTCCCGCTTTTTTGCTTTTCTGCAATCTAGGTTTCAGGGTTGCATACGCGCACCGGCGGTTTTATGATATTAAAGGAGTTTTTGCATACCCATTCCGGCAAATCACAACCAGGAGAATTTCATGATCAAAGAACATGCAACCATCGATGCCACGGACGGTTATGCTGCCCGCCATGCGCCGGTATCTTATGTAACCCTGGGTCGCACCGGGCTGAAGGTCAGCCAGGTCGGTTTCGGCGGGTATCGGATCAGCAGCGCGGTGAGCCGGCACAAAAAAGCACTGAGTGCGGCCATTCGTTCAGGAATCAATCTTATCGACACCAGCACAAACTATGCCGATGGCGGGTCGGAAACCCTGGTGGGACAGGTCCTGGAAGATCTGGCCACAAGCGGTGAGGTAAACCGTCAGCAGGTTGTTGTGATCTCAAAGGTGGGATATCTCCAGGGAGAAAACTTCGCCTTGAGCCAGCAGCTTAAGGGCGAAGGCCGGCCGTTTCAGGACTTGGTGGAGTACGGTCAGGGGTTGGAGCATTGTATTCACCCGGAGTTTATTGAAGATCAGCTCACGCGCAGTCTGACCCGGCTAAAACTGAAGACTCTGGACGGATATCTTTTGCACAATCCCGAATACTACCTGGGGTGGGCCCTCAAGAACGGTTTGTCCCGGCAAAGCGCCCAAAGTGAATACTACCAGCGCATCCGGGCAGCATTCGAACATTTAGAAAAGGAGATCGCTAAAGGGCGCATCCGCTTTTACGGAATCAGCTCAAACACCTTTCCCGGCGCCGCCAGCGATCCGGAGTTTACCTGCCTGGAAACCGTCTGGGAGATCGCAGAGGGCGTTTCGGTCGATCATCATTTCGGCTTTGTCCAGATGCCCTTCAATCTGCTGGAGCCTGGGGCAGTGCTTGAGGTCAACCAGCCCGGAGGCAAAAGCGCTCTATCGTTTGCCGCGGAAAAGGGTTTGGGCGTTCTAATCAACCGGCCCCTGAATGCATTTGCGGCCAGCCGGCTTTTTCGACTGGCTGATCTACCACAAACGCGGCGCCTGGAAACCGGCGAGGTGATTGATAAAATCCGCCGACTTGAAAAATCGGAAACGCGGCTCTGGAGAAAGATCCTGCCCCAGCTGGACATTCCCCATGGGCTGAAGATCCGGCTCAAGCAGCAAAACGAGACTGGCGATAACCTCAAGCACTACTGGAAGAATTTTGGATCCTATGAGAATTTTCGCCAGGCGAGCAGGGGCATGTTTTGGCCGCGAGTCCAGGGAGTTCTCGATTTTCTGGCGCCCTATGCCAAAGAAAATGAGGAGCTGGCCCGGTGGTTAGCTTCCCACCCCGTCTGCCTGGAAGAGGCGATTGATGCGGTGGGTTCCGTCTACTTAGAAGAAGCCATCCAGGTATTGAATCGCATTCGTGAAGCAGTTGATAACGCCGATCCGGAATGGGAAAAACAGGGTACGCTCAGCCAGAAAGCGATCCGAGCCCTTCGGTCGACTGCCGGCGTGTCCGTTGTGCTGGTTGGGATGCGAGGAAGCGCCTATGTGGAAGATGTTCTGATCGAACTTAAACGGCCCCTGGAGCAGAAAATCCGCGAGGGCAGCTGGGTAAAACTCAGGCAGGGGATAGAGGATCTCTTTCCGACTTTAGGGTAAAGCGATCTTTACTCAAGCGCTCTGGAAATCAGCCGGACCTTACGTTCGAGGTCCGAAAGCTCGTTTACCAGACAGTCCGGCGGACTCTCGCCGGAAAACTTGTGTTGGGTTATTTTGTATTGTAAATTCAGATATTGCTTGTTGAGTTTGATAAATGCTTGATCTCGATCTACAGATGTTATTTGAGACCCGTTATGTTGAGCAGGGCTTCTTTTGTTATTCTTTTTGCGGCGAACACTCAGCGCACCGATGAGCCCCACAGCCAATAGTAAGAGGGCCATGCTTTTTGAAATTGAAAAGGATTGGTCGCTATTCGGCTCCGGTATTTGATGTTGATGGCTATGGTGCAGATTCACTGACTTGTTGGCGACCTCAAGAAATGTGAGAATCCCAATTCCGCATATAATCATGCTGATTAACACAATGATGGCTGATTTCTTAACTTTCATTTTTGACACTCAGCGGATCGATTGGTTTCAAAGGTGGGTTCGTTATGCCGACATCAGTTATGTGAATGTGCTTTTGAAATTGGCATTCACTGATTATCTGCGCATAAATAATCAATGCAAAATTTGCGCCTTGATTTCTGCGATATCTGGCACGTCAGCTATACGCTGTATTGATGGGGGCGCGGACGGGATCGAAAAAAAGAGAAGGTGTATTTTACCCTAGGCAAAGGCAAAAAAAAATATGATTTTGTGCAACGGCATGTATAGGAAATGATACGTATTATACTGAAATCATGATAAATTTTAATCAAATCAATCTAGTTGTCTTCATCGCTTAAACCGGAATTTAACAGATACCAAATGTTTCATTGACTAAAGTCTGAACGTAAAAATTGAATTAAAATTTTTAATTATTTTGGAAGGCATCCAAAATCAATTTAAAATTATTTAAGTTTTCAGCAAATCTTTCTGTTAATTTTTCTCCCGCAACTTCAATATCTAAATTCATTTCTTTTTGTTTCTGCTTTAAAGGCTCTTCATAATTGAAGACATTATCAGGCCTGCTGCCGTATTTGTGCTCGTTTAATTTGATTAATTCAAAGACTTTGTCCCTGGGTAACACCCACATCTCATCGTGTTTAACAGCATCTAAAACGAAAAAGTCGACTTTGTTTACCTTATCGATCCATGCTTGATCTGATTCCATTCCATTTTCTTTCGCCTCAAGCAATTCCTTTGGTTGAACTCTGATCTGAAACCATCTCCAATTTGGATCATATTTTGGGTTTCTACCTTTGACCTGGATTCTTATAATTTTATCAGGATGCTCTAAAGACTTGACCTCGATATCGATTCCCCGATCTGGGACCGGTTTATAAGCGACTAATCCTGCAGATCGTAACTTCGTTAGCACTCTGTACCCTGCCAGTTTGCCTGTTGAGATCTGAGTTGATGGCTTTTCTACCGAACTTGACAAAGACTTAGGTTTATTCAAATCCAGGCATTTTTCATAAAATTTTAACAATCCATCCCCGTTGGTGCTATCGTTAGAATTAATGTAAGATAGGATTTCTTCCCAGGTCATGCACTGTAAATCAATGCATTCTAGAGTGGGTAGAAACCATGTTTCAAACCATGTATTCTTCATTGCTGCATCTGTTGGATCTGAAAAGCCTTTGATTCTTCTCTGTACCTTTATTCTGATACTGTCTTTTTGCATAAAAGTTTGGAACGTAGGCTCGAATTTTAAGTGCTTTTCAGGAGCGATAACATAAAGACCCAGTTTTGCAATATCATTAATTGGTCGTTGTCTAATAGATAATGTCTCTGCAATACAAGCGGTCGTTCGCGCTGCTTGATCATAGTTTTTAAAATTTTTAATCCCTTTGGACAACCCGCTGAATATCTTCGCTTCAATTACGACAAATTGTGTTGCATCAGGCCGTAAATCAATATCGCCTTTTCCGGAGCGACCGATTGCAAAATGACCGATCACTCCATCTGCATGCGTATATGATTCAGCCCGGGGATCCGCTTGAAATCTTGGCAAGAACTGGGATGGTAGTAATATCTCTGAATACCAGCGCGCGCCTCTTTCAAATGATAATTGATGTTTAGATGCGGGTTGCCTGGAAAACCAATCAAGGATGAGTCTAAGCATCCAACCTTCATTATATACTTCAGCTGGCGGTATAACTCCCTGATCGGTATCACACGTTTGAAGCATAATCACTATCTGGTTAAACATTTTAGTGCTCCACAACGTTACTTATTAATTATTGCTTATTCAGTCAAAAACCCCGCCTCTCATCCTGAGAAACGGGGTTTTCCTATCTATCCCATAGCGACCTCTGAGTTAAGGTTAGCGCATTAATCTTCCCGGCCAAAATTATTTTCTTTTTGATAGATGCATCCTAATCACGGCGCGAAAAACCTCTTCTTCGCTGGTATCTGTGACATGGACAGTCATTGGAAGTTCCTGGGGCGCATCCAGACCCTCAGTTGAGATTTCACAAACTGCCTTAAGATCAGTCCTGGCGATTTTAAGATACTCAACATTCATCCCTTTTGGTATCCACCTCATGCTTTCCGGCAATGTTACTTCGAGCATTGTTCCAGCGGCAAGTTCGCTTAGGTTGCACATGGCAATCGCATGAACAGATTTTATATGATTATGCACAGCTCTTCGTTTTTTCATCTTCACTTCACAGTATCCGGGTCTTAGTTCTTTAAAAAGAGGCCTGATTGTTCTGAAGTAGGGCGCTTTCAGGCAAATAAGTTTTGAAAAGATACGCTTTCCGGCTGGAAGCTTCCGGCATTTGCTATAAACATTCATTAAACTGTTCATCGGTTTCCTTTGTTTAAATTTCCCTGGCGTGCACGATACATGATTTTATAAATTAAAAACCCCACCTCTCATTCTGAGAAACGGGGTTTTTGACTCATGCCATGGCTACCTCCGGGTTGGGGTCAGCGCAGATAGATTTAAAAGCCAAGTATCAGAAAATTTTAAAAAAAGTCAAGATATTTTGAGGATGCTCGCTTGAATGGGAAAATTTGATACTCCGAAAATTTTACGGATCTTCTCCAACCGGTCCGGGCCATGGGAATGCGGCCGTTTATCCCGACAGCCTGCGCACAATCCCATTCATAGGTCCCCAATGCTTTGCACTGATTTGCTTATCTAATGATATTTTTATATAATATTAATTTATTTTCTGTAATAATAGTTGAACGATAGGTTAACGTCGGCATTAAAATCATCTTTAGCGCGGAGGAAATCTATGGCAGACAAAAAAGCAGACCTGGCGGGTCCTGGAATAGGCAACTATGATGACCTAAAAAAAGAACTACCGGACAACTATAAGCCCCTGCTATCCCCGAAAGAAACGATGCAGGCAGTCTTTGCCATGAAGAACTACATTGAGCAGAATCTATGCAGGGAACTCAACCTGCAAATGGTTCAGGTTCCCCTGATTGTTGACCGAGACAGTGGCGTCAATGATTACCTGGATCGCGACGGCTC
>Ga0209536_100014577_pt1 | contig 11279 bp, 10 predicted proteins | sample DeeMarSeWOR28_12_FD_187461 | JGI IMG/M metagenome (GOLD analysis project Ga0209536, IMG submission 187461) | Marine sediment microbial communities from White Oak River estuary, North Carolina - WOR-2-8_12 (SPAdes) (version 2) | ecosystem: Environmental > Aquatic > Marine > Intertidal zone >... | reverse complement strand
TTGGGACTTTTAGGCGCGGGATCGATGCAACCGAAAGTATTAATGGAGCATATCGAAAAATGCAAAAAAGCGACACTGAATCCATTCGGTGTCAATGTGCCATTAATGTATCCCCAGGTAGAAGAGATCATGGAAATTATCGTCGACCAGCAAGTCCCCATCGTATTTACCTCAGCCGGAAATCCAAAAACCTGGACCTCTATATTAAAAGATCATGGTATCAAAGTAGTTCATGTGGTTTCAAGCTTGAAATTTGCTAGAAAAAGTGAAGAAGCCGGTGTTGATGCCATTGTGGCTGAAGGTTTCGAAGCAGGTGGACACAATGGAAGAGAGGAAACTACTACCTTTTGCCTGATCCCCATGATTGCTAAGGAGATTTCTATTCCTCTCATTGCTGCGGGAGGGATTGCAAGTGGTAGGGCAATGCTAGGAGCTATGGCTCTTGGAGCGGATGGGGTGCAAATTGGAAGCCGATTTGCTGCAAGTGTGGAATCATCTGCCAATCCAAAATTCAAGGAAATGATCATCAGGGCTGAGGAAGGCAGTACTGAATTGATGATGAAGAAATTAACTCCGGTCAGGTTACTGAAAAACAAGTTTTATGAACAGGTAAAAGCGGCAGAATTCTCAGGTGCCGATGTTGAAATATTGAGAGCTCTTTTAGGGAAAGGGAGAGCAAAAAGAGGCATGTTTGAAGGAGATATTGAGGAGGGTGAGTTGGAAATCGGGCAGGTTGCAGCTACGATAGACCAAATTGCCACTGCAGGAGAAATACTCAGGGAGATCTGGAACGAATATTTACGTGAGGGTAAAAAATTGGCCTCACAATTTATGGATTTTGACCAATCTGTTTAAACACTGCTCCATTTTTGGCGTATTAGTCATATACACACATTGGAGCAATGAAAAAAAATTGACAATAGTATATGCCAACACAATCTCTCCTGTTTATCCCGGATATCACCGGATTTACTGAATTTGTGAATAGCAATGAACTGGATCATAGCCAGCATATTATTTCCGAATTACTCGAAATCATTATTGATAGTAATCAATTGGGATTGGAAGTCTCGGAAATCGAAGGGGATGCTGTACTGTTTTATAAGGTCAATGAAGTGCCTGGCCTGAAATTGGTCTACAAACAAGCGAAAACAACGTTTCTGAAATTCCATGAACACCTTAAACTATACGACAGTCAACGTATATGCCAGTGCGGCGCCTGTAGTGCGGCTTCGAAATTATCGCTAAAGTTTATTGTGCATTGCGCTGAAATCGGATTTACGACAATTAAAAATGTAAAGAAGCCATTTGGCGCCGATATTGTCCTCTTGCATAAATTGCTCAAAAATAAGATAAAGTATGGAGAGTACATCCTTTTCACAGACCAGTATTTGCAAGGTAATAAGATAGAAATCGAAAATTTTACCGAAGCATTATTTGAAGATGGTGAAAATGAATATGCAAACATTGGTCCAGTAAGCTATAAATACATATCCCTGTCCAAGCTTCTGGAGATAGTGCCAGATCCACCTCCTGTTATACTACCAGCCAAAATGAAGGATCCTGTTGTCACTGAGCATATATTTGATATTCCTCTTATGGAAAGCTATGAATATGTATCTAATTTCGATCTGAAGAAAACCTGGAGTAGAGATGTTAATCAATTCAAATACGAAAAAGGAAAAATAAATCGTATTGGCACCCGACATATATGCGTATTTGAGAAAGGTCAGGCTCAATTTGAAAGCGTGACAAATGATTTTGGAAGTGATAAAATTGTCTATGGAGAAAAATTTCTTAAGTTTCCGTTAGCCAAAGATTTCATCTTTTACTTTATACTTTCACCCCTGCATAATAAAACTAAAGTGAGAATTGAGGTCCATTATCAGCCGATTCCAATAATTGGATGGCTACTAAAACCAATAATTAACAGGAACATTAAGAAAATAAATCTGAATTTTATAAAATCTTTTTCGAAATTGGAAGGAGCAAACAATTTCAAATTTTCGACTGTTGTAAATTAGTTGGTATATTTTTTGATTTGGATTGACTATTAAAACTCTATATGTTTATAAAACCTAAATTTTAGTAAAATGAAAAACTTCTGCTTAACCATAGCTTCAGGCTTTTTATTTATGACATTTATGCATACAGTTTCATTGGCCCAGGAAAGTCCCCCTGTGTCTGTTGAGGCTACAGTTAAGGGTGTCCAAATCAGCATTAACTATCACTCACCCAAAGTAAAGGAAAGGACCATTTGGGGAGGTTTGGTGCCTTACGACGCTGTATGGAGAACAGGTGCTAATAATGCGACGACACTAGAGGTAAGCGAAGATTGTAAAATTGGTAAAAACAAAATTCCCAAAGGCAAATATGCATTGTTCACCATTCCCAAAATAGGCGATACATGGATGGTGATTATCAACAAGGAGTCTGACCAATGGGGCGCATATAATTATAAAGAAAGCGAAGACCTGTGCAGATTTGATGTGAAAGTTGAGCGAACACTGGAACACCATGAATCACTAAAATTTGATGTCCAGGATGACGGAACAGTTGTATTTACTTGGGAATACAAGTCGTTCGAATTCAAAATAGAAAAGTAAATCAAATAATATTATATTTATAGCGTTAGTGAAGGCAGGGCATGTATTGTCCTGCTTTTTGTTTAATTTATTATTTTTACCATGAGGCGAGGATTAATTTTTTCTGTTTTGGTAGTGGTAGGATTGAGTGGATGCAATAAACCTGAATCTCCGCAATTTAAGTACCTGGAAAATATTGTTGTGGAATTGGAAAGTCTTTCTACAGCCAATCTTCACGCAGAAGCTGTACTTTACAATCCTAATAAAAATGCAATTACCATTAGGGAAGCAGATATTGATATTTTAATGGACAACAAAACCATTGCAGTTCTTGAAAAAGAATATAATATTAAAGCTAAGGGCTATGAAGATTTTGTTATTCCCCTTGATGTGAAAATCAAATTGAAAGACCTCAATCTGAATGCCATTGGATCCGCTCTGGGATTAATTGGTGATGGTGGCCAGGAGGTACAATATTTAGGAAAAATAAAGGTGAAAGCTTATGGCGTGTCCTTTTCTGTCAAGGTTGATTATAAAGAGAATATCAATCTGAAGATGTAACAATGCGCCTATAGCAATTTCAATACATTCTCGGGCGGCCTACCTAAAACTGCCTTTTCTCCATCAACAACAATTGGCCTTTCGATCAATTTTGGATTTTCGATCATTATCCGGATCCACTCATCATCCGAATAGATCTCACCTTTAAACCGCTCCTTGAATGTGGTTTCATTTTTTCGAAGCAATTGTTCAGGTGAAATTCCCAACATACCGATCAATGCTTTCAGTTCTTCATATGTTGGGGGTGTATTCAGGTATTCGATCACTTCGATATCCTTACGGACATCTTTAATTAGTTGAAGTGTTTGACGACTTTTACTACACCTGGGATTGTGATAAATTTTCATGGATATTTATTTTGCTATGACAAATATATACATCAACATTTTTAAAGCAATTAGCAAGTAAATTCTCATGATCTGACAATTTCCTTTATCATATCTTTTTTGGTAATCAATGAACCGGTAATGACTGCAGAAATTAAAGCACCTGCTATACCACACGATACAATATCCTGTCCGGTAAGATATAGATTTTTAATTGAAGACTTTACATGTATAGCATTGCTGCCAAATCGTTCCGGGCTATGTTCAAGACCATATATTTCCCCATGATCATAGTTTACAAAATGCCTGGTGGAAAGGGGAGTGGATAACTCATAATAATCAACTTTGCCTTCAAGTTGTGGAAGTTGTTCATATAGTTTTCTTAACAATCTTTGCGCAAGCCGTTCCTTCAAATCTTCATACTCATTTCCTCGATTTTTCCATTTCTTATTTTCCCATTTTTTGAACATTGAAAAATCACTTAACGTGATCACTTCAATAGTACTTTTGCCGGGATACCGGTTTTGAAAATCCGGATCCTTGGCTGCTGGAAAAGAAATATAGACTACTGGAAAATCTTCATGTTCCGTATCTTTGAGGTATTTCCTAATATTTTCATCGTGGTCATAATTATCCGGATAAACCCACAGATTCGTTTTAGGTAACCGCAGATTTTCCGGAGTTTCATTCAATCCAATATACAAGCATAAATGGGCAATTGACGGCCTTAGTTTTTTAATTGCCTTGCGTTCGAACGAACTTATTTGCGTATTTCTCAAAAGGTGATGGTATGTATTATGAATTCCCGTACTACTGATAATTTTGTCAGCAAATAGTTCTTTCCCATCATTCATTTTTACTCCAATCGCCTTTCCATTTTTAACCAGTATTTCATCCACCTCTGCATTTACATAAACATCGCCGCCAGCAACATTGATAGTGGGCTCAATCGATTTGAATATTTCAGAAGATCCACCAACCGGGTAATTTCCACCATCAAGATAATGATGAACCAGCATCGCATGCATGATAAAGCTGCTGTCTGCCGGAGGCATTCCGTAATCTCCGAACTGTCCGGTCAAAACACCGGCGAGCTCCTGATTAGAGGTAATGGAAGATAGTATTTCTTTCGTTGTCTTACTGTAAAATTTAGTTGATTTACCGGCAATGATTCTGCCCATAACATAATTTAACCATTTTGGTACAGCTCTACGTGCAAATAATCCCCTGCTTGTTTTAGATGCCAGAATAATCAGGCGCATATAATCTTCAATACTTTTCTGATCTTCTTCTGAGGGAAAATACGTTTTTAGTTTGGCCTTGAACTGCTGCTTACCTTTATAAAAATCATAAGATTTATTACCAAAAATTATTCGATCATAATTATCTGACATTTCCGCCCATTGTAATCGATCATTTGTAATATAGTTAAAAATGCGCCTGATGATGGAGCGTTCCTGATGCACCTGGCCAATATAATGTACGCCAACATCCCATTCATACCCCCGTCGTTTGAAAACATGAGTAAATCCTCCAGGCGTATAATGCCTTTCTAAAACCAATGAGCTCTTACCCTCTTTGGCAAGTATTGCGGCTAATCCTGTTCCGCTGATTCCGGACCCAATGATGATCTGATCATATCTTTTTTCCGGCCTTGTCTTTTTATACGATTCAGGCATAATTTTCCAAGTATAGATTCCTTTGTAATGATCGAAGCTATAAAATATTAACAATTTTCTAGATAACCTGGTCAATTTATACCATAACATCTGTATTTTCGTATTTAGTTCTATCACCAACATGAAATATTTATCCTTCTGTTGTTTAATATTTGTTCTGCTTTCCTATTCATGTGATCAGGAAAGGCCGGTCAGAATATTTGTTGGTGAAGCCAGGATAGTTGATATACCTCCACCAAAAAAAATAATTGATCCAAAGCTAAAATTCCAATTCAATACACTGGAACTTTTTCAGGATATTCGATCTGTCAATCTAGAGCAATTCAAAAAATACGGAACATTCTATACAAAGGATTTTACGATTTTCCAGGTAAAAGACCTGGACCTACTTGAGGATAACCAATATATTTCTGAAGTCTACCTGTATTTCATTGACAATTCCCTGCATAAAATTCAGGCGTTCACCACAAAGAATATGTCAGATTTTTTCCTTTCGAAATATGGAGGAGCGAAATTGGTGCTGAAGGATAGGTTTAACAAGGACCTGGTGAACAAAGAAGGCGCAGTTAGAAGCAAATCAGGTAAAATAAGGATGAATAAAAACCTGAACAACTATAAACTTAAATGGAATAGTACCAACCGATTAATTTCGTATCAGGTAGATGAAAGCGCCCAGAAAAACTTTGAAGCGCTGGAAGAACTGATTGATATTGACAACCAGGAGAAAATCAAAATCAGACCTACTTATGTATTTACCATTCAAAGTGATGCCTATGAACAATTGCTCGCCAGGGTGAAATATGATGAAATTGCCTCGGTGAAAAGCAGCGAATGATACAAATATTTTGACAAAATTAAGCCAAGTCCCATCGTGTTATCCGGTTTATATTTCGTTAAAACCTGTAACCAACTTGCAATACATATCTGAATCCAAGTCCCCAATGTGTTCGTCCACTTTTAACATCAATTTCTCCTTCATCCACCAGGGTTTTTAACCATGGGTACTTCTCGACTAAAATGTCCCTTAAGGCTTTCAATGTATCGCTAATTTCATCTTCGGGAATATTTGAATCTCCTTCAAACTGCATCTTCACTTTATACCCGGCATATGAAGGACCAATTAAAATCATATCAACAGTAAAGCGGTTTTTAATGTTGAATTGGTAACCTAATTCAAGACCAAAATTATTAATGCGGATCTTTGAATCTATCATTGCAGACACATAGTTTGAATTGTCATCCAGATACTCAATTGTGTTGGAAGGATTTATGTTATAGTGAACAAAATATGGGGCCAAATAAACACCATGCGGAGCAGGATCTTTATTCTCCCGCTTTAAATAAAATCGATAATCTACTGCAACACTAAATCCTCCCCTTGTTTTAGTATTAGTAAGATTGTAATCGTTATTGGTATTTTTACCAGATTTTCCGAAACTAAGATATCCGGCATTTACAGAAAATGACTGATGCGAACTAACCACTCGTTCATATCCAAAAATAGCGCTGTTAAAACCCAATATATTGGGTGTCAGGTTGTAGCGGATTACATTTTTTCTGGGGATAAATGCTCTCGTCTTTAACGAATCCTGACCAAAACCATAAAAAGGTATTCCGATAAGGAAGATAAAGATAATTAAAAATTGAGGTGGATGTTTCATGACTTGAACTCTGTATAAATTGAAAGGAACTGACGATATAAAAGTATTAATAATTAAAGTCTAATATGCAATATGGTTAGAAATAAATGTCACTTGCCACTAAATCTTAAGTACTTTAATTTAGTCCTTCAATGTAGGATATTATTTTTTTTCAAATTAAATCGCTACTCAATATCATAATTTTGGTAATTGTCTTTATGAGAAAAGAAATAACAGGTAAATTATTGTATCAAAACATATGCAGATGGATGATAAACATCGTATTCTCTTTTCCAAAGAGACTTAAAATTTGTGAAATTGAAAACATTTATAAATTCCCCAATTCAAAATAAACTTTAATAATTCTGAACAGTTAAACTGGTATAAATCCTAACTGAACATGGATGTTGAAATATTATCAAGAATTCAATTTGCTTTTACAGTTTCTTTTCACTACATCTATCCACCCTTAAGCATTGGACTGGGATTTCTCCTGGTAATTTTCGAAAGTCTGTATATAAAAACGAAAAACAAGGAATACGAAATCCTGGCTAAATTTTGGACAAAGATCTTTGCGCTTACTTTTGGTATCGGTGTAGCTACAGGAATCGTGATGGAATTTGAGTTCGGGACAAATTGGGCTACCTATTCAAGGTATGTAGGCGATGTATTTGGCAGCGCGCTGGCAGCTGAAGGTATATTTGCTTTTGCATTGGAAAGTGGGTTCCTGGGTGTATTGCTGTTTGGCTGGAACCGGGTAAAGCCGTGGGTACATTTAATTTCTACCATTGGTGTTTTTCTTGGATCCATGTTTTCTGCCGTTTGGATCGTTGTGGCCAATAGCTGGCAGCAAACACCGGCAGGATATCATATAGTTGGTGAAGGTCTGAATGCAAGGGCAGAAATCACCGATTTCTGGGCCATGGTATTCAACCCCTCCAGTATGGACCGGTTGACACATGTGTGGATCGGTGCATTGCTTGCCGGAGCATTTCTGGTATTAAGTGTACATGCTTATTATATACTCAAAAACCGATATGTGGAGATTTCCAAAAAGGCATTTAAAATCGCACTATCGGTTGCAACAATCTTATCCTTGAGCCAGCTTTTATCAGGTCATAAATCGGCACATGGTGTAGCTGAAAACCAACCAGTGAAGTTGGCAGCTATCGAAGGCCACTTTGAAGAAAATGCACCGGCGGATATGTATATTTTCGGTTGGGTTGATAAGGAAAATGAAAAGGTGTCTGGCATTAAAATTCCAAAGGGATTATCCTTCCTGACCAATTTCGATTTCGACGCCAGGATTAAAGGATTAAGGGCATTTCCTTTGGAAGAACGACCATCCCAAATTAATGCCATTTTTCAGTTTTACCATCTTATGATTGCAATTGGGATAATCCTTATCACACTCACTTTGTTTGCGACGTTCTTAAGATATAGAGGTCAATTATTTAATAAGAAATGGTTAATGACCATTTTTGCCTTCTCTGTTTTGTTCCCCCAGATAGCTAATCAGGTAGGCTGGTTTACTGCAGAAATGGGAAGACAGCCATGGGTTGTGTATGGATTATTGAGGACCTCGGATGCGCTTTCCAAGTCTGTCACAGCCAACCAGGTATTGTCTTCACTCATCATGTTCTTTATTATATACCTTGTATTATTCTCACTCTTTATATACTTGCTGAATAAAAAGATAAAGCAAGGTCCATACGATGAGCAAAAGGTTGACGACAGACCGATGCAAAGTGAAATATCAAACATAGTAACGGGATAAATATGGGAACATTTTTGTATTTAGATTATCCGACATGGTGGTTTCTGATAGTTGGTGCATTATTTTCCGGTTATGCAATTCTTGATGGATTTGATTTTGGTGCAGGAGCCTGGCACTTATTCTTTAAAAAAGAGCAAAACCGAAGAATTGCGCTCAATGCCGTTGGACCAGTCTGGGATGGGAATGAAGTATGGTTGGTGATTGGTGGCGGTGCACTTTTTGCAGGATTTCCGATCCTCTATGCCTCCTTATTTTCTGCCATGTATACGCCATTTATGCTTTTTCTTTTATTTATCATCTTGCGTGCTGTTTCTATTGAATTCAGAAGCAAGGAACAAATGTTCTGGTGGAGGAAAACATGGGATATTTGTTACAGCACTTCCAGTGTTATGTTGGCACTGTTACTTGGTATTGTACTTGGAAATGTTTTACAGGGGCTGGCCATTGATAAAAATTTTGAATACCAGGGTGGAGCGTTCTTTGATTTTTTAAATCCATATTCCATCATGGTAGGAATTACCACTGTTGCCCTATTTATGACACACGGAGCAATTTATCTCCTGATGAAAACAGAAGGAAAACTTTATGAGCGATTGCGATTGCTTTTAACAAAGGGCATTATTTTTTTTATTGTCAGCTTTGGGATTATTACCCTTTACACGTTGATCTATCTACCCCACCTCTCTGATACATTTCAAAGTAATCCATTGTTGTTTGCAGTGCCGCTTATGGCTTTTTTAAGTATCGCTAATATTCCTCGGTTGGCAAGTAAAAAAAGGTTTAAATCTGCCTTTTTATTTTCATCACTTACCATGAGCTTACTGCTTATTTTAGTTGCCATTGAACTCTATCCAAACTTGTTGATTTCCAAAATAAATCATCAAAACAATATTACTATTTACAATGCGGCATCTTCTGAAAAATCACTTTCCATCATGCTGACCATCGCCGCAATAGGTGCTCCTTTGGTATTGGTTTACACCATTTTTGTGTACAATACATTCAAGGGAAAAGTAAAACTCGATGAATCAAGCTACTGATTCATCGAAAAGAATTTATTCCAAAATTTAAATTTCTAACAAAAAGATGGGTTACATATGCTGAATTTCTGCATAAAAGAAGCTTATTGATATTAAGGGTATGTATATTTTTTTTAATCTGATTGATAAAATATCCAAAAGCATTTTCTTAAATCTATTACTCAAAACAATAAATTAAGGAGAACCTAAAGGATGCCAGCATTTAACACACCAACCCCGAATGAAAAATTGCAATTTGTTACACTCAAATTATCAAAAGATCTGTCCACTGACCCTGATTCATTCGGCCTTTTTGATCAACGGGAATTTTGTGATGAATTTATAAAAATCCTCATTCATTATATCGAACATCATGAATTGAATCTGTATGGTTTTGTCATACTTTCAAACCAGATTCATCTAATTGCAGCCTCTACCAATGGTGAATTGACGGAAAAAATTGAAGGGCTTAAAAATATGAATGCAAAGATCATGATACGATTGCTTTCTCAAAAGTTGAGTTCTTCCAACAATATCAAAAGCAAGGATCACCAGGAAGTCAGAAGATTTTTTAGTCAATTTTTAAACTCAAAAAATGACTCATTTTGGGAGAATAATGAACTTTATACCGAACTGAAATTTAATGAAAACCAATCTAACCTAAACCATCTGACCAGCCAACAACTCTTGGTTCATCTCGCTGAAAGTGATCGGAACTACCTGCAGCTTGGTGCTTCTGCCTTTACAAAATTGATGATGGAATCCATGAATATATAATCTTGGCGATATAAAAAACTCCATCGATCCATACTTTTTGAATCCGGCTGAAATGCGATTGATTAAATTGCTTATTTTTAAAGCCAAATGAAATAAGTAAACTCATGAGCACCATACATTGGAAAACCGCAAAAGAATACCAGGATATTACCTACAAAAAAGCAGATGGAGTGGCCAGGATCGCATTTAATCGCCCGGAAGTTAGAAATGCATTCAGGCCCAGGACAGTCGGTGAACTATATGAAGCTTTTCTGGATGCCCGAGAAGATACCTCGATTGGTGTGGTATTGTTATCTGCAGAGGGCCCGTCTCCGAAAGATGGAGTTTATTCATTTTGCAGCGGGGGTGATCAGCGTTCTAGAGGTCACCAGGGGTATGTGGATGATGAGGGTATGCCCAGGCTCAACATCCTGGAAGTGCAGCGCTTGATCAGGTTTATGCCGAAAGTAGTGATTGCTGTTGTGCCCGGCTGGGCAGTTGGTGGTGGCCACAGCCTGCATGTAGTATGCGACCTGACCCTGGCCAGTGAAGAGTATGCCATCTTTAAACAAACGGATGCAGATGTAACCAGCTTTGATGGAGGCTATGGATCTGCCTACCTGGCTAAAATGGTAGGGCAGAAAAAAGCGCGGGAAATCTTCTTCCTGGGAAGAAATTACACTGCCAAAGAAGCCTATGAAATGGGCATGGTCAACGCCGTGATCCCGCATGAAAAACTTGAGGACGAAGCCTATGCATGGGCACAGGAAATACTGGCAAAATCCCCAACGTCGATCAAAATGCTGAAGTTTGCCTTTAACCTGACAGATGATGGCATGGTGGGTCAGCAGGTTTTTGCTGGGGAAGCAACGCGCCTCGCTTATATGACTGATGAAGCTAAGGAAGGGAGAAACGCCTTTTTAGAAAAACGAAAAC
>Ga0209536_100014576_pt1 | contig 11281 bp, 9 predicted proteins | sample DeeMarSeWOR28_12_FD_187461 | JGI IMG/M metagenome (GOLD analysis project Ga0209536, IMG submission 187461) | Marine sediment microbial communities from White Oak River estuary, North Carolina - WOR-2-8_12 (SPAdes) (version 2) | ecosystem: Environmental > Aquatic > Marine > Intertidal zone >... | reverse complement strand
GATATCATAGCCGAAAGATGGGTAGACACTTCCAAGGCGCGCTTGAATATCAGCGACAGCACCGCCAGGTTCCAGACCAGCAGGATTACGGTAATCATCAGCAGCAGGTTGCCGTCGCCGCCGCCGGCGACGATGAAGCGGTAGGCGGGAATACTGAGCGCGGTAAACACCACGTTGATACCGAGCAGCGCGGCGAAGGTTTGCAGGAAGCGCTCGAGCGACTGTTTCATCAACAGCCCGAAATAAGCGATCAGGCCCAGCATGCCGAGCTCCAGCAGGATCTGCGCGCAGATCAGCAGGTAGCTGCGCTCGGCGTCGACCAGCAACAGGCCGATCAGAAAGTAGGTGAAGCCGGTAAGCGCGATCGGGTAGGGACTGTAGGGCAATCGATCCGGGCTGGAGAGCAGCAGGCACATGTACAAATAGTGCTTGAGGCTGAACAGCCATTGACCGATGATTTTCTGCATGGGCGACATCATAACCGGTTCGAAACACAACACAATAAAACCGGAAAATGAATGAGTAAAAAAACAATTTGGTTATAATCACGCCTTTTGGCCAGCCATCCAGATGAGCGAAACACCCGCTACCGACCTGACCAGCTTCCAGGGATTGATCCAGACCCTGCAGAACTACTGGTCCGAGCAGGGCTGCGTGATCATGCAGCCGCTGGACATGGAGGTAGGCGCCGGGACTTTTCATCCGGCCACCTTCATTCGAGCCATCGGCCCAGAGCCCTGGCGAGCCGCCTACGTGCAGCCCAGCCGCCGGCCGACCGACGGGCGCTACGGCGAAAACCCGAACCGGCTGCAGCATTACTTTCAGTTCCAGGTATTGCTGAAGCCGTCGCCCGACGATTTCCAGGAGCTTTATCTCGGTTCGCTGCAGGCGCTCGGTTTCGACCTGCTGTTGCATGACGTGCGATTCGTCGAGGACGATTGGGAGTCGCCGACGCTTGGCGCCTGGGGCCTCGGCTGGGAAGTCTGGCTGAACGGCATGGAAGTCACCCAGTTCACCTATTTTCAACAGGTCGGCGGGCTCGAGTGCCAGCCGGTCTCGGGCGAGATTACTTACGGTATCGAGCGCCTCGCGATGTACATCCAGGGCGTCGACAGCTTGTTCGACCTGGTCTGGAGCCGCGGCCCGCATGGGGTAGTGACCTACGGCGATATCTACCATCAGAACGAGGTCGAGCAGTCGACCTACAACTTCGAGCTGGCCGATACCGATGCGCTGTTTCACTGGTTCGACGTCTGCGAAGCCGAGTGCCGGCTGCTGGTCGAAAATCAGTTGCCGCTGCCAGCTTACGAGCAGGTGATGAAGGCATCGCACGCGTTCAACCTGCTCGATGCCCGGCATGCGATTTCGGTCACCGAGCGTCAGCGGTTCATCCTGCGGGTGCGTGCGCTGTCGCGCGCGGTCGCCGAGGCCTATTACGCGTCGCGCGAAGCGCTCGGCTTTCCGTTGATCCGTAGCGAGGCCCGCGATGACTAATTGCTGCCTGATCGAAATCGGAACGGAGGAGCTGCCGCCGCTGGCGCTGCAGACGCTGGCACGCGATCTTGCCGATCTGGTGAAAGCCGGTCTGACGTCTGCGGAAATCGTTCCTGAAACATCGAAGGTATTTGCCACGCCGCGCCGGCTTGCAGTGCAGCTCGGCGGGCTGCCGCTGCAGCAGGCCGACCGCCAAATCGAAAGGCGAGGGCCAGCGCTCGCGGCCGCTTTCGATGCCGACGGCAATCCATCGAAGGCGGCGCTCGGCTTCGCCAACTCCTGCGGGGTCGAGGTCGGTGAGCTCGAACGGCGCGAGACCGACAAGGGCAGCTGGCTCTATTACAGCGCGAGCGCGCCGGGCAAGAGCCTGCGCGAGTTGCTTCCGGGCATCGTATCGACCGCTCTCGCCGAACTGCCGATACCGAAGCGCATGCGCTGGGGCGATCGCAGCGAGGAATTCGTGCGACCGGTGAAGTGGTTCGTGTTGATGCTCGATGACGAGCCCGTCGAAGGCGAGATATTCGGCCTTGCCGCCGGTAACCGCAGCCGCGGTCATCGATTCCACGCGCCGGGCGAACTCGAAATCGACGACGCGAGCCATTACGAGCAGCTTCTGCGCTCGCCGGGCATGGTCATCGCCAGCTTCGATGAACGCCGCGAACGCGTACGCGAACTGGTCGAGCAGTCGGCGAAGGACCTGGGCGGCAGAGTCGAGTACGACGAGGCGCTGCTCGACGAGGTGACCGCGCTGGTCGAGTACCCGGCCGCTGTCCGCGGTCAATTCGACAGCGCCTTCCTCGAGCTGCCGGCGGAAGTGCTGGTGATGACGATGCAGGAGAATCAGCGATACTTCGCCGTGTTTGACGCCGATGGCGCGCTCATGCCCAGGTTCATATCGATTGCCAATATCGACAGCCGCGATCCGCAAGTCGTCGCCAACGGCAACGAGCGCGTCATCCGGCCGCGTTTCGCCGACGCCGAGTTCTTTTTCTCGCAGGACCAGAAACAGGGTTTGCCGCGCATGCGCGAGCGCCTCGATACGGTCGTGTTCCAGGAAAGGCTCGGCAGCCTCGGAGACAAGAGCAGGCGCATCTCGCTTCTCTCGGCCTGGATTGCGCCGCGTATCGGCGCGGATGCAAAGCTTGCCGAGCAGGCGGCCGAGTTGTGCAAGGCCGATCTGATGAGCGACATGGTCGGCGAGTTTCCCAAACTGCAGGGCATCATGGGCCGTTACTACGCCGAACTGCAGGATCGGGACAGCGCAGTTTGCGAGGCGATCGAACAGCATTACTGGCCGCGCCACGCCGGCGACCGCCTGCCCGCGTCCGCAATTTCGCAGGCGGTGGCACTTGCCGACCGCATCGACAGCCTGGTCGGTATCTTCGCGATCGGCGAAAAGCCCGGCGGCGACAAGGACCCCTTCGCCCTGCGCCGCGCCGCGCTCGCGGTGCTGCGCATCATCGTCGAGAGCGGCCTGGACCTGGATCTTGGTGAGCTGTGTCGCGCCGCGGCCGAAGGATTTGGCGCCGAGCTGAAGGCCGCCGAGGCAATCGACGCCGTGATCGAGTTCATCTTCGACCGGCAAAAAGCCTACTACCAGGAGCAGGGGTTTCGCTTCGACGTCGTCGACGCGGTCGCGCAGCAGCGCCCGGCGTCGCTCTATGACTGCGACCTGCGCATCCGCGCGCTGCAGGAGTTTCAGGGGCACGAAGCCGCCACGGCTCTTGCCGCCGCCAACAAGCGTATCGCCAACATATTGAAGAAACAGCCGAGGCAGGCCGGCGAAGTCGACCCCGGGCTGCTGCGGGAAGAGGCGGAAAGCGAGCTCTACCAGCAGATCAGGGCGCTCGACGGCGGCGCGGCGAAGCTGTTCGCCGAGGCGCAATACCTCGAGGGCCTGGAGCAGCTGGCGCAGCTCAGGCCTTCGGTCGATCGCTTTTTCGACGACGTCATGGTCATGGTCGACGACCTCGATTTGCGGCAAAACCGGCTTGCACTGCTCGATGAACTATTGCAAAGTTTCAGACGGGTGGCTGATTTGTCACGAATTCAGTCCTGAGGGACGCGGTTGAAACAGGGAGGTTCTGGTGGCGAGAATGGTAATCCTGGACCGCGACGGGGTGATCAACCATCGTCTGGAGGAGGACGCCACCACGGTCGATGCCTGGGATCCGATTTCCGGCAGCATCGAAGCGATCAGCCGGTTGAAAAAGGCGGGTTACCTGGTCACCATTGCCACCAACCACACCGGCATATCGCGCGGCTATTACAGCGAGGAGGACTTGCGGCAAATGCATGACAAGATGCAGCGCATGCTGTCGACTCGCGGCGCCAGCGTCGACGGCATTTTCTATTGCCCGCATGGCCCGGAAGACAACTGCATCTGCCGCAAACCGAAGCCGGGCCTGCTGTACCGCATTGCCAGGCAGTTCGATATCGACCTGTCGGCGACGCCTATGGTGGGAGACAACATCAGCGACATTCAGGCGGCCCGCATCGCGAATGCCAGGCCGGTACTGGTGCGCACTGGCCACGGCGAATACACCATGCAAAATTTCCCTGAAGCGCTGGACGTCCCGGTTTACGATGACCTGGCTCATTTCGTCCGCGAAATGCTGCGGCGCCGGTAGCGCAAACCGATGGTCAATCCACTCTACAGGCTCTGGCTGGTCATTCAATCGACCTTGTTCTGGATTCTCTTCCTGCCGATGGTGGTGATATGCGCGACGGTCGTCTCGCTCACTTTCTTCATGCCGCTCGGTTTTCGCATGGGCATCGTCAAGTTCTGGATTGCCTATTCGCTTGCCTGCCTGCGCGTCACCTGTGGCCTGAAGTACACCGTGGAGGGCCTGGATAATATCCCGGATACCGGCTTCATCGTCATGAGCAAGCACAGCTCTACCTGGGAAACCGTGGCGATCCAGCGCTTTTTCAGGCCGCTGATCTGGGTAGTCAAGCGCGAGCTGACCTGGATACCGTTTTTCGGCTGGGCACTCTGGGCGATGGATGCGATCGCGCTGAATCGCGGCACCGGCCGCAAGGCGATCAACCAGTTGATCGAGGAAAGCCAGCGGCAGATGGACGAAGGTCGTATCCTGATGCTGTTCCCGGAGGGAACCCGGGTTTTGCCGGGACAGGTCAAGCCGTTCAAGCTTGGCGGCGCCATCGTCTCGCAGCGTACCGGCTACGCGGTGCTGCCGATTGCGCATAACGCCGGCGAGTTCTGGCCGCGGCACAGCTGGATCAAGTGGCCGGGGACGATCCGGGTGGTGATCGGCAAACCGATCGAGCCCGGCGACAAGAGCCCGGAGGAAATCATTGCCGAGGTCGGTGACTGGATCACCCGGGAATGCGAACGCATCAGCGACAGCGCGCAATTGCGGCGCATCGGCGTCTTGCCGGCGAGCGGTGACGACAGTGCAACGGATACGAAGCGCTAGTCGACTAACGACGATGCCGATGGTCTTCATCATCACTGTGGCGCTCGTGCTTGCAGGTTGCGGCGGCAGTTCCGGCGGTTCGGACGATGGCTGCTCGGTAACAGAGCAAAACCGGTTCGTGCACGAAGACATGCTGGAATACTATTACTGGTACCAGTTTGTGCCCGAGAGCGTCGATTACGACCGTTTCGACTCGCCGCGGCAGCTGCTCGAATACCTGAAGTATGCGCAATACGACCGTTTCTCCTACATCGCCGATCAATCGGAGTTCGAAGACCTGATATTCGACGGCACTTATATCGGCTATGGTTTATCCTATGTTGTCGAAAGCGCCAGCTCGGCGCGGATTCGTTTCGTCTACAGTGATTCGCCGGCCGGCAGGGTCGGCATCCTGCGGGGTGACCAGATACTTTCCATCAACGGCCAGGACGTGGCCGTGATCATCGCCGCGAACAGCTGGGACAGCGTTTTCGGCCCCGACGAGATCGGTCTGCCGCTGTCGATCCGGTTGCGGCGCAGCAGCGGTCAGATCGTGACGCTGGACATGACCAAGGACCGGGTGCGGATCAATACCGTGCTGCACAGCGAAGTGATCGACATCGGCGCGGCCCCAAACCTGAAGCGCGTTGGCTATCTCGTTTTCAACAGCTTCCTGCAGACCTCGGTGGCGGAGCTCGATACGGTATTCGCGAATTTCAAAAGCAATGGCGTCAACCGCCTGATTCTCGATTTGCGATACAACGGCGGCGGCAGCGTCGACGTCGCGCGCCGGCTGGCGAGCTACATACGCAACACCACCGTCAGCAACAGTGATCTTTTCATCGAGTTACGCTATAACGACAAGCACATGTCCGATAACTTCAACTATTACTTCCTGCCGGAGCCCAATTCTCTCGGTCTCAATGAATTGACCGTGGTCACCACGGCGGCTACCTGCTCCGCCAGCGAGCTCGTGATCTCCGCGCTGAGACCATATTTCGGCCGGGTAACCACGATCGGAGATGCCAGCTGCGGCAAGCCGGTCGGCATGAACCCGATCAACTTCTGCGACAAGACCCTGCTCGCGGTCAACTTCGCGAGTTTCAATAAGAACGGCGAAGGCGATTATTTCGACGGCATCCCCGCCGATTGCGCGGCGGTCGACGATGTCAGCCGGGTTTTCGGCGACCAGCAGGAGTCCATGCTGGCGACGGCGCTGCAATACGAGAATAATACCGCCGCCTGCCGGGCCGCGCCGCCGCTGCGTTCTCGCCCGGCCGCGGAAACCTACGATTTACGGGCGATTGTCGGTGCGGTTTAGCCTGTTCCTGCTGCTGTGCGTGAGCGCCGTTGCGCATGCCGACTGGACCGGTGTCGAGTTCGAGATTTCCGACATCGACGCCGACTGGGAATTTGCCGACGGAGTGCGCAGTAACAAGCTCAATTCCATCGGTTTTTCGATCGAAGAGAGAGCCGTCGGCGGCCTCAGCGTGGGCGGCAGTTTTCGATACCTGACGATGCGCCTCGACAGCAAGAATGCAATGGACTCGGGCCGCTTCGATGCGCAGAGCATCGAGGTATTCCTGCGCCAGGAGTTCCTGTTCGGCGAATCTTTCGCGTTGCGCGGCCTGTTGAGTTACGGGTACTACAACGGTAACGAAAATGTCGAGGAAGACCGCGCCGAAATCAACTGGAGCCAGGTCGATCTGGAAATCGGGGCCAGTGTGCAGGTCGCCAACCTGAGGTTTACCCCGTATGCCAGGTATACCGACGTGGATGGCGATATTAGCGGCGATTTCGGCACCGCCGTTTTCGAACTGCAGGATCCCTACAATTACGGTCTGCGCTTCGATATATTCATCGAAAAGACCGCCTTTATCGGCATCCGCCTGCAAAGCGGCAGCCAGACCGGCGGTTATCTCAGCTTCGTGCGGCGCTACTGAGGTAGTTGTTCTTGCGCGAACTGTAGCTATCGACCAGTTCGTCGATACTGGCCTGATCGTATTCGCGCAGACCGCTCAGCACCATTTTCTTCTGCCCGCGGCCGACGCGCTCGCCGTTGCAGCACAGGTCGTAATTGAGCGCGACGTCGCCGCGCTTGCCGTAAAGCCGGAAAATACTGTCGGAGAGCTCGAGTTCGACCGAGTCGATATCGAGCGTTTGCAGCGATATGCGCATGTGATCGTAGATCACAAGTGGCCGCTCGGTATTGATCATGACGTTGTTTTCGCGCATCAGCGGCACCAGCACATGCGGGAAGGTGTGCCCGGAGAATTCGACGTAATTCCGTGTCAGCGAGCAGATCAGCTCGGGATTGTCGGTATGCGCGCCGTCGCTGGAAACGTCGAGGTATTTCTTGTCGTGCTCGTCGTAAATGGAAATTTCGCGCGCGTTGACCGCCGGCAGGATCAGGGTGTCGTTGTCGCCGACCATGCCGGAGAAGGAAAACCCCATGGTCTGGCGCAGACCGTAATGATGGATGATCACCGAAAACAGCAGATCGCCGGGGACGCAGAAACGCTTCGAGTCGACGTCGTGAATAGTGTTGAAGTCGCCGGCCACGAACTTGGCGAAATCGCTGGCCTGCTCGCGCGTGAAAGACAGTCTGGAACCTTCCAGGTTGTAGTACTTTTCTAGATTCATTATTTTCTCGGAGTAACTTCCTGGAGCCCGGGGTGGTATCTTACAGCATTTTGTGAAGGGGACGAACCATTGACCGATTGTCCGCGGCAACGAGGTATTTCGAGATTCCGGCATGCTTAGTTTTGTCGACCTTGCCCTGAGGCGCTCCAGCGCGCTGCTGTTCGAGGGCGTCAATCTCAGGATATACCCGGGGCAGAAGCTTGGCATTACCGGCGCCAACGGCTGCGGCAAGTCGTCGCTGTTCGCATTGATCCGGGGCGAACTCAGTCCCGACCAGGGTGACTTCTCGCTGCCGCAGGACTGGGCGGTGGCATCGGTTGAGCAGGAAACCCGGCTGGGAGAACGGGTCGCGATCGAGCATGTCATCGACGGCGACGCCGAGCTGCGCGAGGTCGAGGCGCGCCTGCGCGAGGCCGAGGAAAAATCCGACGCGATGCTGATCGCGAGCTGTCACGAACGCCTGCAGGAAATCGACGGCTACCTGGCCGAGAGCCGCGCCGCGCGCCTGCTGGCCGGGCTGGGATTCAGCGAGGCCGATATGCGCCGCCCGATGCGGCAGTTTTCCGGCGGCTGGATTATGCGCCTTAGCCTTGCGCGCGCGCTGATGTGCCGCTCCGACCTGCTGTTGCTCGACGAGCCGACCAACCACCTCGACCTGGACGCGGTGATCTGGCTGGAGCAGTGGCTGCAGCGCTATTCCGGCACGCTGATGCTGATTTCGCACGATCGCGATTTTCTCGACGCGGTGGTAAGCCACGTGGCGCATATCGAAAACCAGCGCATCGACCTGTACCGCGGTAATTACTCCGCCTTCGAGCTGCAGCGCGCCGAGCGCCTGGCGCAGCAGCAGGCGGCGCATCAAAAGCAGCAGCAAAGCATCGCGCACATGCAGCGCTACATCGACCGCTTCCGCGCCAAGGCGACCAAGGCGCGCCAGGCGCAAAGCCGTATCAAGGCGCTTGAGAAGATGCAGTTGATCGCGCCGGCGCACGTCGATTCGCCGTTCCACTTTGAGTTCCGCGAGCCACTTTCGTTGCCGACCTCGCTGCTGAAGCTGGACAAGGTCAGCACCGGCTACGGCGACAGGACGGTGCTCGAGCGAATCGACTTTTCGCTGATTCCCGGGGAGCGCATCGGCCTGCTCGGTCTGAACGGCGCGGGCAAGACCACTTTCATCAGGCTGCTGGCCGGCGAGCTGCCGGCCTTTGGTGGGGAGATGACGCGCGCGCGGGATTTGCAGGTTGGCTATTTCGCCCAGCACCAGGTCGAGCAGCTCGACCTCGAGGCAAATGCGATGCTGATCCTGCAGCGACTCGAGCCCGAGCTCAGCGAGCGCGAGATTCGCGGTTATCTCGGCGGTTTCAACTTTCGCGGCGACAAGGTGCTGCAGCCGGTCAAGACCTTTTCCGGCGGGCAGAAGGCGCGCCTGGTGCTGGCGCTGGTTATCCGGCAACGTCCGAACCTGCTGCTGCTGGACGAGCCGACCAACCACCTCGACCTGGAAATGCGCCTCGCGCTGAACCAGGCGCTGCAGGGTTTCGAGGGCAGCGTCATCCTGGTGTCGCACGACCGTCACCTGTTGCGCAGCGTCTGCGACGACCTTTGGCTGGTCGACGGCGGTGCGCTGCAGCGTTTCGACGGCGAGCTCGACGATTATCCCGCCTGGCTCGCCCGGCGCAAGGCCGTGCTGCCCGAATCCGCCGCCGCTCCGGGGAAACCCCCGGACCGGCGGGAATTGAAGGCGCAGCAAAATCGGCTGAGGAAGATCGAAAAGGAAATGACAACGCTTTCCGCGGCGCGCGATCGGCTCGAGCAACGTCTGGGCGAGCAGTCGCTGTATGCCGCCGAGAACCGCGAGGATCTCGAGGCCAGCCTGGCCGAGCAGGCAGAGAATAGCAGGCGGCTGGCGCAGGTCGAAGAGGAGTGGCTGAGCCTCAGCGAGGCGATCGAGCAGCAGTCCGGTTAGCGCGCGGACACCGCCGAGTTCTCTCCAGGCCCTCGCCGGGCAGAACGCCGGGCTATTTTTTCTGGCAGTTGCAGACGATCTGGCCGAGCGTCTTCAACGCGTTGACGTTGGCGTCGTTCCACGGGAAGCCGCAGTTGATGCGGATGAAATTGCGAAAGCGGCGCGTCGCCGAAAACAGAATGCCCGGGGTAATGCCGATGTTGTTTTCCAGCGCGCGGTTGAAAATATCGATGCAGTCGCAGCCCTCCGGCATTTCCACCCACAGCACGCTGCCGCCGTGGGGATGCGATACGCGCGTGCCCTCGGGGAAGTTGCGCGCAATCATGTAGCGTCCTTTTTCCACCTGCTCGCGCATCGCCAGGCGCAGCCGCACCAGGTGCCGCTCGTACTGGCCGCTGCCGAGGAACTCGGCGATCGCGAGCTGATTGATCGATGAAGACGCCAGTGACCAGGCCTGCTTGTACTGCAGGAATTTCTTGCGGTAACGGCCGGCGATCGCCCAGCCCACGCGGTAACCCGGCGCCAGGGTCTTGGAGAAAGAGGAGCAGCTCAGCACCAGGTTGTTGAGGTCGTAGGACTTGGCCGGGCGCGGCGGCTTGTCGCCGAAATACAGGCTGCCGTAAACGTCGTCCTCGATCAGCGGGATATCGCGCTCCGCCATCAGGTTGACCAGTTCGCGCTTTTTGTCCTCCGGCATTTGCGATCCCAGCGGATTGCTGCTGTTCGGCGATGCCAGCACCGCCCTGATATCCATGGTATCGAAGGCTTCCTCTAGCGCGTCGAGTTCGAGGCCGGTTTCCGGGTCGGTTTCGATTTCGACCGCGAGCATGCCCATCTGCTCGATCATGCGCAGCACCGCGAAATAGGTTGGCGACTCGACGGCGATGATGTCACCGCGCTTGGCAACGGTGCGCAGGCTGATCGACAAGGCCTCGGTCGCGCCGGAGGTAATGATGATGTCGTTGGCGCTGACTCGGGTATAGGTTTGCGAATAAGATTGCGCGATCTGCTCGCGCAGCTTGCGATCACCCGGCGGGAATAAATAATCCATGCCCTTTTGCGGGTGACGGCTTATAATGCTGCGCGTCGCCCGGGTCAGTGACTTGACCGGTAGAAACTCCATCGACGGGTTTGATGTACCGAACGGTGTGATACGCGGATTGTTGGCGTTGCTGAAGACCTCTTCGAAGAGGTCGCCGAAACGCACGCGGCGCGCCTGGCGCGGTGCCGAGGCCGACTTCTCGATGTCGTTGATCTGGCTGGCGAGATCGTTTACATAAAAGCCGGATTGCGGCTTGGCCGTCAGTACGCCCTGGTCCTCGAGATTGACGTAGGACTGCGTAATCGTGGCGATACTGACGCCGAGCTGTTTACTCAGCTTGCGCAGGGACGGCGCCTTGTCGCCGGGTTTGAGATCTCCTTTCTCGATGAGTTCGTTGATGTAACGCGACACCTGGTCGTACTTGTAGGTCTCGGTGCGGGCAACTGTCATGGTGACGGACTAACTGTCCTGTATTAATTTTAGAAAAATTGTAACTGTTATTGTAACAGTTTCCCCCATATTATTGCATTATTGCCAAAGCGGCAGGATACCTGTCCCGGCAACGAGTTAAAACCCCCTCCTCCTCCTCAGGTTTTGACTTAGTTAAGCCTACCCCTCACGGGGTGGGCTTTTTTTTTGGCCTGGGCCTGCTGCGCTTGCCCGGGCGGGAGAAAATACTCACTCGGAATGCTCATTTAGGTTGGCTAAACTGCGCTT
>Ga0209536_100014575_pt1 | contig 11281 bp, 9 predicted proteins | sample DeeMarSeWOR28_12_FD_187461 | JGI IMG/M metagenome (GOLD analysis project Ga0209536, IMG submission 187461) | Marine sediment microbial communities from White Oak River estuary, North Carolina - WOR-2-8_12 (SPAdes) (version 2) | ecosystem: Environmental > Aquatic > Marine > Intertidal zone >... | reverse complement strand
CCAAACGGAATTCGGCGCTCAATACGATAGTTTGGCGGACATGATTTCCTTTGGATTAGCACCCTCCTTAGTTATGTATGCCTGGGCTCTAAAAAGCATGGGTAAATTGGGTTGGTTGGCGGCGTTCATTTATGCAGCGGCAACAGCCCTGAGGTTGGCGCGTTTTAATACCCAAATCGGCATTGCTGATAAGCGTTATTTTCAAGGATTGGCCAGCCCGGCGGCAGCGGCAGTAGTGGCTGGCGCCGTTTGGATAGGAGTGGAATACGGTCAGCAAGGTAGTGATTGGCGGATTCCCGCCTTCGTATTAACCTTGTTAACGGGCATTTTGATGGTTAGCAACGTTCGTTACCACAGCTTCAAAGATTTCAATTTAAAAGGCCGGGTGCCGTTTGTGGCACTGCTTGTGGTGGTCTTTGTGTTTGTATTAATTTCCATAGATCCGCCGCAGGTGTTATTTGCTTTGTTTTTTATTTACGCGCTCAGTGGCCCAATACTCACTTTAATTACCTTGCGAAAACGCAAAGCAGAGCGCCATCAACAGTCTGCTGAAAGTAATATCAATGAGCAAAATAAGGTCAATGACAGCGATAGCGCAGAAGGCCAATAACAAGGACTTGGCAAATCCCCCATATGGCGCTATATTTAGCCTTACTGAATTCGAAATATATAAACCCTTAAATGAAAACCACGACTGACCAATTATGCAAACAATCCATCGTGTCTGGGCAATCCATACACGTTGCTGGTGTTTCTTGCGGTTTGGCTCTATCTCGCCTGCTACTGCTGCCCTAAGGGCAGTGATTCTTATTCTCCCTCAATTTATCTGTTTTATTGCCATTTACTGCGTAAATGCAGTTTGGCGTACAATACATTGACATATTTCGGAGCTGAACCATGAGTGACAAATTAATTATTTTCGATACGACATTACGTGACGGTGAGCAGAGTCCCGGCGCCTCAATGACCAAAGAAGAAAAAGTGCGCATTGCCAAAGCCTTGGAAAAAATGCGCGTTGACGTAATTGAAGCGGGTTTTCCCATCGCCAGTCCTGGCGACTTTGAAGCGGTGAAAGCCGTCGCTGACGCCGTTAAAGACAGCACGGTTTGTGGATTGTCGCGGGCGTTAGACAAAGACATAGACCGGGCGGGCGAGGCGTTAAAAGGCGCCCACTCTGCGCGAATCCATACTTTCATCGCCACATCACCCATCCATATGAAAATGAAACTTCGCATGGAGCCGGATGCAGTATTGGCCCAAGCAGTTCACGCCGTCAAACGAGCGAGACAATTCACCGATAATGTGGAATTTTCACCAGAAGATGCCGGTCGCTCGGAATTGGATTTTTTATGCCGTGTCATAGAGGCGGTCATCGCCGCAGGCGCTACGACTGTGAATATTCCGGATACGGTGGGGTATAACGTGCCGCAGCAATTTGGCAATTTGATCGGCCAGATCATCGAGCGGGTTCCCAATTCGGATAAAGCCGTGTTTTCCGTGCATTGCCACAACGACCTTGGTCTCGCCGTGGCCAACTCGTTATCGGCAGTGATGAATGGCGCTCGGCAAGTGGAATGCACTATTAATGGTTTGGGAGAGCGGGCCGGTAACGCATCATTGGAAGAGGTGGTGATGGCTGTACAAACTCGACAAGACGTGTTTCCCTGCAACGTGGCCCATATAGATAAAACTCAAATTGTGCCGACGTCGCGATTGGTAGCTGGAATCACCGGATTTGCCGTGCAGCCCAACAAAGCTATTGTGGGTGTTAATGCATTTGCTCACGAGTCGGGCATCCATCAAGATGGTGTGTTGAAAAGTCGGGAAACCTACGAAATCATGCGCGCCGAAGACGTGGGGTGGACCACTAACCGCATGGTATTGGGTAAACATTCAGGACGCAATGCGTTTAAGAGTCGCTTGAAAGAATTGGGTATCAGCTTTGAGTCGGAAGAGGATCTCAATGAAACTTTCATGCGCTTTAAGGAATTGGCCGATAAAAAACATGAAATTTATGACGATGACTTACAAGCGCTTGCGACCGCTACAAACTTGGATGCGGAAAACGAAAGAATCAAGTTGGTGTTCTTAAAAGTGTGTTCCGAAACCGGTGAAACGCCAAACGCTGAAATCACGTTAAAAGTTGATGGCGAAGAAAAACACGCCAGCCACAGTGGCGGAGGTCCGGTGGATGCTGCGTTCCAAGCTATAAACGCCATTGTGCAAAGCAATACCATATTGCAATTGTATTCGGTCAACAACATCACTACCGGTACAGACTCCCAAGGCGAGGTTACTGTGCGTTTGGAAAAAGCCGGGCGTATTGTCAATGGTCAGGGGGCGGATACTGATATTGTGATCGCTTCGGCCAAGGCGTATATCAACGCGCTCAATAAGGTGATGGCACCAGAGGTACGGCAACACCCCCAAGTGTAGTGACAGGGTGCGACGATTATGACTGTTAGTGAACGGCACAAATATTTACATCTAATGGGTATACAGCCGTGGGCGTTGCGCCATGCGTCATCTCCCGCGGTGGAGCCTGTGCCGGTAAACGATGCGATTATCCCCGTCGGAGCAGAAGACGTAGTCAATAAATCTGCGCCTGCAATTGCCAGTAAACCCCAACCACTACAGCCTGAGCAAAATGTGGCTGCGATGGATTGGGAGCAACTGCGTAGTACGGTGTTAAGTTGTCAGCGATGTGAGTTGCATCAAAGCCGTACCCAAGCCGTATTCGGTGTGGGTAATCAACAAGCTCAGTGGCTGGTGATCGGTGAGGCGCCGGGTGCCGATGAAGACCGGCAAGGTGAGCCCTTCGTAGGTAGAGCCGGGCAGTTGCTCAACAACATGTTGTATGCGATAGGTTTAAACCGTGAACAAGTCTATATCGCCAATGTGTTGAAATGTCGTCCACCGAATAATCGGGATCCAAAGCCGGAAGAAGTGGCCTGCTGTGAAGAGTTTTTGCGTCGTCAAGTGGTGTTAATACAGCCTAAAATCATATTGGCGGTGGGCCGTATCGCGGCGCATAATTTGTTAAAAACCGATATCAGCCTCGCGAAACTGCGCCAGCGTACTTTTAATTATGGTGATACACAGGTGCCGCTTATAGTCACTTACCATCCTGCCTATTTATTGCGTTCTCCCCGGGAAAAGCGTAAAGCCTGGCAAGATTTGCAATACGCGGTTACTGTCTACCAACAACAAAGCCAATAAACGAATTGATGAGTGCCGTTATAGAACAACCTGATTATTACGCCCGGCCTATGGTTGCGTTTGACCTTCAGCAAGTGATGGACATTGAAAACAGCGTCTATAAATTTCCCTGGTCGATACAAATATTTAAGGATTGTATCCGGGTGGGTTACCTTTGCCAGGTGATATATCAGGGAGATGAAATACTAGCCTACGCCATCATGTCATGTGGTGCCGGTGAGGCGCATTTGTTGAATATCTGCGTCAGACCTTCCTATCAAGGTCAAGGAGTCGGCAAGTTTATGCTCGAAACCATGATAGAACTGGCCAAGGATAAAGAAGTGAACACGGTGTTCTTGGAAGTTCGCCCCAGCAATCGGATAGCGTTAGATATGTATTTAAAATACGGTTTTAATGAAATCGGAACGCGCAAGGATTATTATCCCGCCAAAGGGGGTAGAGAAGACGCTCTGATTCTTGCGCTAAATCTGTTTGCTGAATAATTATGGCGAATGCCACCAGCGCATTAGCGCCCGTCGTATTTTTGATGGGCCCCACAGCATCGGGAAAAACCGAACTCGCTGTGGCGTTGTTACAAGAAATGCCCTGCGAAATCATCAGTGTCGATTCGGCTATGATTTACCGCGGCATGGATATAGGAACCGCCAAACCCGATGCTGAACTCCAAAAAATCGCTCCTCACCGCCTCATCGATATTTGTGACCCAAGCGAATCCTATTCGGCGGCGCGTTTTCGCGAGGACGCGTTGCGAGAAATAGAGCACATACATGCCAAAGGTGCTATCCCATTATTAGTCGGTGGGACATTTTTGTATTTCAGGGCGCTGGAAAAAGGTTTATCAAGATTACCCAAGGCCGACAAGGCTGTCAGAGAACGCTTAGAACAACAAGCTGAGGAGATTGGTTGGCAGGGAATGCATGCGCAGTTGGCCCATATCGATCCCACTGCGGCTGCCAGAATTCACCCCAACGATCCGCAACGTATTCAAAGAGCGTTGGAAGTGTACGAAATCAGCGGCCTGTCTATGACTGAATTTTTCCAAAAAGAGCAGATTGAGCAGCAAAAATCAGTGAATTTCCCGTATCATGCTATTAAAATTATAATTTCTCCGCCGGACAGAGCGGACTTATACCGTCGAATTGATCAACGGTTCGATGTGATGCTCGAGCAAGGATTTATCGATGAAGTGGAAACTCTCTACCGCCGAGGTGATCTAACGTTGGGTATGCCTTCGATGCGTGCTGTAGGGTACCGCCAGATTTGGCAGTACCTGGATGGTACCTGGGACTACAACACCATGCGAGAAAACGCCAAGACGGCGTCACGACGCTACGCCAAGCGCCAGCTGACGTGGCTGCGGTCGGAAGCCGGTGGCACATGGTATGATCCCTTACGTAAGAATATACATAAGGAGGTATTGAAAAACTTATGCGACAGCTTCATGTTACGAGTTTGACAGGAAAAAACGCTAATTAGCGTTGTGCTTGTGCTATAGTTTGTTTTATTTTTAGCAAATTTGTATGATTTTTGCGCGCGGTGCTGTATAAAGGGTGGCCAAAACTGTAACCAGTATTAGCTGTTCGGTTTACCCCTCCTGAATAAAACACAATAAAATTGAGGAGAATAATTATGCCAAAAGGGCAATCCTTACAAGACCCTTTTTTAAATGCTTTACGAAAAGAAAGAATTCCGGTAGCAATCTATTTAGTTAACGGTATCAAATTACAAGGGCAAATAGATTCTTTTGACCAGTTTGTGGTGTTATTAAAAAATAGTGTGAGCCAGATGGTTTACAAACACGCAATTTCCACCGTAGTGCCGGCGCGAAATGTGAAACTACCCTCTAGTAATGAGTCAGGTTCTGGCAGTTCTTAGTCAGCTATTGCGAATAGAAATTGATACCTCTGGGGGCGTGACCTTTGTTTGAGCGTCCCCAGACGGGTGAGCGGGCAGTTCTAGTTCACGTCAATTTTCTATCCCGCGTCGATGAAGATCAAATCGATGAGTTCCGCGAATTAGCCAGTTCAGCGGGAGCCGATCCCGTTGCTTCTGTTTCCTGTTCTCGACGATCCCCCGAGCCCAAATATCTCATTGGTGAAGCCAAAGCGGCGGAAATCCTGGCGGTCTTACAGCAAGAAAGTGCCGATTTGGTGCTGGTAAATCATACGCTGACACCGGCGCAAGAGCGTAATCTTGAGCGGTTTTTACAGTGTCGGGTGTTAGACCGAACGGGATTGATTCTGGATATATTTGCGCAACGAGCCACTTCTCACGAAGGCCGGTTGCAAGTGGAATTGGCCCAGTTGCAACATTTGTCCACCCGCTTGGTACGGGGTTGGACTCATCTGGAACGTCAAAAAGGTGGTATTGGTTTGCGTGGACCGGGGGAAACGCAGCTGGAAACTGACCGCCGTTTACTGGCTGAGCGTATCAAACAACTCAAGAAACGCCTAGAAAAAGTGCGCAATTCCCGCAGTCAAGGGCGGCGCTCCCGCCGTAAAGCTGAAATTCCTACGGTTTCGCTGGTGGGTTATACCAATGCCGGCAAATCTACTTTGTTTAACCAGCTAACCCAGTCCCACGTGTACGCAGCTGACCAATTGTTTGCCACGTTAGATCCCACCTTGCGTCGAATCGAAATGTCAGACGGTGATCCATTAATTTTAGCCGACACGGTTGGTTTTATCCGGCAACTTCCTCATGATTTAGTAGAGGCTTTTCGTTCTACATTGGAAGAAACCCGCCAGGCGGATTTATTATTACATGTGGTGGACGCCAGCCAGGAAAATTACGCCGACAATATTCAGCAAGTCAACGCCGTACTCCAAGAGATTGAGGCTCAAGAAGTGCCACAGATCGAAGTATTCAACAAAATAGACTTGCTGGAAGACATGTCACCTCGGATCGATCGTGATGAGCTAGGTAAAGCCAAACGTGTGTGGGTGTCCGCGGCAAAGAGTCAAGGATTGGACCTATTGTATCAAGTCTTAGAGGAATATTTTCGTAGTGATCTAGTTAAAACTTGGCTCAGTATCGACGCCGCACAAGGCAAAGGGCGGGCTAAAATTTACCAATTAGCCAATGTGCTCCAGGAGCAACAAGGGGATAAAGGCAATATCCTATTAGAAGTCACCATAGAGCAAAAAGACCTCGATGTTTTGCTTATGCAATATGGTGTCTTAGACATTGGCCATCTTCACGATCAAGATGGAAAGTTAATTAACTATTGCGGCTAGTGGCTCAGATCCCTAAAATTCGGATTTTGCCTGTGCAGCATTTAAACTGTTCAATTTAAACATAACAAGATGGAGTAATTTAATGGCCTGGAACGAACCGGGAGGTTCCGGAAACAAAGATCCATGGGGCGGCGGTCGCGACCAAGGCCCACCTGACCTGGATGAAGTCGTCAAAAAAATGCAAGACAAATTCGGCTCCCTTTTCGGAGGTAAAAAAGGTGGTGCTGGTGGAGGTGGAGGTGGAGCAGGCAAAGCCGGGTCGTTTGGTTTTGGGCTGATCATAATTGTCGCCATCGTGGCATGGGCGCTTTCCGGAATCTACATCATCGAAGAAGGTAAGCGTGGTGTAGTATTGCAATTTGGCGCCTATAAAGAAACCACATTACCAGGCCCGCATTGGTATCCGCGATTCATCCAAAGTGTTGAAGAGGTGGACATATCGACTATTCGTGATGCGACTATTGGGTATCGCAGCGGTGGTGCAAACCGGACTTCCACGGCTCCCGTAGAGCGGGAATCACTGATGCTGACTCAGGACGAGAACATTGTTGACGTGCAGTTGGCGGTACAATACAAAGTAAAAAATGCCAGTGATTATTTATTCAAAATAAAAGACCCCGATACCACCTTGCGCCAATCCACGGAAAGCGCCGTACGGGAAATCATTGGTAAAAATAAAATGGAATTCGTTATCACCGAAGGACGTACCGAAATAGCCCGACGTGTTCACGACCTGACGCAGGAAATTCTTGACCGCTATGAAACAGGATTAGAAATTACCAGCGTGAACATGCAGGACGCGCAACCTCCGGAACCAGTACAAGCTGCATTTGATGATGCGGTTAAGGCCCGGGAGGATAATGTACGATTGAAGAACGAAGCGGAAGCTTATGCCAACGACATTATCCCCAAGGCGCAAGGGCAAGCGGCTAGAAATATCGCGGAAGCCAATGGTTATAAAGAGCAAGTCATTGCCGAGGCGCAAGGTGAAACGGCTCGCTTCCTCAATTTACTCGCTGAATATAAAAAAGCGCCAGAGGTAACCCGTAAACGTTTGTATTTAGAAACCGTTGAATCTGTGATGGTGAATTCCAGTAAGATCATGGTGGACGTAAAAGGAGGCAACAATCTTTTATATTTGCCTCTGGATAGGCTAGTAGAACAACGCATACCAATTACTATCCAGGCGCCACTTGCGTCGGAATCCGCACCCGTGACGAATCAAACGGTGGAACCGCGTCGCCGTGAAGTGATAAGACGAGGAGAACGCTAATGGGACAAGCAAAAATGTTAGGCGGTATTATTATATTGGCATTGTTGATTGTCGGTTCGTTTTCAATTTTTACCGTACACGAGCGTGAAAAAGCCATCTTATTTCGCTTGGGGGAAATCGTGAAAACGGATTTCTCGCCAGGATTGTATTTCAAAATGCCTTTCGTCAATAACGTGCGTTTATTTGATGCGCGGATACAAACCTTGGATGCTGAGCCAGAGCGATATTTGACCAGCGAGAAAAAGAACGTGATCGTCGATGCTTTTGTAAAATGGCGCATCGGGGATGTAGAGCGTTATTTCACTTCCACCGGTGGTGATCCGAATACGGCAAACTCTCGTTTGTCACAAATCATCAAAGACGGTCTACGCGGTGAATTCGGTAAACGTACGATCCAAGAAGTGGTGTCCGGCGAACGTAAAGAAATTATGGATATTTTAACTTCGCAAGCTAATGAGCAGGCAAAGACGTTTGGTATTGATTTAGTCGATGTAAGAATCAAACGCATCGACTTGGCCAAGGAAATCAGCGATTCGGTATACCGGCGTATGGAAGCTGAACGTTTGCGTGTGGCCAAAGACCTCAGAGCACGGGGTGCCGAGACGGCGGAAATTATTCGTGCTGAAGCCGATCGCAAAAGGACAGTGATTCTGGCTGAAGCTTACCGGGACGCACAGACCATTCGCGGTGAAGGCGATGGAGCCGCGGCGAAAATATACGCCGATGCTTACAATCAGGATAAGGAATTCTACGGGCTATATCGCAGTTTATCCGCCTACAAAAACACTTTTGCGGACAAAGGGGATGTACTAGTAGTAGAACCGGATTCGGAGTTTTTTAAATATTTTAAATAGCCGGTTCTAGACTGTACAAAAGAGACAAAAACTGATAATTCAAGGCAGTTCATTCTTGTGATAACTCACTGAAGAATGACTGCCTTTTACTGTGTAATACCATACCTATGTGGCATGACATTCTAGTGGCGCTGGCGCTCATGTTAGTGATCGAGGGGATTCTACCGTTTCTTAATCCGGCTGGTATTCGAAGAGCGCTTATAATGATGGCTCAAATGGATGATCGTCAACTGCGGTTCGGCGGATTGACCAGCATGATCATAGGTGTGGTGCTGCTGTATCTGATCAATTAAAACCGTAAATAAATTTCGAAGTCAAGAATAAGTTTTCCCATGAAAAGTGATCGATGGTTGCTCCCCGAAGGGATTGATGAACTACTGCCCAATGAAGCACAAGTCCTCGAAGAGCTAAGACGCCGAATTTTGGACTTGTATAGCACGTGGGGATACGACTTGGTCATTCCACCGTTTGTGGAATACGTGGAATCACTGCTAACCGGCGTTGGTTCAGATTTGGATGTACAAACTTTCAAGTTGATCGATCAGCGCAACGGCCGGCTCATGGGCGTGAGAGCGGACATGACACCGCAAGTGGCGCGCATTGACGCCCATCGGCTGCGTCACAATACCCCTACCAGATTGTGTTATATCGGTACAGTGTTACGCACCCAAAGCGATGAATTTGCCAGCTCACGCAGCTTGGTGCAAATCGGCGCCGAACTCTATGGCCATTTCGGCAATGAAAGCGATGTGGAAATGTTAAGCTTAATGCTGGAAACATTAACCCTCGCTGGCCTGCAAGATGTGTATATCGATATTGGCCATGTTGGCGTATTTCAGGGGCTGGCGGCGCAAGCCGGTCTCACACAGGATCAAAAAAACGATTTGTTCGATGCATTGCAACGCAAATCAGTGCCCGAGATCAATGAATACTTGGCATCATTATCGATGGAAAATAACGTTCGGCAAATGCTCATGGAGCTAGCTTGGCTTAATGGCGATATTAGCGTATTAAAAGAGGCGCGGAAAAAGCTCAAAGACGCCACGGGTGATGTGCAACAAGCCATCAACGATATGGAGCAGGTGGCTGAACAAGTGCAAAATCGTTATCCCCAAATTTCCTTGCACTGTGATTTGGCGGAAGTGCGAGGCATACAATACCACACTGGAATCGTATTCGCGGCTTACAAAGCCGGCGTGGGCCAGTCTATTGCCCAAGGCGGGCGCTACGACAACATTGGCCGGTTTTTCGGGCGTGCTCGGCCCGCCACGGGTTTCAGTGCGGATTTGCGCAGTCTGATTAAATTAGGCACGCTTACCAGCGAGCAAAAAAATGGTATATTCGCACCGGCGGAGAACGATCCAGAATTGCAACAAGCGCTGCAACAAAAAATTAAAGAACTGCGCCAATCGGGAGAGCGGGTAATTGTGCAATTATCCGGTCAAAGCGGTGATGCGAAAGATCTCAGTTGCGACCGTGAACTTGTGTCGCGTAGTGGTCAGTGGATTATAGAAACGACAAAGTGAGTAAAGCACATGGGTAAAAATGTTGTTGTAATAGGCACCCAATGGGGGGACGAGGGCAAGGGTAAGATAGTAGATTTACTCACCGATCATGCAAAAGCGGTGGTGCGCTTCCAAGGTGGCCATAATGCCGGGCATACACTGGTCATAGAAGGTAAGAAGACTGTGCTTCACCTAATCCCATCCGGGATACTACGCGAAAACGTGTTATGTCTAATCGGTAACGGCGTAGTGTTGTCACCGTCGGCCTTAATGGAAGAAATCGACATGTTGGAAACCCAAGGCGTGCCGGTTACCCAACGACTGAAGATCAGTGAAGCCTGCCCCTTGATACTGCCTTATCACGTGGCCTTGGATCATGCTCGTGAAATTGCCAGAGGAAAATCCGCTATTGGTACCACCGGTCGCGGCATTGGCCCTGCGTATGAAGATAAAGTATCCCGCCGCGGACTGCGAGTGGGCGATTTGTTGCACCGGGAACGCTTTGCCGCAAAATTGGGTGAAGTACTGGACTACCACAATTTCGCTTTGCAAAACTACTTCAAAGTAGACGCTGTGGATTTCCAACAAGTACTGGATGAGACATTGGCATTGGCTGAGCGCATCACACCGCTAATAGCCGACGTGCCCGAACTGCTGTATCAGATGCATCGCCAAGGTGACAGTATATTGTTTGAGGGAGCACAAGGTGCGCTATTGGATATCGATCACGGCACATATCCTTATGTGACTTCTTCCAACACAACCGCCGGTAATGCCGCAACAGGCAGTGGCGTAGGCCCTGCTTACTTGGATTATATTTTGGGTATAACTAAAGCTTACACCACAAGAGTGGGCTCGGGACCTTTTCCCACCGAATTGGCCGATGAATACGGCCGGCATTTGGCGGAAAAAGGCCATGAATTTGGATCCACTACTGGCCGTGCCCGCCGTTGCGGCTGGTTCGATGCTGTGGCGCTACGTAGGTCTGTGCAGATCAACAGTGTCTCCGGCTTATGTATTACCAAATTGGATGTCTTGGATGGTTTGGAAACCATTCAAATCTGTGTGGGCTACCGCTTCAACAATGAGGAACGGCTCACACCCCCTGTCGGTGAGGAGGCCATTGCCGCGTGCACTCCAATTTATATTGGAATGCCGGGTTGGAAGGAGTCGACCATAGGCATAAAGTCTTAC
>Ga0209536_100014574_pt1 | contig 11282 bp, 17 predicted proteins | sample DeeMarSeWOR28_12_FD_187461 | JGI IMG/M metagenome (GOLD analysis project Ga0209536, IMG submission 187461) | Marine sediment microbial communities from White Oak River estuary, North Carolina - WOR-2-8_12 (SPAdes) (version 2) | ecosystem: Environmental > Aquatic > Marine > Intertidal zone >... | reverse complement strand
AAAGCCCGTGTCATCGCTGATATTTATTGTGACGGACTGGGCGCCTGCCTGGGAGAATGTCCCATGGGCGCGCTTAAAATCATTGAGCGCGAAGCCGATGAATTTGATGAAGAGGCTGTCGAAGATCTGCTGGCGAATAAAAAGCAAGAAGCGCCCATCGAGCCGGCAGCGGCTTTTTCAGGTGGATGCCCGTCCGCCAGGTTGCAATCATTCGGGACACCCGCGCCGGCAGCCGCCGCTCCAGCCCGGGCGGATTTATCGGCCACGGATGCGGCCGATTTGGAACAATCCGCCCTTTCTCACTGGCCGGTTCAAATTATGCTGGTCCCGCCGACAGCTCCTTTTCTAGAGGGTGCCGACCTGCTTGTTCTGGCAGATTGCGTCCCGGTCGCATTTCCCACCGTACATCGTGATTTTATTAAAGGCAAAGCCGTGCTGATGGGTTGCCCCAAACTCGATAATGCGCAATATTACATCGAGAAATTTGCCCAGATTTGCAAAGTATCCGGTGTCAAAAGCATCACCACCGTTATCATGGAGGTGCCTTGTTGCGGCGGTCTGCCCATGATTATCAAAAAAGGGATGCAAATGTCTGGAGTGAATATCCCCATGGAGCAGGTGGTCATCAGCACCCGCGGCCAGATTCTGGACCGCAGACAAGTCGTCGCCGCTTGACCCTTTCTTGATCGAAACGCACATTACGTTCAAAGTGACCTCTTACCCTTTTCTTTTGAACCGCCCGCCGTCTGCAAAGATGCGGCGGGCGGCTTTTTATGCTTTAACGGTCGCACCTGCTCTCGGTTCTCTGGTATCTGCATCCTGCCTGCCGCGGTGAAGTCACGCTTCATCCAGACGAAGACGGGTCCTCTGTCTTCTGTCTTCTGACCTCTGTCTTCTGACCTCTGTCTTCTGACCTCTGTCTTCTGACCTCTGATTGTCTTATGAGACATTTATGTTTCAAAAATTATCCTGAGACCGTATTGCAATGTTATTTTTATTATGATATCCAGACATTATCTTTGCAACGCACTGATATTCTGCTAAATCATGATCATCGCATGTATCGCAATGATATCAGATACCTGAGCGCTTAACCGGTCCAAGATTACGGTAAATCCCGGCTTAACCGCCGACATTCGCGCATTTAGCCTGCATAGCCCGGAAAATGAATCCGGGTTTTTCTCCTGGCACAGAATTTGAACCTATTGGCAGGGCGGTTCGAAAAGATTCTATATTTTCTTTTCCATGGAAGATAGTGTTTACTCATCCAGTCCAGGAGATAATTCAGTGAAACCCTGCAATATGCACATTATAAAGACCCTGAGCCTCGTGGAAGAAATGATGGCCCTGGCTGATCAGGGCGATGCCGATCGCGAAGATAACGGTTGCGGCATCCTCTATGGGGTGTTAAGGGATTCGGCCTACAAATTAAAAAAATTGGCAGAAGAAGAAAAACAGAATCATATTATCAAAGGCTGGTGGCAGGAGCGCTCATAATCCATCCAGCCGAATGCTGTATCAATCTTAGAAGAAATGACGGAGGCACATTTATGGGAAATCTAAAGGGGACTCAAACCGAAAAAAATATTCTGGCCGCCTTTGCCGGCGAATCCCAGGCACGCAACCGCTATACCTATTTTGCCAGCCAGGCTAAAAAAGACGGCTATGTTCAAATTTCAGAAATTTTTACCGAAACCGCCAACCAGGAAAAAGAACACGCCAAAAGATTGTTTAAGCTGCTGGAGGGCGGTGAAGTCGAAGTGGCTGCAGCTTTTCCGGCCGGTGTTATCGGCACCACACTGGACAATTTGAAAGAGGCCGCCGGTGGTGAAAAATATGAATACACCGAAATGTATCCCGGATTTGCAAAAATTGCCGTTGACGAAGGCTTTGCAGAAATCGCTGAAATCTTTAAAGCCATCGCAGTGGCCGAAAAACAGCATGAAAAGCGCTATTCAGCGCTGGCGGCGAACATCGAAAACGGTATTGTCTTTAAAAGGGAGCAGTCGGTGGTCTGGCGCTGCCGCAATTGCGGATATCTGCATGAAGGCAACGAAGCACTGGATGAATGCCCGGCATGCGCGCATCCGCGGGCGCACTTTGAGCTGCTCGGCGAAAACTGGTAGTTTGGTTAAATAGTCGATTCGTCAAATAGTTGATTCGTTAGTATTCTGACACCCAGAAAATTTTTAACTATTTAACTATTCAACGATTTAACGATTTACTAAAAGAAAGGGAGGACAAAATGGCAGAAAGACTGGAAGTTTATAAATGCGATGTCTGTGGAAATATAGTTGAAGTGCTGCACGGCGGCGGGGGAGAACTCGTGTGCTGTGGGCAACCCATGGAAAAACTGGTTGAAAATACGGTTGATGCCGCCAAGGAAAAGCATGTTCCGGTCATTGAGAAAATTGACGGCGGGGTTAAGGTAAAAGTCGGGGATGTCGCACATCCAATGGAAGAAAAACACTATATTGAGTGGATTGAAATCATTACAGAGGGCAAAGCCGATCGCCAGTTTCTCAACCCCGGAGATGCGCCCGAGGCCGAATTTAAAGTGGCTTCTGAAAATGTGACCGCCCGCGAATATTGCAATCTTCACGGTCTTTGGAAAGGATAGAAACGATGTTAACGGATAAAATGCAAAAAGCACTTAACGGCCAAATGAATGCAGAGCTTTATTCTTCTTACCTGTATCTGTCCATGAATGCCTTTTTTAAATCGGTTAACCTGGATGGTTTTGCCAACTGGATGTACTACCAGGCACAAGAAGAATTGCAACACGCCTTGAAATTTTATGATTTTATCTGCCAGCGGGGCGGTCGCGTTCAATTGGCGCAGATAGAAGCACCTCCGTCCGAGTGGAAATCACCCCTGACTGTCTTTGAGGATACGCTCGCCCATGAACAGAAGGTAACGGGCTTGATTAATGATTTGGTCGAAATCGCCAATGAAGAGCGGGATCATGCCTCCCAGATATTTCTGCAGTGGTTTGTCTCCGAGCAGGTTGAAGAGGAAGATAGCGTTGGTGGGGTTTTAGAACAGTTGAAACTGATGGGCGAAGCCAAGGGCGGTCTTTTTATGATGGACCGTGAAATGGCCAAGCGTCGTCCATCCGGCGGTGCTGAAGCGTAAATAAGAATAGGTCACAAATGTGACCAGACACGTTAAAAGGAGGAACGAAAATGCCCAGTTGGAAATGCTCAAATTGTGGGTATACCTTTGATGCGGATGCCCACCCCAATGAGTGCCCATCCTGCCACGAGAAATGCGAATTTTTGGACAATACCTGCTATACACCGGATTGCGCTGCAGAAGGTACGGACAACAGAATCGCACAGCCGAAAAAATAAATTCATGCTGGCTGAAATAGCCGATAATGTAGACTTTCTTTTCTGTCAGGCGTCTTTGGGAGAATAAACATGGCTAAAGCCCTTATTGTGTATGCTTCCCGAACGGGAGAAACCCGGCAAATTGCCGATCTAATTGCAGAAGGCATCCGATTCTCCGGCCATGAGGCCGAAGTGGTCGAATCCAAAGCCATAAAAAGTGAGGCTGATCTCGAAGGCTATGATGCCTATGCGTTCGGCTCCTCTACTTACCACGGTGAAATGCTGCAGGCCATGAAAACCTTTTTGTTTATTGCTGAAAAAGCAACCCTTGAAGGCAAGGTCGGTGGCGCTTTCGGATCTTTTGGCTGGAGCGGCGAAGCCAATGACCGCATTTTCGACACCATGAAGCACATCCTGAAAATGGATATGGTGGGAGATACCCTGCGCCTTAAATCGAGCTCGCTGGAAGGCGGCCTGCAAATGGCCCAGGATTACGGGCGCCAAATCGCAAAAAAACTTGGCTAGCAACGTATTATGTACTGAACGGAGGAAATTATGACAGACACAACATCCACGCCACAACATTGCCCTGGATACGCAACGTTTAAATCGCTAAAAAGCTTCACCTGTAAATGCCCCAAATGCGGTGAAAGTAAAGAAATATTCTCAGATGAATTTGACCGGCCGCACACCTGCAGCGCCTGCAAAGAGCCCATCGACTTTTCCCAGTGTCAACTTGAAGGCGAGGGCAAAAGCATTTCTCCGCGCTAATGAATAAAAACGGGCTGCAAACAGTAAAATCGAATTTGTCTGGATGCCTGATATAAAACAGCCCGGCCGGCCGGAAGCTCAGAGCATAACGTGTGCGGTAGCGACGGCAACCTGCTTTCAATCGGTGCTGCGAAATCTGTAAAGTTGAGTCGGAGATTATTGATGAAAATTCGAATATGTCTGCCGCTATTTGCTGCAATACTGGTGTTTGCAGCCGTCTCAATTGCGCTCAGCAGCACACCTGTTGAAAACAAGGGGGCTGCTGACATCACACTTCCAGGCGGTACACGCGGACCTGTCCCGTTTCCCCATCATCAACACCAAAACAATCTGGTGGATTGCCAAATTTGTCATTCCCTTTATCCGCAAAAAGCCGGTATTATCGAAGAACTAAAGGCTGCGGGCACATTAAAAAAGAAACAGGTGATGAACAAACAATGCACCAAATGTCACAAGCAAAAGAAACAGGAAGGTTTAAAGGCAGGCCCCACCACATGCGCTAAATGCCATATTAAAGAGAAGACATAAATTATGCTGGTACTCGGGTTTCAGGGAAGTCCACGAAGAAAGGGAAATACATCTTATTTGCTGGCCACATTTATGGAGGCCGCCGAAAAACTGGGCGCCCAAACCCATATCGTCGAGGTCACCCGGAAAGATATCATCCCCTGCAAGGAGCTCGTGGTCTGTGAAAAAAAGGGATACTGCCCCATCGACGACGATGTCAAAACCGAAATTTACCCGCTCATCCGGCAGGCGGAAGTCGTGGTTCTGGCCACGCCTATTTTCTTTTTTAATATGACGGCGCAGCTCAAAGCGGTTGTTGATCGCTGCCAGTTGTTCTGGGCCCGAAAATATCGATTCAATTTAGCCGATCCCGCCAAGAAGACCAAGCGCGGGTTTTTGTTGTCGGTCGGGGCCAGCAAAGGCAAAAATCTGTTTGAGGGGCTGCAGTTGTCGGCCAAATATTTTTTTGACGCCATCGACGCGCGCTTTGCCGGCAGCCTGACCTATCGCCAGATAGAGGGCCCTAAGGATATGGCCCGCCACCCGACCGTGACCGCAGACGTTGAAAAAGCAGCCGCTGATCTCATCGGGCCTCTGATCGGCCGAAAAAAGATATTATTCGCCTGCCGCGAAAACGCCTGTCGCAGCCAGATGGCCGGCGCCTTTGCGCAATCACTCGCCGGAGATAAAATCGAAGTGCTCAGCGGCGGCAGTCAACCGGCTGAACACGTTAATCCGGATATGGTCACCGCCATGCAGGAAAAAGGCCTCGACATGGCATTTCGCACACCGCAGCATATCGAGTCTGCCATTGCCGACAATCGCCCGGAAATTATCGTTACCATGGGCTGCGGCGAAGAATGCCCCCTTGTGCCCGGGGCACAGATGCTGGATTGGGATCTGGCAGACCCGGCCGGCAAGCCGCTCGATTTCATGCGCCAGACCCGGGATGAAATCGAAAACCGAGTCAAGACGCTATTGAATGAGTTAACATAGATAATCATAACCAACTCGGGAAAAAACCACGAAGCACGAAGTACGCGAAGAATAAATTTTTATTTTTGCTAAAATCTTTATGAACTTCGTGTCCTTCGGGGTGAAGTTTTTATTTTTAATTTTTTGAAATGTCGAATTTGAACAGGAGGATAGATGGCTGAGCCCCATGAAATGTATCAATGTCAGACGGTTAACTGCGGATATATCTATGATCCTGACAGAGGTGACCGCAAAGGAAAAATTCCCAAGGGAACGGCCTTCAATGATCTGCCGGATGACTGGAAATGTCCGGTCTGTGGTGCCAGCAAGAAAATGTTTAAACCATTAGGGTAATTGAAGCGTCGGGGCGTTTTACTTAAGTCCATGGCGGAATGAAATTTCAGTCCCGCTCAGGGCGGGATGCAAACGCATGATTAAGGGAGTGTAGCGCTATCCAAAAAATAGACTTGAAACTGCCCGGCGAACAGGTTAAACAATTCGGGGCATCAGGTTAGCCGATTTTGGTATGATGGCTTTCGCGTGACCAACCCCATAACAAATAAGGAGGATGATAATGGACAGGTACGTATGCACGATTTGCGGGTATGTTTATGATCCAGAACAGGGAGATCCGGACAACGGTGTGGCCCCCGGCACCAAGTGGGAAGATGTGCCGGATGATTGGGAATGCCCTGTATGTGGTGCTGCCAAGGCCGATTTTGAAAAAGAATAATTAAACAACGCACATCAGACCATAAGATTGAAGCTCCCCGCAGCAAACTGCGGGGAATGCGCTCGCAGTCTGGTTCAGGCCAATGTGATGCCCTTTTAGGCCGGCAAAATTTGCGCGGATCAAAAGGGCATCATTTGTTTTTGCCAGCCGAAATCGCAAGATAAAAAAATGCCAGTTGCACAGGTTAAAATTATGTTTATTATTTCCTACTGCTCTGACTTTCAAAATCAAAACCTTGGTATAGAACGAACCGCAGAAAGGAAAATCAACTTGCCACGAAAACACGAAGAAAAGCGTTAAAATTTCGTGCTTTTTATAGCGGTTGTCAAAAAAACGTTCCGTTTGCGGAGGGTTTTTTTGCTACAACCGCTTATGCCGCCACCCTTTTATTCGGAACGTATTTATGACGAGCGGTATAAGTTTCGCGTTTTCGGGATTGGTTTTAATGTATCGAAATCTATTAATTGGAGAAGGAAATGGAACCATTGGAAATTGCGCCGGGTATTTATGATGTGGGTGTCATTGACTGGAATATAAGGGATTTTCACGGCTATTCGACCGATGTCGGGACGACGTATAATTCATTTTTAATTGTCGATGATAAAATTGCATTGCTCGATACGGTTAAAAAGGAATTTGCAGATCAGCTGCTGGCAAATATATCAGTCGTAGTTGACCCCAAAAAAATAGACTACGTTATCAGCAACCATACCGAGCTTGATCATTCCGGCGGCCTGGCGCGGGTCATGCATCGCGTCGGCGAAGACAAACCCCTGTATTGTTCAAAAATGGGGCACAAAAATTTGCCGCGCCACTTTGCGCGCAACTGGAATTACCAGCCGGTCGAGACCGGTCAGGAAGTGAGTCTTGGCAAAAAGACATTGAGTTTTCTTGAAACCCGCATGGTCCACTGGCCCGATAGCATGTTTACGATTTTAAAAGAGGACAACATCCTTTTTTCCAGCGACGGGTTCGGCCAGCATTATGCAGGCCCCGAACGCTTCGACGATCAGATCGGCGATGCGATTATGGTTCATGCCAAAAAATACTTTGCCAACATTTTGTTACTGTATGTCCCGTTGATTAAAAAATACCTCAATAACATCATTGATTCCGGCATGGAATTCAAGATGATCTGCCCCGACCATGGCATCATCTGGCGTAAGAATCCAGCTAAAATCGTCGAGGTCTATGCTCGATGGTGCGAGCAGATACCTGAAAAGAAAGCCGTCGTCATTTACGATACCATGTGGCACAGCACCGAAAAAATGGCCGAGGCCATTGCCGCCGGCATCAACAAAGAAGGGGTGCCGGCCAAGCCTTTACATCTGAGAAAATGGCACCGCAGCGAAATCATGACTGAAGTCTTCGATGCCAGGGCAGTGGTGGTCGGCGGACCGACCCTCAACAATGGACTGTTCCCATCATTGGCGGATTTTCTATGCTACATGAAAGGCTTAAAGCCTTTGAACAAAATCGGTGCTGCCTTTGGGTCATACGGTTGGAGTGGTGAGGCCACCAAAATCATCACCAAAGAGCTCGAAGCCATGAATTTTGACATGATCGAGCCGGGTCTAAGAATACAGTATGTTCCTGACAAAGAAGGTCTTGAAAACTGTTACGAATATGGTCGCAAAATCGGAAAAGCGGTTCATGCTTAAAATGAGGGTCCCGATTGTTGAACTCAGCGATTGCATTGTTTGCGGTGTATGCGTGGAAACCAGCCCCCAGGTATTCCGCTTAAACGATGCCGGTTATATTGAAGTTATTGACATGGTTGAATACCCCGAATCTGAAGTCAATGACGCCATAAAATACTGCCCCGTGAATTGTATTTATTGGTCCTCTTAATTTACAAAAGATGCATGAATCAATCCGTCTATCCATTATACCTGGGAGGTCTTATAACTTTTCTAATTCACCACAAAGAACACGAAGTGCACGAAGATCGATGTGAAATCGGTTAAGTTAAGTTTCTTTCTTCGCGTTCTTCGTGAGCTTGGTGGTAAACCTAATTAAGGCAATCATCCTGAGAGTTTATAATGTCATGAGACAACACCACCAGACCGGTCGTCAACTTAAAATCAAGGTCAAAAAACTGCTGCTGCAAAAAGACTTTCAGAGAGGATTGGCAGATGTTGCCGCAATAGCGGGCCGCAAAGCTGTCAATCCTCTTTTTTCATTTTTGTGCAGTGGGGATGACATCTTAAAGTGGCGATCGGTGACCGCCATGGGGGAAGTTGTCGCCCGGCTGGCTGAGAAAAACACTGAATCCGCCCGGGTGATCATGCGCCGCTTAATGTGGCACCTCAACGATGAATCCGGAGGTATCGGCTGGGGTTGCCCGGAGGCCATGGGGGAGATCATGGCCCGTAACGAAAAACTGGCGGAAGAATTCTGGTGCATACTTATCTCCTATGCTCAACCCGAGGGAAACTTTCTTGAGCATCGAACCCTGCAACGGGGGCTCTTATGGGGTATCGGCCGATTGGCGCACGCACGGCCGCAACTTTTAAAAGATACGCTTGAATGCCTGCATCCTTTTCTACAGGATTCTGATCCTTATTTGCGCGGCCTGGCCGCCTGGGCAGCCGGTGCATTTCAAAACATCCGCACCCAGGAATTGCTTAGCAGCTTACAGGCTGATACCGCAGAATTAAAGATCTACCTCAATCAAAAACTGGTTTTGTGCACCGTAGCGCAACTGGCAAAAACGGCTTTACAAAAAACCGATTCACCATAGCCCGCCCGCAGCAAAAATCATTCAACCGTTTCGGTTAAACCGCCCCCACCGGGTCGTTGGTCGTCTGTTCCGCATGCGACTGAACCACTTCACAATTGCCGCAGTATTGCAGCAAAGCTGCTTGTAAACGCTGCCATGGATTATTATATTGGGCCTTGATTCGTATATTTGTCTCTGCTGCAATAAAACATAGAGGAAAATCGGATGAAATGGACAGCGCAAGCCGAAGACCACATTAAAAAAGTGCCCTTCTTTGTCCGCAAACGCGTGCGCGCACGCGTCGAAAAAGAAGCGGCAGCCGCCGGCAACCCCGTGGTATCGCTCGCAGATGTCAAAGCTACCCAGGCCCGCTATCTGGCCAATATGAGCTCAGAGGTTAAAGGCTATCAGATTGAGACATGCTTCGGGCCCAGTGGTTGCCCAAACCGCGCTATGATCAGCGATCAACTGGTCGCGCAAATTGAATCCGATGTTCAGAAAGAAGATCTGCTCGGTTTTTTGAGGCAGAATGTCAAAGGTGATCTTAAGTTTCATCACGAATTACGAATAACCCTGGCGGACTGCCCGAACGCATGCTCCCAGCCGCAGATTAAAGACATCGGCATCATCGGCGCCTGCGCGCCCTGGATCACCGCTGAGCCCTGCTCTTTGTGCGAGGCCTGTGTCGAAGCCTGCAGGGAAGATGCGATTGCTCTTGATTCTGAAAAACAAGGCCCTCTGGTCGATGACGATCTATGTTTACAGTGCGGCAAATGCATCGGGGTTTGTCCAACCGGCAGCCTGGCTGAAGGCCAAAAAGGATACCGGGTTCAGCTCGGGGGCAAGCTGGGCCGACATCCCCAGCTTGCCAAAGAGCTGCCCGGTGTTTACAGTGAAGGTCAGGTAAGACAGATCGTTATCGATTGCATCCGTTTTTATAAAAAACACAGCAAGGACGGTAAGCGCTTTGCTCAAATATTACAGCCCGATGATTTTGCTGCAATTGTCAGGCGCTATTCCGAGAGCTGAGAACGTCAGAGGAGGTTTTTTGATATGGAAAAAAAATCATTTTCAATCCCCGGTATTTCATGCGGGCATTGTGTCAATGCCATCAAAACCGAATTGAGCGAGTTGGAGGGTGTCACCAAGGTGGAAGGAGACATCGAAGGCAAACGTATCAAGGTTGAATGGGATACGCCGGCCTCTGAAGATACCATCAAAAATAAGCTGGCCGAGATCAATTATCCCGCTGCTTAGCTTTTTGTATTGAATCCAACGGATTTAGCGGAGCCCTATGGACTTAAAACCGCATATCATAAAATCCATTCAGACAGCCATTGCCGCCGGCAAGGCCATCAAGGCGGTATACCATTCAGAAGATTTCGGCGTGGAATATAAATCGGACACGTCTCCATTGACTGTTGCCGATCAGAAATCCCACGAAATTATTATGAATATGCTGCAGGATGGTGATATACCCATCCTCAGCGAGGAAGGCCTTGATATGCCTTACGCGCAGCGCAAGGACTGGGTGCGCTTCTGGGTCGTGGATCCGCTGGACGGCACCAAAGAGTTCATCAAGCGCAACGGCGAGTTTACGGTCAATATTGCTCTGATCCAAGACGGCCGCCCCGTCATGGGCACTATTTTTGTGCCGGATAGAGATACGCTTTATTTTGCGGCACAGGGTTTTGGCGCCTACAAGCTTGAAGACGGCCCTTTCGATGAGCTGCAATATGCCCCGGCAGATTCAGATGAACAAGCCCGCATTCTGCTTGGGCAAATCGTTGAGCAGTCCACCCCACTGCCGATTGAACACCCAAGGCGGGTGGCGCTGACCATTGTCGGCAGCCGCTCGCATAAAACAGCCGAACTGCAAGCCTATGTCGAGGAAAAACGCAAAGCCGTCGGTGATGTGGAGTTCATCTCGGCGGGCAGTTCGCTCAAAATTTGTCTGGTGGCAGAGGGTCGCGCAGATATATACCCCCGCTTGGGTCCCACTATGGAATGGGATACGGCCGCAGGGCAGGCCATCGCGGAGGCTGCCGGTGCGACCGTCTGCGAATACGGTACTTTAAATCCGCTGATGTATAACAAAGAAGACCTGCACAATCCCTGGTTTATTGTACAAAGGTAAAAACATTTAAACTTGGGTTTCGAATTTAGGCCTGCGACGAGCTCAGCCGAGTCGGTTTCGTGCTTCGGATTTAACGCGGGCTCATTAATGAAATCCACTAACGCT
>Ga0209536_100014573_pt1 | contig 11283 bp, 8 predicted proteins | sample DeeMarSeWOR28_12_FD_187461 | JGI IMG/M metagenome (GOLD analysis project Ga0209536, IMG submission 187461) | Marine sediment microbial communities from White Oak River estuary, North Carolina - WOR-2-8_12 (SPAdes) (version 2) | ecosystem: Environmental > Aquatic > Marine > Intertidal zone >... | reverse complement strand
AGCAGGCAGAATCCGAAGAATCAACCATTATTTTTTCGGCCGAACTTGAAAAGGTAGCTGATGAAGTTCGCCAATGCCGTGAATGCGCCCTTGGATCATCGAGAACCAATGCCGTTCCTGGTGAGGGCAATCCGAATACCCGTATAATGTTTATTGGAGAAGCACCCGGGGCCGATGAAGATGCACAGGGCCGACCTTTTGTCGGAAGAGCCGGGAAACTGCTGGATAAGATAATTACAGCCTGTGGTCTAAAACGCAGCGATGTTTTTATTGGTAATATCCTGAAGTGTCGCCCGCCGGAGAATCGCGACCCTACCGCCGAAGAAATAATAAGCTGTCTGCCGTATCTTCAAAGACAAATTGAGATAATAAATCCCGAGATTATAGTAGCTCTTGGAGCACACGCTGCCAGGACACTGTTAAACACCAACAAATCTATTGGACAGATGCGAGGACAATTCCACGAATATTACGCCGGTCTCGGCAGACCCCCTATCAAACTTATGGCAACATACCATACCGCCTACCTCTTGCGTAATTATTCAAAAGAAAATCGCCTTAGGGTTTGGGAGGATATGAAAAAGGTCCTGGTCGAACTTGGCCTTCCAATTCCGGAAAGTGCGAAAAAATGAAAAAATCCCAGATTTATGTCAAAAAAATAGCAAATTTCATATTTTTTCTCTTTGATAACCAAAATCCAAGCTAATTATGCTTTTTTCGCTTAAAAAACAGATTTTTGTGAATAATTCCCCTTTTTCTGAAAAAAATTAAAAAAAATTAAAAAAATGAACTTTTTTTGTTGACTTCTACACTGTACCCACTGTAAAATTAGTATTATTGGAGAGGGTGCAGGAGTGTAACTACACTCTGCATCCCTCGTATTTGACAATGAGACAGTGCTTTGATGAATATTAAGGAATGGGTGATATCATGAAAAGAAACCGGAGGAACACGATGAAGTCAGCATTATTTTTCTCAATCATTTCAATCAGCATTTTAGTTGCAAGTTCTGCACAAGCAGCATGGGTTCCCTTAACGGGTGACTTTGTCTCAGTCAGCTCTCTACCCACTGGAGGTCTCGAAGTAGGTGATAAATTATTCTCAGGCTTCGAAGTAACTGGTATTGCCTCTGGAGGTCCGCCTACACCGAGCCCAGTTACGGTATTGGTACAGGGTGGCCAGAACGATGCAAGTGGCGACTATGGTTTGAGATTTCGTCTTGCCTGGACAGCAGGCTCTGATGACCTCATTAACGCTCAAATAAACTTCAAAGTCTCTATCCTTCCCGGTTATGATCCATATTTTATTACCGACACCACATTGTGGCTGGCAACAGCCAGTGCTGCCGGTACAGGTCTGGTCCAAGCTACTGAAAACATGTTTGATGCGGATTTCATGGGCAGATGTGTTGCTTCATTGGGCGCATCTTCCGAAGCAGATGACTATGGCGCCTTTTTGATGGATAGCAGTCTCCTTTGCGGCCCCGACGGCAATCCTACACAAATGAAAGAAGCATGGGTCCGTACAGGTGTATCCGTCCAGGGTGGTTCCAATGGTTCTGCCGGTCTGCACGAAGTCTTCATGCTCTACAGTCAGGTTCCTGAGCCGGCAACAATAATGATGCTCGGTCTTGGCTCACTGGCTTTATTAAGAATACGCAAAAGAAGATAATTATTACCGCTATAATATATAAAGATTCCAGGGCTGTGAGATAACTCACAGCCTTTTTTATTCGCCCATAATTAATAATCACTACACAAGTGTATTATCCAGGCCACTCACATTAATCCGCAAAGCACTTTAACATTTTCGAAATGAACTGAAACGGCCCATTTGCCGGACAAACCTGTTGAACAAGTTGGTATCTATTTTTATTCTTCCCTCGTAATACCACATACGTGAGGGCATAGATGGAAGTACCCAACCAATTCGGGGGCGGGTTTTGGCCGCCCCCCAAAATGCCACGCCCGTAAGGGCGTGGAAATTTACTAAGCCGGATTTGCTTTCGACTCGTCATAAAACACCCTTCCTCACCAATATCCGGCCAATTACCATTCGTCAAAAAAATCAATCTCTTTTTATAGCCTGATGCTTTACAACATGGTGATTCTATAAAGAAGGACATAAAATCTCTTTTTTGCCTCAAAAACCTGCTTTGAGACCAAATCCTAAAAAATCATGATCGATGATATTTTTTCACCAAAAATCAAGATTTTTGAAAAAAACGAGAAAAAAATGGATTTTTTTTAAGTTTTTTCAATTTTTTTATTGACTTTTTTGCAAAAATCCCCTTAGAATGAAGATACGTATTGTTATACAAATAACGGTTCAACTACTTATCTTGCGTAAGATAAGCCGTTTATAACTATGGAGTGTAGAGTGTATGAAACAAAGGAGGAGTCTATGAAAGCTCGTGTTTTCATATCGACCATCGTATTTGTATGTATCGCTAATCTTTCAACTTCAGTACAGGGTGTGGTTATTCCGCTCAGTACTCACAGCTCAGAGCCTTCGGTGGGTCCCAATAGCGTTCCTGCCAGTTGGCTTGATGCAAGCATTAATTTGAATGTTCACAATGGTGCGCAATGGGCACTTTCAGTTGTAGTATCAAACCTGACCCCGGAGAACGAAGGAGACTTTGCTTTTAAGATGTCCGAGATCTACTTCAATACCAGTGCGCCCATAACGGACCTTATGCTTGTGGCGGTATCGGCCGGTGACACGAGTGATTGGACACTGACTTTTGATTCGGATAACATTAAAGCCGACGGTTTTGGCTATTTCGATATAAGCATTATATCCAACGACATAACATCTGTATGGATCGATTCTCTCGAAACACTTACATTCGGTATACTTATTGATCCCGGTGCCGGGCCATACGAAGATACTGATTTCTTTGCCCTGTCTACCGGGGATATTCTCGAAGACCACATATTTGCATACGGCGCCGCAAAGTTCGTAAAGACCGGTGACCCGCTTGACTTGAGCGCCTACGGGGCCTATGTACCTGAGCCGGCTTCGTTAATCATGCTTGGATTTGGCGCATTAGTTTTATTGAGAAAACGAAGAGACTAAGAAAAAGAAAATAGATTTGATAAAGGATTAATAAGCCGCAAATTATTCAAAGCTTGTTATTTATCACACCTAATAAAATTTACACAATTTTTTGTAATCCCCCCCTATCTTTTTTAATTACAGTATCCCGATAAAGCTGATATTCGATTCAACTGCGAATCCGACAGACTAACCCAGATTAATTTAGTCTCTTGGGATTCTTCTGATTTGCTGTTTCAGTTCGGCAAGCAATGCCTGCATTTGGGAGTCGTTTTTCTCGGCCTCACCTATCTTATTACATGCGTGCATTACTGTCGTATGGTCTCTGCCGCCCAAATGCCCCCCAATTTCTTCGAGGCTGTGTTTCGTTAGACTTCTCGCTAAATACATGCATATCTGGCGTGGCATAGTGATGCTTTGGCTGCGTCTTTTGCTCTGCAAATCCGCAAGGCGGACATCAAAATGACTGGTTACAACCTCGATAATATCAGTAATACTTATATATCTGGCCGCCGATACAATTTGCCCCTCCAGAGCTTCATGGGCCAATTCAAGGGTGATAGGCTTGCCGGTAGTATTTGACATAGCGTATAGAGTTGTTAAGGCACCTTCAAGTTCTCTGATGTTTGCATGTGCTTTACGGGCAATATATTCAGCAATTTCATCGGATATTGTAATACCGCGAATATGCGCCTTCTTTTGCACAATTGCCACTCTCGTCTCATAGCTCGGAGGGTCGATTCTGGTGACCAAACCCCAGCTAAACCGGCTGATAAGACGCTCCTCAAGCGAAGGTATTTTGCCCGGAGGGCTGTCGGAGCTAAGGATAATTTGTTTACCGTTGTTATAAAGGGCATTAAAAGTGTGAAAGAACTCTTCCTGACTTTGCTCGCGTTCACGAAAGAACTGAACGTCGTCGATAACCAGCGCATCGACAGTACGAAACTGGCTTTGAAAGCCGGCTAAATTCCCTGTCTCAATGGCCCTGATAAACCTATTGATGAAATCTTCACAACTCAAAAACTGTATCACCGCCTGATCAAATTCCTGCCTGACCTCGCAACAAACTGCATGTAAAAGGTGCGTTTTACCAAGACCGGAACTGCCATAAAGAAAAAGCGGATTGTAAGTATCGCCCAAAGAATGGCTTACTGCAACACAGCTTGCGTGACCAAGGCGATTGCTTGGCCCAACAACAAAATTATCAAACGTATAATCAGGATGAAGTTTAAGCCCGAGCATAGGACGCTGATAAGGGCGACCTGACTCATCCCGGCTGACAGTGTTGAAATCAACGGTTACAAGATGACCTGTTATTTGTTGAGCAGCCTGCGTGAAGCTATTTTTGCAGTTATCACGTAAAAACTGAACGGTTGCCTCATCAGGACAACCAACTTCGAGTGAACCGCCGCTGAGGTGTGAAACCGTTAACTTATCAAACCACCTCCGGACGTTGGCCGGGTCAATTGCTTTCACACAATCAACAATATCAGCGAAAATGTCTTCAACTTCCCGAACCGCCAACAAAACCCTCCTTCGCGAAAGGACTAACCAATCAAGGCTCTATCAAAACAATGAATGACCATCCATAAATTCCCTGTTAAAAGCTCTCACAAGGTCGAGACCAGGCAAACACTCCTTCCTGTACAAATCCGCCAATGGAAATCTAATTTGAATCGCTCACTTTGTCAAAAAAAACTTGTAGAAAAAAACAAAAAATATGAATTTCTTTTAGCCCGTAAACTGTCCCCGAATAAAAACGAAAAGTAATAAAATCAAATTGTAAATCTGGGTAATTACCTGATCAATAGTTTTCACTTTACGAGTTTCACTATTTTCTATACGCTATACCGCATACGCTATAATTAAGGAAGAAATCATGGGAATTTTTGCTAAGACAGCAGGATATTTCAAAGACCGGCTGGGTAAAACACGCGACAAAATCACCGGTTCACTGTCTTCGGTACTCACTCTGGGTAGAAATATCGATGAAAACCTGCTCGATGAGCTGGAAGAAACGCTGATAAGTGACGATATTGGAGTAGAAACCACGGACAAACTCATATCCGGTCTGAGAGAGGCTTATCGCGGCAGGCAAATCGCAACAACCGACGAAATAATACCGTTTCTCAAGGAGCACATCAAAAGTTATTGGCCGGACCGTGATAGACAATTACATACTGCCCCTACCCCCCCTACTGTCATCCTGGTTGCCGGGGTCAACGGCACCGGAAAAACCACCAGTATAGCCAAACTCGCCCATATCTTCACCCGGAATAACAAAACGGTTTTGCTCGCCGCCTGCGATACTTTTCGTGCCGCCGCTGTAGAGCAACTAACCATCTGGGCCGAACGCATCGGCGTCCAAATCGTAAAACATAAGACCGGCAGCGACCCGGCAGCAGTCGCTTACGACGCCTGTGAAGCCGCCGTTGCAAGAGGCACGGATATCCTGATTCTCGACACAGCCGGTCGATTGCACACAAAAAAAGACCTTATGCAGCAATTGACCAAAATTCGAGACGTAGTTGCCCGAAAAATCCCCGACACGCCGAACGAGGTATTGCTCGTCCTTGACGCCACTACCGGCCAGAATGCTATCTCGCAGGCAAAAATGTTCACCGAAGCCATTAACGTCACAGGAATATTTCTGGCAAAACTTGACGGAACCGCACGCGGAGGAATCGTAATTGCTATTAAAGACCAGCTCGATATACCTGTAAAATTCGTCGGTCTGGGCGAAAAACCGGAAGATATCGCCGAATTCAATCCGGAAACATTCGTGGAAGCATTATTTACCTAATGACCTTTTGGCGGAGGAGTAAAATAATGAAAGAATTAGCAATCACAGCAACAAAAGCCTGCACATTGCTGCTGTCCGGCTTACTGACAACGGTTTTAGCCGGCACTATCTTCGCCGAAGAAAGAATAGTGAAATATCAGCCAAAGTCCGGCCCATTGCTTTGGCCATCGGAGCCTCCCAAGGACATCCCCTTTGAGCAATCCAAAGAATTTGTCGGAATATTATTTACAGGTGTGCACAGTGACTACAGAGTTGCGGATACGTGGTATCCTTCCTGGGCCTCGGATGATAATTTATATTCTCCATGGACCGACGGACAAACCGACGGAATGAGATCCAGCTCCGGCGGACGAAATGCGACTACCGGCCAGGCCGTAATGATTGGCAATGACCCGCTTAATCTCAAAATCATCGCTCTCGGCACGACTAAGGGTGACCCACATCCATACCAGGGACGCTATCCCTGTGGAAGTCTTGTTTACAACGGTGTCTGGTATTACGGCACCTACTGTTTAGGACCAGCCGGACGCGTCACGCACGATGGGATGACATGGAATTGGCCGGTATTGGGCCCGATTCCGGGCTTCAGGACCTCAACCGACTACGGTAAAACCTGGACCGATACTCCGCACACACCGGCTAATCCCCTTTTTCATGAACCTTCCAAATTTATGGACCCGCTGAAAATCGGTTCACCCAAATTCATCGACTTCGGTAAAAATATGGAACATTCACCTGATGGCAAAGCTTACCTGGTTGGTTACGGGGCCGAAGAAAACGACCCTAAGCCGCGATATGCTAACCTGAGTTGGATATCCGGCGACCAGATTTATCTTACCCGCGTTAAACCGAGTATCAAAAATATCAACGATGAATCAAAATATGAGTACTTTGCCGGATACGATAAGAAAGGTAAGCCTGTTTGGTCTTATGACTTTAAAGACATCAAGCCGCTGCTGGAATGGAACAACAATATGGGCTGTGTCACAATTACCTATAACGCGCCACTGAAGAAATACTTAATGTGCGTAACCGACGGCTGGCCAACGGTCGCGAAGATGAATTCTTACATCCTCGAATCCGGAAAGATTACCGGCCCCTGGAAACTCATAACATATATGAAAGAATTCGGCGAACAGGGCTATTTCCTCAATTTCCCCTCTAAATTTATCAGCAAAGACGGACTAACGCTCTGGCTGTGCTATTCAGGCAACTTCAGTCAGGGCTGGAATAACATACGATTCAAGGCCATACCTGCCGGCAGCCGCTATGGCCTTGTATTGCAAGAGGTCAAACTTTTAAATCCAACGATGTACCAACAGTACAAAAAGAAGCAGAACCAACGGCGACTGAAAGATCCACTCAAAAGTAGTAACAACATCGCTTGTAAAGCCATAGCAACTGCCTCATCAATCTACAAGGGCTACACCGCTGAAGCGGCGATCGATGGAATCGTGGGCGGTTATCCGGAAGATATATCAGCAGAGTGGGCCAGCAATGGTGAAAAAGAGTCGGCAACATTGCGATTGAACTGGGATAAACCACAAATTATAAATCGTATCTGGCTTTTTGACAGACCCAACACACACGCCGACCAGGTCACCGCCGGCAAACTTATCTTCAGTGATGACAGCACGATAAACGTAGGCCAACTGCCAGACGATGCCTCTGCTGCCAAGGAAATCACTTTCCCAACCAAAAAGGTTACCTGGCTTAGTTTTGTTGTTACTGCCGTCAAGCCGGAAACACAAAACATAGGCTTAGCTGAAATCGCTGTTTTCAGCCCTGAATGACAAGGAAAGGTCTGGACAATGATTTCGATCAACATTTCATTTAAAAAGACTTTCGCATGTCTCATATTTGCATTTTTGGTAACTACAAGCACATGCTCACAAATTGCATCTTCCACTCCACAACCAATCCCGCGTATGCAGGTGATACCACAGCCTTATCATCAGGCTTCGTTTCAGCGAGATGGCATAGAGATTGCTCGATACCACTTCGGCCCCTCTCTTCATAGGCCTTTCATATTTCCTGTAATCGGCCCTTCGGGCCGCTCACTTACGCGTATGGGCCATCCACACGACCCCGAATCCCACAGTCACCACAATTCGGTCTGGATTTCGCACAATGACATCGGCGGCGTAAGTTTTTGGAGCGACGGCGGCAAAGGAAAAATCCGCCACACAAGGATTCTCAAATTTGAAGACAGCAACGAGGCTTCATCTATAACCACAGAAAACCAGTGGGTATCAAATAAGGGCAAAGTCCACCTTAACGAAACACGCCGTGTAACGACCATGTCGCTCGATGATTCTGAATGGCTTATGATTATCAATATGGAATTTAAGACAAGCGATAAATCCGTTACGCTTGGAAAGACACCCTTTGGAATGATTGGCGTTCGAATGGCCAAAACCATTGGCGTCAACGACGGCGGCGGAACGATTCGAAATTCAGAAGGAGCGGTCAACGAAAACGAAGTTTTCTGGAAACGGGCAAGATGGGTCGACTATTCCGGCCCCATAGCAAGTGGAAAACAGGAAGGAATCACACTTTTTGACCACCCGGATAATCCGAACTTCCCCAGCTATTTTCACGTCCGAAACGATGGCTGGATGGGAGCTTCTCTAACCTTTGATGCGCCAAGGACGATTCAGCCTGATAAACTGCTGCGTCTCCGCTATGGACTATATATACACAGCGATATGAAACCTAAGGAGGAAATTGAAGCAATTTGGAAACAGTTCTACAAAATTGAGTTGGCGAATTTGGAAAAAATACCAAAAAATAAATAAAACCTTGATTTCAGTTAGTATTGCTAAACTGCCTGGATTTTTTCCTGACCATCTTTTTTATAAACAAAAAGCTGATAAGACTTGTACTTTTTGAAGTCTTCTCCCCCTCTGCCCCCTTCTAAATACTTTTTGTGGGCCTTTGCTATTTTTTTTCTGTATTTCCATCTTAGGAATTTTGTAGCGATTGGATACCTGCTCTGAAAAAAGCGAACACCAACATCCACCACAGGGCGAACCACATTCTCCAGCGCATCGCTGAATAAATCCATACTTGGAGCAGTTTGTTCAGTAATATCCACATTCTCAACAAGCTTAAAAGGAAACTTTGGAATGATGTCATGAAATTTTCTTAACTTGTGCCCACCACTCATTCCCCCCTTTGCCTTGGTTCCTCTGTCAAAAACGTCGGATATGAACAAATGGCCTCCGTTTTTTAAGAACTCGTTCGTCTTTGAAAGTGCCTTTTCAATATCAATATACTGGAAACTCTCACAGAACATAACCATGTCATATCGATTGTTGGTTTCCATTTCTTCATAGAAACACTCGAAGATATGCGCTCTATCGCCTAAAAGTTTGCCGGCCTGCTCTTTTAGAAAAGGACATGGAGAAACACAATCAACCTGGTATCCCAAATTAAGTAACGTCTCAGCCACTTCACCTGTGCCACAACCAACATCTAAAATACTCTTAATTCCATCGGGAATATGCGAGACGATAAACTTGACATACTCATCCTGAGCGATGTGCAAATTCGCAACATCTACTTCGAGGTCGCCATTCCAATAACCATAATGCAGGTGCTTCAGTTTAAGAAAATATCTGCCACAGATGGAACCTACTTCTAACCCCAGGTTACGCGAAATAATCCTTTTTGTCTTCTTCACAACTCAAACTCTTTCCATCCTTGTAAGGTCACCTTTATAGCTATCCCTTTCAGGATCGGGCAAATAAGTGTCCTGTTTTCTTTAACTTATCCAGTATATCAAATTCTTGGCCGGTTTCCAAGAAATTCCGTCTTTGGCAGGCCGCCAATCAGCGGCATTGCATATTCGATAAAGGCATCTGTAATGCCGTTACCCTGTGCGTTAATAAACTCATCAGGCATGGATTTGGTCTTCTCGGCCACGTTTTTAAGCTCAGTTCGGAACAACTCGACTTTATAATCGGCCCCGTTTCCAAGCCGTTTAATAGCTACCGAACCATTGTCCTCTTCCATGGCAAACTGGACGGCATGTCTGCCGCACCAACGCGCTTCACGAACATCAACATCCGATTGCAGTCCGGCAAAGCTCCTTTGCAGATAACCAAACGTGTCCGCCCGCACCCTCTTTACGGCCAGTTTGCTCTTTACCTGCGCTGCCAGATAATCAGCCAGTGCACCCGTGCCGGACAGTTGAATATTACCGTGCGCATCCCTTTCAGCCTCTTTAGCCTCTTTAGCCTCTTTAGCCTCTTCAGTCTCTTGAGCCTTTTCAAGCAGTTTTTTAGCCTCCTCAAGCAGTTTTTGATTCTCTTTAGCCATTTCAATCAGCTTTTCGGCCCAGGTCACACCATCAGAGTCACAGATCCCCTCGCTCACCGTAACAACGCACCGATCCAGCTTTTTCAAAACACCATCCACATCGCCAAGGAATTTATCCATTGAAACGGGCCTTTCCGGGAAATATAACAAATGCGGTCCATCATCATCCCTTTGTTTTCCCAGTGCAGTAGCCGCAGTCATAAAACCGGCGTGCCGGCCCATAATCACATCGATTTTTACGCCCGGCAGCGTTCGGTTATCCAAATCATCACCCATCAGCGCACAAGCCTCGAATTTTGCAGCTGTCCCAAAACCCGGGCAATGGTCGGTTACCAGCAAGTCGTTATCCACGGTCTTGGGAATATGAAAGGCTCGGATATCAAATCCCACGTCATCGGCCATCGTATTTAGAATATGGGCCGTATTGGCTGAATCGTTGCCGCCGATATAAAAGAAGTATCGAATATTGCGCTTTTTGAAGACCTCCAGAATCCTGGAACAATATTCCTCATTCGGTTTATCGCGGCTGGAACCAAGGGCCGAACATGGTGAAGCGGCTACTACTTCCAGGGTATCAGGCGAGACTTTCTTCAGGTCTATGAACTGGTCATTTGCCATTCCTACCACGGCGTGAAGGGAGCCGTAGAGGCCCTGGATTTCCGGATGCTTTTGTGCCTCTTCAATAACGCCCACTAAGGACGCATTTATTACGGCTGTCGGGCCTCCTGATTGTGCTACTACTGCATTGGCTTTCGGTGCATCTGCCATTTCAAATATTCTCCATAAAAATTCGTCAAGTTACCATAATTTAAAACGAGATTATACAAATCCACTTCACAGATACAAGAATAATTGAAAAACCTATCCCGAGCGAATTCGAAGGATTGGCTTTGTTTGGGTTTGAATTGGGTTCGTTCTGGCGTTTTACTGGCTGAAATTGGGTTCGTTTTGGCTTCGTTTGGGTTCGTTTTTGATTTCATAGTTCATGGTTTGTTGTTCGTAGTTCATTGTTATAAAAGAACTTACATTCATTTGGTCATCCAGAAAATTGGGTTCGTTTTGCACAAAAAGGTTTATAATTTCGTACGTAATCTTTCGTA
>Ga0209536_100014572_pt1 | contig 11283 bp, 5 predicted proteins | sample DeeMarSeWOR28_12_FD_187461 | JGI IMG/M metagenome (GOLD analysis project Ga0209536, IMG submission 187461) | Marine sediment microbial communities from White Oak River estuary, North Carolina - WOR-2-8_12 (SPAdes) (version 2) | ecosystem: Environmental > Aquatic > Marine > Intertidal zone >... | reverse complement strand
GGTCGGGCCGCTGGCTGTGGTTCGACCCCGCCGAGGACCCGGGCGAGGCGGTCGCCGTGATCACCTGGGCCGAGCACGACCGCCTCGACGCCGTGGAGCGCGCCCTGGCCGCGGGTCGGGCCGTGGAGGTCGTGGCGGCTCAGGCCGTGGTCGACTGGCTGGGCGAGCGGTTGCTGCAGGGCACGCGGCAGGAAGCTCTGCTGCGTATCGTCATCGTGGCCTTCTTCATGTTTCTGGGCAAGAATCTGACCGGCTACGCCCAGGAAGTTCTGATGGTCTACGTGAGCCAGCGCGTGGTCCGCGACATGCGTCAGTCCCTGTTCGAGAAGATGACCAGCCTGCCGCTGGCTTTCTTTCATCGCATGAAGGCAGGCGAACTGATCTCGCGCGCTACCAACGATGTCATGATCGCCGAGAAGTGCATCAGCGTCGTCTTCGGCAAGGCCCTGCGGGATCCCCTGATGGTCTTGCTTTACCTGGCCACCGCCCTGATCCTGAGCTGGAAGCTGACCGTGCTGGCCATGGTGCTGCTACCGGCCAGTCTGGTGGTCATCGTCTACATCGGCAAGAAGGTGCGCAAGTACAGCTGGCGCCAGCAGGAGGAAATGGCCAATCTGACCAGCGTTCTGCAGGAAGCCGTGTACGGCATCCGTGTGATCAAGGCTTTCGCCAACGAGGATTACGAGAACCGCCGCTTCGCGCGGGAAAACCGAAACCTTTTCCGGCAGGTCTTCAAGATCAACTGGGTGATGAAGACCTCGTCACCCCTGACCGAGCAGTTCTCAGCCATCGTCGGCCTGCTGCTGCTGTGGTACGGTGGCAGCAAGATCTTCGCCGGCACGACTATGGAGCCCGACCTTTTCATTCTCTTCATCGTGGTCGTCTTTTCCATGGTCCGTCCACTCAAGAGCATGGGACAGCTGAACAATGCAGTACAGGAAGGAGTGGCAGCTGCCGAGCGCGTGTTCACGGTGCTCGACACCCCCAGTGAAGAATCGTTCTGGCGTCCGGGCTTAGCCCTCGATCGGATCAGCGGCAAGGTCGAGTTCCGTGATGTATCGTTCCGCTATGTTCCCGGCGAGCCGGTGCTGAGCCACATCGATCTGGTCGTCGAACCGGGCGAGGTGGTTGCCCTGGTGGGCTCGAGCGGCGCGGGCAAATCCACTCTCGTCGATCTCATTCCCGGTTTCCAGTTTGCCCAGGAGGGCCAGGTGCTGATCGACGGCCATGACGTGCGTGACCTGGACCTGCGCTCGGTGCGACAACAACTGGGAGTGGTCACCCAGGAAATCCTTCTCTTCAATGACACTGTCCGGACCAACATCAGCTACGGCAAGCAGGATGCCTCCATGGACGAGATCGTTGCCGCCGCCCGGGCCGCCAATGCCGACGCGTTCATCCGGAACCTGCCCCAGGGCTACGATACTCCCATCGGCGACCGAGGTATCAACCTGTCGGGTGGTCAACGCCAGCGGTTGTCCATCGCTCGCGCCATTTTGCGCAACCCGCCATTGCTGCTGCTAGATGAGGCGACCAGCGCTCTGGATAGCGAGGCGGAGATGCAGGTGCAGGCCGCCATCGACACCCTGGTCCAGAACCGGACCACCTTCGTCATCGCCCATCGCTTGTCGACCATCGTCAAGGCCGACCGCATCTACGTCATGGACGAGGGTCACATCGTGCAGGAAGGGCGCCACGATGAACTCCTGGCCCAGGGCGGCCGCTACCGCGAGCTCTACGACCTGCAATTCAGCGCCTAGCGCGGGAGAACAGGAGCAGGCCCACGATGTTCTTCCGCCGCCAGAAAAATATCCTGATCATTCGCCAGGATCGGATCGGTGACGTGGTGCTATCAACGGCGCTGCCGCGCGAGATCAAGCTTCGCTGGCCGGCAGCCCGGGTGACCGTGCTGCTGCGCCCATACACCCACGCCCTCTACCAGCACAACCCCCACGTCGACGAGATCCTGCTCGACGAGCCTCACCCTGAGGACGACCGGCGGAAACGCCGCACTTTCCGGGAACTGGTGCGCCGGCTGCGCCGGCGTCGTTTCAGTCACGCCCTGATGCTCCTGCCCCAAGCTCGCTACAACTACGCGACCTTCCTCGCCGGCATCCCGGTGCGTGTGGGAGTGGGGGTCATTCTCTATCACCTGATCACCGGCGCGCGCTGGGTCATGCGACACAAGTACCGCGACCGGCGGCACGAGGCCGACTACTGTCTGGATCTGATCCGCAAGATCGGCGTCGCGGAACCGGATCCGACACCGGAAATCCATCTTACCACCTCGGAGCAGACCGCGGTGAACCGGATGCGAAAGCAGTGGCGGGCAGAGCAGAAGCGCCTCGTCGGAGTGCAGGTCACAAGCGGCGGCTCGGCTCCCAACTGGCCACCGGCGCGGTACCGCGACCTCATTGAGATCTTGCAGGATTCACGCCTGGATGACGGCACATCCTTGCAGCTACTGGTCACGGACAACGAGTTGCCGGCCGAGGTGGCGGGTTTGCCGCAGGTGCTTTATCCCAACGCCGGCCAGGATCTACGTCAGGCCCTGGTGAACTTCGCCGCGCTCGATGTGCTCGTCTCGGCCAGTACCGGTCCGATGCACATCTGCGCGGCGCTGAAGGTTCCCACGGTTTCGCTCTTCTGTCCGGAGCCGTCCTGCGCGCCCGAGCGCTGGCGGCCTCTGGGCAACCGGGCTACCGTCCTGCTGCCGGAGTCCGACTATTGCAACCACAGGTGCCCAGGAAACACGCACGCCTGCACCTTTGCCGGAGAGGGAGGACTGGATCCGCAGCGAGTCGCCACCGCCACGCTTGCGTCGCTCACTGGATCGCTTCGGACCGAGGCTCGATCCGCCCGCCCAGGTGCTCGCCCAGGATGACCTCCACCGCCTGGTACAGGGCGTTGCGATTTTCCGTGCGGTTGAAGGTGTGACCTTCGTTGTCCTGCCTCAGGTAACGGACACTCCGATCCAGTTCCCCGAGCCTGGCCACGAAGCTGTCGGTCAGGGCCGCGGAAGTCACAGGATCATTGACGCCCTGGACCACGAGCAAGGGAATCGTGAAACGCTCCTCCTGCCCGAGCGGCGAGTGGTCGGCCATCCTGGCCAGGTCGCTTTCCGAGGCGGGGTCGCCTACCATGGCATAGAAGATATCGCGTGATGCGTACCAGTAGGAGGGAGGTGACGCCACGAGCGACTGCAGGCTGACTGGTCCCGAGTAGGATACGGCGCACCTGTAGGTTTCGGGTTTCTGCATCGCGGACGCCAGGGCCAGGTACCCACCCGCGGAATGGCCAAAGATACCCACCCGGCCGGGATCGACAATCCCTTGCTGGACGAGCCAGCGAGCTCCATCCTCGAGATCGTCCAGTACCTCTCCACCCCATTCTCCGAATCCGGCGGTCAGGTAATCCTTGCCATAGCCGAAGGAGCCTCGGGGATTGACCAGCAGGACGGTGTACCCGCGATTGGCCAGGAACTGGGCGGTGGCAATGTAGCCCCAGACGATCCTCTGCCAGGGCCAGGAAGCTGGAATCACCACGAGGGGCAAGCCGCGCGGGGCCAGTCCTTGTGGCTGCACCAGGTAAGCCCAGATCTGGCGCCCGTCCCGAGCGGCGTATCGTACCGGTTCCATGGCGCACAGATGATCCTCGTCGATCCAGGGACTGACGTCGGCCAGCCAGATGAGGCGGTCCCGGGGACGATCCAGCAGATAGTAGCTGCCGAGCGAGCGATCCGTGTAGGTGCGCACGGTCATGCGCGATTCATCGTCGCTGAGCGAGGTGACCCAGGGCAGATAACCAGGCAACCGGGCCTCGATGTCCTTCTGGATCCCCAGCCCTTCCGGATCGAAGATGTGGTAGTCCAGGTGCTCGTGCAGGAATGAAACGCCGCGCAGTATCCTCTTCTTGTAGGAATAGAAGAGAGTTAAAAGATCCACTTCCGGATGAGCGAACAGTTCCTCGACGACCTCGCCACGACGCGGATCGAAGGTGTAGAGTGCCTCGGTGTCGCGTCCCTGGTAGCTGACGACATACATCAGATCGCCATCGAAGGTGAAGCCCCTGACGTGGAAGAGATCCAGCAGCTGGGACCGGGCCACTTCGCGCCAAGGGTCGCTCTCGGTATCCCGGTAGAGAACGCGGCTGCTGCCTTCGGTCAGGGAGACGGCCGCCCGGACCTGCCCCTGATGGTCGGCGATCCAGCCGGCCACGTCGCCGGGATTCTCGGCCGCGAGTTCAAGCTCGCCGGTGTCCAGCCGCAGGCGATAGCAGTCCAGCAGCCGGGGATCACGCCGATTCATGGCGATCACGACCAGATTCGGATCGAGCTGGACCAGCGAGACGATCAACACCCTCACCCCGGGAAACGGGGTCAGGTCCACCGGCTCCTCGCCGTCCAACCCCACCCTGAAGAGGTGATCGTTGCCGTCTCCGGCCGAATCCTGCAGCAGGATCAGACTCGTGTCATCCGTCCAGGCAAACCGGCTGATATCCTGGTTTGTTGACGAGGTCAACCGACGCACCTCTGCGTCGCCGACGCGTTGCAGATGGATGTTCAGGCGATATTCCCAGGGGCGCAGAAAGGCAAGGTGCTGACCATCCGGCGAGACGATGAAGTTGGCGTCGTCCGGATTCATGAAGAAAACGGACGTTGGGATCAGCGGGGCAGGCCCCTCGCTGGTGCAACCGCTCGCCAGCAGGATCCCGCCCATGACAACCAGGCCCGCCACGCTAGGCAGCAGCGTCGTCCTGAGAGTGCACGTACCAGAAGGCATGAACTCACCCAAATCGTTATGCCGATACGGCAAGACGAACCACATGGTCTACGCATTAAAGCCGAGGCAGGTTGCGCGGCGGTTAGTGGTCAATGCGACTGACTTCGACACAGGGCCTCCAGGTATCGCGACCGTACTTGCCGGCTGGCCAGCGCTCGCTTGACCGGCGGCAGGGCCAGAACCGCACCAAGCAAGGCAGCCAGGGCCCGATGGCTCCAGAGTACCTGGTTATCGAAGATCAGGTTCTGCAGCTTGCCTCGCTCGGCGGCCATCAGCACATAGCGATGGGCGGCGTTAAGAGGCGTGATGACCCGCTCGGGACGTGATTCCAGGCTGAGATTCCCCTGGGGACATGCGCGCACGCACACACCGCAACCGAGGCACACCGTGGTGTCCAGCACGGCCTTCTTCTTGCGGGGACGCAGCGGATCGTTGGCCGAGACCAGGGTCATGGCCTCTACCGGGCAGGCGCTGACGCACTTGCCGCAGCCGAGGCACTCCCCGGTATCCACGACCGGTAAAAAGTTGGTGGTGTGAACCGCTTGCATGTGTGCGAAACGGCGGGCAGCGATCATGGCCTCGCAGCAGCAACCGCAGCAGTTGCAGATGAAATTGACCCGGCGCTGCACATTCTCGCCGAATTGCACTAGACCGTGTTCGTAGGCCTGCGCCAGCAGATCGTGACATTCCGCCGGCTCGACGGCTCGCACATGTCCGTGTCGGATCAGGGACTCGGCCGAGCCATTGAAGGTCATGCAGATGTCCATGGGGGCGTCGCAGGCTCTGTCCAGGTGCTGCATCTTGTGCCGGCAGTAGCACATGCCGATACCGATATGGCTGGCGGTCTCGATGACCTCGGTGGCGCGCTCGTAGTCGAGCACGTGCAGGGCATTCTCGCCAGAGAGAACCGGCTCCTGCACAAAAACGCGCCCGAGCTGGGTCTCGCCGTCGACGAACAGCGCCTTGATGAAGTCCTCCTCGACCGTGATGTACTGATGGAACAGCTCACTCAGGGCTTTCTGGTCCAGATCGCCCCGTGTGCGCATGAGCGAGAACTCGAAGAAACCCGCCATGGGCGGTGGCAGCGTGTAGTAGGTACGGCCCCGCCGCTCGATATCCACCAGCAGGGCGCGTCCAGCCAGCTCGGTCAGGATGCGTTCGGCCTCGACCACATCCAGTTTCCAGTTCTTGGCTGCCTGGTCAGCAGTGAAGGGTCGGACGGGCAGGAGGGATAGCAGCTCTGCCTCGCGCTCGTTCATCAGCAGCTCGAGAATCCGGAAAAGCAGCTGAGTGGGAGGCGCTCCCTGGGGGAAGCGATTCAATCGCTCGCTGAGCTGTGCGAAGCTGGATTTGACCGTGCGGTGCGCCAAGTCGAACCCTTCGCGGTCGAAGTCCCGTCCCCATGATCGAATATCAATGATAGGCTACGAGTTGGCCCGGAATCAAGGTTCACTGTCTGGATTGATCATAAGATCCAATTCCAGCTGATTGGGAGCCGTTGTCTCCTGATGTTGCCTGCGGTATAATCAGGCAGGGGGTAGTATTCCAGCGGCCCGAGTTCTCGCTCGTGTTCAACCAAAATCCTCGGGTCCAGAGCCGGTGTCATCAGGTCATGCATTCTTTCCGGTTCCAGGCCATGGCCTCTTCAGGGGGAACGATCATGAATACCCGGCGGACGTTAGCGGTCTGGAGCATCACCATCTGCATGTTCTGCCTCGTCCATGTTGACGGCTCCGCCCAGGAATGCGACGCCTACGAGGAATACATCCACCTGGTGGGTGACGCGGACGTCAATGGCGTGGCCTACGACATCGCCCTCTGGAACGATCTTGCCTATCTGGCGGACCCCTTTCTGTGGGCGCTGTATATAATGGATGTCATGGACCCCCAGAATCCTGTCCTGGTGAACACCGTCGAGCTGGAGGTTTATCCCCAGGCCATCGCCATCGAGGCGGGCTCGCTGTACCTGGCCACCAACACCGGCCTGGCGGTCATGACCTTGACCGACCCCATCGCGCCTCAGCTGCAGGGGTTCCTGCCCCTGGCTTCTGCGTCCGTGGACGTGGTCCTTGCCGGCCCTTACGCCTACGTGGCCGAGCTGACGACAGGGCTGCAGGTGGTGGACATTTCCGACCCGTCGGCGCCCGAACTGCGACATACGGTGGCCAGCACTCCACGGCAGATCGCCCTTCAGGGTGGGCATGCCTACCTGGCCGCCGGAGGGGCGGGGATGCAGGTCGTGGACATCTCAACCCCGGAGTCAGCTGGCATCGTCGGCTCGGTCTCGCTACCCGGCACAGCCACAGGGATCGCTGTGCTCGGCGACCATGCTTACGTGGCGGTGGGTGACGAGGGATTGCAGGCAGTTGACGTCACCAATCCTTCTCTGCCCGCAGTGGCTGGGTCGCTGGACCTGCCACAGCCTATCACGGGTGTGGACATCGCCCCCACCTCCGCTCCTGCCTTCGCCATCGTCTTCGGCGGAGACGGCGGGCCCTTCGCCACCGTCGACCTGACCCTGCCCGCTCAGCCGGACCTACTCGCATACTTCGGCGGAGACGGTTACACGGCTGCCTTCCAGGATGATCTTGCCTACATCGCCAATTCCGGCTGGGGCCTTGCCATCTATGACGTCAGCAATCCCGCCGCCCGCGAACCACTCTACTCGGATGTTGTCGCGCCGAGCGGGCAGGATATCGCCGCCGGTGACAATCTGCTCTACATAGCCAGTTCATTCGGCTCGGAAGGCCAGCTCAGGGTTTACAGTCTGACCGATCCCTACCAGCCGCAGCTAGAAGGAACGGTGCCGCTGGCTTACCGGTCCGAGAAGGTGGAGGGCGCGGGATCTTTTGCCCTCGTCTACGGCGATACCTGGGAATCGGGAGCGCAGGTTCTGCTGGTGGATGCGAATGATCCGACGATGCCACAGGTCGTCAATACCTGGGAGTTCGAATCTTTCGTGAGGGGGATCGTGGTAGAGGACGATCTCGCTTATGTCCTGCATGATCTCGATCCACCGGTCGACCAGTTCCATTCCCGGCTCCAGATCCTGGACATCGCCGATCCGCTGAGTCCTGTCCTGCGGGGAGCGGTCGCATTGCCCGCCGCCCTGGGCCTGGCGGTGGAAGGCCCCCGGGGTGCGGTGACCTGTAATTTCACCCCGGGGTGGGACTACGACATCCCCCTGGTCATGCTCGATCTTGCCGATCCCGACGCACCAGCCATCCATGCCCTGACCGGCTACTCGCACGTGACAGAGCGTGTGGCCATCAATGGCTACCTGATCGTGGTTGGCGAGCAGGAGGGTCCCTTGCCCATCAGTCGGCGGGATTACTCGCTGGACTTCTTCCTTTATCCCTATCCTGGTTCCAGCGATAACCCGGTGGTCGAACAGCTGGGATCCGGTTCCATGCTGTCGCCCGCCAGCGAGCTGATCGTGACCAGTTCGCACGTGTTTTCCAGTGGCCAGGTCTTCGATTTTTCGGCCCATGCCCAGACATTCTCGATGGGTGGGACCTATGACATGGGGCCAGCCAGGATTCTCACCGGCGGCCTGATTTATGCGGTCAGTGCTGGATCGTTCTCCGTCTACCCGACTCAGTGCGAGTTCGTGGTCGCCATCGAGGGCGAGGACACCGGGGAGCAACCTGACGGCCTGCCTGCTTGGCCCGGCGTCCTGTCGGTTCATCCGAATCCGTTCAATCCCCGCACCGATATCACCTTCCAGCTGGAAACAGCCTGCCGCGTGCGCGTTGCCGTCTACGATCTGACGGGCCGACTGGTGAGGCGACTCTCCGATCAACTGTTCCCGGTCGGCGAACACCGCCTGACCTGGGACGGGACGGCTGAGGGCGGCCGTGTCGTGGCCTCGGGCGCCTACCTGGTTCACTGGGTGGGAGGCGGCACGTCCTGCACGCAGAAAATCCTACTTGCGCGGTGAAACTTCACCAGCTCAGCGCTATCTTGAAGGCAACCAGTTATCCGAAACCTGGCCAGAATCGAGGAATGATATGAGAGTCGTGGTCGCTCTAGGAGGCAACGCTCTCTTGAAGCGGGACGAGAAGATGACCGTCGAGAACCAGCGCCGGAATGTGCGCATTGCTGCCCGGGCGCTGGCGCCCATCGCCCAGGACCACGAGCTGGTCATCTCGCATGGCAACGGCCCTCAGGTGGGACTGCTTGCCCTGCAGGCCGCCTCCTTCGATGCGCTGGAACCCTACCCTCTGGACGTCCTGGGCGCCCAGACGGAGGGCATGATCGGCTACATGATCGAGCAGGAGCTCGGCAACCTGCTGCCATACGAGCGACCTTTCGCCACCATCCTGACGATGGTCCAGGTTGATCCAGAGGATCCAGCGTTTGCCAATCCCACCAAGCCCATCGGCCCTGTTTACACCGAGGCCGAGGCCCAGCGTCTATCTCGGGAGCGGGGCTGGACCGTGGCACCCGACGGAAAGCACTGGCGCCGGGTCGTACCCTCACCCACTCCCAAGCACATCTTCGAGATCCGCCCCATCAAGTGGCTGCTGGAAAAAGGCACCGTGTTGATCTGTACCGGGGGTGGTGGCATCCCCACCATGTATCGTGATGGGCGCGTGCTGCAAGGTGCAGAAGTCGTCATCGACAAGGATCGGGCTTCGGCCTTGCTGGCGCGCGAGGTCGAGGCAGATTTCCTGATCATGGCCACCGACGTCGACGCGGTCTATACCGGGTGGGGAACCGAAGACGCGGTGGCCATCGGGCAGGTCACTTGCGACCAGATCTCCGCCCTCGACTTCGCCAGCGGCTCCATGGGGCCCAAGGTCGAGGCAGCCTGCTACTTCGCCCGGCGCACGGGAAAGCCGGCCGGCATCGGTGCCCTCGACGACCTGCCCCGAATCCTGGCCCGGGAATCGGGAACGATCATCGCACCTTAACCTCCAATGACTCCCAGCTCTGCTCTTCCAAGTTTCAATGATCAATTGAGTAAATACTCCCGGCTGTGTATGATTGCTGTGTGCCCGGGGAAGAGTAATAATGTCATCCATCCCGATCTCAAATAACCAGACGCCATGTTTAAGTGTGCTCAGAATGCTGATGTCTTTTGTATTTCCCGTCTTGGTCTTAATGGCAATAGCCACTTGCTTTCAAGCTTACTCCGCCACTGCCACCAGCCCCGGGTCACTTTCGGCTATCACTACCTCACCCGATTCCATCCTGGTCCACTGCACGGTCTTCCACGACCTCGACGCCGACGGCATTCGCCAGCCTGGTGAGCCTGGTCTGGCTGGCATCCGGATCACCAACGGTCTGGATATTCTGCTTACCGACCGCAACGGCGAGCTGGTGATCGCTGTCGACCGGTCCATCTATCGCTTCGCGACCCTGACGATTCCTGCCGGGAAATGGGCAACCACTGACTGGTATCACTGGGTACCCATCGGAACCGTGGGCCCCGACAGTGCTGTCTTCGGGTTGAAAGAGTATCCCCCGACGGTCCGCGATCCTGTGCGCTGGGTACATCTTGCCGACACGCAGGTATACGACTGGAGCTACCGCCTCGACGAGGACCTGCAGGCTCTTGCAGAAATGTCGGATGTACCTGCCTTCGTCATCGACGCTGGAGATATCGTCCACGTGGCGGCCGACACTTCGCAATGGGAGATTCACCTACAGCTGATTGCCGATACTCAGATCCCATTCCTGCATGTGGCGGGCAACCATGACTTGTTACCGGACAGCGATCATCCCCTGGCCATGTACGAGAGATACCTGGGGCCACCTTACTATTCATTCGAGGCAGGCAACTGGCATTTCAGTGTCCATTGCAGCGAGCAAATCGATGACGACGCACCCCGACAGCATGACTGGCTGGTCAACGATGTCGCCCAGGCTTCGCCCGGTTCGCATCTCGTTCTCTGTCAGCATTACATGATCAGGGACACTTCACCACCTCGTGTTGCAGCTTGGGCCGAACTCGGGATCGAGGCGGTCTATTCCGGCCACTGGCACAGCCTGAACCTCTCGTCGACCTCCTCCGGAATCACCGAGTACAACATGAGCCGTGCCCGGGGGGGGCCACTGGACCGCACGCCGCGGGTCCTTAGCATCGTCACCAGCACGGCAAGCGGCGATATCAGCTACGACCTGCGGCGCGCCTCACTCGACCACCATGCTGTGCTGGCGCATCCCTGCGGCGGACGACTGCTGCGCGGGAATGAATTGAAGGTCATCGTGCAGGCGCTCGACACATCCCAACCTGTCACCTGGATGAACGTCTCTATCAGCGGCAACGATGGCAACAGCTCACTCACTCCCTTGCATCCCGCCGGAGTGTCGGTCTGGCAGACCATGGTCGATATCTCCTCATCCCCCCCCGGAGCTTACGCTGTGGAGATCAGCGGGGCGTTCCGGGACGGCTGGGGGGTCGGACTGCAGGATAGCTTCGTCCTGAGCGATGAGGCAGCCCCGCTCATGAACCTCGGTCATTCCTGGCCCATGTTTCGACGGGAACCGGGAGGTA
>Ga0209536_100014571_pt1 | contig 11283 bp, 12 predicted proteins | sample DeeMarSeWOR28_12_FD_187461 | JGI IMG/M metagenome (GOLD analysis project Ga0209536, IMG submission 187461) | Marine sediment microbial communities from White Oak River estuary, North Carolina - WOR-2-8_12 (SPAdes) (version 2) | ecosystem: Environmental > Aquatic > Marine > Intertidal zone >... | reverse complement strand
ACTCTCCGTGAGCCAGCTGGCCTCAGCCTTCCTCCAAGGACCATTTGGGATCCTGGCGGACAGATACGACAAGATCAGGCTGATCCTGCTGGGAGGAGTCCTCGGGGCAATGGGGCTGGCGCTAATCCCAATGGCGAGCAACACCTGGCAGGCCATGGCAGCTCAGCTGGTCTTCACCTGCGGCGGAGCCCTCGGGATGCCCGCCCTCACCGCCATAGTGGCCATCGAGGGGCGGGAGATAGGCATGGGGACCACCATGAGCGTCCTCCAGAGCTCCATGAGCGTGGGGATGATAGCAGGCCCTCTCATGTCAGGGATCCTCGGCGACCTATTCGGACTGAAGATCATCTTCTTGATCGGCAGCGCCATCTACCTGATGGGCACCGCGGCTTTCTACGCTCTACAAAGGCAATGACGAGGGCATCAGCCTCGTGTTATAAACTTTAGAATCGACGATTATAATGTACGTTCCTACATTTCGTCTGTCGATGTTTCGAGATATCCCGTTATGATCTGTGCAGGAGCTTCGGGCCTCACAGCCACCTCTTCCTGCGGAAGAAGAGCACCATGACGAGGGCTATTGCCAGCATCACGAGCATCACAGAGGGGTAGCCCCATGCCCACTCCAGCTCGGGCATGTTAGTGAAGTTCATCCCGTATATACCTGCTATGAAGGTCAGTGGGATGAAGATAGTGCCGATGATGGTGAGCACCTTCATGATCTCGTTCATCCTGTTGCTGATGCTGGACAGGTAGATGTCGAGCATCCCCGAGAGCAGGTCCCTGTAGGTCTCGATGGCGTCGATGACCTGGATAGTGTGGTCGTAGACGTCCCTGAGGTAGATGTTGGTCGCCTCGGATATCAGAGCGAACCCCCCGCGCTCCATCCTGCTCACCACCTCCCTCATGGGCCAGACCGACTTCCTCAGGAAGATCAGCTCCCTCTTTAGGGAGTGGATGCTCTGCAGCGTCTCGGTGCTTGGGTTGGCGACCAGCTCCTCCTCCATGAACTCTATCTTGTCTCCAAGCCTCTCCAGGATCAGGAAGTAGTTGTCGACGACGGTGTCGATGAGGGCGTAGGTCAGGTAGTCGGGGCCCATCCTCCTTACGATCCCCTTGGAGTTCCTGATCCTATCCCTTAACGGGTCGAAGATGTCCCCCTCGTCCTCCTGGAAGGAGATGACGTAGTTCCTGCCCAGGATGAAGCTGACCTGCTCGGAGTTTATCGTTGACTCCTCCTCGTCGTAGTCCAGCATCTTGAACACGAAGAAGAGGTACTCCCCGTAGTCGTCCAGCTTGGGGCGCTGACCCGTGTTCACTATGTCCTCGAGCAGAAGCGGATGGAGATTGAAGTTACGCCCCATGCTCTCGATGACCTCCGTCTGATGGAGGCCGCTAACGTTGAACCAGGTGACCGTGGGCAGATCCTTGAAGGGGAGGCACTCCTCGACGGATTCCACGGCCTTCTCAAGGTACTCCCTCTCGTCGTAATCGATTATCGACAGGCTCGTGGCATCCTTCTTCCTGTCCCCGACGAACACTACGCTCCCCGGGGGAAGGCTGGTCTTCTTGGTCCTCCTCTTAAGAAGCCTCGGCAAGATATCTCCCCTTAATGAATTTCATGAAATGTTAAATAACTATTCCAAGAGTGTGTTCATCTGCCAACCCCATGTATAGAGACATCTTGGTCATCGGAGCCGGAGCCATCGGCCTCAGCTCAGCCCTCCACATAAAACGACTCAACCCAGAGAAGAACGTCCTGGTCGTCGACAGGCTCGGCGGACCCGGGCAGGGGAACACGGCCAAGTGCGCGGGGATCTTCCTCAACTTGGCCACGACCGAGCTCAACTTCGGCCTCTCCGACTCAACCATAGACTGGTTCTACCACCTCCAAGGGGACCTGGGCCATAAACTGGGTCTCACCCAGTACGGCTACCTCTACCTCCTGGACAGAGACCGCTACAAGGGGGTGGAGAAACCCATCGAGGAGGCCCGCGGCCTCGGCGTCGACATCAAGACCTACGAGAAAGGTGAGGTGGAGCGCCTCCTGCCAGACCTGGCCACCAGCTTCGGCGAGGAGGAGACAGAGCTCATGGGCCTCAAGCCAGTGGAGTACGGCGTCCTAACACGGAGGTGCGGGAGCGTAGACGCGGACGGCCTCACCCGCGGACTGGAGGCAGAGTTCCTAAAACTGGGCGGCGAGGTGAGCTACAACACAACGGCCGAAAACCTCATCGTCAAGCCCCGGAACGAGATTGGTATAGACGGGGAGCCCTTCGTCTGGCAGGACATACACATAACAGGCGCCAACACCAGCAAAGGCGAGATCCAAGCAGGGACGACCGTCGTAGCCGCCGGCACCTGGTCTGAGAGGCTGCTGGACCCCATCGGCTTCGACACCCTGATGAGACCCAAGAGCCGCTCCATCTTCGTCTTCAAGAACCCCAAGCTCGACAGGCTCCGGGACACCCAGGGCTTCAGCGAGGTGAACCTCCTCCCCTTCACCAGCATCCCCGAGATCAGCGTCTACCTTAAAGTGGAGCCAGCGGAGGGTAGCATATGGCTGGGCTGCGCAGACGACTTCGGGAGGCGCTACGGCCTCGAGGACGACCCCCAGCCCGAGCGGGGGCTCTACGAGGACGACATGTACCACGCCCTGATGAAGTACCTCCCCTGCTTCAAGGACCTGAGGCCCCTGAACTCATGGACAGGCCAGAGGGCCATGAACAGGCTGGACAAGACACCGGTCGTCGCCCCCGGCCCCGGTTTTATCTACGTCGGATCCGCCACCGGCTACGGGGTCACTAAGTGCGACGCCCTGGGCAGGACGGTGGCCGCGGCGTACGCCGGCGAGGAGGAGGCGGAGCTCTACGGGGGCCAACGGATCAAGGTCTCGGACATTGGCATCGAGAACCGCAAGAAGGTGAAGGAGACCTTCAAGGTCTAGGATAAAGGGGTGACCCGCGTACGCAGACTGTCATCCTACCAATAGTCGGGATACTTTTCCCGCATCCTATTTAGCAACCAGACCCCAATATCGACCTTTTCCTTTATCGCCTCGTTAAAAGCCTCCGCCCGCTCTTCCTGGGTCGACAAATGCATGTGCATCAGATGCGCCCGCAGCAGCAACCATGTCTCCTCAGGATTCTCGTGGTCGTTCAGAGACTCAGGTCTCATGTATTCGTCGATGTATTCGACAATCTCCTTCTCATCCTCCAGGACACGCCCGTCCTTCCAGATCGGCATCGAGTCGAAGATTATCAATTCTCCATCTCTAGCATCTGACTTCTCGTTCACCATTTTACGCATAACTCTCATACATGCTACCACTGGAGCCCGCAGTCCTCGAACTCCTTCTTGACCCTCCCGATCAGCTCCTGATACTCGGGACTCGGCCTGTGACGCCGCAGGTCATAGCACTCGGTGATCAACTTGCCTGGCTCCGGTGTGGAGTTCGTCATTAGCTTAGTTATCACGGGCTCGAACATCTCATACACATCGACTCGCTTCACACCAGATCTCAGGGTAGCGTCCGAGGCCTCGATCATCAGCTCGGCGTCCGCTGGAGTCTGCCCGCCGTTCATACGGCTGCGACTCACACGGGGTACATACAGGTTTGCGCCGTTAACCGTTGCCTCGATGCTCCGCAGCACCAGCTCCTCAAGATGGCTCTCCGTGCAGAGCTCGGAGACCGGGATGGGCCAATGCATGGGGATCCCATCCGAGTTCCTGATAGTAGCCTGGTAGACGACGGAGCGGGCGAAATGAATCGGGAACATGCTGCGCCTGCCCCCGCTCACATGGTTGAAGTGCTCGACGCCGTTGTAGTACAGGTTGTCCCTGTAGACCATCCAAGCGATGATCGTCTTCGCCAGACTCTCAATGATTGCCCCCTCAGGCCCACCGGCGAAGCCTCCAGCGATGCCGAAGCTGCCGCTTATCCCGAAATAGCCGTAGCTCTGGTACACAAGGGCCGCCGTCATCAGGTCATACTGCACCTTCACATCGGGCAGGACGGACAGGAGGATGCCATCGGTGGGCCTCAGCCCCGCAACCGGGTCGATAGCTGCAAGAAACGACGAGGCGGCGGTGGAGATTGGATAGAGCACTATCGCTGCGCCAGGCCTCCCAGCCTTCCTGACCCCCTCCCGCACCCAAGCCACCTGACGCTTCGAAGCGTAGGCCTCGAGGGGGATGCCGTAGATGTCGTAGCCGTCTATCTTGGGGAAGTTGAACCCCTCGAGGAAGTCGAGCCTCGGGATCATAGCGAAGTTCTGCACCACCAGATTCGCCAGATCCTCCGTGAAGGGCGCGTGGTGCCCCGGAGCGACGTTCATGGGCTCGGTGCCCTCGATCTCGTGCTGCCTCCACACCCTGGCGTCCTTCCCCTCGCCCATCACCACCTCCCTCTGCATCGAACGGATGGCATCCCGGACCTCCTCCTCGGAGAACTTCACAACCCTCTCCCTGTCCAGGCAAAGGCAGCCCACATCGACGACGAAGTCCGCGGCCGCCTGCCAGGCGGCATCGGCCAGGCTGTCATCGGTGTTGATCCAGACCGAGGGATCATCGGGACACCTGATCTCGTACTCCTTGACCAGCTCAGACATCTTCTTGAAGAGGGCCATGTCCCAGTCCTTCCCGGACATCATCGGGCCCGTCCTCATCCTATCGGCGATCTCAACGAGGCTAATCATACAACCCACACACCACTCCGCACAAAACTCGCAGATAATTAAGCTTACATGTTGTACTTCACATATTTAGGCTTCAGTGGTATTATATTGACAGTGGAAGAGGAGATTCTGCAGAGCCTCTCCGACGCGGTACTCAACTTCGACGCTGACGCCGCCATCGACGCCGCGAAAGCCTCCGTCGAGGCGAAGATCAGCCCCGTCAAGGCAATCGAAGAGGGCCTCGCAAAGGGCCTCAGAGTGGTCGGAGACAAATTCGAAGCCGGAGAGCTATGGCTCCCCCATCTGGTCCTCGGCGCGGAGGCCCTGGAGGCCGCCGTGAAGGTCCTGGAAGGGCATATGGCCCTGGAGGACCTCGAGTCCACCAGCCGCGGGACCATAGTCATAGGCACCGTCGAGGGCGACATACACGACCTGGGGTTACGTATCGTCGCCTCGATGCTGAGGGCGAACGGCTTCAGGGTCTACGACATAGGCTGCGACGCCCACACCCTGAACTTCATCGAGAAGGCGAAGGAGGTCAACGCGGACATCATCGCGGCCTCCTCCCTCATGACCACGACGATGCCATTCATGAAAGACCTGGTGGAAGCCCTGGAGGCCGCCGGAATCAGGGACCAGTACAAGGTCATGGTCGGAGGCGGACCTGTTTCGGAGGAATGGGCGAAGGCCATCGGCGTCGACGGCTACGGCAAAGATGCGGCCGAGGCCGTCCATGTCGCAAAGGAACTAGTCAAGAGATAGGGAGTGAATGAGATGGCCGCCCCGACCCTCTGGGAGGTACTCGACAGAGCCTGCAACACGGGACCGGTGATGGCGACTAAGGACTTCGACATGAAGATATTCAGCGTCGCCACCCGCCTCACCAAGGAGTACGACATCAAGTACGACCCCAAGACACCGGTCTCATCGGACGACAGCCTCGCCGACGATGTCTGGAAAGCCGGGCTGCAGCTGTTCACGGAGGTCGGGGCGTACTGCATGAACTCGAGCCGACTCATACAATTCGACGAGTCGGAGGTAAGACAGGGCCTCAAGGAGATGCGGGGAGAGGCCGTGGTCGGAGAGGGTTCAGAGAGGAGGACCCTGAAACTCAGGAAAGTAGAGGACAGCAGCCCCCCCTCCATCATCTGCGGCGGGGTCATCGAGAGCAACTTCCCGGAGGGCGAGAACTTCGTCAAACTATACCAGACCATAGCCCAGGAGCCCCTCATCGACGGATTCTACGTAGGTCCACCCCTCCAATCATCGGAGGGACGACTCGTCCGCTCTGGGACGCCCCTGGAGACCCACCTGGGGAGATCCATGGTCTCCTGGGTGCGCGAGGCGATCAGGCGAGCAGGGAGACCCGGACTCCACTTCATCTCAGCCTGCACCTCCGCCCTGGCCAACGTCGCGGCGGCTGACCCCCACGAAGGCCTCCGGAGGTCGGACGGGATAGTCTCCACCATTATGCCCGAGCTGAAGACGGACTACGAGAACCTCAACAAGATAGTCTACAGCCACGACTACGGCTGCATAAAACACGTCTACAACGGGGGGATGATCGGCGGCTGGGCCGGCGGACCCGAGGGCGCCCTCATCGTCTCCATCGCCAACGCCATCATGGCCGTCATGGTCTACCAGATGAGCGTAGGCGCCTCATACCACGCACTGGGCTACCTCAGAGCCTCCACACCCAACTACAGCGCCTTCGTGACCCGCCCGTGCCTGTGGGGCTCATCCATAGGCAGCCAGGCCCTCTCAAGGAACACCAAGATAATCAACACGGCCGTCGCCATGACCAACGCCGGACCTGGCACGGAGATGCAGCTCCAGGAGATCGTCTCAGCCATCTGCGCCTCCATCCCCTGCGGCCGTGAAGGGCTCAGCCAGGGGGCACGAAGGTTCAAGGTGGTCCCCCTACTGGGCAGTGGCCTCGAGAACAGGTTCTGGGGGGAGGTCGGCCACGCAATGTCCAGGGTGAAGCGCGACTTCGCCAACCACCTCGCCGAGGAGATGCTCCAGAGATACGAGCACAGGATCACCAGGGAGTCAGACGGCGGCCCCCTGGGTCACACACTCGACGAGATATACGACCTTAAGACGCTGCAGCCCCGGAGGAGGTTCCTCGACGTCTACGAAAGGGTGAAGAGGGAGCTAGAGGACCTGGGCCTGGAGTTCTAGCATCGGGAGACATAGACTATGGCTGCTCCAGACTTCTGGGAGGTCCTGAACAGGGCGATCAACACAGGAGCCCAGACGCCCGTCAGAGACTTCGACATGAAGATATTCCACGAGGCATCGAGGCTGGTCAAAGAACACGACATCAAATACGACCCTGAGATATACGTGCCCAACGACGACAGCCTCGCCGATGACGTCTGGAAAGCCGGAATAGAACTGTTCCTAGAGCTGGGCATGTACTGCATGAGCTCCAAACGAGTGATCCGATTCGAAGAATCCGAAGTCAAAGATGCCCTCAAGGAGGTCAGCGACAGCGTCGAGATCGGGGAGGGCAGCGAGAGACGAACGGTGACACGGAGAGGGATGGAAAGCACGAAGCCCCCGACAATCGTCGGAGGCGTCATCGAGAGCGACTTCCCCGAGGGAGAGACCTTCGTCAAGCTCTACCAGAGTATCGCTGAGGACCCTCTCATCGACGGGCTCTACGTCGGCCCCCCGCTCCACACTTCCGAGGGACACACCCTCCGGATGGGCACCCCCCTCGCACTCCACCTCGGCAGGCGTATGGCCTCATGGGCCCGAGAAGCCATACGCAGGGCGGGGAGACCGGGGCTCCACTTCGTCTCGGCCTGCCCATCAGCCATCGCGGACATCGCCGCCTGCAACCCTGAAGACGGCGTCAGGAGATCCGACGGGCTGTTCATCTCCGTCACTGCGGAGCTCAAGACCGACTACGACGCCCTCGGGAAGACGGCATACGCCCTGGACTACGGCTGCATAAGGGCGACCCATGGAGGCTCCATCGTAGGCGGCTGGGCCGGAGGACCGGAGGGCGCCGCCGTTGTCTCGATAGCCGACTTCATCGCCGCGGTGATGGTCTACCAGCACAACGTAGACCCTGTCTACGGCGACCACGGCCTCACGAGGTGCCCGGGACCGGTCCCCATCTCCAGCGTGAACCCGGGGATGTGGGGGACGGAGCTCACAGGACAGTCGATTGCACGGAACTACAGGGGCCCCAACGGGAGGTTCTTCCTCACCGCCGCAGGCCCGGGCACGGAGATGCAGTTCCGGGAGGTCGCAGCGCTCTGCATAGCCAGCCTGGCCTCTGGAAGAGACCTCTTCTGCGGCGGCGGAGTACGCCGATACAAGGTGAGGCCCATGCTGGGCAGCGCACTGGAGAACAGGTTCCACGCTGAGCTCGGACACGCGGCGACGGGGATAAAGAGAGGCGACGCCAACGAACTTGTGAAAACTATCGTCAAGAAGTACGAGAAAGATGTAACGAAGGATGGAGGTCCCTGGGGATACACCTTTAACGAGATGTACGACCTGGAAACCCTCACCCCCAGAAAAGAGTTCACAGAGCTCTATGAGAAGATGAGGAAAGAGATTGAAGACCTAGGTCTGGAATTCAAGACTTAGCAGGGCAGCCCATTTTCCACGTGCGCGTACATGTCATTTCGCAATGCGATATCCCGTGTACGCTCCAATGAGGCAGAGCCCGCCTACAACCACCAGCATGATGAAAACCCCTGAGACCTCAATGTTATAGGGCCGCACATAGATCGCGCAGAACCATGCTCCGAGAAAAATGCCCAACAATCCACCTATCAGGGAGAACAGAGACCTCCTGAAGGAGCTCAAGGCAGATTCCTAAGTATTTTCAGCGATAATTAAACCGCACGCACGGACCGCGCCAGACAATATTATAATATGAAAATCACCTAAATCATCAAGGTGCGAAAAATGGGTGAAGAGTTCTGGAAGACGAAGGTACGGATCACCTGCGAGGAGAAACTGGGGCAGTGCCGCCATAACGTAGGGGACACTTACGTCTACCGCAACGCCCTCGCCTACCTCGATGACCTATGCACGGGGATACAGGAACCAGCCCGCCTCGTTGTCTCCCATTGCGCGGCAGGCGTCCCATCATGGGAGGGAGACGACAAGAGCATCTACCGCATCCACTGCTTATCCAAAAAGGGGACGGTCTGGAGACTGGAGAGGGTAACCGAAGAGGAAAGCTAGGGATAAAATGCTATCGCGCGCATGTATCAGATGATTAGATCTCATTCACTGATAATCATGGTAACAGTGTTGCGAACCTTCTCTATCCGCCGGATCTTTGAGGAAATAACATCCTTGAGACCTGGCATATCGTCAGCCTCGACCTTGACGATGATATCGTAGACTCCGTACACACCGTACGACTCCTTCACCTCAGGCATCCCACGGAGCTCCCTCAGAACCTCCTCGCCCGCACCGATCTCAACGCCTATGAGGACATATGCGAGACCCAAGAAACCACCAGGTAATAAGAAAGAAAACTAGAATAATTGTGTTGCGCGTGATCAGCGTCTTCCCTTACCCTGACTGTACAGGGCTCCGACTATGATGAGCAAACCCAGAATGATAGCGGCATAGGACCCTAGGTCGATGTTCCAGCCGAAAAGCTCACGCGCGCCCACGAGGATGATGGCAAGCCCGAACAGCACTCCGATGATGGTGTTCCCCTCGGGAAGCCCGAAGCATTCCTTCTCCATGCGCTTTCCGAACTCTTCAGCCCTTTCGCCGAACTCCTCGGCCCGGACCTCGAGCTCCTCCTCCCAGCCCCTTCTCCTGACTCCCGAGATCTGAAGTGGCTCCCCACAGCTCACGCAGGTCGTGGCTCCCTCCTCGTTCTCTGCCCCACACTTCGTACAATAGACCATATGGTAAAACCTACCTGCAAAACACTGTTGCCACATACATATAAGATGTTAACTCCGTGGAACCAAGTAAAAAAAGGATAATTAGGAGATTACTTTTACGCCCTTCTCGCTGATGACGTACTTTCCCTTCTCAGGGCTCTCAACGAGCCCCTTGCTGCTGAGTCCCCGCATCTTCCCCATGACGCTCCTCCAGTTAAGTTGGGAGGCATCTCCGATGGCCTTGCACCCGGAGGGCTCAGCTAGGTTGTAGAGGGCTTTAAGGATGGTCCTCTGGTCCTCGTTCAGCTCCGTCTTTGACATATCCAAGGATCCAGGCGGAAGGCCTAGGTAAAAACCTTGAGTTGAAACTACCTCATCCTCTAGCTAGCCAATAACCTGCTTGATCAGCCTGAGATGGTTCCCTCCCAGGATCTTGCGGACGTCCTCCTCCCTGTAGCCCCTCTCCACGAGCTCCACAGTGATACTTGGCATCTTGGTGACATCCTCAAGTCCCACGGGCGTCGAGGGAATGCCGTCGAAATCGGAACCCAGCCCCACATGATCTGGCCCAACCAGCTCGACGACGTGGTCCATGTGATCAACCATGGTCTCGACGGAGGGCCTCGTCGGATGGACGAAGGAGGGCGCGAAGTTCATCCCCATCACCCCATCCCCCTCGGCCAGGGCAACTATCATCTCATCGGTCATGTTTCTGGGGTGGTCGCAGATGGCCCTGCAGTTGGAGTGGGAGGCTATTACCGGTCCCCTGGCGACCTCCATTACGTCCCAGAACCCGGCGTCGTTGATGTGGGAGACATCCACGATGACGCCCAGGCGATCCATCTCCTCGACCGCCTGCACCCCCAACTCGGATAAGCCTCCTCCGGTCCGCCTGTCGGTGACGCCGTCCGCGAGGAGGTTCCTGAGGCTGTGGACCAGTCCGACCATCCTCACCCCGAGGCGATGGAAGACCCCGAGCATGGAGAGCTCCCCCTCGATGACGTCAGCGCCCTCAATGGAGAGCATCGCCGCCACCCTCCCCCCCTCAACCGCCTCCACGATCTCCCGGTGGCAGGTCACGGGCGCAATGGTCTCAGGGTTCCTCTCGCACTCCCTGTTGAAGACCTCGATCATCTCCAACGCGGTCCTCAGGGGGTATGGAGGAGCCCTCTCCCTCGCCGACGAGACGGCGAAGACCTGGCAGTCTACTCCCCCCTCCCTCAGCCGGGGGATGTCCACGTGGCCCAGAGAAGATCTCTCCCCGAACCCGAGGGTCGACCGGTCGTCCCACATGGAGTCACGGGGGTGGGTGAACCTGGGGGAGAGGCACTTTAGTGTATCACAGTGTGTATCAACAACCAGGGCATCCATGTGGAGCCTGGAGACCTCGTCGTCCAAGGTATTTCAGTTCCCAACTCTGAACTGGAGCCTTAAAAGAACCATCATCAACTCCGCGTATCTATGCGGGCCCAAACCCCCTTTCTTCCCTAGAGGTTGTTACCTCAGAGACGTACACGGGAGAACATCAGCATCAGGAAACTGAGGTACTCCCCTAATCCAAGCTTGCTCTCACCGGTCTCCCTGTCCCTGAAGCAGATGGGATGCTCCCTGACCCTGTAGCCCATCCTGACTGCATTCATCAGGGCGTCGATCTGGAAGTCGAACCCCTCCCTGGTCACGCTCCCGATAAGGTCCTTAACCAGGTCCGAGCTGTAGCACCTGAAACCCGA
>Ga0209536_100014570_pt1 | contig 11283 bp, 9 predicted proteins | sample DeeMarSeWOR28_12_FD_187461 | JGI IMG/M metagenome (GOLD analysis project Ga0209536, IMG submission 187461) | Marine sediment microbial communities from White Oak River estuary, North Carolina - WOR-2-8_12 (SPAdes) (version 2) | ecosystem: Environmental > Aquatic > Marine > Intertidal zone >... | reverse complement strand
TCTGGAATCTCAAAGTACTTCGCCAGCTGCTCATTGAGCTCTAGGAGGGCCATCCCCTGGCTTCCCATACCGGAGAAGAACCCGTATGCTCGCCCACGGGGGGCTCGCACGACCATTCGTGCGCGACCCGGCGCCGCACCCACGATGACAGTCAGGGTCTTCTTTTCATCCCCCCGGATAATTTCCATCAGAGCTTTCGATCCCGGGGCAGTCCGCCTGACGGAGTTGGAAAGATCCTGTGCGTCATAGATCGTTCTCCCTGCGAAGGAGGTGATCACATCTCCCTTCTTTAGGCCGACCGAATCTGCAGGACTGTCGTCGACGACGCTCGCAACAAAGGCGCCGTCAGCACTCTTGAGCTTGAGCTCCCGGGCTCGCTCTTTTCCAACGTCGCTGATGGAGACCCCGAGCCATCCATTGTCTTGCTCCTGAACCTTTTTGGTTTGCTGGGGGGGTGCATCGGCTGGATTGTGGGCGGAACCAGAAAATACCCCTGAAAACAGAAGGGCAAGGAAAGTTGTAGAGAGAAAGGATTTCATGCCGCGACCTCCTGACTAGATCCTCGGATCGGTTTTTGCCCTGCAGGAGGTTAGACGGAACACATGGCCCGCGCGTTCCCAAAACGGGCGCTCGCAGGCCGAGGCGGAACCGGGGGGGCGAAGGGCAGATTATTCGTCGAAATCGAGCCTTTTTGCCTGGTCTGTCGAAGAGTCCTCACTGGCTGCTTCCCGAATGAGCTCGTGAACACGCTCAGTCAGCCGGTCATCGGTTTCTTCGGGGGGCATGCGCAGATCCCTGATCTTGCGAACCAGCAAGACCGCAAGGACAACAATGCCAGATACCAGGACAAACAGCAAGCCATGGATGAGCGTCATAGATTCTCCCGTCGTTGAGGCCTACGCCTTTTGAAGGGGATGCATGTCCGCGTCGGTCGCCCGGACGCTACGGATGCTCTTTATCCAAAGTATAGAGAAGGGGGGTTTTTGGGGGTGTGACCATGGTCACGCAGCTGGAAGGCACAGCACCCGCATCACACGTGAGATTCTCCCTCGAACGGGGGCCTATTTCAGCTTCTCCAAGGCCTTGATCTTTTCTTCTGCCCGCTGGGCGTAGCCGAGGATCGCTTCATTCTCGGGATCAATCCTGAGAGCCTTCCTCCACTCTTCCAGAGCTTCTTCGTAGTGCTCAACAAGATATTGCTGCAGTCCGGCGCGGAAGTGGGCATCCACAACCGGCGTCAGCGCTTTCCTCGTCAATTCCAAGTATCTCTTTGCCTCTGCGTGACGCGTATCCTGCCGAAGGACGGTTTCAAATATCGGGAGTGCCTGTTCGTACTGACCTTCTTCGTATGCCGCTTTGCCGCTCTCGAAGAGTCGCTGGTTCTCGATCCTTCGCAGCGTTGCCAGTCCCTCGCGTGCCCGGCTGTTGCCGGGATCCCGGCGAAGCACAACCTCGTATTCCTGTTCGGCTTGGCTGTAGCGTCCCCGAGCTAGGTGCGCGTCAGCTCGGCCGAGCGTGGCGCTGATGTCATCCTTGAGTATGACATTCAACGAGTCGAGCCGGAACCGGACGTCGGCATTCTCCGGATCCATAGCAAGTGCCCGCTCATAGGAGACTTTGGCAGATTCATATCGCTGGAGAGCTTTCAGGCTGTCTCCCGTTTGGATCTCCAAGAAGACTGCGCTCTCCAGTTTTCGCTCGGCTGCCCTCAAGCGTTGGCGGGCAAGCGTGTTGTTAGGATCAGACGCTGCAATTTCCTTGTAGATCGCGATCGCGTCTTGGAGGGCTCCCCGTTCCTCGAGCGATCGAGCCTCGTTCATCGCGGAAGAGGAGCTCTGTCGGGCAACGTCCCGGCTTCGCTCCGAGTAGCGGCGGGCCTCATCTGCGTACTCATCGTACTCTACGGCCGTGAGAAAGTAGGATCGAGCGGCGTAGTAGCTCTGGTTCTCGAGCGCTCCGAGTCCCGCCCGGATGTAACTATCCCGCTGGTCGGTCGCCGCGTCTCCGATTCGGGCCTTGATAGTGAAGACGGCACCGTCTGCTCCACCAGCGATCTCGATGCTTCCGTACGGATGCCGGAATCCGATTCCCCCTGTGAACGTCGAAAACTTGCGCGTGCCTACCAGAAGAGAGAATGTGGAAAAGAGCCTCAGTTCCGCACCGGCCGAGACTGCGCTCGCGCGGGCACGCCGGCCATATGCGACCTGAAGACGGAGGATCCGGGGGGCTACCCAGAAGGCCGCTCCAGCCTGTGCGGAGAAGGCTTCGGCGTCGAAATCACCAGCGAAATTCAGAACGCTGGCGCCGAAGTGGAGTCCCGACAGGGAGATGGAGGAACTCGGAAAATGGAGGGTCAACCCGAGCGAGACGCCCGAGCGATCGGGGTTCTTTTCAAGGTAGGTAAAACCGACGCCGGCAGAATGGTATCGGCCGAAGATCCGGCCGTACGAAAGATTGTACTGCGTTTCCGAGGGCTCACGGCCGACGCCGGCGGCGATGGTCCCAACAAATGGGATGAAGACGTTTCCGGTGAGGGAAGACAGTGAAAACGATCGCCCTCCGGTGATGATGAATTCGTGCTGATGTACGCGGCTCACCTCGGCGGGGTTCAGGAAGATCGCTCCCGAATTCGGAATCCACATCACAGACGACCCCCCCAGGGCGTAGTCCGACGCCCCCGTGATCGTCCCCTGGGCGCGCAGGAGGCTGCCTGAGGACACCATGACGAGGGCGAAGAACAGTGTCCGCGGGCTCATGGCGAAACGGTGTACGTCACTTGATAGTATGGGATCTTGATCTGTCTGCCCTTGATCGGAAGGGAGCCCCCGCTGATGACGCGGAAGGAGCTGTTGAGCCGGGTTTTTGCTACCTCATTTACAAAGATCTGGTACGACTCGGCGGCATTGCAGAGCCGGGCAGCGAAGTTGATGGTGTCCCCGATGGCTGTGTGGTCCATCCGGTCGGGGGAACCTACGCTTCCGATGACGGCCCGTCCGGTCGCGATACCAATTCCGACGGTCAGGCACACGGCATTCTTGTCTTTTCTCTCGGCATTGAAGGCGTTGAACGCCCGCTGGATTTCGATGGCGGACTTGACGGCATTATCGACCATCTGAGGACCGGTGAACAGGCTCATGATCCCGTCCCCGATGTACTTGTCCACCATGCCTCCATGGTCGTGAATAATCGGTGTCTGCAAACCCAGATACTCATTCAGGGTCTCCACGACTTCCTCAGGCCATCGCTCTTCAGTCAGGGCGCTGAAGTTCCGGATGTCGGTGAACATCGCCGTGACCACCCTGCGGGTTCCGCCGAGCGTGGCCTCCTTCTTCTCTGCGATCATCTCCATTGTGGCTTGGGAGACGTATTTCTGCATGAGGGTCTTCTCTCGCATCTGGGACACCATCATGTTGAACTCCCGGGCAAGCGACCCGACCTCGTCCCGCAGCGGCGTGGAGACCGACACGGACAGATCGCCGGAGCCGACTCGGCGGGCGGCGGCGGAGAGCTTCATCACGACGTGAACGAGTCGCCGGGAGATCAAGTAGACGAGGCCGATCGCGATCAAAGACACCACGATGCTCGTGACGACGATCCGTTGACGTGTCTCGACCAGGGGGTAGAGCAAAACGGCCTTGGAAAAGCTCGCTGAGGTGAGGCCGATCAGGATGCGCTGTTCGTTTCCGTCGGTGCGCTTGGTGACAAACACCGGCTCGACGAACCGGTAGAGGTCCGCCGTCTCTATCACAGTAACGGTATCAATTGCCGAGAGAAAGGCCCACTCTTCTTTGGACAGGCGGAGGCCAATATTTTCCGGGACCCAATGGGCGACCACCAGTCCGTTCCGGTCGACCACAAAGAGGTCTTCCAAGCCGGGGATGTCCCGCTTGCCGAAGTTCTTGATGTAGTCCTGGAGGATCACAGCGGTCGAGAGCAACAAGTTGTCCTCGGCGACGGCGCTCAGGCTTTGCACAAGGTTGGTTCCAAGGACTTCCGTCTGGAGCTTGAGCTCGCGCTCCTGGATGTCGAGGGCGATCGTGCTGATCGTGATGGTGACGGCGGCGATGGAAAGGCCGACTAAGAGGCTCAATTTGAGCCGCAGCTTGAGACGGAGAAAGAAATCCAATACCGCTCCCAGGGCACCCATCGTGAGGTCGCGCACGAAGCTCCACGCATGGGCGAGGATTCCCCGCGGCCGCGACGCGGCTTCGAGCATCGGCTGCTCCCGGAGTGCGCTGTCGGCGTCGACCTCTGGCTGAGCAGCAGGAATGGGTGGCTCTTGGATCACGGAGTCCGTGTGATGAGAGGTGAACCAGGGATTGTCATGCCCCCATGGCAGCAAAATCTTGAGAGAAGCGATGTCGCTGCAGGGGATCGGTAACTCTCAAAGTAGATGAATGAAGACAAAAAGTCAACGCGCTACACCGCCAGCGAGAGGCGGTAGGCTGTGCAGGTTCTCCCCTAGTCGGTGCTCACATCCGGCAGGAGGGCCTGCAGGACGACCCGGTAGGCAGGAAGATACTCCTTCTCATATGAGGCAGAATGGTGGACGGCGGGAAAACCGGATGTCCGCATGTGCTCAACATACGGGAGAAACTCTCCGAGCGTGATAGGGATCAGTTCGTCACGGGCCAGTTGCCGAATGCTAAGCAAGTATGATTCGAGGCGCTCCTCGCTCGGCTCGAACGCGGATGCAGTTTGGAACATGGCATCCAGAAGTCGTTCCGGATCACCACCCCCATCCTTGAATGGCCGGAGGTTCACGCGAACCAGGGTCCCTCCCGGAGTGATTTCCTCGAAGAGCGGCTCTCCCCGGGGTGGGCCGAGCCCTTCGAGCTCTTCTCGCAAGTAGTCTCTGACCAGGGCCGTGTCGGTCATCAGGTGCTCGTTGCCAAGGGCCCCCTGGAAAGCAAGCTTGTAGAGATCCTGCATCTGCATCCGGGGATACCGGGCGCACTGCTCGAGCACCACGCTCTTGAAGCCGTCCTCCTGTCGAGCACAGCTCACACTCAGGAGTGCAAAGAGCACGACTAAAGGGGCGCGCATGGTTGTCATCTTCATCGGAAATGTGATCATCGACTAAAGCTGCGTGGCGTGAATGATATCATCCCCATACTTGCGGCGAAGTTCGTCGACGGCCTTTAACATGGTCTCCCGCTTTTCTTCAGGGGTCTGGAATTTGAGCTCTGTCTGGGCGTCATCCAGGAACTCTGACGCTCGAACCCCGAGAAGCCGGACAGGCCGACCCTGTTCAAGGGTCTTGTGCAACAGGTCGATGGCCCAACGGAGCACGACGGCATCGTCGTTTGTGGGAGGGATTGTCCTGTCTCTCGTAAGCGTGGTGAAATCCGAATACCGGAGCTTCAATGACACTTTGCGCGCTTTCAGGGAAGATCGCCTCATCGAGGCTGAGACATCTTCGACGAGCGCGAGGAGAATCTTCCGAAGTTCGGGCTCGTCCGTTACATCCTTGGGGAAGGTCTCCTCACGGCCGATGCTTTTGCGTTCGTGCTCTGGTGCGACGATCTCGGTTCCCCCTCCCTGTGCCACTTTCCATAGCCAGAGCCCGTGTGCCCCCAGCAGCGAGACGAGCGCTTCCCTCCCGAGCCGCTGCACGTCCGCAATTGTGAAAAGGTGATGCCGGGAGAGGTGTTCCCTCGTCTTGGGGCCAACGCCCGGAATGGCAGAAACCGGAAGAGGGGAGAGAAATTCCCTTTCGGTGCCAGATGGGACGACGCATCGTCCGGCGGGCTTGACCGTGTCGGTGGCGATTTTTGCGAGGGTTTTTGTGGAGGCAAGGGAGACGGTGCAAGGAAGCGAGAACTCGTCGAGGAGCACGTGCTGGAGGCGCCCGAGGAAGGCAGGAAGGTCATTCCCATACAGGGATTCGCATCCCGTTACATCGAGGTAGAATTCGTCGATTGAGGCCTGCTCGACGATGGGAGCTAGCTCCTCAAGCCGTTTGGCAATTCGCTGGGAAACATCGCCGTAATGACCGTGGTGGCCCTGCCGAACGATCAATCCGGGGCACAGCCTGAGCGCCTGGGCTGTTGGCATGGCCGAGCGAACCCCGAACGTGCGCGCTTCATACGAGCATGACGCAACGACGCCCCTGCCCGAGGGGCTGCCGCCCACGGCGACCGGCTTGCCGCGCAGCTCGGGATGGCTGATGCGCTCGACCGACACGAAGAAGCAATCCAAGTCGAGGTGGATGATGGCGCGTGGGCGTGAAGTTTCCATTATCAAGATCATGAAATCTAGCTGTTTTTGCCCATCCGCGCAATGTCTCCCGAATCCGGTCGTTGACAATCACCGTGGAACTTCCTACTTTCGCGTACCCTTCTGCCGAGTCCATTCACAACCACTGGAGGCCCATGGCATCACCGAGCCTTCGTACCGGTGCGGTTGTGGCTCTTGACGTGGCGCTCCTTGCCGTCTGTCTTCTCCACCTTCCTTCCGTCCTTGATCGCCCCGATGTTCCGTTTAGGGTCGCCGGGAGGGAGTCGGGCGTTGCCGTGGACTCCGTCCTCCACCCCGAGGAGGCAGGAGGACTCGCATCGGGCGACCTCCTCCTCGCTTGGGAAAACCAGCCGATCAGGATTCCTGAGGTCGTTGAGTTCCTCGCTGACTTCGGCACGGTGGGTGGACGCGTCCCCGTGACGTACCTGCGTGAGGGGATCGAACGGCGGACGATCATCACCCTCGTACCGTTTTACCCTACCCCAAGGTTCGTTTTTATTATCTTCTTCGTTGGCATCATCACCTGGCTTGTTGCCGTGATCATTGCGTGGAAGGCCGATCCCGGAATACCCGCGGCGGTGCTTCATTGGACCCTGATCGCTCTCTCGGTCACTCTCCTCCTCACATACGGTCCGATTTCTCCTGACTCGGTGATGTCCTTGCTCGTTCGGTGGATCTTTATTCTGTCGTATCCTTCGATCGCGGTGCTGTTCTTCTACTTTACTCTTCTGTATCCGAATCCAAAATCGAAGCACTCCCTACTCACGGCGGCACTGGTCTTCTGTCCGGCAATGATTCTCGTCTGTGGCCTGTGGTTCACGGGCACCCCCGCAATTCTCGAAAAGTCCGGAGCCTGGTTTGAGCCTTTTCAAAGGTGGTTCGACCTGCTCCACATCACGCTCTTGGTCTATACCGCAGGAGCGGTGGTGTCAATTGTGCATACCATCCGGCGGTCCAAAACTGTCGAAGAGCGTCAACGCATGAGAAGGATCGTTCTTGGTGTCCTGGTCGGGGTAGGGCCGTTCTTATTCTTCGTGGTCTTCCCGCAGGTCTGCTGCTCGGTCTATCTGATTCCGGAGGAGTACGCGTCGATTTGCTTGCTGGCAATTCCTTACTCGTTTCTGATGTCTCTGGTCAGAGACCGGCTGTTGAACGTCCAGTTTGTGGTGAGCAGGAACCTATTGTCTATTGGACTGAAAGCTATTGTCACCGTGATCTTCATCCTTGCGGTGTTGATGGCCGTCTCCTTGATACCGGGGGTCAATCCATTTCGCGAGCACTTGCTGCTGTTGACTGTCACCCTGGGATTGGCGCTCCTCTTCAACCCCATGCGTCTGAGGATGCAGCGCATCGCCGATGAAACCCTGTTCGCGGCGCGGGTGCGTTTCCGCCGTTCTCTCGGGGATATCGGGGAGAACCTGCAAAAATCGTTGAGTGCCCAGCAGGTCTACGATCGGCTTATCGAGGGACTTCGGGTTGTGGTCCCTTCCGACGCTCTCGCGGTGTATCGATTTTCCGGACGGCGCTCTTCTCTCACGATTGCGGCATCGACGACGGTGGTGCCCTCTTCTGTGCGTGTCACCGGATCGCTCGTGGAAGATATGGTAGCGCGCGACGTCTACGGGCTGAAGGGATCGCTTGATTCGACGCGCAGAGATCGAGAGCACGACGAGCTTGAGTGCCTCGCCGGCACTGGCTTCTCGGTGTGCGTCCCAATCGTGTCGGATACCCATGAGCTGCTGGGGGCGATGCTCATCGCGCCGCGCGGGGGGAGGGATCGTCTGCAGGAAGAAGAAATCGACCTGTTGGTGAGCCTGGCCCGCGAAGCTTCGGAAGTCCTAAGCCGGCTGAGACTGCAGCAGCGACTGATCCTTGGAGAAGAGGAAAAACGGCGCATCCAAGAGCTGAGCGAGCTCAAATCGGACTTCGTTTCGTATGTATCCCACGAGCTCTTTACACCGCTGACGTCGATGAACATGTTCACGGAGTTTCTCGCAGAACGAATGCCGACGCGGGACCGCAAGAGCCGGGAGTACTTGCGCATTATCCAGGGGGAAGTAGGGCGGCTTGCCCGGATGGTGAAGACGATCTTGAACACCGCCAGATTCGACAGCGGTGGATCCATCTTTCACCGCAGTCCGCAGGACTTGGGGGCACTAGCCTCGTCAGTGATTGAGTCGATGCGCTATCAGCTGGAGATGCACCACTTCAAACTAATGACTTCGTTTCCGAAACGGGAGCTTCCCATCGAGGCCGATCCTGAAGCTGTGACGCTGGCAATCTCGAACCTGATCAGCAACTCCATCAAGTACTCCCCCTCAAGGAAGTCCTTGACTGTCCGGGTCCATAAACGGGGGACCTGGGGTGTGTGCGAAATTCACGATCGAGGAATGGGCATGACGTCCGAGATGCTTTCTCACATCTTCAAGAAATTTTACCGAGCCCCGACCCTGGAAGCACATTCCAAAGGAGTCGGTCTCGGCTTGGCTCTCGTGAAACAAGTGATCGACGGGCATCGTGGGCGCGTGGAAGTCCGGTCGGCACCGAACAAAGGAAGTTGCTTCACTCTCTGGTTTCCCTTGGTCAATTCCGGAAAGAACAGCACCGAAACGAACCCCCGACGGCCGGCTCAGGCGACGAGGAGCCGGACACGAACGGTGAACCGCAGGAGGAAAGGATGAAAACCGTTCTCATCATCGAGGATGATCCCGCCATTGTAAAAGGGCTCGAGAAAGCTCTCGCTGAAGAAAACTTCAAGGTGCAGATCGCGACAGACGGCACCAAAGGCTATCAAATGGCCAAGAGGGAGAGCATCGCGCTGATCATCCTGGACTTGATGTTGCCTGGGATGAACGGGAAGGAAATCTGCCAAAAGCTGAGGGCAGAAGGTGTCAGCACTCCTGTTCTGATGCTGACGGCGAAAAAAAGTGAGATGGATAAGGTCCTGGGGCTCGAAATCGGGGCGGATGACTACATGACGAAGCCGTTCTCCGTGCGGGAGCTCCTCGCCCGGGTGAAAGCGGTGTTACGGCGTGGGAACCAGACCGTCCAGAGCCTCGAGGAGACCACGTTCGGGGATGTCTTCGTGGACTTCCGTAAACAGGAGGCGAAAAAGGGCGAAACGCCCATCGCGCTCAGCGCAAGAGAGTTTCAGCTCCTGAAATACTTCGCGGAGCGGGAAGGGGAAGTTATTTCACGTGCCACGTTGCTCGACGATGTGTGGGGCTACGACGTCACACCAACTACGCGCACCGTGGACAACTATATCCTTTCCCTCCGAAAGAAAATCGAAACGAATCCCGCCAATCCGAAACATCTCCTCACCGTCTACACGGCGGGATACAAGTTCGTGCGCTGACGGGTCGGCGGTCGACCGACATCGGCTGTTGCGGCGAAAGGGCCTGGGTTGGATCTCAGAGCGCTGTCTCACGTGATCCCCTCGTATGAGAGTCCGCCCGCAGGCACTGTCGCAATCAGCCAACGACCGCCAGAGTGCTCCCATCCCACGCATCGACGACTTCTTTACGTGCGCATGACATTACCTTGACATCTCCGGCGAATCGCATGAGTATCTTGCCTCCAGACACTGCACTGCGACGATGAGAACAGGAGGTCAGGGTCATGCGGTCGGTCCGAGTTCTTGGGAAGAGATTGGAAACAGAAGTGCAACGCATCGTCCATCTCACAGGGCGAAGCCCCTTCCGCTTGAGCGTGTCACGCGCGCTCTACCGATGGATCCTCGAAATGATCTGCCGCGAGTCAAATGTCGGTAATCTTGTGATCGGCTGCCGGCCAATCAATGTCGTGGACACCTCGGCCGGTTCTCTTCCGCTCGTGATCGACGAAGCCCTGTCAGGGATGACCTTTCTCATCGAGACACGTTACCGCCGTGTGCGCGGTGAGCCAGTCAGCCGAAACAATGACTGAACAAGGGGAAGAACCATCTCCACGCTCGAAAGGGGCAGCCATGAACACCACCACAATTCTGATCCTTGTCCCGAGCTTCGCAACGCTTTCATTCTTGGTAGGAGGAATCCTCAGGCGCATTGGAAGTTGTCTGCGTGCGCAATGCCACGCGTGGTGACACGTTGGTGTGAGGCCGCAAGCCTTACATACCAACCTTCTCAAGGACCGATATCATGACCCGAGAACATCGCTGTTTCCAGAACGAGTCGCACTGTCGCAAGAGCATCGCAGGGCGAACGGTAGTGTTTCTCCTGCTCTTCCTGGCGATCCAGCAGCCCCTGTGGGCACAAGGGATTCTTGCGCCCGGGGAAACGTTGCGCTACAAGGTCCGCTGGACCTTCATCCGCTTGGGGACGGTGGAAATCCGCCAGTGTGAGGCTGACACCGAGCGGCCCGGGATGGGTAACTTTGTGCTCACGGTCAAATCGGCCTCCGGACTCCCGTTTATCGATCTGGATTTCACGCACACGATCACAGCGGCGCTCCAACCACTTGAGGTACAGACCGTGACTGTGCAGAACAATAACGACAACCACGAGAAAACGACCTACAGCGTGGACCGCACAGGGCAACGGGTGGTGGTCGTCGACAGCTGTAATGGGGAAGAGATTCTGTGCGATACAGTTTCGATTGCTGATCGATGCTATGAAGTGCTCAGCCTGCTGTTTATGGCGAGGGCGCAGGCCTCAAGCAACGGAACTGCGGTGGTCCCCACTATGGTCGGCAGATCGGTCGGAGAGACGCTACTCCAGTTCACGGGCCAGACGGAGGAAATCGACGTCCCCGCTCTGGACGAACCCATTGAGGCATATCATTTCACGGGAGACGCCCGCTGGGTGGGGAGCGGATTCGCCGGCATGCAGGGGGAATTCAGGGGATGGGTGAGCAAGGATGAGGCAGCGGTGCCGCTGCGGGGTGAAGTGGGCATCTTCTTGGGATCGATCGTGCTCGAACTGGAATCTTTCGATCGGCCCTCGTGGCCACCCCTTGACACGGCGTCGGTTGTCGTCACACCAAAGAAGGATGGGGATAGGCCATGAAAACACTCATCACAGGCGGAACCGGATATATCGGCGG
>Ga0209536_100014569_pt1 | contig 11284 bp, 8 predicted proteins | sample DeeMarSeWOR28_12_FD_187461 | JGI IMG/M metagenome (GOLD analysis project Ga0209536, IMG submission 187461) | Marine sediment microbial communities from White Oak River estuary, North Carolina - WOR-2-8_12 (SPAdes) (version 2) | ecosystem: Environmental > Aquatic > Marine > Intertidal zone >... | reverse complement strand
CTATACATAGGATTGGAGCAAAGATCAAAAAAAGAGTATGTTCCTCCAACAGCACTTTATTCTTATCATATAATCCGAGGTGATATGGATAAGGCATTTTATTGGTTCGAAAAATTAATCATTGAACACGATAGTATTCTGAATTATTGCACAGTTTGTCCAACTAAAGGTCATAGTATTCCTGATGAACCAAGGTTTAATGAATTACTGAAAAAAGCAGGATATAGAAGGATTAGAAAATAAACCTTACGAATCATGCCCGAAGATCACCGACATTGTCGGCTATACCGCCCTGATGGGATCAGATGAGGATCAAGCCTTCGATATGCTCAAGCGGAATCATATAATCCATGCTACCCTGATCGAAAAACACAATGGTACGCTGATTAAAGAAGTGGGTGATGGTACGTTAGCCAGCTTCCCTCTTGCTTCCGATGCTGTTCGTTGTGCCATGGATATCCAGAAGGAGGCCAAAAGCCAGAAAATTCCACTGAAAATCGGAATTCATGAAGGAGAAATGGTACTGGCTGGTGAGGATGTATTGGGAGATGGTGTGAATGTGGCTTCACGCTTGCAGGAAGCTTCCCAGGAGGGTTGTATTACCATCTCAGGAAAGGTATACTCGGACGTTAAAAATAAAGCAGGGATCAATACAAAGTACCTTGGAGATAAAAAGCTGAAAGGTGTAGATGATCCTATGACGGTGTATGAGGTGGTGTGTGAAGAGGAAAAACCTGAAGAATATAAGCCACTTAAAGCGAAGTTCAGGACTTTGTATTACATCATAGCTGGGATAGTTATTATTCTCGCAGCAGTTATAATATGGCAATTTCTACCAACGAGAGAAAGGAGCACTCCCGCCTCTGAGTTAGTTGTAGAAAAATCAATAGCAGTACTTCCATTCCGAAATGATAGCCCTGACCAGGCGAACGAGTATTTCTGCAATGGTATGGTGGAAGCAATATTGACCAATCTACAGAAGATTGAAGATTTGAGAGTGAAATCACGGACTTCTGGTGAACAGTATCGAAATCCTGACAAAGATCTTACAATTATTGCCAGTGAACTTAAAGTTGCTTTTATTCTAGAAGGAAGCGTACAAAAGGTTGATGATAATATTCGAATTACTGCACAATTGATTGATGGGAGTACCGGTGATCATTTATGGGCTGATAATTACGACGGAAAATATACAGTGGAAATACTTACTTTCCAGAGTGATGTTGCAAAGAAGATTGCTTCATCCTTACAAGCAGTGATTACACCAAAAGAAAAAGAACAGATTGATACTAAGACTACAGAAAATATGGAGGCATATGACCTATCGATGAGGGCGTGGGATATGATAGAAAAATGGAGAGATATGAGGGAAAGGCAATATTTGAAGGTGGCAATGAATTTACTTAATCAGGCCTTAAAGATTGATCCTGGATATAGTGATGCTTTAAGTTCAAAAGGTTGGGTGCATTTGGAGGGAGGAGAGTATGATTCAGCATTATATTATTTTAATAAAACAATAGAATTGTATCCTGATAATTTTTTTCCATATGGTGGGAAGGGGAGTCTTTATTTGTCTAGGTTGAACGAACCTGACAGTGCTTATAAATATATTTCCAAAGCGTACGAGTTAGCTCCTAACTTTCCCTGGAACAATATATTATTTGGGCAATATTATCAAGATGCTGTGAAGGATTATATAAAAGCTATACATTTTTATCAAAGAGCATATGAATTAGGTGGAGAAAATGACCTAATTATTCGTCTAATTGGAATACTATACTTAGAAATTGGGTATTACGATGTATCTCTGAAATATTATAAACAAGCTCTTCAATTAAGTCAAAGATGTAGTAATATTAATTGGATTAGATGGAATTTTTCATTCCAAGGTAATAATGAGGAAGCATTACAATTTCTGGATTCAATTTGTGATATTACTGCCTGTGAGCAAGAATGCGCTCTTAGCAGATTTCATTTTCTAAGTATGAAAAAGCAATTTGACCAAGCAGAACATCAATATAGTATATTCCTAAATACAGGAGGAATCCCATTTTATTGGGATAGCATCTATCTCGCATATGTTTACAAAGAGCTTGGAAGAAATAACGAAGCTAAAGCAATTTTATTTAATGCGCGTAAATCAATTGAAAATCAATTATCACAAAACAGATATTTCAACAGAGTCGCATGGCTTTCAGTAATCCATGCTATTATGGATGAAAAAGAAGTGTCACTGAAGTATTTATCAGAATCATTAGACTTTAAACAATGGTTTACCTGGTTTGAGTTTCTTACAATATGCCCCATATATGAAAATCTCCATGACGATCCCGAATTCAAAGCCATCGTCCAACGGGCCCAGGATAAAAAAGAAGCTATCAGAGCCCAGGTGCAGGAGATGATAGAAAGTGATGAAATTAATCTGTGATTTTAATCGAATTTAATTGGGTATAATTGAATCAAATACTTTCTCTAAACCATAGCTGGTTGAATCAAGCCCCGGCCTTATCTTTTGCCGGGGTTTTTTATTTAACTGATTCTTCAATAATTTTAATTTCCTCTTCATTCAACCCATACAGCTCATAAACCAACTCATCTATTTTTTTCTCAGCATGGTCAATGGCACGTTGGATTTGTTGGCGTTCACCCTGAACGTACCTAAGGGATTATAACTCAATTCAAATTTCCGTCCTCCACACATAAGTCATTGGCGTTTAATTTTTTTATTGAAGTGGGCTTGGAACTTGCTCATTTGGGAATCTGTGAGTGACTTAGCTTTTAAGTATTTGGTAAGATGAAAATCAAAATAAAGAAAAATAGAGATAGAGTCAATTATAATAATCACAATAACTGGAACTTATTTTTTTAAAATATTGTTATACAGGTACTTATATATCTCACCAAACACTACAACAATGAAAAAGTTCTTTAAAACCATGGATAAAATTCAGCCAATTGTAAAATTCCTTTTTGTAATCGGATTAATGCTTGTATTTGTTATATACTTTAGTTGTAACAATGATGATGAAGATAATGAAACCAATTTATTGATTGGTGTTTGGACCGTTACAGATGCTGATTACGAATTAAGTATTGAAGATATATCTTTTGTCGACTATCTGGTAAATATCGCTGGTTTTACTGAAATGGAAGCTGAAGAAGCTTTAGACTATTTATTAGCATGGTATAACTTTGAAGGCACACTTGAATTTAAAGCTGATCAGACCTATGTAGCCGCCATTGGAGATAACATCGATAACGGTACCTGGAGTTTAAATTCGGCGGGTGATAAGATTACATTTGATGCAGGAACCCATGATGAAGGTATTGCTGTTATTATCTCTCTGACTACAAATACACTTGTGATACGAATCGAATTTATAGAATCCGAAGATATTGATGATGATCCGCTAACATCAGATGTTGATATTTTGATATCGGTTGTAGCTACATTTAGTAAATAAGCTTTTATAAATACTCAATAATAAATCCTTGTTACTGCCTAATCATACATTCAAATCCGGATTATTATTGAAATGGTCCAGGTTAAATTATAATTGAGTAATTATTTTTTATATTAGTTACTTTCTTTGATTACGGATATAATCAGATCCTGTTTATCTCCTGCTTTGGCGAGCAATTCCAATCCACTCAGTAATTCTTCTCCTTTTACTTTCAAAATTAATGTGATCAATCCAGTTACTAATTCAGCCTCCGTAAAGATACAATGACCATAACGTCGTACTGGAAAAGCTGTGAAATAGGGATGCCTCCCCGATTTCGCTACTTTCAGTCGGTAAAGTGGTTGATGCCAGAATAATTGAATGGGATCTTTAGTGGTGTGCATCATGACCAGTGGATCAGCAATTTGGCCAGTGCTTTCAAAAGAAATCAACGGATCTACTCCGGTGCCATTTATCGTAAGGCGGGGTATGGTACGGTTGAGTTTGAGATTTTCCCAAAAACTGCCAGTGCCCCAGTACCTCCTGGTCGTATTGTCAAATATAATACCATTAATCTTAACATCATGGGCATCATCTATGGTGAAAACATTATACTACAAAGTATTGACAACAGTTTCACCAATTGTCGTTAGGTCATTTGGATCATAGGGCGCCTTAGTTACCGATAGTAATTTTTGTGTTTTGACAGGATTGTTCATCAATGTCTCAATGATTGCAATTTTATAAGAATCCCAATCTGTAATCAAATCTGGTGGAATATCACTAATATTTCCAGGAAGAACTCCAGGGAAGAAATAATCAAAAACTAGTCTGAAATCGCCGTAGTAATTCAGTTGTTTTTCAAAATTCCCGCAAGGTCCGCATAGGGAGAGCCCCCCGTCAAATACATCCGGATTGCGTTCCAATGCCAATGTCGTGATCAGGCCGCCTTGGGATCCACCGGTCAGGTAAGTGTAGGTGGGTGTTACTCCCAATTTTTCATTTAAATAATCCATTAAAAATTTTTTAACTGGATCATCTCGGAAATTCCCTGCTGAACGTAAAGTCCGTTCCCGCTGAAACTGGTAGTGGCAAAAGCAAAATCCAGACTGGTGGCAAGCGGGGCGAGCTCTTCAGCTTCAGCAGGAATCTGAATGGGTTCATAAATCGAGACATAACCATGCGCATACAGGATCAACTCACCATTCCAATCTTCCGGAACACAAATGAAATATATTTCACCATTTCCAGCAGGAATTATTTCACAGATTGAATTTGATAAACTACCATCTACTGTCAACACAGACATGCGGGCCGATGAAATGGTTTCCAGGGCGGTTGTGGGATATTCTGCGGGTGATATCTCATTTTCATCGAAGTTGTCGTAACATCCAGTGAATAGTGCACACATCAAGATCAAAACCAGAATAATGAGTGGTTTTGGTGATTTGATTAAGTTATTCTTGTTCACGATTTTATTTGTTTAGTTGAGAGTCTGACCATATTTTAATAAAAAACAGGCTTTTTCGTAGTTCCTTTAGATTAATTTTTCTATGATTTTTACCAAAAGAAATCCCCACCAGGAGGATAAGGGCATAGTTACTTCAAACCCACTTGTACAAAATTAGTAAGGGAATGGAGGGATTAAGGCCAGTAATCTGGAATGGGATGGATGTGGAAAAATATATGGGGCCTGGGACCTCTAGTTTGGGTATGAATATGATAGGTTGAGTGGGTAAATAAAATAGGTTAAAATAGTATAAATAAATTGGGTAGAAATTAAATAAAGAGGGTTGAATGATTTGTTGGAATGTGGTTTGGTTGGATGATTGGATTTGAGGAATTAAAGGGTTCTAAAAAGGGATGCAATGGCGAGTATAATGCAAAAAGGCTGCAACGCCCAATGTGCGCGGGAGTCAAACCCAATGCATAAATAATTTTATAGCCCAATGAAATTACAATGCATAAGACCGGGTGAATGGAGGCTCCAAGCCTTTGGCTTATGGATATGCAAGAATGTAGCCGTATGCAATTACAGTGTTAAGACTTAATGTAATGCTAGGGGTAATGACTTAGGCAACTAGGAGATAGAAAAAAATGGTCAACACCTGTCTGGAATTAAAATATAACGTTACAGAAATTGGCAATAATTTTCGGAGAAAGAATTAAACTTGACCTGAACTAAATGACACAGTTTAATGAACATATCCTAAGTGAAGGTTAATCTAAAATTTTGGGGTGAAATTCGATTGTACTTAATTGGTATGGCTATTAAGTCTAAATAGCTGTTGAATAGTACGGCTGCTTTACTAAGTACCATTAGGGTAAGTAATCTTTGTGATAATTATTACTTATTGGCCTACAATACTAATTCCTATAATTCCATCACATTTTTATACCAAAAAAAGTTCCAGAATCTATGAAAAACTTTCGCAGATTTTGCAAGTAAAAAAATCTCTGCCTATGGTAGGATTACATATCTCTGATCGATAAGCAATGATATATTAATTTTCAATACTCCTATTAATGTAATGTTTTGTAAGGTTTATATCGGGCTAATGCGAACCGGATTATAATAGGTTACAATTTCCTCCTCCTGTTCTTCAAGGAAGAGTTCGATTTCAATGATTCCGGTTAATGCATCCAGTCCGTCATGATATTTATTCGCCTTGAATATTCTTTTATACCTGGTTATATCGAGGAAAAAATCTGGCCATCTGTTTTTCCAATCTGCTGGAAAGCGTATTAAATTATTGACCGTTGCAGCATTTGTCAAGATCCGGGCTTCCTACTGTCTATTGATCACTACCTTACAGTGTGATACTTCAGATTTAACCGGACAAAAAGTTAATTATTCTAATATACATCTTAATGCCTCATATGGTGTTTTTCCATCAAATGCTCCATGTGGTCTATTGAAGTTATAAAATTGCTCCCATTTCTCCAATTTCTTATTCAAATCCACATCATCAGTGTATGTTAAAAGCTGATAGAATTCTTCCTGATCAGTTCTATGCGATCTTTCAACCTTACCATTCAACTGAGGGGATCTAGGCTTTGTATAAACGTGCCTGATACCCTTATCTTCAACATGCCAATGGAATTGGGCTTGAAACTCATGCCCTCTATCTGTTCTGACAGTGTGAATACGGAAAGGGAATTTGTCAATAACATAATCAATAAAATCGATAGCACTTACTTGATTATGGCGATTATATATTTTTAAGGCTCTTATCCTAGTGGCATCATCAATTGCAGTGAATTGGTAACGTTTAACCTTTTTCCCAGATTTATCAATAAAAATGTTGAATTTAACATCTACCTGAACTTGATGCCCTGGTGTTTTCTTTGCATACCGCTTGGTATGGACCGTCCGTCTCGAAGCTGTCTTTGGTAAACGATTGACACCATACTTTAACAAAGTCCTTGATACCGTTGATTCTGATGTTTTAATATTATAATACCTTTCAAGATACCAGGCAATCCTTGCTGGACCAAGCTGACACGTCTTACGAAGATCTAATATCTTGTCGATAGTGTCCTGGCTCAATTGTTTAGGATGTGATCTTGCAACAGGTTTCTTCCTTTCTAGGCCTTTTCTGACTCCTTGTTCATACTTTTTCTTCCAATCATAATAGGTTGACTTTGGAATTTCAAAATCCTCTAATTCTTGAGTTACACTTGTTTTGCTTTTACTAATAAAATCGAGTATTAACGTAATCCTTCTAACTCTAAGAATTTCGTTCGCCCTTGCTTCAATAACTTTATTAAGATTTTTCATTTAGACCTCTATTTTACTTCTTACAATTTAGTTAAAATTGTCCAATAGGGTCTGACGTACCTACACCCAGTAATTTTCACCTTGAAATGACCAACTTTTCGGTGTACAGCTGATCCCCTGTATCCAGATTTAAAATGTATACCCCGGGTCGTAGAAGACTGACATCAATAGATAAATAATTGGTTTTCCCTATATTCTGATCCTGTACCAATCTTCCATTTGAATCCAGGATCCATAATTTCGCGGATGGGATACTTCCATCCAGGAGGATGTTCATATAATCCGACGCCGGAACGGGAAAAAGAACAAGCTGTCCTGAGTTGTTCAGGTTTTCGCATTCCGGAATATCATAATATTCATAGATATTTCTGTTACCGATATAATTTTCCATTCCATAAGAATTGTTCAAATTCCCATCCGTTAATCTGTTTCCGGATTCTATTTCAAAACCATCACAACGGTATCTGACCCAGGTCAGATAGGTATTGTCATACTCAACATCTCTGTATGCATCGTATCCCCATGCTCGTCCGGTATACCTTTTTAGCGTGTCACTCACATCCGGTAATAACTGTTGTTCGTAATTTTCGTTAAAATCCTGCCTTTCTTGGTTCCAGATATTATGGTAAGCAAAATATATTTCTTCCAGATCACTAGACAGGTTTTCATCTTTATGTCGAGGAATCCACGTTGATGTTGCCGAATCCCATTCCTGATAGATGCTTCTTCTCAATATTCCTTCTTCTAATTCCTCATACTCTGCCATATACCTGGAAACATAAAGTTCATCCCAGAAGGAACTATCAATTTGTTCGATTAGTCTACCCTGATTATCGTATTGGTAAGATATGGTGTAATTAACTGGATAATATATGCCCGGATCCTTCTCCACCAATTTACGCTCTTTGGTCATTAAGCCGTTTTCAAATTCATATTCCCATTCTTCAGATATTATACGATTAGCCTGCCCGTTATTCAATGCGATTTCATATTGATCCTTTTTTTTCGGGAGACAGGTATAATTAGCTGTATTCAGAAAAGAATAGGCAATACTGTCTTTGTAAGGCACACCTTTTTTATAAACCCCGCTGCTCTCAACAGTCTCCCACAACATGCATCCTTCCTGATATTGAATCGTCTGGAAATGATATCCGGGATAACAATTATCATAGTGTTCTTCCAACTTATATTGATTTTTTGTGCCATCCGGAAAATATGTATGATATTCATTTATTCTGTAGATACATAATTTGACGCTCTCCAGATCGTAAAGGTGCTTTGACTTTTGACGTCTTTCTATTAAAAGGGAATCTTTATAGACGGATGTAATTTCATCTTCTTCCATCAACCACTTGTTTGTATCCGGGGTATATCTTCGACGTAATTCATAGCTGGTGTTCCCCCATTGATCATATTTTAGATATTCTTCATATTGAGTTTGCCATATCTGCAGATCCTGAATCCAGGTTTCTCCCCTCCCATAGGTGAGTTGCCCTTTAGGATCATAGGTGTAAAAAGTCTTTCCTCGGGTAACCCACGTACCGTTATCCATCAGGCTCTCACTAAAATACGCGCTTATTAATCCGGTTAATTGTTGAGATAAACAGCAATTCGGAATCCAGAAAAAAAATATGATGCAGATGATTCCCCGCATGAGTCAGTTACCTATTATCTTAATTAAATTTAATAAAATCTAAAATATAAAAGAATAGATTGAAATGATATATCGCCTGAAAATCCATGAGGTAAAATTCTTCAATTACGATATGTAATAATAATTTTTCCGGTTGCTTCAATTTGTTTTTGGCTGTAATATTTTCATAAAATAGAAGGGAGATGCTTGCCGGAATTTAGTGTACATCCTTATTTTGAAATGACCAACTTTTCCGTATATAGCTGGTCACCCCCATCAATCCTCAGTATGTATATCCCGGAGGGTAACAAATGGACATCAAGGGATAGATAATTGGTTTGTCCGATCCTTTGATCCTGCACTAGGCTTCCATTCGAGTCGATAATGGTTATGTTGCCTGATGGTATACTTCCATCCAGGATGACATTCAAGACGTTTGTGGCCGGAATCGGAAACAGGAGGATATGGTTGGGTTTATCCTGATTTTCACAGACCGGAAAATCATAATAGGTATAGACCCTTCTACGACCCGGGTAATTTTCCAACCCATATGGGTTGTACATTTCTCCGTCAATTAATCGGCTTCCACTTTCTATTTCGAAGCCATCGCACCGGTAGATCACCGAGTCCAACATGGTATAGTCATAATCAACATCATTATATGAGTCGTATCCCCATACTCGCCCGGTATACCTTTTTATCGTGTCATTTTCATCAGGCAATACATGTTGTTCGTAATTTTCGTCAAAATCCTGTCTTTCTTTATTCCAAATATTATGGTAGGCAAAATATATTTCTTCCAGATCATTAGAAAGGTTTTCATATATTCCAAGGGAAATCCATGTCGATGTTACCGAATCCCATTCCTGATAGATATTTTTTCTGAATAATCCCTCTTCTAATTCATCATACTCTGTAATATTGCGGGAAACATAAAGGCCGTCCCAAAAAGAGCTGTCGATACGTTCTATTAATCTACCCTGTCTATCATATTGATATGTGCTACTGTAGAGAATTCTATGAGGCTCCCTCCAGTCATCTTGTCGAAAATAAAGCTCTTTACTCATAAGCCCATTTTCAAATTCATACTCCCATTCTTCAGATAATACCGGGTAGGATCCACCGTAATCCAGACCGGTCAGGTACTGGTCCCTTTTCAGAGGGAGGCAGCTATAATTCAGATAATTCAAATTCGCATAGATGATACTATCGTTGTAATTATACTGCCCTCCGTTTTGATAGTTTTCACTTCTCTCATTAGTCTCCCAGAGTTTACAGCCTTCACTGTACTGGATGATCTGGTTATAACGTACTCTCAAATAATTCCATACCCATTTATAATCAAGCCGGTAATTGTCAATGATCCCATCTGAAGTATAAAAATAATATTGGTTTTCACTACTGCTGCTATTCATCCCTGGATCCTCCTCCTCCCGCCATTTTCTATCCTTACGTCGCTCCAATATCAGGGAATCGTAAAATATAGAGGATTGAATAAACTCTTCCTTCAATTCCTGTGATTCGTCCCGGGTATAATTCCGTCTTATTTCATTGACCACGTTGCCCCAACCATCATATGTGAAACTTGTTTCGAATTGAGTAAGCCAACGATTGAATTCAGGCATCCAATTTTCACGTTTCCGGTAGGTGAGTTGTCCTTTAGAATCGTAACTATAATAAAACCTGGATTCAGGTTCCCAGCTGCCATTCTCCTTCTGATTTTCTCTGAATTCCTCCTTCAGTAATCCGGTTAGTGGTTGAGGATAACCAAAAAAGGGGAGTAAAAAAACAAATATTCCACCCATGATCCACCTCATCGGTCATTCATTTTATCCTATACTAAAGATAATATATAATTATTAAAGGAGAATGGCTATCCATGTATTATCCTGTTCAGGCTACATGGGGAATTCTTCAATTTTAGAGATCACACTGCAATTTTAAATACCGATTGACCGACAATTTTCGAGGGATAAGAACTAAAATTAATAGAACCTCACTGGCACAAGTCTTCCTGCCAGGTCCTGTGCGGTAGCGAGACTTATACCAACATATGAACTCTATTTCATTACTTACACAGGTATTTATTTGATTGATGTATTTATACGACGTCGATATCGTGAAATTCTAAAATATGGCACAAGTGACCTTTCCTCACCTTGCCAGTCCAAATACTTGCGCCGGTGGGGCTGATTATTAAACGTTTGTATAAGGATGATTATACAATGTTTGTAGTAGTATGAATTTTCTCGTTTATTCCGAATATCAGGCTGGATTGGATGGTCATTTGCAAATTATAATAGCAGTAATTGATTAAAATAATTGAATTTGCAGAAAATAATAATTTAAAATGAATTGGTTTAAACTTCGATAGAAATAAATAAAATCAGTTCCTGTTCACCCAACTTAAAAATCGTTGAATCTTAT
>Ga0209536_100014568_pt1 | contig 11284 bp, 9 predicted proteins | sample DeeMarSeWOR28_12_FD_187461 | JGI IMG/M metagenome (GOLD analysis project Ga0209536, IMG submission 187461) | Marine sediment microbial communities from White Oak River estuary, North Carolina - WOR-2-8_12 (SPAdes) (version 2) | ecosystem: Environmental > Aquatic > Marine > Intertidal zone >... | reverse complement strand
GCTCAGCCAAAGCGAACTTTGCCCCGGGCAGTGTCGCCATGTAATCAAAATCATAATCCACGTAACGGGAGCCGGGTTTCCAATAAATTGGAATCTCCGGCTGAACAATTATCGCGCGTGCGCCATAGGCTTTGACCATGCCGATCAGTCTCCGATAGTAAGTCCCGAACTCCCGCGCGGTGGTGCGCAATACAAGCTTGTCCTTGCGGATGGGCCGAAATAACCGACGAAACCGCTCGAAACGCGCGGGACTATTGGGACGTATCGACAGATGATGCGAGTCATGGAAATTGCCTTCCCACAGACAGTCGTTATTGCCGTAATGAACCACCGTATAGTCCACTTTTACGCCATCACGCTCGAAATGGCTGCGCAGCATCTTCAGCCGACGAACCCCGGACAGCACGCTGTGCCCCGGAACGCCGGCATTCAGCACCTCGTAATCATCGCTCAACAGATCACGTAATATGTCGGTGAAGTTCCTGTAACGGAAGAATGCCGATATCGGCAGCAGACCTTTGCTTTTGCGCTCACGGTTAACCGGCGTGATCGTCGTATCCCAGCCGGAGGTGGAGGATTCGCCGATACTCAGGATCACTTTCTTGCCGCTAGAGCGCACCCGCTCAACCGTCTCCGTATAGGCCGAAAAACCGTCCTCCTCAAGAAAATCCTGACCGGGTTGCAGGACTCTGTAAAGGTAGCTATTGGGACGAAAAGACGTGCCCTGCTCGAGCACATGTTTGTGATTGTCGTACTGTTCGTTAGTCTCGGCCATCGCAAAAAGGTCGTTTGTAGCCCCGGGATAATACACGAAGATGGATGCGCCTATGACGCCAACCCGCTAGCCAGGAAGTTCAGGATGACAATGCTTAGGGAGTTTGGGCCTGCGGAAACTAGCCGCGAATACATAGCGCACCGAGACAAGCGGCATGCCGCGAAATTGCGGACTGATGAATGAAAAAGCTTGCTTAAAGAGCCCCATCGGCGTGCCAACAACCGTTCGAATTTCGCCAACCGGAAACCACCATGCCTGCTATAGTTGAGCCATGTACATAAACTTCTGGTATCCGGTTGCCGCCAGTGACGCGGTAACCAATGAAGCTCCGTTTCGGACACGAATACTCTGCGTGGATTTCGTGGCCTTTCGTGACACGGATGGTAATCCGCATGTCTTAAGTGACACCTGCATCCACCGCGGTGCTGCACTCGGCGAGGGCAAGGTCGTGGGCGATTGCGTGCAATGCCCCTACCATGGCTGGCAGTATGCCGGTGACGGCCGCTGCACGAAGATCCCCACGCTGCCCGACGATAAGCCGCCTGCCCGTGCCAAGGTCGACAGTTATCCCGTGCAGGAGAAGTACGGCATCGTGTTTGCCTTTCTGGGCGACCTGCCCGCGGCTGAGCGGCCGCCCCTCTGGAACATTGAGGAATACGACGCTGATGACTGGCGCGCGAACAAGCTGGTCGTCTTCGAGGTCGACTATTACTACGAGCGCTCCATCGAGAATGCCCTGGACCCCGCCCACAATGAATTTGTGCACCCCAAACAAGGCACGCCCGGCATGCTGCTGGATTTCAAAAAGACACCGATAGAAATGGACGCCATTGGTGACTGGGGCAGCGGTTTTATGATTCCTTTCACGCAGCTTGACCCCGAAAAAGGTCTGCTCGCGCAAGCCAACCAACACAACGACGAAGTCGTCAAGGCCGGTTCAGGATATTTCGGCCCGAACGCGGTCGTCACATGGCTGCATTTCACCGCGGAAAACATGTTCCACCAGTATTTTTTCGAAGCACCCATAGACGAAAACCGGACCCGTATTTTCTTCATTAACATGCGTCACTTCATGATGGACCCGAAACACGATCAGCAAATCGTGGATATCAATATGGAGATCGCGCAGGAAGACATTGATGTGATGGAGAAACTGAACCCGGTGCGCACGCCCGAGACTACCTCCAAAGAGCTGCTGGTACCTTCCGACGAGCCGGTCATGCACTTCCGCAACTCGCTGAAGGATTGGGAAAAACGGGGCTGGCGGCTGGACCTGAAGCGACTGGCGGAACTGCGTGGCGACGTGGCCACCGCGATTCCGTCGCCCGCTCGCCGCGAGGAGAAAAACTGGGTGCTGGACGAAGTACCCCTTATACCTAAGGAACATTAGCCCACTTTGTCCAGCAGACCGAGAATATAGTCTCCCTCCGCCAGCAAACATCCAGAAAAGGGAAAAGTATGTCCGAATTCACCAATGTCGCTGTAGTCAAGGCCGCTAACATTTATTTCGACGGCAAGGTAACGAGCCGTACCGTCAGGTTCGCGGACGGCAGCCGGAAAACGCTGGGCATTATGCTGCCGGGTGATTACAGCTTTAACACTGACGCAGCAGAGATCATGGAAATACTGGCCGGCAGCATGGACATCCGTCTCGCCGGCAGCAATGAATGGCACACGTACGGCGCGGGGACGCAATTTGAAGTGCCCGCTAATTCAGCCTTTGACCTGAAGGTCACCGAAGTGGCCGACTACTGCTGCTCATACCTTTAGCGCGGGAAGTACCTGCGACACATAACGACCCAAGGCCACCTGATTGTTATCGTTGTCGGGCCGGCGACTCGGGCGGCGCGGCTGGTTGATTACTCGGACGCTGCGGCTGCCTCACCTATGCGGTAGCGAAAGCCGATGCCGACGATGAACTGATCGTCATCATAAGGCTCGGCGCCGAGCGAGAGCACGTTCGGAATGGTTGCCGGCTCTACGCCCTGCAAAGCCCAGTCATCAGCAGAGAAACTCTGGTAAACGAGCCGCGTGGTGATTTCGGTACGATCCGAGTAGCGATACGCGAGTTTGAGGCGCAGATAGTCCAACGTCGACGTCAGGTCCGGCAACTGGCTGAACCCGCCGCTGGCTGAGTCGACATCTATTTCGGACGTGCCGTCGGAACGTGTGTAGTCCAACTGAAGATCCAGCTTGTCGGCGATCTCCCTGATCCGCAGGCCGGCGCCCAGCGTGTAGAAGGTATCGTCATTCGTTGCAGTCCAGTCGGGGGCTGCAAACTGCTCGCTGCCGGCTTGCGTCGATTCGATATTCTGATAGCCGCCGGACAGATAAACGGAAACTGTTTCAGATGCGGCCCACCCAAGATCGGCGTTCAGGCTAAGGTCATCGCCGTTGAGCAGGCCGATCGTGGAGCGCCCGTAATCGTCTTCCGCGTAAAAACCATTAAGTGTCAGGGAAAACGGGCTCTCATACGGAGCGACTGTCGCCGTTACCTCGCCATAAGTCCGGTAGCGGTAAGCCAGGTTGTACTTGCGCAGCAGCGGGTTCTGGCCGAGCGAGCCGGCCAGGGTCTCATCGTAAAAATCATTGGTTCGTTGCGAAGCGCCGCCGCGCGCATCGATTGCCAGTGCAGAGTTGGCCTGCCAGCGCAGCCTGCCCCAACCGCCGTTCTCGGTCTGCTCGCTTACTTCCTGGTTGTCCCGGTCCATCTGCTTGTAGTCATAGCCTGCCGATGCACGCAGGCTGTCGAACAATTCGTATTCGCCGCTGAGGCTAAAGTTCGACCGCTCATAACTGTACGGCGTATTGGTTTCTGATTCGCCCGACAGGAAACTGTCCGTAATCGCGCGTGTCCAGACTAACTGCTGGGTTCGGTTATCGCGCTCGTCGTAGCGGAACGAGGCGCGGACAGTCGCCCTGGATGTGATGTACGAATTCGCCGTCAATGCCAGGTTCGTCGTATTTACCCGGGCGTCAAGGCTGCTAACCGGCAGAGCCCCGGCGCCCAGACCCGCGTTGGTGGTATACGGCAGCAAGGTGTCGTTTTGCTCCAGCCTGCCGGCCGCAGCCGAGAAGCCCAACACCGTGCGCAGCTGCGCCACTCGATACGCGCCGGAAAGCGACAATTGCTGGAAGGTGTTATCGGGTGCCTGCGACAGCTCGCCACTGTCGGCACCAAAGCCATTGGTGAACGGGTTCTCCCAGCGCAGGCTCAGGTTATCGTTATCGAATTCCGACAACCGCCAACCGAATGCCAGGTAACCCGACTCAGCGGAATATTGAACACCCAGATCGACCGCATCGGTCGTGTAGTCGATCTGGCCGGGCAACAGGCTGGACTGAAAAAAGAACGGTCCGCCGAAAATATCGACGCCATCGCGCTCCTGCCGGCTGAAATCCGCAGAGAATGAAATATTCTTTGACTGCAGGTAACGCCCGCCGATCTCGAAAATACTGCGATCGCTTTCAATATTGCGGCCAACGAGGCTGGAATCAAGCGCGCTAAAACCGGCTGTGTTCGGCGCCCGCACCCAACCCGACGGCAGCGAAAGTTCTGCTGATCCGGTCTCGCGGAAAATGCTCTCCGTGGTGAAGAAGCGCCGCCGCGGTATCTCACGATAGGCTATGCGGTAATCATATGCGCCCTGGTTACCGCCCTCGATCTCGGCGAAGCGCGAGTCCAGGCCGAGGTCTTCGAGGGTCCAGCTGATTTGCTGGTTCTCGCTTTTATAGCTGCCGTCACCGTCGATATTGATGTACGCGCCGCTTTCGTCGTAGCCACTGGCATCGCCGAAATAGGCAGAATCGTCGCTGACGCCGGTGACGCCGACGTCATAATCTCCGCGATAGCCGTCTTCGAACGGGCAGTACTCGCATGTCCACTTACTCGTATCGACCGGCGCTGCCGCGAACACAGGTACAGAAACCCCGCATACAAGGGCGGCCAAAAGAAATCTGTTTAATTGCGCTGCGAATGTGCTCATAAGCTTCATCCTGTCATCGCATCAGTTTTGAGCCGGACGGGTGATTCGACCCGTGCACCTGCTCGTGACAATTCAGGCAACTCTGGCCGAGCAGATACTGCGAAGGCGTCGCCGAGGGCAGCCCTCGTTCGTCCTGGGGCAGACTGGGGTGGCCGGCCTGCGAGTGACAGCTCTGGCACAGCAACGGAGCACGCTTGACGAGCATGCCCGGATGAATCGAACCGTGTGGCGTGTGGCAGGTGCCACAGTCTTCCGTTACCGGGGCGTGCTCCCACAGATATGGGCCGCGCTTTTCGGCGTGGCAGTCGTAGCAGGTTTCATTAACGGTCTGGCGCACCAGTTGCGTATCGACGGTTGCGCCGTGCGGGCTGTGACAATCACTACACCCCATCTTGCCTTCGAAAAACGGATGCGAAAACGCCTTTAATGTCTCGCCGCGCACACTCTGGTGACAATCGAAACAGACCTCGGGCTGAGTCGATGTCTGCAACACCGCGTCCTTCGGCGCATGGCTCGTATGGCAGTCAGCACAGGCGACTGAATTACTCTCATGCGGACCACCGTGCCAACCGAAACCGACGTCACTCGTATGACAGTCGATACACATGCCGTTCTGCACATCGACGGGCGTTTCTTCGTGCGACCCAAATTCGATGACAGACGGGCGTTCCTCGCCGCGCCGGACGCGCGCAGCGTGCGCGCCGCCGGGCCCGTGACAGGCCTCGCACTGCAACTGGCCGTGCCCGAACGGGCTGCGCTCATCGGTAGGCACTGCATGCTTGGTCTTGAAGATAGCCAGAGTTTCGGCGTCTTCGTGACAGGCAATACAGGAGTCAGCGCCCTTCCTGCTGTATTCAGGCTTGGCATCAGATTCGTCCGGGCTTTGCGCATGCAAGCCGACGGACACTGCAAGAAGTAGTCCTAACGCAATGGCGTTACGACCTATCGATGCCAGACCCATCCAGCCACTCTCCCCCGTCGTTGTGATTAGAGCACCGGCCGGCAGCGACTGAGGGCATGAGCGCCCCCGGTCCGCCGACACCTGCCTAGTTAAACTCGAATGTCTCTATTTCGTGAACAACCTTAACATCCGCCGTTCGCCCTGGCCCGTGGCAGAGCACGCAGCCTTCGTTTTTCGACGATACGAGCGAGCCATCGGGTGCCTTGGTGGCCGCAAAATCACCGCCTTCCCGATCCATATGCTCCGTCGCCAGTGTATCCGTGTGACATGCCGAGCAGACCGCAACCGTGGGCGATAGCACCACATCGTCAGTCAGTATAGCCGGGTCATTGACGTCGATCGTCGTCCCGAACACCTCCGCCGGATCGACCGGATAATAGGTTCCGGGGAGATGGCAACCTTCGCAATTATTGAGCAGACCCGGGTATTCAGCTTCCAGGACGTTGAGACGGCCGCCGAAACCGCAGATGTCCACTGTTGTTTCCAGTTCACCGGAGACGTGGATCTGGTGGATCATACGCTTGAAGTCGATCGACTGGTCATCGGTGCCGGCTGCGCAGTCGCCGGTCGCCGCTGCCCGCTGATTGACGTCGGTCATCATCGGATTGTGGCATACGACGCAAGCCTGCGGCTCATCGGTACGGTTGTTACCGTGGATGGTCAGCTCCTGGTGGCAATCGAGGCACTTGTCGACGTTGACGACAGAGCGTCGCGCCTGCGCACGAGCATCGGTGATCGGCGCATAGGAGATCGCGGTCTTAACGGCAATTCTCTCGTAAGTAGTGTCGCCATAAACATCGACAGCAGGGTGGCCTTCCAGAACGACCGCGAGCGATCCGGTGGCGTCCAGCGGGATTGGCGTCGCCGAAGTTGCCTCGAAAATATTGCCGCCCGTGTTAGTCGCGGAACCGCCGCAAGCCTCAAGCACGTTCAAGGTGATCGGCAGACCGGGCAATGCACCACTGCCGATATTGGCATATTCCGTCGTGCTCCAGCCTATATCGACTGCAAGACGACTCGCGCCGCCGGCACACTGAATGAACGGCTCATCGGCACTGATGTCGTATGCCGCGTCGTTATCCAACGGATTGGTAACCGAGAAGGTCACAGTCGGGAATTCACCCGGAGCCGTGCCCGATACATCAAGAATGTTGTACTCAAAGGCCTTGCCAGCCGTCTGCTCGCGAATTTCATGCGCGACAGGTACCTGGACCAGTCGTCCGTCCGGCGTGGTTACGGACCCGTTGGGGCCGTGGCAATCGACGCACTGGGTGTCGTCATTGAATGTAAAGCCGCCAGGATGAATGCCGTTTTCGATCGCGAAATCGTTACCACTGTTGGGTTCGCCGTCATCGTAGTGACACGTGCCGCAGGCTGCGCGGTTGGGCACCAGGCGCCAGTTACTGGCCTGGGGTGTTTTGTCGTCACTCTCGTCATGACAGGTCTGGCAGTTGCGCAGATCCTGAGGGAACTTTACATTCTCCCAGCTATAGAGGGTATTGTTGAAACCGACGATCGAGTAGTCCGGTCTGGCCGAGTGAATGTTGTGGATGAGAACTTTCATGTCGACCGTATTGCCGGTGTCGCCGTCGATGGATGACGGGTTGTGACACGCTACACAGTATTCGACGTTCGTGCGGGGTCCGCCGTGGAACGCCAGTTTGTCGTGACATGCATTACAGGTATCCGTATCCACGATCAGCCGGGTAAACGTTGGAGTGCCACCGGTCGGCAAGAAATCGGTCGGCGCGTTATTGGCCGGAATCTCCTCGCCCTCAGAGTTTTCCAGCCCTCGTATTTCGATGCCGACCCTGTGCGTCTTCGTTTGATCGTACGTGGGTCCGTTCGGGTAATCCGGTAGCGCGTTGGCAAAGGTGTAGGTATACGTGCCGTCGCCGTTGTCGGTGAACGTGCCTGCCGTCGCTGTCTCTGTTGTCGCCTGAATGTCATTCACGCTGGTACGCGTGGTATAGGCCTGCCATTCGCTGGAACCGCCGTTTTGCCCCGGCGACAATTGCGCGATCACGAAACGGATGCTGCCGGGAGGCATGCCGGTCAGCCCAAGGTTAAGGTCGTTGGTCAGGGTGAACGAAACAGTCGCGTCCGTGCCGCCGGCACCAACCTCAACGCTATCAACACGAACATTAATCTTTTCAGCGGATTCCACCGGGAGTGCGCTGCCGCCGCTCGGTCCCGGGGGGCCTTGCTGCCCTTCGGGACCCTGAGCCCCGTCGCTGCCGTCATCACCACACCCGGCAACCAACAAAGCCGTAATCAAAAGAGTTGTAGCAATGCCACCGAATGTTCCCGAATGTGACTGATTCCGATACATAGTGTTGTTCCCTAGACTGTGCCTGTTGGCTTTACATATTTTGTGGCTTTGCAGCTCCATGGCTTTTTGAGCTCATTGACTGCGTTCGCTTGCTTACTGGAATGCAGGCTGCATACCCTGCCCAATCCTATATCCCGAGGTCAGGTATTATCCAGCCCGATTATTACTCCCCTAATACAAGACGACCTTACACAGGCGCAGTAGACAGAGCATCAGGAGAATTACTTATCTGGATTGCAGTGTCAAAATCGACGGTCAACCGTGACAAATTTAGGCAGCGAAAGCAACCTGCAGGAGGGTCGAATTTTGCGGTCATTGACAACCGGCAGGGATAAAATGTTAGATAGCTTACAGATACGGTAAGCATCGCAGCCGCCCGGCGGGCAGGTCGGTAGCAAACTTTGGCGGCTCAGTGAAATTACCCGAGAAGCGCCACGTCAGAAATGGCAAAATCACCCGCTCATTTACCTGGAATCAAGAATGATTCCCATGCAGAAAACTCCGGAGAAATACATGCCGACTAATTTTCGCAAATGTCTGACTATCTCAGCGACGCTCGCATTGCCCCTGATGCTGTTAGCCCCGCTGGCCCAAGCCGACGTCGCTCAACGTATCGAGGATTGCGACGCTTGCCATGGCGCGAATGGGGTCAGCAAAGAAAGTGACGTACCCACCATCGCCGGCATCTCGTCGTTTGTCCTTGAAGAATACATGTTCCAGTACGTCGACAAGAAACGCCCCTGCCGCGAGTCGAAGTACCGTTACGGAGACACCAGTCGCCCGGCCAAGTCCATGTGCGACGTTGCCAAGGAATTGAGCGAAGCCGAGATTACGGAAATCGCCGCGTATTATGCCGGCAAGGAATTCGTTGCCGCCGACCAGCCGTTCGATGCTGCGCTGGCTGCGGAAGGCGCCAAAATCCATAAGCGTGATTGCGAGAAATGCCATACGGATGGCGGCAGTTACCAGGACGATGATGCCGGTCGATTGGCCGGCCAGTGGGTTGCCTACCTCGAAGAGTCGATCGAAGACTACAAATCGGGCAAACGTCATATGCTGGAAGAAAAGATGCAGCAAAAGATCGATGCACTGGATGCGGCATCGGTCGCAGCCCTGGTTCAGTATTACGCCAGCCTCAAGTAAACGATAAATGATGCAGGATCCGGCCGGAAGTCATCGGCCGGGCCTTACTGCGTGAGCGAGCAGGTAAATTTATGGGACAAGACGGTTCAGACCCGAATACAAACGAAAACTGGTGGATCCGGCTGTGGCGAAAACCCAATAAGTGGTTCTTGCTCGGCATTCCGGCCGGCGGTTACCTGCTGTTCGTATTGGGCATCGGCTTCTGGACCAGCTTCAATGCGGTAATGGAGCATTCGAGCACAGAGGAATTCTGTATTTCTTGCCACGTCATGAAAGACACGGTTTACCCGGAATACCAGCAAACGATTCACTATTCGAATCGCACCGGCGTCAGGGCCACCTGCGACAGTTGCCATGTGCCGCGCCCCTGGTTTGCCAAGGTGCAGCGCAAGATTGGTGCGACCCTACACGAAATTCCGCACTGGGCAATGGGCACGATCAACACCCCGGAAAAATTCGAGGCACGCCGCCTGTATCTCGCGAAGCGTGTCTGGAGCACCATGAAAGACAACGACTCGCGTGAGTGCCGTAACTGTCACGACCTCACCCACATGGAACTGGAGGCGCAGGCCCGCAGCGCGCGCTCCAAGCACACGCTGAAACGTCAGGCCGAACGCGGCGAAACCTGCATCGACTGCCACCAGGGTATCGCGCACCAGTTGCCCGAAGGTTGGGAAGACGAGTTTTAAGGCGAGCCAGCAACCCGGCGCTAAAGTATTCGCCGCAGTTGGCACCGGGCCATGCTCTGCGATGCCGCGAGAAGCTCAGACTCGCGGTTTGATGGCGAACAAGTCCGGAATCTGCTTCTGCAGCGCATCATGGTCGACGCTTATTCGGTTTCTGCCGCTGCGTCTGATGAGCTTGTCGGCCTCCATTTTTCGCAGTGTGCGGCTGACGTGAATGGCACTGAGGCCGGTGGCGTCGCCCAGCATTTGCTGATTGGCATGCATGATAAAGCTACCGTTGGTCATATAGCCCGAGACGGACAACCGTTCCCAAAGCTCAAGCAGCAAGGCCGACAAACGTTCCCGGGCTGTCATGCGGCCAATACTTAGCAGGTGACGCCGCAACAGGTAGATATCCCGGGCCTCGTTCCACAGCAGCGGTAGGGCGAGACGCGGGTGCTCGCCAATGATCGAGGTCAACTGGTCGAGAGTGACCTCGCTATAGCGCAGGGGCGAAATTGCCGCAATGGAAAAGTCACGCCGCCGCAGCAACAGGCTGCACGGGTCTACGAGATCTCCGGGCAGACAAAACTGCATGATCTGCCGACGGCCATCCGACAGGTCACGGTAGATCATCGCCCAGCCAGAGTGGATTAGCACGGTCCGGTCAGAAACACCGTCCAGGGCGAGCAGGCACTTACCCTTTTCCGCAGACTTAACCTTCCGACCCAACGCAACCAGAGCCGCTGCCTCTGGTTCGCTCAGGAGCCGGAAAGCCGACAACCTTTTTTCCAGTGGTGGGCTCATTCAGATGTTAGTTAGCCGACACGATAGGTAAAAATACTGACGCAGCAACATGCTGATTTAGACTCCATCTTGCTGCAGGTTAAAGCACCTTTGCAACGGTTATGTAATATAGTACAAGTATGTTTGGATCCGCTATTTCTAAGCTGCTCAATTTCTAAGCTGCTCAATAGAGGCGCAGACAGTGGAACACCGCAGGGGACAACGGAAGACAGTGTCGCTGGCAGTCAGGATAGACGCGCGCCGCTTCGCACCGTTGGTCGGGGAAATTGTGGATATGTCCGTTGGCGGCGCGTTTATCAGGCTCAGGGATTACATCCCCCCACCCAACACGATCATCCGGCTCAGCTTCGACATCCCGGGCATTGAGCAGACTGAGCATGAATGCCGTGCCCTGATAGTCCGAAAAGAGCAGAGCGGCATCGGCGTCATGTTTGACCACCTGCAGGAGGCCGCTATTGAGAAGTTGCAGGCCCCAGGCAACAAAAGCAGCCTGGCAAGCCCCGTACCCTACAAGACCGCGGATCTGGCCCGGCAGCCCGAATCCGCGGTGCATTAGTCACGCTATTCTCACCCCCGTCAGCAGGAGTAATAGAAATGTCATCAAATCAACATGTT
>Ga0209536_100014567_pt1 | contig 11287 bp, 6 predicted proteins | sample DeeMarSeWOR28_12_FD_187461 | JGI IMG/M metagenome (GOLD analysis project Ga0209536, IMG submission 187461) | Marine sediment microbial communities from White Oak River estuary, North Carolina - WOR-2-8_12 (SPAdes) (version 2) | ecosystem: Environmental > Aquatic > Marine > Intertidal zone >... | reverse complement strand
ATTCGCACGCTCTAAAATCCAGCCACTGTTTGGATCGATGAGATTATTTAGGTCGATGTTATTACTTGTTCCTGTGGGATCAAATAGAGTGGCATGCTCGTTGCCTTCATTGTCTATAGCCCATCCAACTATCTGTCCAGTATTATTAATGGCGTTGGCTTCACTTCGGTCACCTCCGAGTGTGCCAAGGTCGATATTGTTGCCGGCTCCCGTAGGATCAAAGAAAGTAGCATGCTCCCACCCCTCGCTGTCTTCGGCCTGTCCCACAATCTGACCGGTGTCGTTGATGGAATATGCCCAACTCTGATCACCTTCAAGCGTGCCCAGGTCGATATTATTGCCTTCCCCGGTGGGATCAAATAAGGTCGCTCGCTGAAAATATGGTGTGTTCCCAGTCCATCCAACAATCTGGCCAGTGTCGTTGATTGATCTGGCCTCGCCTGAACCCAGGTAAATGTTGTCACCTACTCCTGTGGGGTCAAACACAAAGGCACCTTCTCGCCACCAATTGTCGTCGACGACGTCGAAGCCAGATCCCACGATCTGCCCGATGTCGTTGATCGAGTAAAGGCTGCCCGATCCAAGTCGAATGTTATTTCCTTCCCCAGTAATGTCAAATAGAACAGCCTGAGACCAGTTAATATACGCATGCGGTTCATGATTGTAACATTCCCCTACGATCTGGCCGGCTTCGTTGATTGACCTGGCCCAGCTCATATCTGCGTCTACATCCAAGATCACATTGTTGTCCGCTCCGGTGGGATCAAAGAGAGTTGCATGGCTGGAAATCGATGATCGACTAACACTTCCTACTATCTGGCCACTATCGTTAATGGAGTAGGCGATGCTGCTTTCATCGCCGAGTGTACCTAAGTCAATGACCTCGTATTCGATTGCTGCGTGTGAGGTAGCTGGTAGAACACAAAGCAATATCCAAACCGAAATCAGTATTGAGATATTCTTAGAAATTCGTGAATTGCTCAAAGCCTCCATTTTTATCCTCCGAATTATTAGTTCTCCGGAATCAACTCCCACCAAAGTCTCGGATAGTCATTCCCTTCATCAATCCACCAGATGTCTTCAGTGCCATTAGCAACTTCGTCCACGAAGTCCCAGCCGGCTTCAAGGAAGGTAGTGGCGGTTTGCATCTCTACTGTGGTCTTTCCTGTGCCGCCATCGCTTGTTGTCTGGTTGCTTGTTTCAATATCCCAAAATGAACTGCGAGCGTAACCATATTCGAAATAGATAATGTAAGAAGATCCCACCAATCCGCCAGTGGATTCAATTCCAGTAACCATACCCGAGCCATAACTCATGCTGATACGTCCTTGTTGAAGACCTACTAGGCTTCCAATATATGCATTTCCACTGGTCGAACTATTGCTGTAGCAAGTATTAATGTGACTCGAAACTCCATTATGACCCACAAGACCACCTACGCCATCATTTCCAGTAACCGAGCCAGTGCTGTTGCTCGTGCTAATGTTAATGTTTGTGTTTGCTGAACTGACCCGGCCAGTCCTGTAAAACATGATATTACTCATACCATTGCTTCCAATAAGACCACCGATACCGTTTTCTCCAATTACCCTGCAGGTGCTGTAGCTTGCAGAGATAATGCCGGAATTGTTGCCCACGAGACCTCCGACACAATCTTTTCCTGTAACAACGCCAGTGCTGGAACACGAGGTAATGTTGGCTCCATCCCCATTTGTACCTGATAGGCTACCAATATTATAACCAATCCCATTAACATCTACTGTATCCAAACCCAAATTATAAACATTTGCTCCATAGCCTAATTGTCCAAATAGGCCCAAATATCCACCGCCGTAAATATGAAGATCACTTATCACATAGCCGCTACCGTCAAAAGTCCCCCCAAAAGATGGGATAATAGCCAAGGACCAAGTTATTCCTGATAGATCTATAGATGATTTCAGACGATAATGGGCAAAGGGTTCAAACCATATAGTGCCTAAATCCTGGGCATCACCAAGCAGATACGGCTGCTCAACTGTTCCCGATCCCTCTGGCATTACAGGATTACTACCCGCATGGTAAGACAACTGTGGATGATCACTATGTGATAATTGCCAATAGTCGCAGGTACCATTGATAGTCTCGTTGACAAAATCCCAACCTGCATTTAAGAAGGTGTTTATATCCTGCATCACAAGCGTAGTGAGACCAGTACCACCAGCACTTGTAGCTTGGCCTGAGGTTTCTATATCCCAAAAACTCGCAGTAGTGTTGCCGCAAACATCTTTGTAAGGGCTTATAATCTCAGTACTTGAACTAAAGCTGTAGGATATTACTTTGTTACCACCTACTAGCCCCCCGACATCTTCGACACCTGTAACACTGCCTGTGCTGTAACTCGTAGTGATGTCACCAAGGTTGTAGCCCACAAGGCCACCTAAAAGTTGATTTCCATTTACAGTACTGGTGCTGAAACATGTGGCGATACTACCTTGATTAAATCCCACAAGTCCTCCCACACCTCCGGGCTTTTCAAAAGGATTTCGAGGCTGATTAGGACCGTTGACAACACCAGTGCTATAGCTTGTTATGATGCATCCACCATTGTTTCCAACAAGTCCACCAAGATCTTTGTTCCCTTTAACCGTTCCTGAGCTGTTGCTTGTAATGATGCTGCCATAGTTTTCGCCAACAAAACTACCAACATTCTTATCAGCCGTGATTCTACCCATGCTGAGGCTTGTAGTTATGCAACCACCATTGCTTCCGGCTATGCTACCTACTTTTTCTCCTAAACTGGTTATATTAACATCCGCCAATTTAAGATTCTTCACTACAGCCCTGTATCCTAACATACCGAATAGCCCCAAGTAATCCTTACCTGTGATTGTAAGACGTGAGATTATGTGGCCATTTCCGTCAATGACACCGGAGAAGAAAGAGCCCTGAAACCAGTCTTCGAAGTCGTTCATATCCGGAGCAATCACAGCCCTGTCAAAGACTTTGCCTCCTGGCAGATTTGGATCGAGGTCGATGTCGGCTGTCAGAATGAAGCACTTGTCGTAATCTTCGGGAGTCTCGCCAAGCAGTATCAGGTCTTTAGCCGTTTCTATCTGGTATGGATCGTTAGGCTCTCCTGTGCCTCCGCTGTATTTTGTAAGAGTTGGAACAATTACATAAGGTGTGATATCGAAGAACGTTTCATCCCCAGCAGCGTATTCGATTCCAGCGGCACCCAATATTTCTTGATCGCTTAATGGTGTGAAGTTCGTAGCATAAGTTAGATTACATGCCTCAATGAACGCATTAGCAAGAAGACTCTGCAAAACAGTCCCCGGATGGGCTCCATCAGGTAAGATCGCATATCTTCCATCAGGATTTGGAGCAGCTTCTTTTATAATGGAAACACCCCCGACAAATGAAGGCTCAGGATCAACAACAAACCGACGGAATAGTTCGAACATATTTACAATGGGAAGACCTTTCGCGGCTGCGAGAGACTTTAAGCCACCGTTGACCAACATTACTGCATCAGTCACATTTTTGCGCTTGTCAGGATCAGAATATCCCTGAGCACTCGCAGTCCGAGGTGCCATTCCGAAATCGACAATTGTGGCCATCACCGGCTGACCTCCAGCATCAAGCACGGCGTCCAGTACGATAGTATAACGCTCAACAATCGAATCAGCATAATCTTGCACGCTGGCATAGCTTTTCTCATCGCAGCCGGTGAAAGTGGTTACACCGTTATAAATATCTTCGTACATCCCATACGATGATGCCGGCTGGAAATCGTTCGTGCCAATGAACACGGCTACATACCGGACTATGCCTGCACGTATAAGTGCAGAAATTCCGGTATGCTGACTTTGTGATAACATAGTTGCTGTGTTAGCACCCCAGAGAGCAAAGTTGTTGTCATATCCCCCGTATCTTGGTGAGCCCCAGACAGCCAAGTTCGTCTGATAGTCACCTAAAGTTAATTCCGGTAAGGAACTGGTAGGACCTCGGAGCCGGGCAACTAAATCCACCCAGTTTAATGCTGAAGAATCGCCATAATTTGACGCCCTTTGAGAATACTCATCTGTCAAGCTGTCTCCGACTGCACCTACACCGGGCAATAAATCATTCGCACAGACATAATTGTTGAAAGCAAATTGAATGAATACTGCAAGAGTGATCAATAAAATGTGTCTTCGAATGGCTTGTGAATAATTAAAAGCTGCCATTATTGTTAGCTCCTATTAACTTTTTATCTTTCCAAACGAGCCTTGAGTGTGCGAAAAAGGCCATTTCTAAGTTCTCAGCACCAACCCGGCTGAAATATTCTTTTCTCCATATTACAGTGCGAAATTTGGCCCTCAAAATTCCACGAAATGAGCACAATTTCTTGAAAATAATTGAAAAAATTAGCTCAACACAGCCAAAGGTGTGAATAAAAGGGATTCCCCATAGAAAACACAGATTTCTGACGAATGTCATTGTCAGTCCTCCTCCATCCCCCCGACATTTTGTCATAAGGAAAATGAACAACTTCACCCTTATTTTCTTGATATATAGTTTACTAAAAAGTGGCTGTCTTGGTCAAGTCCGAATCACTGTAAATTCCAATGTCATTAATCAAACAGCAGCGTTCAACCGAGCTAGTATTTTTCAGTTTATTCTACCGGTGTAGTTTCCTCGAATAAATGCCCGGCAATTACTATCAGGTCTTCGACATCGACTATGCCGTCGCCCCAAGGCATTGGGCCAATGTCACACAATTGATTATCTGTACCCCAATTGTCTACAATGATGCACATATCGGCAGCGTCGACAATACCATCACCGTTGAGGTCAACAATTGGGATGATCGGAACATACCACAGATCTTCACCACCATACCCACCAGGGCGTGATGATGAGAAATACAGTATGGAACCATCTGGCGAAATGAACGGCACATCATCGTCAACCGAAGTATTGACCATTGGCCCAAGATTTACAGCTTGTTCCCATGGATCAGTAATACTCGCACGTCTGGTCATCCAGATGTCTTTTGCACCAAATCCTCCAGGGCGATTGGACACAAAGAGCAGCAATAAGCCATCATACGTAACATGTGGATTATAATCCGTATCAGGACTATTGATGTGTGCTCCGAGATTTACTGCAATACCCCACGGATCTTCTCGTTTTGCCCGTGTCGTGACATATAGGTCCGTACGCCCATATCCTTCGGGCCGGTCAGAAGGGAAGTAGAGCGCAAGACCGTCAGGTGAGATCAGGTAACCGTAGTCGTTACTTGAGCTGTTCACGGCTTGACCGATATTTTCCGGTGGGCCAAAGTCAGCTTCAACTGTATCTCGTTTTATCACCCAAATATCCTGACCACCATAGCCGCCAGGGAAATCTTCCCAGACGTACGCCTCCAATCCGTCAAGGGTACAAGTGCCCAAAAAGAATCCTTTACTATCGAAAAGGTCCTTAAGAATAGCCCCATAGTCATTCATTTCCCCAAGAAACACAGGATCACTCCAAGGATCAGATACGGTTGGTCGATCCGTTACCCACATTTGGTAGCCTGACCAGTTGAGTTCGCTGCGTGCGAAGCCGATTGACAGACCATCCAGTGAGACGCTTTGATCCCAATCATGTTTTGGAGTATTGATTGTCGGCCCAAGATTTTCCGGCTCGCCGAAGACGAAATCTGCTTTTGCTTGAACTATAACCAAACAATATGTCAGAACCAGTGCAAGTACAATTATCTTTTTCATTTTGTCTCTCCTTTACAGTTTGTCTCTGCTCAAGAAAGGAACGGTTAATATTTTCATGTCGCTTGTCTATTCATCAGTTTCAGGCAGTGGATATTCCTCGAATAAGTGTTCGGCGATCACGACCAAATCATGTACATCGACAATTCCATCGCCCCAGGGCATGGGGCCGACGTCACACAATTGATTGTCAGTACCCCAGTTATCGACCACGATACACATGTCGTCGGCGTTAACGATCCCATCACCGTTGAGGTCGACGACCGGCTCGATTGAAACCTGAAATAAGTCGCCATCGCCGTAGCCGCCGTATCGGCGAGAAGCTAAGTACATAATCGAGCCGTCGGCGGGAAATCTTGGGCTTGCGCCACCTATACCAAGATCAACCGTACGATTCCACGAATCCGATGTCGATGTTCGGGTCGCCACCCATAATCCTTTTTCTTCAGAAGCCACATGTCTAAAGAACAGTGACAGGCCATCGGCAGAAATGCTGGGGTAATCACTGTCATAGGCTAATTCAGGATTAACCGCTGGTCCGAGTCGGATAGGAATACTCCAGGGATTATCTGTTGTTTGCCGTGTAGTCATATATATATAGCATAACGATGAGTATGCAGTTCCAATCTTCTCTCGATTAGAACCGAAGACAAGAGTCAAACCATCGGCCGAGATACTCGGACAATGATCCCAGGTGGAACTATTGACTGTGGGTCCGAGATTTTCTGGTTGTTCCCATTGATTTGCGACTGTAGCCCGTCTTGCCATGTATATATCCGCACCACCAGTACCCCCCGGTCGGTCAGAGGAAAAGTAGAGCACCAGTCCATCACGACTAATGCAGGGGCCGTAGTCCGATTTTGGGCCGTTCACCGGGGCGCCGAGGTTGACTGCCGGTTCCCAATCGTCATCCACAGTTATTCGTTTCGTCATCCAGATGTCGTTTTCACCTCGGCCACCGGGACGATCGGATTCGAAGTAAAGCTCCAGTTCATCAGACGATATATCCGCGATACCATCCAGATAAGCTGAATTAACAGTAGGCCCAAGGTTCTCTGGCTCACCGAAGACGAAATCCGCGTTTGCTTGTCGGTTGCTAAGTGTGAAAATTGTGATTATTGTCAAAATTAGGATGTTTTTCTTGCTGTTCATAATTGTTTCTCCTTTCTCATTTCATTCTTCTAATCTGCTTACTTCACAATTTACTGTCGGTTTGGATTTATCAATTTACTCAGCCGGCGTAGTCTCCTCGAACAAATGCTCTGCAAGAACTATTAGGTCCTGAACATCAACTACACCGTCGCCGAACGGGGTAGGGCCGATGTCACACAAAGGATTGTCTGTGCCCCAGTTGTCAACCATGATGCATACATCAGCAGCATTCACAATGCCATCACTGTTAAAGTCGACTACGTGAATAACCTCTGCTTCCCATAGATCAGTGTTGCCGTATCCCGTACCCACATGACTACCATGAAAGAACAATCGTGTTCCATCAGCGGTGAGACTCGTTCCTGATTCACCACCATTAGTATTTACAGGCCACCTCAGATTAACTGGATCACCCCATGGATCCTCTCCGTTAAATCTACGAGACATAAAGAGGTCACCGTGAAAAGAGAAAAACAGGGTACACCCATCATTCAACACGTAGGGGCAGTTTTCTTCAGTACCTAAGGTATTGACAATAGGACCGACATTTTCAGCAGTATGAAATTGCTCATTAACACTAGTTCGGGTAGCCACGAATATATCTCCGTTACCAGATCGAAAGGAACAGAAATATACGATCAGACCATCGGGCGATATAGAGGGGAAAAGCTCTAACGAACTACTGTTCACTCCCGCACCTAAATTAATAGGATCTTCCCAAGGGGAATTCAGACCTGATCGTGTCGAAACATAAATATCCTCTGCACCGAATCCCCCGGGCCTATCAGAGACGAAATAAAGTGAAAGTCCATCTGGTGAGATGCAAGGCGTGGCATCAATGTGTGGCGAATTGATTGGTGCGCCAATACCCTCCGACATAACCCAAGGGCTATCCAATTTCTCCCTTGTCGTCACCCAGATGTCAGCTCCACCCGATGTGTTGGGGCGTGATGGAAACGGTCCACCATCACTGAAGTATAAGGTTAGGCCATCCATAGAGACACTCGCACCATGCTCACCATAGGCCGTATTCACTGTTGGACCGCAGTTCTTCGGTATTCCGAACACGAAATCTGCGTGGACTTGTTGGTTACTCAGTATTATGAGCATAACCAAAGCTAATATTAAGTTGACTCTTTTGCTGTTCATAATTGTTTATCCTTTCTCTTTCATTTTTCCAATCTGCGTGGTTTAAAAATTTCTTCACTGTCAGTTTTATTTTAAAATTTATTCAGCTGGAGGAATTTCCTCGAATAAATGCTCGGCAAGGACTATCAGGTCTTGGACATCGACAACACCGTCGCCCCAAGGCATTGGGCCAACGTCACACAATGAATTGTCAGTGCCCCAGTGGTCAACTATGATGCACATGTCTGCGGCGTCAACAATGCCGTCGCTGTTGAGATCAACAATTGTTTCAATAGATACCTTCCAGAGGTCAGAGTCTCCATAACTACCCGGTCGATCTGAATAGAAATATAGTGCTGAATTATCTTCTGAAAGCCGTGCGCTTCCATCATGCCAAGAAGTGTTGACTGGTGGCCCAAGATGTACAGGTTCAGACCACAGATCCAAATTAGATGTGCGTGTTGTTATCCAAATCTCGTCCCCACCATAACCTCCAGGCCGGCCAGATGTGAAAAACAAAGATAGCCCATCGCCTGACAGAGCGGGAAGGCCTTCCCCAGAAGATGAATTAACTGGTGGATCGAGATTTACAGGCACTCCCCATGGATCAGAGACATTCACACGGGTACTTACCCATAAGTCCTGAGCTCCTTGTCCACCGGGCCGGTAACCAAGCCAGTCAGAGAAGTACAATTCCAAACCATTCGGTGATAGGCTCGGGAAGATTTCACTCGTTGCGGTATTGATCGGCGGCCCCAGATTGGTCGGTGGGCTCCATTCTTCCTCCTTATTCACTCGCTTTGTTACCCATATGTCGAAATTACCGTAGCCATCGGGTCGATTGGAGCCATAGTAGAGTTCCAGTCCATCGGTAGAGAGGCATGGGGCACCGGCACTAGATGAAGTGTTGATTTGGGATCCCAAATTTACTGCTTGATCCCACTCACTATCTGTACTTGCTCGCTTAGCAACCCATATATCGTAATCACCATATCCCCCAGGCCGATCAGAGCCAAAGTAGAGTTCCAATCCATCGGTTGAGATACAAAATGCCACTTCGGCAAATACACTATTCACAGCCGTACCAAGATTTTCAGGTGTGCCAATGACGTAGTCTGCCTTTGCATCCTCTCTGACTACAAGAAAAACACCTATTCCTATCAATACATAAATTAGGATCTTATTTGTTGCTCTGTTCCTGTTCATGATTCGTACCTCCAAACTTGTTTTGTTCCTCGATTTGCGGTATCATTAATAACCCTTGTCTCGGGCGCGCAAACCATCCGCCCGGATTGGGCTGGGCCGGTGAGTGTTGAAGCTTGGTGGCGAAGAACTCACCGGCTGCTTTTTACAATATTTCAAGTACTGTGCGAGTATCTATACACAGCTTGTTCTGATAATCCTATTGCTTCTTTTATTCTTCCTGGCCAGGAAGTTTATTTTGCCATTCTTTTGCCTTCTGAGGTTGATCCCAGGTATTGTATAGATCAGTTAAATTCTTAATCGTCTCTTTTGTATCTGGATGTCGTTGCTTTAATTTCAGAAGCCTTCCTTCGAATGCCATAAGGAACAGTTGCTCAGCATCTTCGAATCGTCCTGTATTCTTGTAAAACACTGCCAAATCATTCATGGATTCGAGTGTGGTAGGATGGTCTTCTCCAAGTTTCTGCCTTCTTTGTGTGAGAGCCTGAGTTAGCAAAGGCTCCGCCTCCTGATAACGTTGCTGCTTGTTATATAAATCTCCCAGTGCATTCATCGATGATAATGTAAGGGGATGTTCTTTACCGAGAGTACGCCGACTGGCATCTAATGATTGAACTATCAATGGTTCTGCCTGATCATACCGGTTCCAGTCTATATACAATTTGGCCAATTCACTTGTGGAAGAAAGAGTATGTTCGTGCTCTGCGCCAAGGACAAGACGTCTTGCTTTCAAAACTTTAGTAGTCAGGAACTCGGCCTCTCCATACCGTCCTTGGAGTCGGTATAATGATGCAAGCCATGCCATGGAACTTAGTGAAAAAATATGATTTTCCCCCATAACCTCAGTCAAGTTGGAAACTGCTTTGTTCAGGAGTGGTTCTGCTTCTACGTATCTTCCTTGCTTGGTGTACAACAAGCCTAATAAGTCAAAAGGTGTAAAGGCATGTTTCTCACCCCAAACCTGAGAACTTTTATCCAACGATTCAACAAATAGAACTTCCGCTTCCTGATACCTGCCCTGGAGTATATACAGATTCGCAAGATTGCATTTAAACAGAAGGGTCGCTCTGGTGGCTTCCCCTCCTTGAAGTCGTTGGCTTATATCGATCTGTTCAAGATAGAGAGGTTCTGCTTTATTGTAATAACCCTGGCTTTTATAGATTAAAGCAACCATGTTCATGGACCAGAGAGTGTTTATATTTTCCTCTCCGAGAATATGGAGCCTTTGATTCAGTACCTCAACACCTAACGCTTCGGCTTCTGCATAACGACTTTGACGCCAGTAGAGTTGGGTTAGTTTATGCATCGATTGCAGAGTTTCGGGATCATCATCACCCAGCTCTTTTCGAAATAGTTGTACTGAACGCTCCAAGTGAGGTTCAGCTTCAGCATATCTGCTGACGTTGCTGTAAGTGGTACCTATCCAACGCCTGATAGAGGCTTCTACCTGTGGCTCGTCTGCGAATTTGTTCTCCAAATCTGCTGAGGCGGCATCAAGATATGAATAAGCTGTTAGTCCCTCTGGATTTATTCTAAAGGGATTAGCTGACCATATAAGGTCCCTTCGTAAGTAGTCGCTAATAGCCTGTGCAACCCTGGTTTGATGTTCGGCTTCCTTTCGGGCACGCGTTTGTCCAAGAGCAAACAGAGTCGATACAATAATACCCGCAATGAGTACAATCAGCACTGCGGAAATCCCAGTCACCAACGCCTTATTTCGCGATACGAACTTATGCAATCTGTAGAACATAGCTGGCGCTGTTACTAGAACCGGCTCGTGCCTGAGATGCCTACCAATATCAGCAGACAGTTCAGCTACAGTATCGTATCGGCGAACGCGTTCCTTTTCCAACGACTTCATGACAATCAAGTCGAGGTCGCCGCGAATTGCCTTTGTTAGCAGATCTGGTGTACAAGCACGGAATTTTGCTATATCTGTTATCGTTTCACCAAAAGTGCTTAGCTTAGTGGATGGTTTAGGCGGTTCCTGCTCGCGGATTACTCGCTGCATTTCGAGATAGCCTGCTTTGCGCAGTTCTTCTTCGCTGAATGGTGTTGTACCAGTGAGT
>Ga0209536_100014565_pt1 | contig 11287 bp, 10 predicted proteins | sample DeeMarSeWOR28_12_FD_187461 | JGI IMG/M metagenome (GOLD analysis project Ga0209536, IMG submission 187461) | Marine sediment microbial communities from White Oak River estuary, North Carolina - WOR-2-8_12 (SPAdes) (version 2) | ecosystem: Environmental > Aquatic > Marine > Intertidal zone >... | reverse complement strand
CCGGCCGGGCCCAAATTTTTCTGGGCACCGGCATAAGCCAGGTCGACCCGGCTCCAGTCGACCAGACGCGACATGATATGAGAGGACATATCCGCGACGAGTGGCACCGCTGCCGTGTCGGGATATTCATGGTATTCGATTCCACCGATGGTCTCGTTGCCGCAAATGTGCAGATAGGCGGCGTCACTGCTCACCTGATACTCATCTTTTGCCGGGATTCGCCTGAAATTTTCAGTCTCCCCGGACCAGATGATGCGGGTGACGCCTATCTTTTCGGCATCGGCAATTGCTTTTTTTGCCCAGGTCCCGGTGTTGAGAAATTCCGCTGCCTTGCCGGTGCTCATAAGGTTCATGGGCACCATGGCAAATTGCAAAGTTGCACCCCCCTGCAGAAACAGAATGTCGTGGCTTTGCGGAACAGCCAGCACCTCACGAACATTGTTTATGGCCTGATAATGCACCTCATCGTAGTGTTTACCCCGGTGGCTCATTTCGATCAGCGACATACCCGCGTTCTGGTAGTCAACAAAATCGGCCTGAGCTTTCTGGAGCGCCGGAAGCGGCAGCGTGCAGGGACCTGCTGAAAAATTATAGACTCTTGGTGCCATATTCGGTTCCCCCCAGTTGGAATTAATTTGTTAAATTTTGCGCTTCATTATTTGCTTGACTAAGTTTTGTATACCGTATACTGAATGAAGTCAAGCCAGGAAATGAATGTGTCTCAGATAGCGGTATTGCGCGTATTTACTGCAATTTAAGATTGTTGTCCTTCTTAAGTTGTATCAACCACGGACCTCAACCAATGAGCAAGGAGGGTGTCATGGAGACGAAAAAGGTGTTGTTAACTGAAGATGAAATTCCCCGGCAATGGTATAATATTCTGGCGGACATCAAAATGAACCCACCGCTTGGGCCGGACGGGAAGCCGGTGAGCCCGGATATGCTCGCACCGGTATTTCCGATGAACCTCATCGAGCAGGAGGTCAGCTCTGAAAGATGGATTGACATCCCGGAAGAGGTTCTCCGTGTTTACTGCATGTGGCGTCCCAGCCCCCTGGTCCGAGCATACGCGCTTGAAAAAGCTTTAGATACGCCGGCCAGGATTTATTATAAATACGAAGGCGTCAGTCCCCCCGGAAGCCATAAACCCAACACGGCTGTAGCTCAAGCCTATTATAACAAGGTATTCGGCATCAAGCGTCTGACCACCGAAACCGGCGCCGGTCAGTGGGGCAGCGCGCTTGCTTTTGCCTGTTCCCAATTCGGCCTTGAATGCAAGGTTTTTATGGTCCGAATCAGTTTCGACCAGAAACCCTATCGCAAAACCATGATGGCCACCTGGGGCGCAAATTGCGTGGCCAGCCCCAGCACCGAGACCAAGGCCGGACAGCAAATTCTCGAACAGTATCCGGACACCCCGGGAAGCCTGGGAATTGCGATCAGTGAGGCAATTGAGGCGGCGGTGACCGATCCATCCGGACAAACCCGCTATTCTCTGGGCAGCGTTTTGAACCATGTGATGCTCCATCAAACGGTGATCGGACTTGAAGCCAAAAAACAGATGGAAAAAATCGGAGAGTATCCGGATGTCGTCATCGGATGCGCCGGCGGCGGCAGCAATTTTGCCGGGTTGGCCTTTCCATTTGTCTATGACAAATTCAACGGTAAAAAAATCGACATCCACCCGGTTGAACCCGCCGCCTGCCCGACGATGACCAGAGCCCCATTTGCCTATGACCATGGGGATACCATCGGTATGACCCCACTGCTGCCCATGCACAGCCTGGGCCACACATTCATCCCGCCGCCCATGCACGCCGGCGGATTGCGCTATCATGGAATGGCGCCTACCGTCAGTCAGTTGATCGTTGAAGGCATCCTGGAACCGAAAGCTTACAAACAGCTAGACACCTATAACGCCGGCATGCTGGTGGCCAAAACAGAAGGCTTCATCTCTGCTCCGGAAACCAACCACGCGCTGGCCTGTGTGGTCGACCTGGCGAAAAAGGCCAAAGAAGAAGGCAAAGAAAAAGTCATCCTCTTTAACTTCAGCGGTCACGGGTTGATTGATTTAGGGGCGTATGAGCAATTTCTGTCCGGTAACCTGAAGGATTACGAATATCCGGCAAAAGAAATCGAAGAAGCCGAAAAGATTCTAGAGCAGTATCCCAAGCCGCAGATAATTAAAAGCCATTAAGCGCGGGATGTACCATCTGAAATACTTATGGAAGGATCTGAAAATAAACTGATCAGGAGATGTCCGCGGTTGGGCAACCCTGTGCCCTTTGAATACTGTGAGGTATGCGGTGACGATCAGCATCCGTGTTTTAAAATTCTGGATTGCTGGTGGGAATATTTTGACGTCGTGCAGTATTTGAAGAACAGGCTGCCGGAAGATCAGTTCAACCGGTTGATGGCAGCCACGCCCAAACCGAAGATCACCAGCCTGCTGGAACTCATTGAGCAGGCCAGAAAAAGAAACGCCTGATCAGCAATTCATTTTGACGAATAATTGATTCCAATCATTAAACTATGGCCTTTTAGCCAACGTCGCCGGCTAAAAGGCCAAGTTATTTGAGGGGAGTTTGCACAATAAGATCGCTGCATGAATTATCGATGATTTGAGCATGCCTTAGCCTCATCGTTTGCGCGGTGGGACCCCGTTTTTATCCCAGCCTTTGATCAGGTAATATTCTTTGACCATCTGATCAACCGGAACCACGTTTCCCTTGGAGGCGCCTTTCTTCAAGGGCTCATGTGTAAACCGTTTTGGCAGGGTATCCTGACTGGCGTCGATTCCAAAATCAATATTCAGCAGGCGATCCCGCTCAATGACCCCTTTTAAGGCCTCATTGACTCGCTCGGGCGTAAATTTCAAACCGCAGCCCGTCTGCAGCAGGCGCGCTGCAAAATCAAAATCCAGAATGTCCATACTCAAGCCGACATTTTTACACATGGTCAAACAGTCGGTGAGCAACGCCTGTCGTTCGGTGTGTTCGACGAGGACGGCTTTGCCCTTGTCAGAGAGGCGATCTGCAATTTCGCGGATACCCCAGCGCTTTTCGGCTTCGTCAAAACGTTGGGTTAATTCAAAAAAAGGTTCGGCCCGCAGGTGATCACCACCGCGCGAGGCAATCGCATAGGTCAGCCCGAAGGCCTTGATGCCGCGAGGATCCCCGCAAATCATGTCCAGGCCTTTGACGTGAAATGCATATTGCTCGGAACCCTTACCGAAGCGCCGGGCCAGGTTGCGTGTTCCTTCTGCAAAGGCATCCCCGATTCCTTCTCGATAGACGATCATATGCAGCAGTTTTTCAACGACTTCTTTGTTGCCCCAGGTAAAATCGAGACCGTCGAAATCATCGCTGCTAAACAGGCCTTGCTGGACGCATTCCATTGCCCAGCCGATCGTTTCTCCCGAACTGAGAGAATCGACGCCCATTCGATTTAAAAACGCATTCATCTTCAAGGCAAAGGCCAAATCATCAACACCGATCCTGGAAGTATAACTGCAAAGGGTCTCATATTCCGGGCCTTCACTTTCGACCTCCGGGGTCAGATAATATCGGGAACAGTGAAGATTGCAGTTATAGCAGGATTTATTTTTAACTTTATATTCTTGGGCAAGTCGTTCGCCGCTGATGGCGTCGACATAACCGCATAAACCTTCCTGGAAATGATTGGTCGGCAATATCCCGATGCCGTTGAGTGCCTTCATCAGCAGGGTGGAGCCCATGGCCTTTCGCTTTGCATATTCAGGATGGTCTAAAATTCGCTGGTCCAGCTCCCGGCACAGTTCAAGGTATCCGGGGGGGTCTGCGACCGTTGATCGACCGGTGCCTCTGACGGCCACCGCTTTAAGCCGTTTGGATCCAAACAAGCACCCCATTCCGGTGCGGCCGCACATGCGGGAATTATTACAGGCAACCGTGGCATACTTTACCAGATTCTCCCCGGCAGGCCCGATCGCCGCTATTTGGACGGCATTATCATTAAGCGCCTGGCGAATGGCTGCGGTCGTTTCCCAGATATCCCTGCCCCATAATTCTGCTGCATCGCGGATTTCAACATTCTCATCCGCAATGACCAGATAGCAGGGTTTCTGCGATCGGCCGCTGATAACGATCTGGTCATAACCGGCATGTTTCAATTCCGGGCCAAAAAAACCGCCGGCGGCGGAATCACCCAGAATTCCGGTCAGCGGCGATTTACCTGAAATGGTGATATAAGCTGAAGTTGCCAAAAGGGTCCCGGTCAGCGGCCCCACCCCGATCAACAGCATATTTTCAGGAGACAGCGGATCGATATCCCGTTTTAATTCATCAAACAAGCGCGTTGAATTAAAACCGCGGCCGCCGATGACCTGAAGCATATAATCCGGATCGGTCTTTTCGCGCCGAATTTGTCCGGAAGTCAGATCGACCCTCAGTACATGGCCACCATAGCCATAAAGCATTTAGGCGCTCCTTTCCGAAATCCATTGATCCCGAAGCCATTGAGAACGGCTTAGCGAGTAACGCAGCCGTTTTTCCTCAGGGCCAAGCCCGCGGCCGGCTTTCTTAAATTCCTTGAGTTGAACGACTTCGCTTTGATCCGGTGCAAAGTGAATGGCATCCAGCGTACAGGCATTGACGCAGCGCGGATTGCCGCCGCAAAGATCGCAAACAAGGGGAATGTCCTCGAAAAGCTCAATGGCGCCGATGGGGCACAGGGTTTCGCAGGTTCCACAGGCGGTGCACAGTGTCGGTGAAACCAACACCTGCCCGAGTGAGCCGATTTCGATGGCTTTTTCCGGACATTTTGTGCAGTAGCGCTCGCCGCACTGCTGACAAACAACCGGATAATCAATTCCCAGCTCTTCTATCTTAACGACCTTGATTCGCGCCCCGCTGCGTCCGACTTTGCCTGAGTGGAAAAAAGAACAATGTACCTCGCAGCGGCTGCAGCCGGAGCATTTTTCAAGATCCAGGGTAATCATTGCTCTATAATCCTTTCGATGCGGTAATGCACTTTCCCTTTGGGGTCCGGGCATACAAACACCTGCCCGGCTTTGCTTGTCCAGTCTCCTTTTTGCGGCTCGGCCCGCTGAAGTAAAGGGAAAATCGGCATCATACTCTGTAGCGCCCACATGCAGATATGCTTGCCGTCGGGAATCCGAATTTTACCGCCTTCCACCGTAAAGCTGTCACCGACCAGCACCGGTTGATTGCAGTAACCATCAATCCGCTCCACAATGACTCTTAATTTGTACATGGCCGTCATCCATTTATTTTTAGGATACAATGTTCGCTGTTAAGGTGCGCAAGTTTAGGGAACGACAGTTTGTATGTCAAGTGCATTTTTGTTGGATGACAGAAGGCACTTCGAAATTTTTCATAATATATTCAAATTTTTATAGTAACTCGTGCTAAAAACTTCAACTTGACAATAACCCTGTTTATATATTAATGAAATTAAAATCCATTGACCTGCTTTTCCTTCCCATTACTTCATAAAAGCCTTACGAAAGCAAATTTTCAAAAACAATGATCACACAACCCGCAAACCATTAACTTGAAAAAGGAGGATGAAATGAAAAAGGGAATCCTAATTGCGTTTTCAATATTTACGGTTTTATGTTTTGTCGGCCCCGGATACAGCGCCGATGTCAAAAAGGGCATCCATGTCGGAGATGCCGGTGCTTTTACCGGTGACGCGGCGGCTCCATGCATGGAAATCTTTAATTCGGCTCAAGTTGCTGTGGATGAATGGAATGCCAAAGGCGGCATCCAGGGTGTTAAAATAGAACACATTATGGGCGACGACGCTATGGATCCTGCCCAGGGTATGAATGTGGCACATAAATTTGTGGCCGACGAACTTATGTACGGGGTCATCGGGCCGCCCATGAGCCACGTTGCGCAGGCCACGCTGAAAATTTACGGGGATGCCAATCTGGCAACCATCACCACCGCTGCTTCCAAACCCGAGCTCACCGAACAGGGCTACAAGCATTTTTTCAGGGTCAATGCCAGAAATGACGCCCATGGATGGAACTGTGCGCTGTTTATGCAAAAGCAGCTGAAAGTAAAGCGCGTCGCGGTGCTCAATGAAAAGGTTGCCTATTGCGAAAATATGGCAACGCAGACCATTGCCGGCCTGAAAAAGCTGGGAATTACCGACATCCTGCAGGAAACCATCGTGGGAGGGGCTAAAGATTATTCAGCGGTGTTGACCAAAGTCAAGGCATTCAAACCGGATGTTTTGTTTTTTATTGCAACAACTGCACCCGATCAAGCCATCGGCGTCCGTCAGACCAAAGAGTTGGGGATCGATGCCATCTTTTTCGGCACAGAAGGCGCGCGTGACAAAAAAGATTTTATTCAAGCGTCCGAAGGTGCAGCCGAAGGCGCATATGTCTATCACTTTGGACCCGATATCTACGCCATCCCCGCAGCTGCAGGCTATGTTAAAGAATATGAAAGCAAATACGGTGTGCTCAGCGGATTCGGACCTCCGGCTTATGAGGCGATGAACATCCTGTTAACGGCAATCGACCAGGCCGCCAAAGATGGGGACATCAGCCGTAAAGAAGTCGTTGAAAATTTACATAAAATCAAAAATTACGAGGGTATTCTCGGATTTCCGGTGACATTCGACCAAAAGGGCGACCTGCTCGGCAGTGCAACTTATTTCTTTAAAGTTGTCGGCAATGACTTTCAACAGATTACGGTTATGACTGGAAAATAAATTAGCACCGGTCATCAGGGTCCTATTCGATTTTCAGCGGATAGGACCTTTTTCTATCGATGAACAAACGGGACCGATGGACATCTATCTTCAACAATTACCCCAGCAACTGGTAAACGGCCTCACCCTCGGCGGTGTCTATGCGCTGATTGCAATCGGTTATACGATGGTTTACGGCATCTTGGGCATGCTCAACTTCGCCCACGGTGAAATCTATATGATCGGTGGATTCACCGGCTGGTGGGTGCTTTACCTGCTGACCAAAAGCAACGAAGTCATCATGCATGCCGCCCTGGTCATATCGCTGATGATCATTGCAGCGATGGCAGTCTCGGCACTGGTTGGGATGCTGGCCGAACGCGTTGCCTATCGACCCTTGCGAAATGCGCCCCGCATAAATTTGCTTTTAAGTGCGCTGGGAGTTTCCATATTTCTGCAAAACCTTGTTCTTAATTATCAGGGGGCCAAAGTTCGCTCTTTCCATATCTCCTCGCTGATTCCCGAAAGCCTTCGCGTCATCCAAATTGGACCCGCTGTTTTTTCTTTTATGCGCGCCTTGGTCATCGTTATTACGTTTTTACTGATGGGCCTATTGGCGCTGATGATCAAAAAGACCAAAGTCGGCAAGGCCATGCGCGCAACCGCCCAGGATATTGAAGCCGCAGCCTTTATGGGTGTTGATGTCGACCGAATCGTGGTTCTGGTGTTTCTGATCGGCTCCGCATTGGGTGGCGCTGCCGGTACCCTCGTGGGCCTGCTGTTTACTCAAGTGGATTACTATGTCGGCTTTCAAGCCGGTCTGAAAGGTTTTACAGCTGCCGTCCTCGGCGGCATCGGAAACATTTATGGTGCCATGCTCGGCGGCATCCTCCTTGGACTTGCTGAATCCCTGGCCGTTACCTTTCTTCCGTCGGCATATAAAGACGTGGTCGCATTCGTTATTCTGATTACGGTTCTGATTGTGAGGCCCTGGGGATTGATGGGCGAAAAAATTCCTGAAAAGGTCTGATGGAAGCGTATTTAACAAAAATAAGATCCGGCCATTTAAATCGTAAAATCCGCTTGGCGGCAATCGGAATGGTTCTGTTGATCGCACCGATCTTGATGCCCAATAATTACTGGCTGCGTATCTACACCATGACCGGCCTCTGGGTGATGCTGTCGCTCGGCTTGAATATTGTGGCGGGATTTGCCGGTTTGCTTGATTTGGCCTATGTCGCTTTTTTCGGAATCGGGGGCTACATTTTTGCCCTGCTGTCCTCCGCGCAACTCAATATTCACCTGCCCTTTTTACTGGTCCTCCCTCTGTCGGCAATCATCACCATGGGAATCGGAATTGTTCTGGGATCTACCAGTATGCGACTCAAGGGGGATTACCTGGCGATTGTGACCCTCGCATTTGCCCAGATTTTTAAATTGCTGCTGCTCAATCTTGATACGCCCATCAATATCACCGGCGGGGTCAACGGCTTGTTCGCCTTCGATCCCATTTCGCTGTTCGGCCTGAAAATAATTTCATTCGAAGCGTATGCGTATCTGATCTGGTTTTTCGCGGCACTGGTGGCGGTGGGATCATTTCGGATCAAAAATTCCCGGTTTGGCAGAGGCTGGGAGGCTATCCGTGAAGATGAACTGGCAGCCGAGGCCATGGGGGTGAATACCACCTGGATGAAACTGACGGCCTTTGCCGGCGGAGCCCTCATCGCCGGGGCAACCGGCGCCTTATTTGCCTCTTTTCAGGATTCTGTTTTTCCGAATAATTTTGATTTTCCGCAACTGGTTATTGTCTACTGCATGGTGATTTTAGGTGGACTCGGAAATATTACCGGTGTGATCCTGGGCGCCATTTTCTTGTCTATATTACCGGAATTCCTCAGGGAATACGGTGCTTACCGGATGATGTCATATGGTTTGATTCTGATCGCCCTGATGGCCTTGAGGCCCCAGGGGATTATGGGGCAAGTGGAATTTCTGCTAAAAAAGAAAAAGCGACCGGATAAAGACGATAGCGGACGTCTCAAAGACTCTACCGCCCTTTATTATGAAAAACATCGATCGGAAATCCTATCGTCCGGGGGTCCTGAAATTTTTTCAAAAAGCAATGCGGTGATCCTCGAGCTGGATGGTGTCACCCAGGATTTTGGAGGTATCAAGGCCGTAGACAATTTAAGTTTTAAGCTGCACGAAAGAGAAATACTGAGCATTATCGGCCCCAATGGCGCCGGAAAAACCACCGTGTTTAACCTGATTTCCGGTATTTATGCACCCAGTGAGGGATCGGTTTATTTCGAAGGTGCCGAGATCACCGGCTTCAAACCGCATCAGGTGGTTAATGCAGGGATTGCCAGAACTTTTCAAAATCTTCGTCTCTTTAACAAGATGAACGTATTGGACAATGCCAAAGTCGCCCAATTTTGCCGAACCAAAGCCGGTCCCCTTTCTATCCTTTTTCACCTGCCCCTGCACAGACGGGAAGAAAAAGAGACAGACCAAAAGGCCAAAGAAATCTTAAACCTTTTCGGAACTCGGCTGACCGGTTACCGCTATGACCAACAGGCGCTGTTTTTATCCTATGCCAACCGCCGGCGGATGGAAATCGCCCGGGCGCTGGCAACCAATGCAAAAATCCTGCTGCTGGACGAGCCTTCAGCAGGCATGAATCCCCAGGAAACAATTGAAATTACCGGATTCATCAAAAGACTCAGAGACGTTTTTGGCTATACCATTCTGTTAATTGAACATAAACTCAATGTGGTCAAAACTATCTCCGATCGTGTAATTGCACTCGATTATGGTATCAAGATTGCTGAGGGCAGCTATGAGCAAGTCGCCTGCAACGCGCAGGTAATCGAGGCCTATTTGGGACGGAGGCGCCAGTCGGCATGTTAGCACCCAGAGGATATTTAATTCGGTGCCGGGAAATGAATAACCGCATTTTTGTGAAACGAGAGATTCGGACGACACGGCCCTGAGGATAACGATGCATCAAACACCTATTTTAGAACTTGAAAACGTTGACACTTACTACGGGAGCATTCAAGTTTTATACAATATCAATATAAAAGTGGACAAAGGCGAACTCGTATGCCTGCTCGGGGGAAATGCCTCCGGCAAATCAACCACCCTGAAGACGATTCTGGGTGTATGCAAAATTAAGAAAGGCTGCATAAAACTCAACGGCGAAAGAATTGATGGGAAGCCCACCAAACGAATTATTGCCAAGGGCATCGCCATTGTCCCTGAAAATCGCAGAATTTTCCCGCGGATGACGGTTCTTGAAAACCTTGAAATGGGGGCCTATTTGCGCACCGATACGGGGCAGATCAAAAAGGATTTGGAGCAAGTATTTGAGCTATTTCCCAAGCTCAAAGAAAGAATCAATCAGGCCGGCATTACCTTAAGCGGCGGCGAGCAGCAGATGCTCGCCATGGGGCGCGCGCTGCTCGCAAAGCCTGATATCCTTTTAATGGACGAACCCTCCATGGGGCTTTCTCCCATGCTGGTCGACCAGCAATTTGAGCTCATCCAAAAAGTCAACCGGCAGGGGACTTCCATCTTTATGGTGGAACAAAACGCGAATATGGCGCTGTCAATTGCCGATCGGGGTTATGTGCTTCAAACCGGATCGATCGTTTTAGCCGATACCGCACCCAAATTACTATGCAATGAGATGATGCAGGCGGCCTATCTCGGCGGTGAAGACAGCTGTCAGCTTTGATTTGATCGGAAAATAAAATGAATGATCTTGGAAACCAAGCCGGCAACACGCAATTCATCGATCGAAAATCTTTTATCCTTGGCATGATAACCGCGTTTGCGGAGTGTGTCGCCAATGAGTGTAAAAGAGCAGCCTTTTCACCGCCTTTTTACCCTGAAGACTATAAATCCCTGCTGACTGAAACACGACGAATCGCTAAAGATAATGGCGTATTTATATGGTATGAAAAAAATTTGGATATTCCCCGAAAAACCAGATTAAACTGGTTTGTCATATATAAATTTCCTGAGGTATTCGACGAATATCGGGCACTCAGAGAAAAAGCCTATAATCCGGCCTGGCATCTGGACAAATTCACCAATTTTTTAAGTTACGGTGTCGTATGGGGAGTTGGCGCTGATAGCGTCATTGCGCAAATAAGGGAAAAGAGAGAAACGCGCGCGACGTACGCCAGAATTCTGCTGAAACCCGGGGCCTGGCCGATTGAAAACCGCTGATGATTGCCCATCCGAAATTGATGCTGTTTTAGAGGAAAAAAATTAGATGGGGTTTTGAAACCACTTCTATTTATTCTGCAACTGCCGCTCCAGTCTTTGGCGCAGCCAGTTTGGAATATCTTTTTTCTTAAAGTTGTCCATATCCAGACAAACCACCACATTATGCCCCTGCGTCCACGGCTGGTCGTCACCCGGTTTGAATACCCGATAGCCGAAGGTAATTGAGGTTTTGCCGATTTTTCGCACGCTGACCTCTACTTCAATCACATCACCATAGCGTAAAGACTTGCTGAAATCGGTTTCCAGATGAACGGTGGGAAGCCCGATACGGTGTTCATCGATG
>Ga0209536_100014564_pt1 | contig 11287 bp, 9 predicted proteins | sample DeeMarSeWOR28_12_FD_187461 | JGI IMG/M metagenome (GOLD analysis project Ga0209536, IMG submission 187461) | Marine sediment microbial communities from White Oak River estuary, North Carolina - WOR-2-8_12 (SPAdes) (version 2) | ecosystem: Environmental > Aquatic > Marine > Intertidal zone >... | reverse complement strand
ATAAATAGAAATAAAAAAACGGGAAGCTGTGGTGTAAAACTACCAGGAGTTTCTTCTGAATTTTTACATATTGGTGAAGAACCAGTGCTTGTTCCTTCTCATACAATATTTTTTTCAGGATGCACTTTTCATTGTGTTTTTTGTCAGAATTGGGATATAAGTCAAGTTAGTTCAGGCATATATATCGACCCTGAGAAGTTAGTAGATATAATTCATAAAAGAAATCAACAAGGTTCAAGAAATGTAAATTGGGTGGGTGGAGATCCAACACCAAATCTTTACTACATACTCACTGTATTGAAAAAACTTGAAGATAATATTGCTCAAATATGGAACTCTAATATGTATTGCTCAATTGAAACCATGAAATTATTGCGAAGAGTAATTGATCTTTATCTTACTGATTTTAAATATGGAAATGATAAATGTGCAAAACGTCTTTCTTTAGTTGATAATTATTATGATATTGTTAAAAGAAACCATATTTACGCTCATGAAAATGCTAATATGATAATTAGACACCTAGTTATGCCAAATCATGTAGAATGCTGTTCCAAACCTATTATGAGATTTATTTCCGACAATCTTCCTAATGCTTGTGTCAATGTTATGGCTCAGTATAGACCTGAATATCATGCAAAAGAATTTGAGGATATATCAAGACATGTTCGAATTGAAGAGGTAATAGAAGTAAAAGATTTTGGTGAAGATTTAAAAATTCACATAATTTAATTAGGATATTTTTGAGAATTCTTCAAGATTCTTTGCAAGTAAAGTTTTGTTTGTCTTCTTTTGATTTCCTATTGTGTCAAATGGTTTATCTCCATAATCATGACCAGGATATACGATACAATGATCTGGTAATTCCTTGATTTTTTGAAGTGATTGAAACATCTGAGAAAGACTTCCATCGGATAAATCACATCTACCACAATCACCAATAAAAAGGGTATCACCGGTAATAATTGCTTTATCATCCACAATAATACAAATTCCACCTGGAGTATGACCTGGTGTTAAAATAAACTTGAGATGGACATTTCCAATCCTCAATGTGTCACCGTCTGATACAAAAACATCAACATCAAAATTTCTTCCATCTTCTTTTGATGCAACAAGACGTGCTTTTGGGAATTCTTTTTTTATTGTATTTATACCACTAGTGTGATCACTATGATAATGAGTAATTAGTATAAATTCAATTGTTAGATTTTTGTTATTAATTCTATCGATAATAAGGGAAACTCCAAATCCGGGGTCAACTATAGCTGCTTTTTTAAATTTATTACAAAAGATTATGTATAAATAATTATCAAAGCCAACTTTAATTTGTTCAAGAGCCAAATTTTTCACCTTTTATACTCAACTTGCATTTTGAGTCGATTTATTTTTTCCCGTAAAAATATTGCTTTTTCAAAGTTCAAATCGTCCGCTGCATCTCTCATTTCAAGCTCGAGTTCGACAATCATTTTTGGAATATCTTTTTTTGGAATGTGTTTTGTATCTTTAACATCAGTTACTTTTTCTTTGATTGGTTTTACAATTGTTTTTGGTGTGATATTATGTTTTTTGTTAAATGTTACTTGTAAATTTCTTCTCCTATCTGTTTCCTCAATTGCTTTATGAATTGAATCAGTTTTGTTGTCAGCATATAAGACAACTTTTGAATTTACATTTCTTGCAGCTCGGCCTATTATTTGAATTAAACTTCTATGATCCCGTAAAAAACCTTCTTTATCTGCATCAAGAATTCCTATAAAACCAACTTCTGGAATGTCAATTCCTTCACGAAGAAGATTAATACCTACAAGCACGTCAAACTTACCAAGACGAAGCTGACGAATAATTTCAGATCGCTCAAGAGTATCAATCTCTGCATGAAGATATCGAGTTTTGATTTCTTTTTCTGCCAAGAATTCTGATAGTTCCTCTGCAAGTCTTTTAGTAAGAGTTGTTACTAATACTCTTTCCCCGCGATCTATTGTATTATTTATTTCCATAATTAAATTATGAATCTGACCTTTTGTTGTTCGAACCTCAACAGATGGATCTATTAGACCTGTTGGTCTAATTATTTGTTCTGCGATTTTTGAAGAAATCCTGAGTTCATAATCTCCAGGTGTTGCAGATACAAATATAACATTTTTCATGTATTCAGAGAATTCATCAAAAGTAAGTGGACGATTATCATAGGCACTTAGAAGTCTAAAACCATAGTCAATTAATGATTTTTTCCGAGAATAATCTCCATGGTTCATTCCATGTATTTGAGGTATAGTTCTATGTGATTCATCAATAAACATTAAAAAATCCTTTGGAAAATAATCAAGAAAACAAAATGGTTTTTCACCTGCTTTTCTACCATCGAAATGACGTGAATAGTTTTCAATTCCTTTACAAAATCCAGTTTCCTCTATCATTTCAATATCATAAAGTGTTCTTTGCTTCAACCTATGAGCTTCGATCATATCAAGCTGTGTAAGTCTTTCCTCAAGTTCCTCTTTAATCGTTTTTACAGCACGATTCCTTTTTTTTTCCCCAATAACAAAGTGCTTAGCTGGATAAATAAAAATGTAATCCAAAATATCAATTTTATCACCTGTGATTTTATCAATTTCTGTGATTTTTTCAATTTTATCATCAAATAACTCTAATCTGATAATATTATCATAATAACCTGGAATTAAGTCAATTGTATCTCCTTTTACTCTAAATCTTCCTGGAGCTAGTGATAAATCATTTCTTTCATATTGCATGTCAATCAAATAGTCAAGTATTTCTGATCTCTCAGCAGAATTTCCTCTTCTAACTTCATAACCAAGACCCACAAAATCGGTAGGATCACCAACTGTATAGATACATGAGACAGAAGCTACAACAATAGTATCTTCCCTTGATAAGACAGAAGCAGTGGCTGCAAGTCTCATTTGTTCGATTTTTGGATTTATATCTGCATCTTTTTCAATATATTGATCTTTAGAAGGAATGTAGGATTCAGGTTGATAATAATCATAATATGATACAAAATATTCAACTCGATTTTCTGGAAAAAATTCTTTGAACTCAGAATAAAGTTGGGCAGCAAGTGTTTTATTATGGGCTAGAACCAGTGTTGGTTTCTGGATTTTTTCAATTACATTTGCCATAGTAAATGTTTTTCCAGAACCAGTTACACCAAGAAGAGTTTGATATTGCTCACCAGCATTTAATCCATCGACTAATTGCTTGATTGCTTCAGGTTGAGAGCCCTTTGGTTTCATATTTGTAATAAGTTTGAATTTATTCATTTCAACATCTCTTTTTTACGAAGTAAGCGATTATATTTAATTGCAAAACGATGAGCCTCATCTCGAATTTCTTGAATAAACCGTAAAGCTTTATCTTTTTTTTGCAACCTTAACGGAAGAATCATACCTGGTAAATAGATTTCTTCAAATTGCTTTGCTATTGAAATAATTGGAATTTTCAAATCAAGTTTTGTAAGTTCCTGTATAGCATAATTCAATTGTCCACGACCTCCATCTATAATTATTAGATCTGGAAGAGCAGAATCTTCAACTTTAAGCCTATAATACCTGCGTCTTACAATTTCAGCAATTGCAGCTGTATCATCAATTCCTTCAACAGTTCGTACTCTAAAACGTCTATAATTGTTTTTATCAGGTTTTCCAGCTCTAAACTGAACCATGGAACCAACGGTAGAACTACCAGACAAATGAGATATATCAAAACATTCAATTACATTAGGACTTTCCTGAAGTACTAGTTTATTTTTAAGGATCTCAACCTTATCAATATCTGAAAAAAAAGTTATATCTATATTTTTTAAAACAAGGTCAAGTAGCTTTTTTTTCTCACCTTTTTCGGGTTTATTAATTTTAACCTTACTACCTTTTTTATTATTAAGAAATGTAAGAACTGATTCAGATAATTTATTTGGTACAATAAGCTCTTTAGGAACAGAATTTTCAAAATAATACTGAATTATAAATTCTTCAAAAAAGTCTGAGGTATAGTCAAAAACAAACTCTGTCTTATTTGATAAAGTTCCTTTATATATGTTAAAAAGCATGAGATAGACTTGGTTGTCTTTTATTTCATAATTAATGATATCTTCGTTATATTTCTTTTCTCTCTCCATTTTTTGTCTTTCACTAAGGTGTTTAATTGCATTTATTTGATTTCTTATTCTCAGTGCATTTTCAAAATCATTTTTTTCAGAAAAGCTCTTCATTTCAAGATTTAACTTTTTTATAAGCTTATCATTATGTCCATTTAAAATTAATTTTACATTCTGTATTTTCCTCAAATAATCTTTTTTTGAAATCAATCCAATACAAGGCGCATCACATAAGTTTATGTGATGTCGAAGACATGCTTTTTTAGGCATCTTTTTACATGAACGTAGTGTAAATGTTTTTTTTAAAAACTGTAGTATATAATCTCGCTCTGCAGCAGAGACAAAAGGTCCATAGTATTTTCCAACTGAGCGTTTATCTCTGGCAAGTAAGATTCGTGGAAATTCTTCATTTGTCAACATAATAAAGGTGTGAGCCTTAGCATCCTTTAATCTGATATTATATTTTGGTTGATGTCTTTTAATAAGTGTGTTTTCTAAAACAAGGGCTTCATATTCATTATCTGTAACAACAAAATCAATAGATTTTGCTTGTGAAGTCATACTAATGATTTTAGGTTCTAATTCCTTTTTTTGAGTATATTGCAAAACTCTTTTTTTTAGATTCTTTGCTTTACCTATATAAAGAACATTTTCATTTTTATCTTTAAAAAGATAACAACCTGGTTCATTTGGTAATAATTTAATATCAAACATACACTTTTTCCTTTATCATGGATTTTAAAATTTCACCAGTATAACTTTGTTTGTTTTTAGTAATCTCTTCAGGGGAACCCTTTGCTACAATCTCACCACCAAGGTCCCCACCTTCTGGACCTAGATCAATTATATGGTCAGCGGATTTTATTACATCTGGATTATGTTCAATTACAACCACAGAATTACCCTTATCAACAAGACTATTTAGAACATCAATTAATTTTTTAACATCATGAAAATGAAGACCAGTTGTAGGTTCATCAAGTAAATATATAGTTCGACCAGTACTTTTTTTTGATAGCTCTCTTGTAAGTTTGATTCTTTGTGCTTCTCCGCCAGATAGAGTTGTTGAGCTTTGACCTAATTTTATATAGTCAAGGCCGACTTTGGATAGGGTTTCAAGTTTTCTTTTTATAAATGGAATATTCTGAAATAAGTCAAGAGATTCTTCAACACTCATAGCAAGAACATCTGCAATTGAGTATCCTTTGTATTTTACTTCGAGAGTTTCATTGTTATATCGTTTTCCTTTACACTCCTCACATTCAATATAAATATCTGGTAAAAAGTTCATTTCAATCTTTATCAGGCCATCACCTTGACAAGCTTCGCAACGGCCACCTCGAACATTAAAGGAAAACCTTCCAGGTTTATAGCCACGTCTTTTTGCCTCTTTTGTTTTTGCAAAAAGTTTCCGAATTTCATCAAAAACTTTAGTATATGTAGCAGGATTACTCCTTGGAGTTTTCCCAATTGGACTTTGGTCAATGACAATTACTTTATCGATTTTTTCATCAAACTCGATTCCATCATGGTCTCCTGGATTTTGTTTAGAGTCATGGAATTTTCTCATTAGCCCTCTATATAAGATTTCATAAATTAAGGTGGACTTACCACTGCCTGATACTCCAGTAATAAGTGTTAAAACCCCAATTGGAATGTCTACGTCGATATCCTTTAAATTGTGTTCTCTGCAACCATAAATATGTATAAATTTATCTGAATTTCTTCTGTTTTCTGGCAGTGGAATTGTGAGTTTTTTTGACAAATATTTACCAGTTAATGATCTAGGATTGCTTTCAATCTCTTCAGGGGTTCCATGAGCGACAATCTTTCCACCATGTAAACCAGCACCTGGTCCGAGATCAACAACATAATCAGCATGTCTTATTGTTTCCTCATCGTGCTCAACAACAATTAATGTATTTCCTAAATCTCTGAGTCTGTACAAAGTGTTTATTAATTTTTTATTATCTTTTTGATGAAGGCCAATAGAAGGTTCATCTAAAATATATACTACACCCATTAAGTTTGAACCAATTTGAGTTGCAAGTCTGATCCTTTGCGCTTCACCACCAGAAAGAGTCCCTGCATTTCTTGACAGTGTAAGATAATTAAGACCAACTTTATCAAGAAAATCAAGTCTTGCTTTTATTTCTTTTAAAATCTGCCATGCGATTTCTTCTTTTTTCTTTGATAAAATTAAAGTTTTGAAAAAAACTATTGCTTTTTTTATTGATAAATCTGTTATATCAATAATTGATTTATCAGCAATTTTCACAGATAAAATTTTTGATTTAAGTCTCTTACCGTTACAAGCTGGACAAGGCGAGATTCTCATAAATCTTTCAAGCTCTCTTCTACGGTAATCAGATTCAGTTTGTTTATAGAGTCTTTCAGATTGAGGAATCAATCCTTCCCAATAACTATGACCTGACCATTGTGCATCTCTATTGTTTGATACCAAATTAAATCTTATTTTTTCAAAGGAACCATACATAAGGACTTCATATTGCTCATCATTGAGGTCTGCAATTGGTGTGAAGATATCAAATCCATAATGCTTGGCAACCGAACCAAGAAACTTTATTCTCCAACCATCCATTGCATTTCTATAAAGTCTGATTGCACCATCTGCAATCGATAGTTCTCTGTCCGGAATTATTAATTCTGGATCAAAATCCATTTTTATTCCAAGACCATGACAATCTTCACATGCACCAAAAGGACTATTAAATGAAAACATTCGAGGTTGAAGTTCTTCAAAAACCATACCACATTTAGGACAAGCCATTTTTGATGAATAAATCTGCTCGTTTCCTTTTTTATCAAGAACAATTAAAAGCCCATCTGATTTTTTCAAAGCATTTTCAACGGCTTCTACAAATCTTGTTTTATCATCAATCTTGACTCTATCAATGATAATTTCAATATCATGTTTTTTATATCTATCAAGAGTAATTGTTTCATCTGTTCGATAAATTGCTTTATCAACTCTAACACGTATATAGCCTTCTTTATTTAAGTCCGTAAAAAGCTGCTCATAGGTTCCCTTTTTCTGGCGGATAATTGGTGATAAAATTGTAATTGTACTTGAAAAATCCTTACTAATTCTCTTTGCAATTTTTTGGGGAGATTGAGATTCAATTTTTAAATTATGCTCAGGACAATAAGGTGTTCCAACTCTAGCATATAAAAGTCTCAAATAATCATAAATCTCAGTGATTGTTCCAACTGTACTCCGAGGATTTTTGCTTGTTGTTTTTTGTTCAATTGATATTGCAGGAGACAATCCTTCAATGCTATCAACCTTTGGTTTTTGCATGAGACCTAAAAATTGTCGAGCATATGCTGATAAGGATTCAACATATCTTCTTTGACCCTCTGCATATATTGTGTCAAAAGCAAGGGTTGATTTACCTGAACCTGAAATTCCAGTTATTACAATGAATTTGTCTCTAGGTAATTCTAGATTGATATTTTTTAGATTATGTTCACGTGCACCTTTTATTTTTATATTTTTCAAGTCTGTCCCCCTAAAAATCATAAGATTTTATACCGGTTTTTTCCCACATGGGATAGTGGTATTCAAATCTTTTGCTTAAATATTATATAATAGATTAGTGAAAGTATTAAAAAAAATAAAAAAGAGTTTATTATAAATATTACTTTTCTTCTCTTTTTCTAGGTTCAATTGGAACTATTCCTGCCATTCTTTCCGCGATAACATTTGTAATCTCTGTATTTGGATCAATGACATATTTTGTTCCATCTTTTAAGGAATTTTCAACAGTTTCTAATTTCTTATATATCTGAGCTTCGTTTTTGAAAAACTTTTGAATGGCTGTATTTATCTTTTCAATTTTATCTGCTTCTGCTTCTGCTACTTTTCTAATTGCATTTGCTCGCCCTTCTGCTTCTAATATTAATGCTTGTTTTGTGCCCTCTGATTTCTTTATTTCTGCCCTTCTTTCTCCATCTGCTTTTGTTTCAGTTGCTGTTGCAAAATCAATTGCTGCTTTCTTATCTCTTTCTGCAATTACTACATTATTCATTGCTTGTTGAACATCTGGTGGCGGTTCAATTCTTTGTAATTCAACTCTTATTACATCTATTCCCCAGGCATCAGTCTGTTTGTCTAATTCTTGTTCAAGTATTGAATTTAGGGTATCTCTTTTACTGTTTGCCTCAGTAAGTGTCATCTTACCTATAATATCTCTTAAAGTTGTTCTTGCAAGACTTGTTATTTGTGCTCTATAATTCTGAGCTTTGTAAATTGCTTTTGCAGGATCTATAACCCGAAAATATACAACTGCATCAACTGTTGCATTAAGGTCGTCCTTTGTAATAATTTTTTGAGGTTCAACATCAACCATGTTTTCGGTGATGTCTACTTTTATCATTCTATCAATTATTGGAATTATCCAGTGAAATCCTTGATCTGCAGTCTTTTTAAATTTTCCTAATCTCTCAATAAGTCCTTTTTGTCTTGGTCTAATAATTCTTATACCCATTGAGAAAATCCAGATTATGAGTATTATGAGAATAATCCAGCCTATTATTCCTATATTTGTAATCCAATCCATATCTAAGCTCTCCCCTAAACGAATTATTTATTTAGAGTTTTGTAACACTTATTTCTTTAAAAAGCTATTTCTATATTTTAAAAATGTATTAAATTTCTTCAGTAGGAGCATCCTCTTTTTTTGGCAAGATTAAGCATCTAATATTAAGTGAGACTCTTAGAATCCATTCAACAAGTATTATTAATAAAATATATTGTGCAATAACATTGACAAATTCTGGTAAAATGTTGATTTTATCCAAAGCACTTTCTATTGTAAAATATTCAGGGTCGACTAGAAATATACCTAGAATTGCAAATGGTAGCATTTTTGCCACATCTTTTGAGAGTTCCTCAGTATAATATGCAGTTATTCTGATTGCTATAATTATAGCAAATGCAGTTGTTAGAATCGCTCCAATATTTTCAGATTCTGTTAAAAATATAAATATCATAGAAAATCCCATAAAAAATAGAATCGCTACAAATGGAAATAGGCACGCATATTTTAATAATCCAATTAATTTATTATGTTCTCTGTTACTTGGTTTAAAACAATCTCTTCTAGCAATATAGCGGTAGAAATGATATATTATTATCGCATAGATTGCAATCAATATTATTAAATAAAATAATGAAATAAATCCAGTAATATTACCACTTAATATTTCTTCAATTGAGAAATTCTGGGTCCATTCAGAAGCTTCGGGAAAACCTATAGCCATATATATCTCCTCCTCACAAAATCCTCATTTGTGTAATGTTTAACTATTTATAAAACAATATGATATGGTACTATAAATGGAAGTAAGAAGCGTTTCATTTGATACTTCATTTCTTTTACATAGTAAACCTTCAATTGATACTGTAGCTAAATTGTTGGAACGAGATAATATTCCCTGTTTTATAACAACAACAGTTGTCTCTGAACTTGAACAGCTTAAAATTTGGGGACGAATAACCAAATTTGAATACAAACTTGCAATTAAGCGATGGAAAAATACTCATGCAACTGTTATTGATTTTAAAAACCGCCTTCTTTCAGACGCTTTTGGTAAGGCTTGTATTCATTCGATGGAAAAGCATCATGGGGTTAGTAAGGAAAATATCGCAAATGACTGTAGTATATTAGTTTCAACCTTAAAAAATGGTGTGGATTTGTTTCTTTCGGAAGATTTTCATTTTACCTCGGAAATTACCAAAGAAGTAATAAAAGAAGTTAAAAGTGCTGCGTGCACAGAGTTTCATCAAATGTGTGATTCTATTCTTTATAGTATAAATGCTGAGACATTTCTTGATTCTTATAAGAATGGAAATATCGATTTGGATATAGTAAAATCAAAAATTAAATCTATTCGAAAAAGCGGAAAACGACTTAATGACCGGAAGTATTATTAACAATTGTTAATTACTTTATATTGTTAAGGGTGATTATATAAATCGTAAGGTGGAGCAGAGTTTAATTGAGAATTTTGAACTAGTAAAAGAGGCTGTAATGAAAAGTGAAGGTCGCTCAAGAGCAGGTTTGATGCTTGGATTGCAGGAATTAGGTTCATCTTTGAATGGATTTATTGGTGCTTATTACCAGATAGCATCAAATATTATTATTGTTAATTTCACTCCTATCCGTAGGATTATGGAAACAAATCCTCAGTTATTGAATCCATATGGATTTCATGTTTTGTTACATGAATACATTCATTCATTGGGTTTTCTTGATGAGGATATTACCGAAAAGAAAACATACCAGATTACAAAAGAATTTTATGGCGAAGATCATATTGCCACAAAATTATCTGCCAATATTAAGGATTTTTTCCCAAATCTTGTTTACCCTATACAAGGTTGGATACCTCAAGAAGGATCATCAACAATAAAGCTTGTTCAAGGCTTTGATTGGTCAAATACTAACAATTATATTACATAAATTTAGGATTTTTTTTTGATATTTTTCTTTATAAATATGTAATAAACTCTTAAAAATCTAAAAAATCATCTAATATTATAAAATAAGCTAATTGTTAATAATACACAATGAATATTCTCGTCAATCGTCTACATCTTTTAAGGCAAAATTTTTATACTGATATGTATTTTATTTAATTGGAGGCGTTAAGCAATTCTGTTTTATGAAGTGTCCTCACCGGACTTCTCCATCGCAAGATTGCTTAACCTCTCATACAAAATTTTTATTGATTTTTTCTCTCATTGTCGATATCCAGGATGGCAGACCTTCTACTGTACGAATCATTGCATTTTTAGCAAAAATCTCTCTAAGGTATATATTGCAATTTACCCGTCCTTCTAGGTTTTTTCTGATTGTATGACATAAATATCCTCCCCTTCTATCCCAATCTGTAAGTATAATTATATCTTTATATTCTCTTGCGAGTCTATCACAAAAATCAGTTAGGGAAATACCTGCATTAACACTAATTATTTCTCCATTACATTCAAGTCTTTGCAGAGCTTCTCTATCTTTGTCCCCTTCAACGATGATCGGGATTTTTTTATTTTCTTCACGCAACTCATATAAAGCTTTCTCAAGATCTTCAAAGGATTTTTTATAATCCATCCAAGGACTCCTTCAACCTTTCAGAAATCAC
>Ga0209536_100014563_pt1 | contig 11287 bp, 8 predicted proteins | sample DeeMarSeWOR28_12_FD_187461 | JGI IMG/M metagenome (GOLD analysis project Ga0209536, IMG submission 187461) | Marine sediment microbial communities from White Oak River estuary, North Carolina - WOR-2-8_12 (SPAdes) (version 2) | ecosystem: Environmental > Aquatic > Marine > Intertidal zone >... | reverse complement strand
TACTCGGTGTCGCGCCGGAGCCGAGAGATCGGCATCCGGCTGGCGCTGGGTGCAGCATCCGGCGCGGTGCGGCAACGGATCTTCTCCAGATCGTTCGGCGTGGTGGTAGCGGGTACGCTGTGCGGTGTATTGGGCGCCCTTGCAGCCGGAGGGGTCTTGGAGAGCCTGCTATACGGTGTGAGCCCGCGCGATCCCGTCACTCTCGTTGTCGCACCGGCAGTGCTGCTCGGCACAGCCGCCCTGGCAATCTGGATTCCGGTCTTGCGCCTTACGCGTATCGACCCGCTGGTGACGATGCGAGCTGAGTGAGGGAACCCGCGGCGTCCGCCGGTTGCAGCTCCGATCGTGCCGCTGGGAACCGCTACGCCGCGGGCACCAAGGGGTTGCGCACTCTCAAGCCGCCGAAGCGGCTGAAGTCGCGGTCTGCAGTCCACACCTCGTCTACGGCATGAAACAAACACAGTGCCGCGATACGTGCATCGTGGACGCGAGGACCCACAACCTGACTTGCCTTCAGTAGCTCGTGCAACACGTCCCAGTAGCCCGGCTGCTCGGCAAGTAGCTCCACCGTGGGCGCCACCAGCCAGACGTGCGCTGCCGCGAGTGCCTCGTGCAGGGGCGTGGGAGGATCGAATATCCGTGGGTGTGTGACGATCGCCAGGAACTCGTGTACGCACGGCCAAGGGATCGACCAGCGCTCCTCAGCCAGCTCCCGCAATAGACTGAAGGCTGCGTCGTGCCACGGGGAATCGGCGCGGTGGGCATGCACTAGGATGTTAGTGTCGACCGCGATCACCCGCCCCGTCCTTCATACGCCATGGACCGCACCACACTCCAGTCGTCCCAGCTCAGGCCTGCTTGCAGTCCGTTGCCTTTGAACGTGTGGGTGTCCAGTCGGAACCTGCGTCGCCTCCGCTCTTGTTTCGCGAGGGCGTCCCGCAGCGCCGTCTCGACAATGGCTCGGATGGTGGTGTTACGTTCCGCCGCCAACTGCCTCACCTGCTTCAGCAAAGGCTCAGCAATATCTATGGTTGTCTTCATATTGCTAAGCAATATAGAGCAGTATTGCCAGGCTTGCAACCGCATAGATCCGCGCCGACAGGTGCTTTGTGCACCTGGCCTCACGGCAATGAAAGGGCTCTGAGATCTCACTGGTTCGCAGCCGAGCGGGGCATGCGTGAGAGAGATGCTTGTTCGTCGGGGGCCTCGGACGGCCGCCACATGAGATTCGACAGGATTGCGGATCGCGCGGCCGGCGCGCTCCGCGACCTTGGCACCTCGACGGCGCATGCCCCGCTTGGCTGCTGGAAGCCAACCTCCCGCCGCTGCGAGGCCATTACCTGATGCCGAGTGGTGTTGCACCAATGCTGTTGCCAGTCACGGCTGCTAGAACACCACCCCGAGCACGCTGCCGTTGTGACCGATCATGTCCCGAGCCATCTTACGGCACGAGTGCCACCGATCACCCCGACGAGTTTGGGAGTAGGCGTACTAGTCACGAAAGGGACATCGTCCGATGCGCAACAAGAAGACCGCATACGTCACGGTGCTGCTCACCGGCACTGCCGTTGCTTCCATCGCCGGGAGCCTTGTCCAGGAGCAGAAGCAGGACGTGGGTGCCCCCATCGGGCTCATCGAGCCGTTCAACAGCTATGTCACCGTCTACGACGAGAACAACGTGGAGCCGATGCGGCCCGACATCTTTGGGACCCACGGTGTCATCGCTACCGGCAACTACGCGGCCACGCTCATCGGCATCGAGGAGTTCAAGCAGGGCGGCAACGCATTCGATGTCGGGGTAGCCGCGGCCATGGCCGTCAAGGCGACCACTTTCGATATCGCCGGCTGGTCGGGTGTAGCCCCGCTGATTCTGTATAGCGCCGAGGAGGACCGCGTCATCACCCGCATCGGGGCGGGGACTGCGCCTGCCGCGGCCACGCTGGAGAACTATACAGCGCATGGAAAGGATCCGGCGCACTCGGTAATCGTTCCGGCCGATGTCGACGTATGGCTCGCCGCCCTCGACCGGTACGGGACCAAGAGCTTCGCAGAGGTCGCCCGATACACGCTCGACATCGCTGAGAACGGCTTCCACCTGCACCACCGACTCAAATACTCGATGGACCACGGACAAGAGCGCGTCAAGCGCTGGCCCTACAACGCCGAGTACTGGTTGCAGAACGGCGAGGGCAGGCAGCGCCTCGGAAGTCTCATCTTCAACAGAGACCTCGGCAAGCTGATCCGCTACATGATCGAGGCCGAGCAACGAACGCTGGCCAGCGGCGGAACGCGCTCAGAAGGTATTCAGGCGGCGCGCGACGCTTTCTACCAGGGCGAACCGGCGCGCGCCGTAGACAGGTTTTTCGCCGAGCACGTGGACGGCCAGATGACCTACCAGGACATGGCTGGCTACGAGGGTGCGTGGGACGAGCCGTTGCACACGACCTATCGCGGCTACGACGTCTATACCGCCGACGCCTGGTCGCAGGGCCCGCGGCTGATCCTGATGCTCAATATGCTCGAGAACTACGACCTGCAGGCGTTGGGCTACAACACTCCGGCGTACATTCACCTGATCTCGCAGGTCATCAACCTGGCAATGTCAGACAGTCACAAGTACCTGGGAGATCCGGATTTCGTGGAGATTCCCGAGCAGCTCTACTCAAAGGAGTACGCCAAAGAGAGGATCACGCTCATCGACATGGAGAGCGCGTTTCAGGACATGCCTCCCTGGGGTGACCCGGAGAACATGAGGGCCGTGCACCCGAACTCCCCGACCGTTTTCGCCGGGGCGAGCCGAGCGCCGGGTGGCGTCGACCCCATGCTCGAGAGAAACACGTTCGATACGAGCTGCCTGAACGTCATGGACGCCGCAGGTAACGTGTTCTCGATGACCGAGAGCGACGGCCACATGTCGACGCCAATGATCCCGGGCTGGGGTTTCGGCCTCAGCAACCGCGGAGGGCAGTTCAACCTCGACTCGAGCCTCGCCAACTTCGTGGCTCCTGGCAAGCGGCCGCGCAACACCAACACGCCGTTCATCATCATGAAGGATGGCAAACCATTTCTGGGCTTGTCGCTGGCCGGCGGAGATCTGCAGGCGCAGGCGCTGCTGCAGATCTTCTTCAACATCGTCGAGTGGGGGATGACGCCCCAGCAGGCGATGGACCATCCGCGGCTCGGAAGCTACAACTTCCCGGGGACCGGTAATGAGATCAACACGGGCCCGGGTCGCCTGAACCTCGAGGGGCGCATCCCTGCCGCGACGTTTGCGGCGCTCGAGCGTCTCGGCCACACGGTCGGCAACTGGGGCTTGTGGAGCTACGCTTCGGGCGATGGCACGATCACGTATCGAGACCCCGAGACCGGGTTCATCATGGCCGCTGCCGATCCGCGTCGTGAGATGTTCGCACTCGGGTATTGATCCGCTGCCTCGATTGCAGTGTCCTGCCGGGGGAGAATCCGACGGGGGATGTGGGACCATGCTTGGCCTGACCCGAGTCGAGGAGGTTACCGTGGCCCGTCAGAGCCGGTTTCAGGTAGCGCGGATCCTGAGGATTCTACGCGAGCAGGGAGGTCGACCCGGTTGTGCTCAGCCGGCACCCAGCGTCGGCTTGGGCCGCATGGCCATCTGGTGCTCAGGCGGCAACGACGATACGTTGTTCAACCCGCTGCAGATCTTGACGCCCGGGCGCTGAGCGACTGAGCGACTGAGCGACTATGTCTCTGCGCGACGACGCGACTCCTCCACTGTGCGCGACGTTGTTCGTTGTAGCGCTGGGCTCCTGTGCGGTCGACGGACCGCGCTCCGAGTCGAGTCATTACGCGATCGCGGCGACCGTGGAACCGGCCGGTCAGTTCATTGGTGTGACTGCGGATCTCTCGTTCTTGTCACCGTCCGATGGTCTCCGAGTACTGACGTTCTATCTGCATCGACAGCTCGTGTTGGGGGTAGTGGCTGGCAGTCTCGTGACGACGCACACGTCTGCCGAGCCGGATTCCGCCGAGATCCCCTACATGCCGGAGGCCCGGGCCGTTCAAGTCCGACTGAGCCGACCGCTTGCCGAAGGAGAACGCACCGACCTGCACTTCGAGTATGCTGGTGTCGTGGATACCTGGCCGTGGTGGTTGGCTAACCACATTTCGGAGGAGTGGATCGAGCTCGGTATCTACTTCCCCTGGTTTCCCTACAACTACACCGAGTACGGGCCGTTCACCTTTGCCGTAGATCTCACGATCGACTCCGCGTACGAGATGCGGAGCTACGGCGCCGCCGAGCGCACCTCGAGCGGCTGGCATTTCCAGTCGAGCGTGCCGACCAACGATATCGTGCTCGCCGGATCGCGCGATCTCCGCACCAGGAGTTTCCGTGGCGACGGGTACTCGGTGCAGGTCCACTTCTACTTCATGGGCGAATCGGAAGTGCAGCGGTTGGGGAGGGAGGCACTCACGGTGCTCGCCAAGTACTCCGAGTGGTTTGGAGCGATCGAGCAACGATCCCTGAACCTGGTCCAGTCCAAACGGAGTCGTGGCGGCGGTTACTCGAGACCCGGGCTCGTTGTGTTGGGTCAGCTGGGAGCGCTGTCAGCTCCGGAGCAGCGAGCGGATCTGCTGCGGTACCTGTCTCACGAGGCCGCGCATATGTGGTGGCGGCGAGCGCCTGCCACGAGCTGGGAAGATTGGCTCAATGAGTCGTTTGCGGAGTACTCCGCGCTGCTGGTGATCAGGGATGAGTTCAGCACGGCCGAGTACGAGGCTCGAATCGAACGCAAGAGAGCACAGGGCGAAGCCACACATCCGATCTGGGGGCTGGACCGGAGTGACTACTCGAGTGACGAGCAGTCGAGGGAGATCCGGATGGTACTCTACAGCAAGGGGCCGGTCTTGCTCCACGAGCTGGCCGAGCGCGTGGGGCGCGAGCGGTTCTTCAATTGGTGCCGCGAACTCGTGCAACGTGAGGTCAGCACGACAGGTCAGGCGTTGGCTGTGCTTGGGGAGTTGGAGGGTGAGGAGACGCGAGACTGGTTTGGCGGGTTGCTGAAGGCTCGGTGAAGTGCTCAAGGCGGCTTCGCCACGCCGTCCCGGCCTAATGACGCCGACGACACTAGGATGAACGATAGTGGACGGGTCCCGATGACGGTCAACGGGCCCTAGGCGCTGCAATGCACCAATAACGGAGCACAACTATGCGATACAGTGGCATTCAAGTCGTTTGCGCATCATTGGCGATCGCCGGCGTGGCATGTTCACCGCGCTCGGCGACCGAGGAGGTGCTGTTCCACAATCCGGTCTCCGACCTGACCGGCCTCGTGATGTCCAGTGCCGTGACCTTCGACGCTGAGATGACGGGCGATGGGACCGGATCACTCAAGATCAGCGCCGCAGATTCCACGACGGTGCGGCTGTACGAGGTAGGCGATATCGACGTCGACAACAGTCGCCTGGTCTACCGGGCTCGACTTCGGACCGAGGGCTTAGCGGGGCAGGTGTTTCTCGAGATGTGGTGTCGCTTTCCCGGGATGGGTGAGTTCTTCTCACGAGCGCTGCACGCCCCGCTCACGGGCTCGACAGAGTGGACTTCGCAAGAAACGCCGTTTCTTCTGGAAGAGGGCCAGAACCCGGATCACGTCGCTCTCAATGTCGTCGTCACCGGAGCTGGAACGGTGTGGGTGGATGAGGTGGCGCTGGTGAAGCTGCCGCGCTGAGCGCGCCCAAGGGCTCGAACAGGCTCGCACTGCAACGAAGGGTCTGAGGGCTCACTGACTTGCAGCAGAGTGGGCATGCGTCGTCGAGACGCCGAGGTCGTGGGCGAAGACGGCGCGGGCATCATCGAGTCGCTGTCGATCAGCGTCGCTCGTCCGTCGAGCCATCCGGTCGAACTCCGTTTGCGGGCTGCCGTGCCCCGGGCTATAAGTACCAATGTGCCAGAACACGATGAATCTCAAGCCGGGAGTCGAGCCATGGGTGATGCATATGATCGGAGGGAGTTTCTCAAGACGGCCGCGGCGGGGAGCCTCGGACTCGCCCTCACCGCTCAGCGACTGGGCGCCGATGTACCCAGCCCCGCATCGGGGGCGGCGGGCGTTGCGCTGCCGCCGCTCGAGACGGTGCGCATCGGTTTCGTCGGCGTCGGTCACCAGGGGTCGAGCCACGTCGAGAACTTCCTGCGAATCGACGGCGTCGAGATCAAGGCGATTTGCGACGTCGTGCCCGCGAAGGTGCAGCGCATGCAGCAGCTCGTCACCGAGGCCGGGCAGCCCGAGCCGGTGGGCTACTCGCGAGGCCCCGATGACTTCCGCCGCCTGTGCGAGCGAGACGACCTCGATCTCGTTTTCACCGCGACCCCGTGGGACTGGCACGGCCCGGTGTGCGTGGCGGCGATGGAGTGCGGCAAGCACGCGGCCACGGAAGTCCCGCTGGCCGTCACCGTCGAGGAATGCTGGCAGCTCGTTGAGGTGGCGGAGCGGACTCAGCGCCACTGCGTGATGATGGAGAACGTCTGCTACGGGCGCCTCGAAATGATGGTCCTGAACATGGTCCGCCACGGGCTCTTCGGCGAGCTGTTGCACGCGGAGTGCGGGTATCTGCACGATCTCCGCGTACTGAAACTCACCGACTTCTACGAGGGTCGGTGGCGCGTCAAGCACTCGATTCGACGGAACGGCGACCTCTACCCGACTCACGGACTCGGTCCGGTTGCCCAGTACCTGAACGTGAACCGGGGGAACCGGTTCGACTACCTCGTCTCCTTGAGCAGCAACTCACGCGGGCTGAACCGCTGGGCAGCGGAGCACATCGGGAGCGACAGCCCCGAAGCTCGACAGTCGTACGCGCTGGGCGACGTGGTGAGCACGCTGGTACGGACGCTCGCTGGTCAGACCATCCTGATCGTCCACGACACAAATTCGCCGCGCCCCTACAGTCGCAAACTCACTCTCCAGGGCACCAGGGGGCTCGTGCAGCGATATCCCGATGAAAAGGTCCACATCGAGGGGCGGAGCCCGGAACACCAGTGGGAGGATCTCGAGGCCTACCGCGCCGAGTTCGACCACCCTATCTGGGCGGCGCTGGAGGAGCGGTCCGAGGGAGCGGGGCACGGTGGCATGGACTACATCGAGGACTACCGGCTGATTCAGTGTCTGCGTGACGGGACACCGACCGACCAAGACGTCTATGACGGAGCGGCGTGGAGCGCCATCTCCGGTCTCTCCGAGCGCTCGATCGCGGAGGGCAGCCGGCCCGTGGACGTCCCAGACTTCACGCGCGGCGCCTGGAGGGACCGGCCGCCGCTCGGCATCGTGCGGCGCGAAGGGGAGTGATCACCGCCGCGCGAACGCCACCTTGCGCACCCGGCCGTTGCTCCACGTGAAGCCGGTCACGCGGCCCCGGCGGTCCCGCACGAACGTGAGCCAGTCACCTCCGGACCAGAACCCGTCACGAAATGCCGGACGAAACCGGTCGGTGTCCTGAGTGCGGTGCAACAGGGCGATGCCTCCCGCGCTCGCCGTGTCCGCTGCCACGCGGTACTCGGTGCCGAGTTCGTCACTCCAGTACAGGCCGGCGTAGTCGCTGGGATCCACATCGCTGACCCCGGGCCCAATGAACACGTAGCGGCGGGTGGGTGATAGCATGGCCTCGGGGTGCCCGTTTCGCATTTCGACGGTGGCAGTATCGTCGCCGGGCCAGAGGGAGTAGCGGTCGTTCCCTTCGGGGACCAGCAGTAGTCCGCTGCTATCGCGTCCGAATCCCTGGGTCAGACGCGCCTTGCCCTCGTGCGTCCAGACGTGGAGCGGTATGTCCGTGAGTGGGTCGCGATAGAACCCGCCCAGCGCTTCAAAGGCCGGCCCCCAAAGCGCCGTGTCGATTGCAGGTGGTGTTTCGACTGCTGCGGCGGGCTCGAGCACGTCTTCCAGGAGAATGTCAGCTACCTGCCGTACATAAGCGCCGGGGTCGGCGCGGGCGAAGTTGCAGAAGCTCACGATCCCCAGATCCTGAGTGGGGAACCGCAGGTAGTTGGTGCGGTAACCGGCATCGGCGCCGCCATGGCCGATGGCGGTCTGCCCGCGATAGTCTGACACGGTGATGCCGTGCGCGTACGCGAGCGTGTCGCCGTCGTTCAGAATGCCGCGCTCGAGGAATCGTTGGTACAAGGCCTCGTCACCCAGCATGTGATCGCGCAGGTTGCGATCCCACTTGGCCATGTCCTCGACCGTGGTGAACAGGCTGGTTGCGCCGACGATGGCGAAGTCGGGAATCGAGATCTTCCAGCCCGCGTCCTCGAAATGGCGGTAGCCGTAAGCGCGGTCGGGCACGATGGTCTCGTGGTCGTCGTGAAAGTGCGTGCTCGTCATGCCGAGTGGCGCGAAGATCCGTTCGTGCGCGAACTCCCGCAGTGTCTTGCCGCTCACCCGCTCGACGACGACCGCGAGCAGCGTGAACCCTGAGTTGCTGTACAGGTACTCGGCGCCCGGCTCGAAGTTGAGCGCGGTCTGGCGCGACATGACGTCGAGTGCGTTCGCTTGTGTAACGAGATCCGCTTCCCAGCGCCAGCCGGCCATGAGCAGCAGGTTCCACTGATCGCGGATTCCGCTCGTGTGATGTACCAGATGTCGCAGCGTGATCGGCCGCCCGTACTCCGGAATCTCCGGTACGTAGCTGCGGATGTCGTCGTCCCACGAGACCTTGCCTTCGGATACGAGCAGCTCAACGGCGAACGCCGTGAACTGCTTCGAGATCGACGCAATGTGGAATACCGACCGCGGCTGCAGTGCGATCCCGTACTCCAGGTTGGCCATGCCGTAGCCTTTGGCGTGGGCAACCTCGCCGCCCGAGAAGATGCCGAGTGTGCAGCCCGGCCGATCGCTGCGGTTCATGTCGCCAAAGACGCTGTCGATACGGGCGCTAGGCAGGTCGTGCTGGGCGGCGCCAGCTGCCACGCCGGCAATCGATAGGAAGAGCGAAACAAGAGCGATTCGAGTCATCGGGCGGTTGCTCCGGTAACGAGTCAGGTGTGTTACGCGCAAGTATACGCCGACCTTGGGGGGTGTCCAGCGGGAGCCGAGGGCGAGCGCATCGGTCCGCCGGTCTCGTTGCGTGGACTAGCCCGGAGATGTGCGCGGGCAAGAGTGGGCCAGCTCAGATCAGGAGGAGTCTGACATCGCAGCACGCCGCCGGCCGTCGATGGGTACAATTGGCTCATGCAAAGCCTGTCACCTTCAGGCTCTCGCGGATCGAGCTAATGGGCCAGAGATATTCGTGAAGGCCGGCTACCTGCATCCCTGGCAGAGCGGAGTCCAAGACTCACTCGTTTCGACAGCGCAGCGCAGTTCGGTATTGCGGTACAAGCTCCTCGTACACTCGAATTCCTTCAATCACCCGCCGGGCCAGATCGGGGAACTCGTCTTGGGCGGGGGTGATCGCGATCCAAGCCCGCGCAATGAGATCGGCTTCGTCCTCCACGAGGCTGCACTCCTGCTGCGCACGAACCCGACCGTCTTGTGCCTCTATGAGGTATACGTACGCCAGGGCCGCATAGGCACTTGCACGTGTGAACAATGCACCGCCCACATCGCACCGCGTCGATTGCTCGATCCACCGCAGCGCCAACGTGGGCTCCTGTCTGGCCTGCACAAGGCGAGCACCTACTTCCAGGCGGGAGTGGGCGACACTCTGGAGCATCAGCGTGTCTTCAGTGAGTCCTGCAGCGACGGTCAAGAGTGAATCGGCGGTGCAAAGCGAGGTCGAGTCGGCACGAGTGAGCGGGCCCGTTTCACGGTGAAGATCTCGTGTGACGAGTCGCGCGGCGAGAATCCGTGCACGGGCGTTTGTAGGGTCGGCTTCCCCAATGCCGCTGTAGATCGCCAGCGCTGAATCCGTGCTTCCCCTGCCATCGAGCACGGCTGCCCGAGCGATCATGAGTGAGTGCAACGCGCGTTCCGCCTGCATCGCCTCCTGCCTGCTCTGCTCAGCCTGCTCCCATGCGATGCTCACCAGAGAGTCCACGCGATCCACGGCCTCTCGTGTCCAGTAGTCGAGCGCTGCCGAATCTCCGATCGTCTGCGCTAATCCTATTGCCCGAGAGTAGAAGGCCGTGTCGCCAACCAGTCGTGGGTTGCTGGCGTACTGCGCGGTCAGTGCGTCCAGAGCGCACTCCCAGTCCTCGTTCTGGATGCACAATCGTCTCTGGAGTTGGCGAAATGCGCCACTCAGAGTGTCGCCAGCAGCGGTGCGAGCCAGCGAGACCGCTCTACCGTGTTGGCCAACCCGATCTAGTCGTCTCACCACGCTCAACCGTCGACTGAGATTGTCCGGCTCTGCCTGGACCTCTCGGTTGTAGGCGTGCACGGCCGCCGCGGTGTCACCCCTTCCGAGGTATGCATGACCCAGCCGCTCCCATGCGTCGGCAAGCGTAGAGTCGCCGAGCACCGTCCGCTCCAACGCCCAAATCACGCTGTCCGGCATGTTTGTCGCGGCAAACACGTACGACAGGCACAGCGCCGCCGACGGGTGATTGCGAAGTCGGTGAAACGCCCGATCCGCAGAGAGCCTGGCCTGGCGATAGTCCTTCTCTCCGGTTTTGAGCCAACAGCCCCTTGCGTCTCGAGCAGCTCGGACCGCGTTGGTCAGCGTGTCTGCGATGATCTCGCTGATCATCCGAGCCAGCTCGCCCGGCTCGGTCGCCGCATTTGCCTGTATGGCCAGCGACGTCACTCTGTGCCGAACTTCTCCTCTCCCACCGGTGTCCATCACGTTGAGGTCCACACGTGGAGCCGCCGAGTTCCTCGTGAATCTACCGGTGACCAAAAGATCCGCCTTCAGGCGCAGGGCAACGTCGATTGCGGCTTCATCGTCGAGCAAGGTCCCGCAGAGGTCGGTTTCCTCACAGAGTCTGATGGTTCTGATCCCGTAGCCAAGACGCCAGAACAGGTAGTGGCGGAGGTCCGCTCCCAACTCTGCAACGTATGCTGAATCGGTCCTCGGATTGTCCGGGTAGGGAGAAGTCACTAGAACGGAGTAGACGGAGTTCTGCTGCGCTGCCGTAGATGATGCCCCCGCATTGAGGGAGCCAAGCGCAAGAAGGATGACGCTGATGCGGGCGTAGGAGCTGGCCCCGTCCGAATGGAGGTTGCGGGAGCGCTGACGCTGCTTGCATCCCCATGTGCGTTTAGGGCAGTCGTTCGCGAACAAACGGACTCTCCTACGTCGTGACTGTGCAATGGCTATGTAAGTATCATACTCATTTGAAAAGGATAGTCCAACGGGCACGACAGGTGGGGGGCACCAACGC
>Ga0209536_100014562_pt1 | contig 11288 bp, 10 predicted proteins | sample DeeMarSeWOR28_12_FD_187461 | JGI IMG/M metagenome (GOLD analysis project Ga0209536, IMG submission 187461) | Marine sediment microbial communities from White Oak River estuary, North Carolina - WOR-2-8_12 (SPAdes) (version 2) | ecosystem: Environmental > Aquatic > Marine > Intertidal zone >... | reverse complement strand
AAGATTAATTATAATATGTAAATCATCCTCGCAATATTTATTCATATGTTTCTGGAGCATTCCATGAACATGAAAAAGACTATTAACATTTCTCTGATCCTTGCCCTAGTGCATTCGTTACTTGGATGTCAAGGAATGACTTCAACAATTAAAAGACAGAGTGATATAAGCAATTATCTGGATACACAAGAAAAAGTAACGATAACAACAACAGATTCTGTTTCATATTTCTTCAATACTAATACCTATACAGTTAAAGGTGATTTATTAGAGGGGAAGGGACAGAGATTTGTTGAAGGGAAAAAGCAAAATCCCGAATCGATCATTATTGCGATTAAGGATATTGCTAAAATCAAGTATGGAGAGGATGCCAAAGTTGGAAAATCGGCATTCATCCTAATTTCATTTGGCTTGATTGCAGTGTTAATAATTACAGTGGTTAATAAAATACCCTAAATGTTAAGCACCCTTATGATCGGTAATACTATATCTCACTACAAAATACTTGAAAAACTTGGCGAAGGTGGAATGGGTGAGGTCTACCTTGCTCAGGATACCAAACTGAAACGTCAAATTGCTATCAAATTCCTTCCTGAACATCTTACCAAAGACAAAGAAAATGTCGAACGTTTCCAGCGAGAAGCGGAAGCGGCAGCAGCTCTTAATCATCCTAACATTGTTACCATTCATGATGTAATAGAAGAAGATAATCAGATATGTATCGTCATGGAGTATGTCGATGGAAAATCTCTTCGAGATTTTATCAATGAATACAAAATGGAGACAGATAAGATCATCGACATCATCACTCAGATCAGTGAAGGATTATCAAATGCCCACAATGCAGGCATCGTCCACCGAGACATCAAACCAGAAAACATCATCATCGATCAGGATGCCAGAGTAAAGATTCTGGACTTTGGTTTAGCCAAGTTAAAGGGAGTGAGTAAACTTACGAAAGAAACTTCAACGCTTGGTACGATTCAATACATGTCACCGGAACAGATTCAAGGAAAGGATATTGACCAGCGTAGTGATATATGGTCACTTGGAGTAGTAATTTATGAATTACTAACTGGAGAAAAGCCCTTTGAAGGACAGTATGAACAAGCAGTGAGTTATGCAATAGTAAATGATTCTCCAACTTGGGATTTAATTATAGATAGAGATGAGAAGTATGGTTTAAAGAATATTGTCTATAAATGTTTAGAAAAAAATCCTGACAAGAGATATCAATCAGTTGCCGAGCTAATTATAGAATTAAAAAAATCTGAGGAATCATCATCAAAATATAAACTAGTATTGGATCGGAATATAATCCACTATCTAAAAATAGTATTAGCTGAAAATTTAAAGTCAACCAAAAGTAAGATATTTCTTTTTATCAGTGTTTTAATACTTCTATTAGTATCTTACATCATTTATCAGAAACCATATCCATCTCATGCTATCCACGTTGCAATCCTTCCTATTAACTATGTGGGAGAGAATCCTGAAGAAAGAAAATTTTGTGACGGTTTATTTGAGTACTTGACAGGTCAGATAGGAATGTTAAGGAGATATCAAAAAACTTTTTCTGTAGTTCCTTCAAGTGAAATACGAAGTGAGAATGTCATAAGCGTTAAACAGGCTCGACAACTATTTAATATTAATATGGCAATTGAAATGACTGTAAATTTTTTTAACAATTACGTTCAATTAACTGTTAACATCATTGATGCTGATGAATTAAGACTTGTTAATTCTGCTACATTACAAGATACTTCAAAAAGTAAAATAAATCTTCAGGCTGAGATAGCATTAGAAATAGCCGGATTACTAAATGTTGAAGACGAGAACCTAAATCAGTCTATTCATGGCAGAGCTACACTTAAGCCAAATACATTTGAAAATTACCTTAAAGGAAAAAACTTTCTGCAAGATTATGAATCTATTGATAACATAAATAAAGCATTGGAACACTTTTATATTTCTATTAATTATGACTCAAATTATGCACTTGCTTATGTCGGGTTAGCTGAAGCGTATTATAGAAAGTACGAATATGAAAAGAAGACACAGTATGCAGATAGCTCCACGAAGTACAGTTATAAAGCAATAAGATTAAATAATACTTTAGCAGAATCACATATTACATTAGGTATGATTCATAGTCTAAAAGGTCTTTATGATGAGGCTATATCAGATTTTGAGAATGCTATTAAAATTGATATGATGAATCATGTAGCATATAGAGAACTTGCGAGAGTATACAGTAAAATGAATAAGCCCGACCTTGCAGAATTGACCTCTAAGCGTGCTATTCAGCTAAATCCTGAGTATTGGGCAAATTATAATTACTTAGGAGTCCATTATTATCAAATAGGAGACTATAGTCGTGCAATAAAACAATTTAAAAAAGTAGTTGAGCTTAGGCCGAACAATGTAAAGGGTTACAATAATCTAGGCGGCATGTATTTTTTTGTAGAAAAATTTGATTCCTCTAAAATGGTATTGAATAAATCGATAGAGATTGAACCTAACCTCGAAGGATATTATCAGCTGGGTGTATATTACTTTTATCAAAAACAGTATTCTGCAGCTGCTGAAATGTTTCTTGCCGCAACGGACTTTTCAGGTGAAGATTATTCACTATGGGGTAATTTAGCTAATTCGTATTTCTGGTCAGGCGAAAAGGAAAAGGCAATCAAATATTATAAAATGGCAATTAAATTTTGTGAACCTCTGTTAGAGGTAAATCCTAAAAACACCTATGTGATAGCTGATCTGGCCGGTTATAACGTGGCGGTAGGAAATAAGAATGAGGCAATAAAGTTGCTGAACAAAGCAATTCGATATGGTAATCTAGAACCAAGTGTAATGTTTACGATAGGAGCAATTTTTGAAATGTTGGATGATCGTGAGAAAGCATTAGAGTGGATAGAAAAGGCTGTAAATAGCGGTTATTCATTGTCTGAGATTGAACTTCTTCCTGATTTAATGGAATTAAGAAAGGACGAAAGATATATCGATTTTGTTAAATCCAAGTCAGGCGAAATGTAGTATGAAAACATACTTCCTTTTGTTTGATTTCCATTCTCCAAATAAGCATAATCCATGTTTAATTAATTCTAAAAAGAACGGTTCTTAATGATCGGTAAAACCATATCACATTATAAAATTCTTGAACGCATTGGCGGTGGCGGAATGGGCATCGTTTACAAAGCCGAAGACACCAAACTTGATCGCACCGTTGCCCTTAAGTTTTTACCACCAGCCTTTGCCACTGATCTAACAACCAAAGAACGATTCATACATGAAGCAAAGTCAGCTTCTGCTTTACAACATTCCAATATCTGCACGATCCATGAGATCAATGAGAGCGAAGACGGTCAGATGTATATCGTTATGGATTATTATGAAGGCGAAACACTGAAACAAAAATTGGAATCAGGAAAGATCGATATAGATACAGTAATAGACTATACGATTCAGATTGCTAAGGGACTACAGAAAGCGCATGAAAAGGGGATTATTCATAGAGACATAAAGCCTGCCAATATCATGATCACGACCGATAGTGAAGTTAAGATACTGGACTTTGGGTTATCTAAGATTAAAGGTAAATCTAAACTTACAAAGACCGGGAGTACTGTCGGAACAGTTGCTTACATGTCACCAGAACAGGCGAAAGGGGAAGAGATTGATCATAGAACAGATATATGGTCGTTGGGGGTGATGCTATATGAAATGGTAACGGGTGAATTGCCGTTTAGAGGGGATTATGATCAAGCAATAATATACTCAATAATAAATACAAACCCAGAACCCATTCAGAAACATAATAAGAAAATAGATTCAGTATTTGCTAGTATGATACACAAAACTATGAAGAAGAATAAAAATGAACGCCATTCATCATGTTCTGACTTTATAAATGATTTACAAAATTTATCCGGGAAAGATCATGCCCTTGCTTTTAAAAAGAAAGCAAGATTGGACGAATATTGGGAGAATGCAAAATTTAAACACAAAAAAAGAAAATCTATATTCTTAGGTTCTTTAATTGTCATAATAGTCCTTACCGTTTTTTATTTCTGGTATTTCTTAGAAAGGAAACCTATTAAGGCTAACACTCAGCATGAAGAAAAAAGAACAGCTACCTTGGTTGGTGATCCGATGAGAATAGCAGTTTTACCATTCACCAATCTTGGTGCACAAAAAAACCTTGAGAAGCTGCTTTATGATAAGATGCAGGTATTATTTTTGGATACAGTGATTTTAAACATCATGCCGTGGAAGATTATGGATAAATTTGAAGTTGGCAATGCGATACAAGGGCTAATTTTTGATAACTCCAAATTTATTGATTCCAAAAAAGCTGCTGAAATTGGAAAAACAATAGGTGTTGACGCAATAATTATTGGAAGTGTAACACCCTCTCTCCAAGATGCGGTTAATGTAGATATCCGAGTGATTGAATCAGAAGATGCTCAAATTCTTGCGGCTCGGGATGTTAACTTAGAAAGTTTTACAGAAGAAGATATTAACGATATGGTAATGAATTTGTTACTAAAGGTAATTAATTCAATACCGCATGTTGAGGGAAATATTTCTGGAATAGGGGATTTCTTGCAGCTAGATGCTGGCATTAATGAAGGATTAGTAGCAGGTCGAAAATGCCTAATTTTCAGAAAAGGAGAACCTATAAAACATCCTGAAACAGGAGATATATTAGGTCATAGGACACAAATAATAGCTGAAATAATAGTTGATAAAACTTTTTCCAAAACCAGCTTCTTTAAGATACTATCAAAATCTGATGAGGATAGCATAATTATTGGTGATAATTTTGTGACAAAATAATATTTATAGATATAAATGAACCCAACTGACAAACATCCTGCCGAACTAACTTTCCACCAAATGATCAAAGAAGTAAAAGCTCTTCTTGAGAAGTGTGAGAATCAGTTTCTTGATGATGACTTGAAGAATGAGTTGAAGACTATCAAACAGAAACTCTTTGACCTGTAAATTGAACACTTATCAAATTGTATTAACGATCGAGGCAAGATTGAGAACATGCCGTAGGATAAAGAGGACTTACAAAGGGAGATAACAGATCTGGCGGTTAGGATAAATAAGCTATTTCAAGAAAATTAATCTGGGATCACAATTTCAACGAAAGGTTCAGGCCATCCACATTCTAAATAATCACCACATCTAATCATCTCAATGTCACCTTCCCAAATTTTTGCATTGTCTCTGTTTTTATAGACCATACAATAATATTCTTTTGTCTCTGGGGGTCGTTCTTTGGATCTCACACGATGATTGAACCACAGAACTCCATTGGTGTCTGCATCAACATTCGTATTATCATATTTTGCGTATGCTGTGATACACGGTTCACCGTTTTCATATTTCACGTTAATTTTGGCTCTATAATACCAAGTACCGGTAAAAGGAGTATCATCAAACATCGGACCAACCGACTCACACCCCCAAAGCAATAATATGGGAACTAAGAATGAATTTATTGATTTCATGACTACCTCTCTAATAATACCCACAAACAGTAAAATGCATCAATGTAAATCAGGGATCGTCAGGGAATACAACAATGAATGGATCGAGATCTTTTCCCTCTTCTTCACTCTTATAAAATGTAATATACCCATTCCAGCGGGGCGAATCATCGGAGATGTCTCCATATTTATAGATTATGGACTCGAATGATATATAATGGTAGTTAGTATTAGCATGATAACGAGCACGAATAATTCCAAGGGAATCGGCTTCACGGATTGCAGTATAAGGAAGGCTATAATCCGAAAAGTATATATATTTAAGCGTTGCATCTGGACAAGGGATTCCGCTCTTAGTTTCTACTTTTACATTTGCAAAGAACCAATATACTTTTTTATGGATATCGATATCTATGTCTTTATCTGGATCTGTAGGATATTCGCACCCAGAAAGGAAAACTATGGATACAAAGATAAACATAATCGATTTCATGACTGTCTCCTTAACCCTATGCAATTATATTATACTGGATAGGGGAAGTTGTCATAAAAATGTCAAAAATGAGTAAAGGATTATTAAGATGAAACTAACAAAAGTTCAGGTTGAAATTTATTAGATAGTGAGAATGAAGATGAATAATGAACCAACTTTGGGAAGATTAAATACTGCATTTTTCTCTTTCATATCTCCCCATTTTTCTTATATTCATGATGTAGGATCATACCTATTTCTTGGTGGCGTAGGGGTTGGAATAGTTTGGCTTGTATTATCACCTCCTGAGTTCCCTTATCAGTTAGCTAAAGAATTGGCGGATGGATATAATTTAAAACATTTGCTGTCAACAGTAGTGCAAATACTCAAAGGTAGTTTGATATGAAAAGAAAAAATGTAATTACTCGAGCCAGTACTATTGTACCCATAATTGTAATTTTGATTCTTCTTACGATGGTAGTTTATGTTGGTTTCTTCAGAGACAGTGAACGGACGGCTTCGGTACAAACAGTGCCCCAGACACCTGCAGCGGACGAAAAACCTTCAGGCTCCTACTTATCAAAATATGCCGGTGAATATATAATTAAGTTTTCAGGTATAACTATTCGGAACATAGCAGAAGTATATATATTGCATGAAAATGGTAATGCAAAATGGATGTTGTTTGAAGATCATGGTATTGGTGGTGTTGAAAAAGTATCTGAAAAAACAGGAACATGGATAGCCGAAAAGAATAAGATAAGCATTAATATTCGTCGTAATAAAGAAATGATAAAAGATGAATTTATATTGAAACGTGGAATATTTAGAGCGGCAACTACCAATAGATATTTAAAACCTACAAAGTAATTAGGCTTATTAATGTGATGGATTAGTGCAAATATGTAATACTTATTTGATATAGTTTAAATTTTTGGAGGATGGGGGATTGAGGAGGTATGGTATGAGAACAATTAAGAAAAAATTTGAAGAAATGAAATAATGGTTATGATGCTATACTTGGATGATTTATCGCATATAAATTTCAGGATGTGAAGAAGATGATTTTGCTTCGCTGATACTCGATGCTCGTTGCTCGCTTCTCGTCCCTCGTCGACTTTATTCAATACTCGCTTTAGTTGATTTTCTGAAGGGGGTATTTTTTTACCCGCCTTATAATCTCCACCTGGCATAATTCTTGTATTCTTAATATTCAAAACTTGTCCTCTCGCAACGACGCGACGACGCAACGAAAAAATATTTATTATTAAAATGAATGAAAATGAGCTGTCAGGAGTGATATTGGATTGTTGTTTCAAGATCCATAGAGTTCTAGGGCCAGGATTGCTTGAATCGGTATATGAGAGAATCCTGGCATATGAATTCTCTTCTAAAAAAATAAAATATATGAGGCAAAAGGCAATACCGCTCACTTATGGTGAAATTACGTTAGATGTCGGTTTTAGAATAGACTTTATAATAGAAGATTTGGTTCTTTTAGAATTAAAATCAGTTGAATCAATATTACCAATCCACAAAAAACAATTACTGACATATCTCAAGATTACTGATTGTAAACTGGGATTTCTTATAAACTTCAATTCAAATTTATTAAAAGATGGTATTGTAAGAATTGTAAATCATTTGTAATTCGTTGCGTCGTTGCGTCGTTGCGAGAGAAATCATTAGAGGGATAAATTATGCTTTCGAAAGTACAAAGCACTGCCATCAGTGGCATCGATGCCTATATCGTTGAAGTGGAAACACATATGGAAGGTAATGTACCCTCATTTCATATGGTTGGATTACCTGATAATACGGTGCGGGAGAGCCGTGAACGTGTCATATCGGCAATCAAAAACTCCGGTTTAACCTTTTCATTTAACAAGCGAATAACGATCAATCTTGCTCCTGCCGATCTAAAAAAAGGGGGCTCCTCATATGATTTACCGATTGCCTTAAGTATTCTCAGCGCCAAGGGTGAACTGAGTGAGGAAAAATTAGAAGATTTTATTATTCTTGGTGAGCTTGCTTTAGATGGTTCATTAAGACCGGTGAGAGGTGTTTTATCTTCTGCACTGGAAGCGAGAAAAAAGGGTAAAAAAGGACTGATGATTCCGGCGAAGAATGCCCGGGAAGCGGCGGTAGTCGCCCATGGACTCAAAGTTTTTCCTGTTCAGACCTTGATCGATGCGGTAAACTTCTTGAATAATGTATTACCGATCGATCCCGTTGAGGTAAATCTGGAGGCCATTTTTAGCCAACGGCAACAGTATCACCTTGATTTTCGAGATGTGAAGGGGCAGGAGCATGTCAAACGTGCCCTGGAAGTGGCTGCAGCGGGAGGCCATAATATATTGATGATCGGACCGCCGGGATCCGGAAAGACGATGCTGGCTAAACGATTTCCGACGATTCTTCCTAATTTGACAATTGACGAATCATTGGAGACGACGAAGATTCATTCTGTGGCAGGTTTATTACCCGCCGGTGAGGCTTTAATCGCCACCCGGCCTTTTCGTTCACCGCACCATACCACTTCTGATGCTGCTTTAGTTGGCGGCGGAAAATATCCCCGGCCGGGAGAAGTAAGCCTGGCCCATCATGGGGTTCTTTTTCTGGATGAATTACCGGAGTTTAAAAAGAATGTGCTGGAAGTCCTCCGTCAACCAATGGAAGACGGTCATGTGACTATTTCACGGGCAAGTATGACGACAACCTATCCGGCAAATTTCCTGCTTGCAGCGGCGATGAATCCCTGCCCCTGCGGATATTATTCCGATCCTGTTCATGATTGTTCCTGCAATCCTCCTCAAATTCAAAAATATATGTCCCGGATCTCCGGGCCCTTGCTGGACAGGATTGACATTCATGTGGAAGTACCTGCCGTTAATTATAAGGAACTTACTTCGGACAGAGAAGGTCAAAATTCATCCACCATCAGAGATCGTGTCCTTATGGCCAGGAAACTGCAGACAAATCGTTTTCGTAATGAGAAAAATCTCTTTTGTAATGCTCATATGCAATCCAGAGAGATAAGAAAATATTGTCGTTTGGATAATGAAGGTTGGATGAGATTAAAAACAGCGATATCAAAATTGGGTCTCTCAGCCCGCGCATATGACAGAATACTGAAAGTTTCCCGTACAATCGCAGATCTCTCACAATCAGAGAAAATCTTACCCGAACATATCGGTGAAGCGATTCAATATCGTAGCCTCGACCGACAATTGTGGCTGTACTAATCTTGTCTTAAGGTCCATCGCACTCTTGGTCCGGGACTTTTAGAATCTTCATATGAAAAAATTACTGATATTCATATGGCTCAACTTCTTACATACCTAAAATTATCAAAATGTAAGCTAGGTTTTATCATAAACTTTAATAACATTTTTATAAAAAATGGTATAAAAAGAGTCGTAAATAATTTATAATTAAAAAATCTTTGCGTTCTTTGCGGTTAAAAAAAGACTTCCTATACCTCATTTTATTTCTATGTCTGACCGAAACTTTTTATATTTAATTGCATAAGAAAAAAGTAGAGACAAAAGGTTGTATTTATTAGATTTCTATTAAATCGATCAAAGATGTCGTGTTAACAATATGTTAAAGAAGATACTTATTATTATACCGATTATATTTATTCTCCTGATTGCCACTGTCGTTATTCTCCACTGGCAAACTGATATCGTTTCCGATCTCAGTAAAGATCTGTTAAATGCGAATCTTGGTGAAGTGGCACACTTTGAATATTCATCCCTGACAGGTGATCTACTTAAGAACATGGTTCTCAGAGATCTGAGAATTACTTTTACAAGTGGCGTCATTATTAAATCGAATTATTTAAAATTTCGCTATAGTTTGGATGAGACGATTTCCGGTCGCTATTTTTTTGATTTTATTCACTTCGATTCACTCTATGTCTATGTTCCAAGAGGGGCAGAATCTGACGAGACTGCGAATGAAAAAGAAGACAGATCGATACAGGAAACATTAAATCATTTAGCCTCTTCGATACCGCTAAAAGAGTTTTTAAATGATCTTCCGGAGTTTGGTGTTGATGATCTTGAACTGTCTAACGGAACTCTTATTCTGGAGGATCTGAACCGCTCCTTTGAGGATATTAAGCTACATTTAACTGCTTTAAAGAAGGGTGAATCTTTAGAACTGGATATTAAGCGGCTTAGTGCGCAGGAAAAGAAGAAGAATTTTGACTTACAACTTTTCCAGGCGAAGATTGTTGGAAACGAAAAGAGAATTAATCTGAATCAGTTAAAAATTCAGACACCATTATCACACATCTACGCATATACAGAAATAACACTGGGTGATAGCCTCTGGGTGATATTAGGGATGGAGGATTGTCACATTGCCTACGAAGATGTACAAACAGTCTCTGCCGCAAATTTTGCTGATTCAGGATATATTGACCTTTCGATAGATCTTGTAGGGCATCCCAACAGATTTTCTGCCATCATCAACTGTAAAGGTAAACTGAACGAGTACCAGATTGATTCACTGCTGGTCGATGGGGATTATCATCGTGGTGAAATTATTCTCAGAAATGGTTTAATTATCAAGGATACAACGATCATCAAGGTAAAGGGTAAAATTGCCCGGAACGACAACAACCTGAACCTCAGTTTTACTAACCTAAATCTGGAAGATATACAAGCCGATTTTGTTTCAACCGATCTTAATGGCTCTTTATATCTGAAGACAAAGTCTCTCGGAGATCCTTTTCTTGAAGGACTCGCTCGTGTAAGACTCTATCAATCATTAATTGATACATCTTATTTAGATACTCTCAATTTTGCATTCCAGTCTAAGGATAATCTGACACGAATTATTGAACCCAGCTATATTCGGATGGGTAGCGGTTCCATTTTTTATTTCTCCGGTCAATTGATTGAAAATCAGACTGTTGATATTAAACTTTCAACTGAAAACAATTCGATAATGACATTAACTTCGGCTCTTAATTTTCCTGAAGTGTTTGGATCGTTCGACGGAAATTTTTTCATAAGCGGAGATCTATCCGATCCTGATTTGGAGGGATATTTATGGATCCCGCATCTCGAAAAGGATGCATTTGTACTCGATTCGATGATCCTGCAAATTAAATTGAAAAATCTGTTAACGCGTCGTCAAGGATATGCATTCGCTCAAGCCTCACATTGGCACTACGACAGTCTGGTAATCAATCAGACGATTGCCAACATTATTTTTGATAGTAACCGGGTGGAAATTGATACTTTGCTTTTTGCTAATAAGCTGAACTATGTCTCGAGTACAGGATCCATAGAGGC